>Ga0335074_10000080_pt1 | contig 174642 bp, 137 predicted proteins | sample Lox_Sample_23_FD_206715 | JGI IMG/M metagenome (GOLD analysis project Ga0335074, IMG submission 206715) | Soil microbial communities from Loxahatchee National Wildlife Refuge, Florida, United States - Lox_Sample_2.3 | ecosystem: Environmental > Terrestrial > Soil > Wetlands | place: USA...
GTCACCGCATCCTTCAGCAGCGCCGGTTTGTTTGATGGGTTATGTAGGGACAGCCGCCCCCGGCTGTCCAGTCGAGCGCCAGCTCGACTTGCTACCACGGACCTCGCCCTCTACCCGAACGCCAGCTCCTTAGCCCGCTGCGCCGCCTTCACCACGGCCTTGATCAGCGTCACCCGCAGCTTCCCTTCCTCCAGTTCCATGATCCCATCAATCGTGCATCCCGCCGGAGTCGTCACCGCATCCTTCAGCAGCGCCGGTTTGTTTGATGGGTTATGTAGGGACAGCCGCCCCCGGCTGTCCAGTCGAGCGCCAGCTCGACTTGCCACCACGGACCTCGCCCTCTACCCGAACGCCAGCTCCTTAGCCCGCTGCGCCGCCTTCACCACCGCCTTAATCAGCGTCACCCGCAGCTTGCCTTCTTCTAACTCCATGATCCCATCAATCGTGCATCCCGCCGGAGTCGTCACCGCATCCTTCAGCAGCGCCGGATGGTCTCCCGTCTCCAGCACCACCGTCGCCGCGCCCAGCGTAGTCTGCGCCGCCAGCAAGGTCGCAATGTCGCGCGGCAATCCAACTTTCACTCCCGCCTCCGCCAGCGACTCCAAAATAATGTAGATGTAAGCCGGCCCGCTCGCCGAAAGCGCGGTCACCGCGTCCATATGCTTTTCATCGACCACCACCGTTCTTCCGACCACATCAAACATGCTGCTGGCCAGCGCCACATCCTCCGCGCTCGCATGTTTTCCTTTGCAGATCGCCGTCATCCCCACGCCCATCAGGCACGGAGTGTTCGGCATGGCCCGAATCACCGGCACCTTCCCCTTCAAATTTTTCTCGATCATCGCCGTCGGCACCGAAGCCGCCACCGACACAATCATCTGCTTCGCCGTCACCCCATCGCTGATCTCCCGCACCACCTCCTCCACCACCTGCGGCTTCACCGCAATCACAATAATGTCCGCGCCTTTCACCGCCTCCGCGTTGTTGGTGCCGACCTTAACCTTCAACTTCGCCGCCAGCGCCCGAGCGCGTTCCACATGTGCCACGGTCGCGCAAGTAGTCTTCGCGCTCAGGAGCCCATTCTTCAACAGCGCCTGCAAAAGAATGCCGCCCATCTTCCCCGCGCCCAAAAACGCAACTTTCTTTCCCGCCAATTCATTGGCCATCGTCTTTCCGCCCTGTCTTGGATCCTCTGACTCAATCACCTTCGCCATTCTCAATAAGCTTTGTCATTCTAATAAGCATTGTCATTCCAAGGAGCGAAGCGACGAGGAACCTGCTTCCCGCTCCATCCACTTCCACGCCGTGCCCACCACCTCGCGCAGCCCGCGCCCCGCCTTCCAGTCCAGCAGTTTCTCCGCCTTCGCCGGATCCGCCACTAGCGCCGGAGGATCTCCCGCCCTCCGCGCCACCATCTTCCGCGGCACTCGCTTCCCCGTAACTTCCTCGACGCAAGAAATCACTTCCTGCACCGAGCAGCCCGTCCCCGTCCCCAAATTCACGGCAAAACTTTCACTCCCGCTCGCCAGCCGTTCCAAAGCCTTCACATGCGCGCTCGCCAAATCGTTCACATGAATGTAGTCGCGAATGCACGTCCCGTCCGGCGTCGGATAATCCGTCCCAAACACCTGCAACTCCGGCCCCGCTCCCGCCGCCGCCCGCAGCGCCAGCGGAATCAAATGCGTCTCCGGATCGTGCAACTCCCCAATCTCCCCGCTCTCATCCGCGCCCGCCGCATTGAAATAGCGCAGGCTCGCATAACGGATTCCATACGCCCTGTCATACGCCTCCAGCGCCTGCTCAAAAATCAATTTCGTTACCCCATACGGATTCACCGGCAGCCGCGGATTCTCCTCCACAATCGGAACTTTCACCGGCACGCCATACACCGCGCACGACGACGAATAAATAATCGTCTTCACCCCCGCATCCAGCGCCGCATTCAACAGCGAAAGCCCGCCCTCCACGTTATTGTGAAAATACTTTCTCGGATTCGTCCCCGACTCGCCCACATAAGCATGCGCCGCGAAATGCATCACCGCATTCACCCGCGGCAACACCCGCCCCAGCGCCGCCGCATCCAGCATGTCGCCCTTCACCAACTCAAATCCCGCCGCCAGCACCGCAAACCCGGTGCTGAGATTGTCAAACACGATCACTTCATGCCCCGCCCGCTTCAAAGCCCGGCAAGCATGGCTCCCGATATACCCCGCCCCACCCACCACCAGAACCACCACGCAAGTTTCCTTTCCCGGCGGCCAACTCCGCCCTCAAGCTTCCGTGCGCGTCCGTTCAACTCTGCGCGCACCGTCCCCAACGAGGTTGCCCCATCCTTGCGTTCTTTGCAAGGGTGGGACGCGACGAAGCCGAAAGTCCCGTCTTCACCGCGGCGCTTCTTGGAAAGCAAGAAGGGGCCGCAATATTTTCAGCGCGGAATAACCTGGAAACGCCCGGTCTGCCCCCAATTCCGAAACCGCCGGAACCCCGCGCCAGACGCCACTTTACAACCTGCCTGCCATGCCATAGACTGCTTTCACGTCCGGCGCCATCCCCTGCGACGTCTGGATTTCGATCTGCCACGCCACCGTCGGAAAAGGACTCACGCCATGCCAATTCTCTCCGCTCGGCGCACATGTGCGCTTCGCCTCGCCTCGCTCCTTTGCTTCACCTCACTATTCGCCGCCGCGCAGGTCTCGGTCACCACCTATCACTACGACAATAACCGCACCGGCTGGAACTCTCAGGAAACCGTTCTCACCCCGGCCAATGTGGCCAGTTCTTTCGGCCTGCTGCACAAAGTCGCGCTCGACGATCAGGTCGACGCCCAACCGCTCCTGGTCCCCGGAGTCATGATCACCGCCGGCAATCATCAGGGTACGCACGACGTGGTCTACGTCGCCAGCGAAGGCAATACCGTCTACGCCATCGATGCCGAGAGCGGAGAAATCCTCCTCAACCCCAACTTCGGCGCTCCCGTCCCGTCTCCGCTCGGCTGCAACAACAACGGACCCAACGTCGGCATCAATTCCACGCCCGTCATTGACCCTGCCAGCAACACGCTCTACGTGATGGTCTACACCAATGACGGTCCCACCTACCGCATCCATGCACTCGATCTCGGCAGCCTCACCGATAAGGTCACGCCCGTGGTAGTGGTCGCCTCGCACACGCTCACCAACGGCGCCACCTTCCAGTTCAACGCCACGTATCAGCGCCAGCGTCCCGGTCTGCTCCTCACTGGGGGCAACGTCTATGCCGGATTCGGCAGCTTCTGCGATTTCGCCGCCAACGTTTCCCGCGGATGGCTCCTCGGCTGGTCCACCGGCTCGCTCACCCCGCTCCCCGCAAATCAACTTCTCGACATGCTGTCTTCCTCGCCCGACAACTTTTTCCTCTCATCCATCTGGATGTCCGGTTACGCCCCCTCGACCGACGACGCCGGCAACATCCTGTTCGTCACCGGCAATTCCGACCCCTCCGGCACCACCTACGACGGGGTCACCAACATTCAGGAAAGCACCGTCGAAGTCTCCTCCGACCTCACCACCATCCTTGATCTGTTCACTCCCAAGAACCAGGCCACACTCGACAGCGTCGACGGCGACTTCGGCTCCGGCGGAGTCATGGTCCTCCCCGATCAGCCGGGCGCAATCCCCCACCTCGCCGTGGCCGCTGGAAAAATCGGCTCGCTATTCCTGATGAATGAAGACGATCTGGGCGGATACTCCACCACGAAAAATAACGTGCTCGCCACCTACGCCGCCGGCGCCTGCTGGTGCGGACCCTCCTACTTCGTCGATCAGGATGGCATTGCACGCGTCGTCACCAGCGGTGGCCACAACGTCGGTGTCTGGAAGGTCAACACCTCACCCTCGCCCTCGCTCACCCGAGTCTCCGACTCCGTCGCCATCGCCGGCGCCCAGAATCCCGGATTCTTCACCAGCATCTCCTCCAGCGGAAACAACAACGCCATCATCTGGGCCCTGTCCCACCCGCCCAACTCGTCCACCTATCCCATCGGCCTCTACGCCTTCAACCCCGACCAGCTCAACGGTTCCACCATGACCACCCTCTTCAAAGCCGTAGCCGGCAATTGGCCCAACATCAACGGCAACTCCAACTTGGTTCCAGTCGTCGCCAATGGCGAAGTCTTCGTAGCCAGCAACAAGCAACTGCAAATCTTCGGCCTCAAGTCCACTCCAAAGAAATAGACGCACACGAAGAAATCACAACCCGCAGGATGCAACCGGAAGGCAAGCCGGGGGGGACAGGAAATAAAGACAAGAAATAAGGACAAGAAATAACGCTCCGCGGATAAGGCCCCGCAGACGACGCTTCCACGGAATCAAGCCCCGGAGGGGCGACAGAAGGTAGCCCAGGACGCAAGTCCTGGGTAAGCTCGCGATATCGGAACCGAGTCCCGTCAGGGACGGCACAACGTTTTCGGCGTCCCAAAAAACCGGGGAACGTCCCGTCTGTCCCCAGCCTTCCCGAGAGTTTGTTCCGGCGCACTCCGGTTCGGTAGTGGGAATTCCGACGTGATGGTAGTGGCGCATGTGTTTTCTTCCCGTGGAATTGGGGGAAATTCTGCTTGAAAGTCGGCGGGCGGAGGGATAGTCAGTCAAAACCAAGATCGGATTCAGCGAGTGGGCCCGCCGCCTTGTTTTTAGCGGCCAGTTAAGATGTGGGCCGCCCGGCTGGCCCATTCGTAATTTGCTAGGCGCTGCCAGCTATACTCCCTCCGGGCCACCTGTGGAACTCTTCAATCCCCGTCCTCAAACCACTCACTCACTCGCTTCTGTTCACGAAGTAAAACCTCAGGGGTTAGGTGAGAAGCAGCGTCGTCACGTAGTTTAATGATCTGTTCTTGTTTCCCACTGTCAGTCTCGCCATGAGCCGCAACGGCGAACCAGTAATAAGCCTGTGCGTAGTCTTGCGTCACACCCAGACCGTTGTTGTACATAAAACCAAGATTGCATTGGGCCTGATAACTTCCCCTCTGCGCCGCTTTTTGATACCACGCCGTTGCCTGAGCATAGTCCTGGGGCACTCCTTTCCCCATCTGGTACATCAGGCCAAGGCTGAATTCGGCATCCGACCATCCCTGGCCCGCCGCCTTGCGAAACCACGACAGGGCCTGCGCGTAGTCTTGCGGCCCGCCCTGACCGTTAACGTACAGGGTGGCAAGATTGGTTTGCGATGCGCCATCTCCCTGTTCCGCCGCCTTTTGATACCAAATCCGCGACTGCGCGTAGTCCTGAGGTACGCCTTTTCCGTTGTTGTACATGCGACCAAGGGTGAATTGGGCTTGAGCGAGCCCTTTTTCTGCGGACTTGCGAAACCACACGGCCGCCTGCGCGTAGTCCTGCGTTACACCTTCACCGTTGTTGTACATGGAGCCAAGGTTGTATTGGGCGTATGCATCTCCTTGCTCCGCCGCCTTGCGATACCACGTCATCGCCTGCGAGTAGTCGCGCGGCACAATTTGACCGGCCTCATACGCAAGGCCAAGGCAGAATTGCACGTAAGCATCGCCAGTGTTGGCATTCGCCTGCACAGCGGACTTCGAGTTGAGTAAGGAATCACAAGTACGCTGCGCCTGTGCCACTGCCCCAACCACACATACAAGGTAAAAAACGAAAACCGCAGCACGGACAAAAGTTTTTGTACTCATGCTCGTTCTTCCTATCCTGCTCAGAGCGATCAGGTGACTCGGCTTCATAAACCGCAAACCTCGTTCTTTATCGTACTGAGGCAACAGCAAAGCGGTTAAGTGACTGAGGTAATGTGGCGAGTCATCTGGGGCCTAGCTGTTAAAGCACTCGATTTCACTTAGAAGCTCTCGTCGCCGGGAAGATGAGCGCAAACGCCTGCTGGTTACAGAAGTTACTCGTAACTGCTCCGAACTTCGCAGAAGATCAAGTCGTATCGGGTGAGACGTTGTTCGTACTCGAAGCGCACGCTCGAGAGGTCTGAATGAAATCATCCCGCACTACTCTCGTTTTTTCGGCGCTGTCGGCGATGTGCCTCGTGACAACAAACATCGCCGGCGCCCAGACGAACAGCAAGGCTTTTTTCAGTGATTATGTCCCTTACCTATGCGTAGGCGGTGGATTCGTGGCGATGGCGGGAATCAGCCGCCGTAATCCGCTAATCGTTATACCAATCGACGTGAACGGAATTGAAGCACCACAAACTATACCCTCGGTGGGTGACGCCGTTATCGGTATGCAATGCAGTGCCCACTATATCGAGCTGCTCGTGAACGACTACAAATCGGGGCTAATCATGCAGCTGTATGTTGTCCAATGGCATTCCAATCGCCCGAGCACGATCCACGAGGAGCAACGAGAGGAGCTAAAGTTGCCGAAGGCAGGGCCGACGCCTCCTGCCATTGCCTACAGGAGGGACTCCCTTGAATGGGGCGGGAATCGTGCAGGCGGTTACATGCGCGGTGATTGGTACGTCTGGGTGCCCCAGGTCGTTGACCGTCCGAACAATACGTACGAAGTCCACTTTGTCACTACCCATGATGACAATTGCGGAAAACTTGTCGTGACCCTCCTCGAAGAGACACAAGACAAGAAAGTTACGCGTTCTGTTCCTCTAGTTTATGTTGAAGGTTGCAGCGACTAACAGCTTGACAAATGCGCGTTGAAAACTCGAATGACAGCGAAAATACGAGCCGGTTTCTTCACAGTTCCGATTTTGCTCCTCGTCGCCCAACTAGCTGCTCAGCAAGCGCCTGCCGAACCGCTTACCGCTTCGGCTATCCTGCAACTGATGAACAGCTCAAAGATGGAGGAACGAGAAAAAGCGTTTGATGAAGCGGCGAAGCTTTTGGCCTCCACGACTTCCCCGCGCAATGTCCAGCGATTGCGACTAGGAGTAATTGAGTTGTTGAGTGCGGAGAACGCTAGAAACAACATCTCCGACATGGAAGCTGCGAAACTGGGTGACGAGGAAAACGCAAAAATAGCAGCGCGCTGTAAAAACGACAACAACTGCGTGAACGATGATGATGAAGAAGAGGACGACCCAGACACGGACTACATGCACAAACTCATTGCGACTGTCGCGGGCTTCAACGATGAACGCGCAATACCAGCCTTGGCTGGTGCAGTAGGTTGGGACGACAACGTCACAAGGGCATTGCTCGCCTTCGGCGATAAGGCACTCGCACCTGTAATCGATCAACTAAAGGGCCGCAATTCCTTCCGCCGCATATCGGCCTTAGATATGGCAATCGCTCTTCTGGAGATCCACAGGGACGCCTCTTCACAGACTCGCATAATGGAACTGATTCGTTCATCGCTCAACGACCCTTGGCCTCTTGTCCGAACGCATGTGGTTCGAGAGATCGATTGCCGTCAGAATAGGCAAGACTTCGCTCCGCTGTTGCAAGAAGTAGCGAAAACCGACCCCTTCATACTTCCGCAGGACGGCCCAGCCGATGACGGCGGCGATGGGGGCAAATTCTACCCGGTGAGGGCAGACGCTAGACGAGTGCTGCGCCATATCCAAAGCCATGAACCGTGTACGCCCTAATCGGCGTTAAATCGCGACTGCCGCTGGCAGGGAAGTAAATCGCGAACGGGCTTCTGGGAACCGGGATCGTCTCAGGGCCCGAGCACGCCAAGTCAGCGCTTATGGGGCTTTAGCCCGAGTGAGCGCAGAGGACGGTCCCTGGAAAGATGCAAGCCCCAAACTTTTCCACAGCCCCGCGCCTGTCAAGCAAATAGTGGTGCCATGCCTCTAACCCACTCTCTTTAAACCAAATAAACCTTACCTCGCAGTCCGCCAATCCCTCTCAACCTGATAAAATGGATGTAGTCGTGTTTCACTCTCCGGCACACCGGCTCGCCAAACCGCAGATCATCCAAAAGCGGCAAGCTAACCCCTTATTCCGCAATATTTTACCCATAACTCCTTACGGCTCAAGATTTTGCGGCCAATACCCGGATCCGGCCTCGCTAAACCAAACAAACCAAAGATGTTATCCGAGGGGTATGAAAAAAAATGTGGCGGGGTCTCCCCTCTACAGAGCTGCCACCACCTGAGGAACTGCCCCTATGACCGAACGGACGACCGAACGGACGACTGAACGGGCGACCGAACTCGCCGACAAGCAATGCGTCCCCTGCCGTGGCGGCATTCCCGCCCTCAAGGGCAAGGAACTCGAAAAGCTCCACCAGAACGTGCCCCAGTGGAAGGTCGCGAATCAGCACCACCTGCAACGCGAGTTCAAGTTCCCCGACTTCAAGCAGGCGCTCGACTTCGTCAACCGCGTCGGCGCCCTCGCCGAAGAGCAGGGACATCATCCCGACATTCTCCTGGCCTGGGGCAAAGCCGAAATTACTCTGTGGACCCACAAGGTCGACGGCCTGACCGAAAGCGACTTCATCATGGCCGCCAAAATCGACCGGCTAAATGGACGCTAGGACGGACGCTAGGACAGAACGACGGAGGCTAGGGCGAATGCCAAACGTCTACCCCGCCGCGCCCTCGGATGCGGTCCGTCGAGCTGCCTCGCATTCCCGCCGCAGGTCGTCGAAGAATCCCTTGGTCGCCTTCTCGATCGCCGGCTCAATCGCAAACCCCAGCGCGCGCGAAACCGTCCCCACCAACTGCATCCCGACATTGATCGCAGTCTCCTCCGCCGACGCCGCGACGAAGCTTACCTGCGTCTCGCAGGTAATGCCAAACACATGGCTGATATAAGTCACGCGCTCGTTCGCCACAAACTGCTGCACCACCTGATCAATCGTGCTGCGAATGGGATGCCGCGTCTCGATGCGCAGTCGGCTTCCCGGCTCCCACGGTTTGCCCTGCGCCCAGCGAATCTCGCCGAACAGGTTGCGGTTGCGCCAGCGGTCAATGTCCACATACACGGCAAACACCGTCTCCAGCGGACAGTTCACCACGAGTTGAAACTCAAACGACTCCATGGCGCGGCCAGGCAGGGCGCCCGTGCCGACCCCACGGCCACGCCCCTGCACCGGCAGTGTAGGGGAAATCTCAACCCTCGGCAATCGCCAGGCTCACTGCTGCGCGGCGCTGCCCGCGCACACGTTGACTCCGGCCGCCACGGTGGAGTTCCGTGAAGGAGCATTTACTGAAGTAGGCCCGGGCCGGGGCCGGAGGTGGCCTCGCCCAATGCCGGCGGGACGACGGCGCTACGATTACAGTTTCAGCTTCGCTTTCAGATCGGCGGCGATCTGCTTGCCGTGGAAGCGGCCGTTCTCGATGAAGATCTCGTTCGTCCGCGATCCGGCGACGATCACCCCGGCCACATAGATTCCGCGCACGTTACTTTCCAAAGACACCGGATCGCAAACCGGCCGGTGCTGCTCATTCGACAGTTCAATGCCCATGCTGCGCAGGAAATCGTAGTCGGGATGGTAGCCGATCAGCGCCAGCACGAAGTCGTTCTTCAGGCGTACCGGGCCGCGTGGCGTGACCACGACCGCGTGGTCGATGCCGATCTCCTGCACCGTGCTGTTGAAGTAGGCATCGATCTCATTGGCCTTGATGCGGTTCTCGAGGTCGGGCTTGATCCAGTACTTGACGTGGTGATGGAGCTGCGAGCCGCGATAGACGATTGTGACCCGCGCTCCGTGGCGCCACAAGTCCAACGCAGCGATGGCCGCGGAGTTCTTGCCGCCGATCACCAGCACATCGGTATCGTAGTAAGGGTGCGGCTCGCCGTAGTAGTGCGATACCTTGGGCAAGTCCTCGCCGGGAATGCCCAACTGGTTGGCGAGATCGTAATATCCGGTCGAGACGATGACTTTCTTGGTGCGGTAATCGTGCGGGCGGCCGGCGCGGTCGGTCGCGGTAATGCTGAAGTTCCCGTCTTCTCCCATGACGGTCTTGACCCACTCATATTGACGCAGGTCGATTTGATAATGCTCGGCGCATTTCCGGTAATACTCGAGCGCCTCTTCGCGCGTGGGTTTCTGCAGAGCCGTGGTGAAGGGAACGTCGCCGATCTCGAGCAGCTCGGGCGTGGTAAAGAACACCATGTTGGCCGGATAGTGAAACAGCGAGTTGACCAGGCATCCTTTGTCGAGAACGACGACCTTGAGCCCAAGCTTCTGCGCCTCGATCGCGCAGGCCAGACCGGTCGGCCCGGCACCGATTACCAGCACGTCACTGCGCATCTCGGAAAGCGACAGCGGGCTGGTCCGGGGCAGGGTTTCGAGTTCTTCGCCAACAAGGAATTGAGGCATGGCAGGAAGTGACCCGGCTAGCCGCCGAGCGTCACCGGAGACCGATGATTCTAGCATGCGGCGAGTCGCGAAAGGTGGAGGGCGGCTCCATGGCTCGTTGACACCTCAACGTTGCGCTCTTACACTGCGAACATGGAAGTACACCTCACACCCGAGCAACAGCACCAACTCGCGGAACTGGCCAGCCAGCGTGGTCGCGACGCGGATGCGCTTGCCCAAGAGGCGATCAGCCGTTATCTCGCAGAGGAATCTCGCTTCGTAGAAGCCGTCAAGCTGGGCGAGGAAGCCCTGCAGCGCGGCGAATATCTCACCCACGAACGAGTGGGAGAGCGCCTCAACCGGCTCTTCCGGCCCTGATTCGGATGGAAGTCCGCTGGTCAACTCTCGCCGTCAAGGACTTGGAGCGGATATTCCACCGGATCGCAAAGGACAATCCCACCGCCCGCCTGTGAAACGGTCAAAGCCATCTACGACGGCTGCCAGGCATTGAGCCAGTTTCCGCACAGCGGCCGCCCGGGACGCATCGCCGGACGCCGAGAATTGGTCTTCCCGCCCTACCTCGCCGTTTACCAGGTCAAAGAAGATGCCGTTGAAATCTCGCGCATCTATCATGGCGCGCAAGACTAGCCTTAGGATTTTCGCCTAAGTTCCCTGATATGCCGCGCGAGACGTCGCCCGCATTTGGGCAAAAGGGGCTCTCACGCCGCCGTATAATAACGGGTTCCTCGCGAGGTTGAAGACCCGCCGGGCTGCTCCGGCTGCGGTCCGACGCACAGGAGATTTCACCATGTCCGGTCTTACTGAACCAGCCGCACGACTCCAAGTTAAGACGCGCATTGAATCCGACAGCATGGGGAAGATTGAAGTCCCCTCGAATGTTTATTGGGGGGCGCAGACGCAGCGCTCGCTGCTGCACTTTGATATTGGCCGCGACACCATGCCACCGGAGCTAATTCGCGCCTTCGGCACGCTGAAGAAAGCTTGCGCGCTGGTGAATCAGGATTTGGGAAAACTTCCCGCCGACAAAGCCAAGCTGATCGTGCAAGCCGCCGACGAAGTCATCGCCGGCAAGCTGAACGATCAGTTTCCGCTGCGCATCTGGCAGACGGGCAGCGGAACGCAGACCAACATGAACGTGAACGAGGTCATCTCCAATCGCGCGATTGAGATTGCGGGCGGTCAACTGGGATCGAAGAAGCCGGTGCATCCCAACGACGACGTGAACATGTCGCAGTCGTCGAACGACACGTTTCCGGCGGCGATGCACATTGCGGCGGCGGACCGGGTGAAGAATGCGCTGATTCCTGCGGTCAAGACCGTGCATGACGCGATTGCGGCGAAGGCGAAGCAGTTCGAACACATTGTCAAGATCGGGCGCACGCACCTTCAAGATGCGGTGCCGCTGACCGTCGGCCAGGAATTCGGGGGCTGGGCAAGTTTGCTGGAACGCGACATCAAGCGGCTGGAGCAGGCCCTGGAAGGGCTTTACGATCTGGCGATCGGCGGAACTGCGGTCGGCACTGGCCTGAACACGCATCCCGAATTCGCCGAGCGCGCGGCGAAGAAGATCGCCGAGTTGACGGGACTTCCCTTCCGCTCGCATCGCAATAAATTCGCGGCGCTTTCGGCGCACGATGAAATCGTGTTCGCCCAAGGCGCCATGGAGACGCTGGCGGCATCGTTCATGAAGATTTCCAACGACATTCGCTGGCTGGCTTCGGGTCCGCGTTGCGGGCTGGGCGAATTGACGATCCCAGAGAACGAGCCGGGTTCGTCGATCATGCCGGGCAAGGTGAATCCGACGCAGTGCGAGGCCATGACCATGGTCTGCGTGCAGGTACACGGCGCGACCGCGGCCGTCGGCTTTGCCGGATCGCAGGGCAACTTCGAGCTCAACGTGTACAAGCCGGTGATCATTTACAACTTTCTGCACTCGGTCACGCTCATCACCGACGCCTGCCACGGTTATGTTGAGTACATGGTCAAGGGCATTGAGGTCGATCGCGCCAAAGTTGACTGGTACGTGAAGAATTCGCTGATGCTGGTGACGGCGCTGGCGCCAAAGGTGGGATACGACAAGGCGGCGCAGATCGCGCATACCGCGCACGTGGAGCATTCGAGCCTGCGCGAGGCCGCACTAAAGCTGGGATATCTGACGGGCGAGGAGTTCGACTCGCTGGTGAAGCCGGAGAGGATGACGCGGCCCTAGGGTGGAAAATTGCGTTACCAACTTCCCGCGATCTTGTAGTGGTTACGGATCCACTTGTGGGTCACTGGCATCTGGCAATTTACCCAAATGCCATCGCCGTCCTGCTCCCCATAGTAGTTGCCCGGGCCAATGGTGGTACACCCCGTCCGACGCTCGTAACAGTCCAGCAACGCGTGCTCACCATTGACAATAACGTATATGGTGGACGCATCCGTGTGGGTCCTTCTTCCGGTGGCGCCATTTACGATAAGAGCTGCAGCGCCGGGGCCCTCGCCGCGAGCATCTGTAGATTGCGTCAAGTTCTGGGTGTCCACAACTTCCACCATAACAGACGTCTTTATTGCCTTGCATATGTCCTTCATTCCGTCGCTGAGGGACGAGGTTGAAGTGCTGCGGACGGCCTTGCCCGTGCGATTGAAAAGCGTCAGGCTTACGCCATGTTCAGGTATGATCCGCAGACCTTGGCGGATTGTCGTCTCGATGGCTTCGAGTGTGTAGTCGCTTTTGGCCGCATCGCTCGCGATGCCGACGTCCGGGCATACCTTCCTTAGTAACTTCGATATGTCTTGGCTCGAAACGTTAGACTTATCGGTTAGGCTTATGCTCTTATGCGTGTCTTGAGCCGATGGGAGTCTGGTAGAGAGCAGAAGCAGGCACATAAGCGACGTCATTCTTCTTACTGCTCTTAACTTCGCGTCCACGGGTGCCACCTTAATTCGACTGAGAAGTCTATTGAAAATCCCTCAGCACCGCAAGCCGACGAGCTCCTCGGTAGTGGGTACTTATCGACCCGCTGCTAACTCCTCCGCTGTGTAGCGCGCACAAGCGCCGCGGATCGAATTTCTAGGGTCTACAAATGGGAATATATATACACTGCAAGTAGGGGTCGTGAGCGGAAACCAATGCCGAGCACAAGAATGGTCCGGTGGGGACGCAGCCTCGCGGTGCGCATCCCCAAGAGCGTTGCCGAAAAGGCGTGCATCGAGGAGGGCGATATGGTTGTGATCGAGGCCGCCAAGGGCCACGTCGAAGTGCACCGCGCCAAGCGGATGCCCGCCCTCAAAGAACTAATCGCGCAGATCACGCCGGAGAATTGCCACGAAGAAATCGAATGGGGCCCTGCCGTCGGAAAGGAAATTGAATGGTAGCCCAACGTGTCGCGCGCGCCGGCATTCTATAAAACCTTCGTTTGATTATGGCTCAGCGAGTTGCGCCTCGCTCGGCGCTTTCTTAGCCTCCTCTCTTTTTGGCGTCGTTGTAATCGCCAGAACGCTGGCAAGCACCAGCAGCGTCCCGGCGACTGTGCGGACGCCGAGAGCTTCGCCACCTAGAAAATATCCGACCAGCACGGCGACCACGGGATTCACATAGGCGTAAGTCCCAACCTTGGTCGGAGACTCGTGATGAATCAGCCACACGTAAGCGGTGAAACCGGCGATCGATCCGGCGACGATCAAGTACGCCAGCGCGAACCAGGCTTCGCGCGAAACCGTCTGCACGCGAAATCCGCGGAATTCTCCGAGGAGCAGCGCAGCCAGCGTGAGGAGCACGCCACCGGCCAGCATTTGCGCGCCGGAGCTCATAACTTTCGACTGCGGCAACTTGAACTTGCGGCTCAGCGATGCCGCGATCGACCAACTGATGGCGGCAAAGATGAGAGCGCAAGCCCCGACCGTGTCGACCGGAGCGCCGCTCAGGCTGGCCGAGCGCCCCACCAGGACCGCAACTCCGGCTATTCCAATAAGAAGCGCCAAACCCAGTCGCCAGGTGAAGCGCTGGGTTCGCAGGATAATGATTTCCGCAAGGGCCATGAATCCAGGAATCGTGGCCATCATCACGGCCGCGACGCCCGACGGCACGCGGCGCTCGGCCCAGAACAGCAGACCGTAATCGAAGACGAAAATCAGGAGCGCGAGAAACGACGCCGCGGCCCATTCGCGGGCAGTTGGCGAAGCCGTGCCGCGCGCCCGCATCCAGGCATACAAAATGGTCCCTGCGATGCAGAATCTCATGCCGGCGAGCAGAAATGGCGGAACCTCGCGCACACCTACGCGAATCGCCAGGAACGTCGATCCCCAGACGAAATAAATGATGCTGAAGGCGAGGAGCATCTTCCAGGTTGGTGGGCGAGTCGGAGATTGTGGTTGCGTTGCCGGCATCGGACGATCTCTGGCAGGACGCGGGCAGGAGCGCCCGCGCCACATTCTCTGGGATCGATTAGATCATCGGAATCCGGCCAGGACGCGGAGTTGGCGTATCAAAAGTTTTTATGAGGCGACTAATGGATGGGACATGGACGATCCGCAGAGGTTGGGCCGCGGCCTGAAGGCCACGGAATTGTGGGCCCACTTGCGCGCCCCCTTCGGCTTCGCTCAGGGCAGGCTCTAAGCGCCGCTCTTCCACGCTTGCGGGAGGGCTCGGTCTCGACCGGCCTACTTTTTGATCAGGCTGGTGTGGCTGGCCACGCACTGCCAGGTACCGAGATCGAGAATCCAGGTGTCGGTGAAGCGTCCGAGGTGATCGTAGGGCTTGCCCTGATAGGTTCCGGCAGTGTGATAGATCCCGGTGATCACGGCGGTATCGCCGAAGAAATTCATCTTCACGTCTTGAATGGTGGCGATGCTCGGCTTGTAAAGCGGATCTTTGATGTCGGCGAGAAATCGCTGCTTGTCACTGACGCTTCCATCCCACTCGGTGTTGACGAAGCGGCTGGAAACCAGCCGTTCCAGGGCCTGCGCGTCGCGGTTGACCTGGGCCTCGTTCCACATGCGTTCGAGGACCATCAATTTGGCTTCGCGCGGATCGGTTTGCTGGGCAGCGGATGCGATCGACAGCAGAGCTAGCAGGAAGCAGCCGCAGATGATGCGAGCCGTGCAGCGTAACTGCGCAGTGGTGAAAGTGTTGCGGTTGAGCGTTGTGCGTTTGAACGTTGTGCTAGTGAACATCATGGCCGGACACGCCCGCCGCCATCCCCACGTGAGGGCGGACGTAGCGAAAACATAGCACGCGGCAAACCTCGCTCAAGTTCAAAATGTGCTCAGGAACATTACGAACGTCATGGGCGGACGACGTGCCGGAGGCAGGAAACCTGTCGAGCTGCGCTCGATGGAAAGCTGGAGGGTGGCTGTCCCTACATGGATATTGCTACGGCCGGATCAAAGATCCGGCCGCACACAGAATCTCAATAGGCCCAGCGCAGCAACGCGGCGCCTACGGTGAATCCTGCGCCGACCGAGGCCAGCATGACCAAACTTCCTTTTTTCAGCCTGCCATCTTCGATGGCGGTATTCATGGCCAGCGGGATGGTGCCGGCAGTAGTGTTGCCGTAGCGGTCAATATTGATGATGGCTGCATCGGGGCGCAGGCCCAGACGCTCCACTGACGCGTTGATGATGCGCAGGTTGGCCTGGTGCGGGATGAATACGTCGATGTCGGAGCCCTTTAGGCGGTTGCGTTCGAGGAGCTTGAGACAGAGCTCGACCTGCTTGCGCACGGCGAATTTGAAGACCTGCTGGCCATCCTGGTGAACGTAGTGCATTTTCTTTTCGATGGTCTCTTTGGAGGAGGGATTGAGGCTGCCGCCGCCGGGCATGGAGAGAAATTCGCCGCCCGAGCCGTCGACTTCGTGGATGAAGTCGATCAGGCCGACCGAGTCGTCGTCTGTGGGTTCAAGAATGATGGCGCCAGCGCCGTCGCCGAAAAGCACGCAGGTGGCGCGGTCGGAATAATCGATGATGGAAGACATGACATCGGCGCCGACCACCAGCACCCGTTTATGGGCGCCCGACGCGATGAACTGCGCGCCCGCCTGCATGGAATAGACGAAGGCCGAGCAGGCGGCGGAGAGATCGAATCCCCAGGCCCCAACCGCTCCGAGCTTGTGCTGCACGATGCAGGCAGTCGAAGGAAAAAACATGTCGGGCGTAACCGTACCGACGATGATGGCTTCAATGTCGGTCGACGCCCAACCGCGCTGGGCCAGAGCTTTCTTGGCAGCTTCAACGGCAAGGTCGCTGGTGGCTACGCCCTTGTCGACAATGTGGCGCTCGCGAATCCCGACGCGGGCCATGATCCATTCATTATTGGTGTCGACCATTTTCTCCAGGTCGGTGTTGGTGAGAAGGCGCGGTGGCACATAAGTGCCCAGCGCGCTGATTTTGGCGCGAATCGCTTTGCTCAATGATTGCTCCTGAATGATGCGGTAAAACCCACGACTGGGACGAAAAAGAATATTCTCAAGGATTGGGAGCAGAATGTCTAACCGATACTCAGGTGGCAACGGCAGCCTCGGCCGTGCATGCCGTCCCGCTAAGGCCAAGCCGAGACGCCCAGGCACGAGACTTCTTCGCAGAGCTATGCGCCGCGGTCCAGTCAGGTCCGCGAAACCCGCAAAATCATGGGCGCGGGCCGTCATTGCGACGGCCCTTCCATGATGCAACCTGCCAGTTGCGTTCAGGCCGCTGACGCACCTTCTCTTTCGTGGTTGATCCATTCGCGAACGAAATTCGGGCACAGGGCGATGCCGAAGTCCTGATTCTCACCCTCGACCAGGTAAAGAAGAGCGGCGCGGTCCAGCTCTTCAAGGCGGGAAAGATTAAGAACAGGCCATAATCGGCACTCTTCGGCGGAATGAACCAGCTGATCGAGATAGGAAAGATGACCTTGAAACAGTTTTCCGGATACATGAATGTTGACATTAGGACAAGCAAGCTTGGGGGGAACCGAACGAGTCTTCATTTTTCTCGGATTTCTCTCCTGGGGATTTTCGTTCAATCGCAGGCCGAGCAGCGCAGCCTACTCTATGTTGACGCACGAAACCCCGCTTCTTGCAGAAAGAGTCGTAAAGGAAGGTAAAAGTTGGTAATGGGAGGAATCAATACAGGGGGGACGAAGACAGCAACAATGGCCTGTGGATAAATTAAGCCAGGCACCGGGGACTCGCTGCACACGCAAGAGCCCGTTACCGTTGCTTCCTTCCGGACCTGGCGGGGTTGGCGGGAGTACGTCGCGCGAGACCGATGCCTGACTGGTTATTCTAGCATCATGCCAACCAGCGCCAGTGAATCGCGGCGCGGGCGTCCCGCCGGCTGTGGTGAGGGCATCTTGGCCTGACATTCCCTACTCGGCACGACCAGCCCGGGCTCAAAGATTCGCAGATCTCCTCAAGTGACTTTCGGTGCAAGAATCGCGCTGCCAACCCTTCCCTTCCAGGGCGCATTGTCGAACAATAGATGTCAACAGTAGAGAAACCTGAATTCTGCCGACCCTCCAATGGCCGAAGCAACTCCCCAATCCGGCGTGATTCCGCTGCAGCGGGCGATCGACTACTACTTTGAGCTGGCGTTGTACCTGCTGGTGCTGACGGGGTTTGGGACGTTGGCTGGCACTGGCGGCCTGGATATGCCGTCGGTGGTCATGGTATGCGTGGCACTCGCTGTTCGCGGTTACCTGCTGGCTAAGCGGCGGCAGGTGGTGATCCCAGAGCGCTGGACGACGCCTCTGTCGATCGGCTACTTTGTCTTTTTCGCCGCCGACTACTTTGTCGTCTCGCACAATTTCTTGCCGGCCACGGTGCACCTGGCGCTGTTCGGGGTGGTGGTGCGGATGTTTTCCCTGCGGCGCGAGCGCGACTACCTCATGCTGGCGATTCTGTCCTTTCTCATGGTGCTGGCCTCCGCGGTGCTGACGGTGGACAGTGTGTTTCTGTTTTCTTTTGCCGCCTTCATGCTGATGGCTGTGGCGACTTTTGTGCTGATGGAAATGCGGCGCTCCGGTCACGCCGCCAGCATTCAGGCACGCCATACCAGCGATCCGTTCGAGCATCGCAACCTGGCGTTCTCCCTGTTGCTGACGTCCCCGGCACTGGTGCTGATGATTCTTGCCGGCGGCGCGCTGGTCTTTTTTCTGCTGCCGCGCATGTCGGCCGGATATCTCGGGGGCTATTCCTTCGGCACCGACTTTTCCTCCGGCTTCAGCGATCACGTGCAATTGGGGCAGATCGGGCAGATCCAGCAATCGAATGCGGTGGTGATGCACATACAAATCGACGGCGACACGGTCGGCCGCTACGATCTGCACTGGCGCGGTGTGACCCTGGCCAATTTCGACGGGCACAGCTGGTCCAATCCGCGGGAGCAGTTCATTCTGCAGCGTCAGGCCGATGACATTTTTGTGGTCCCGCAGTTCGACAATCCAGCGCTTCCGTCGTATGCGAATGCGAACTTCAGGCGCGAGCACATCATTCGTTATCGCGTGCTGATGGAACCGATTGGCACCAATGTATTCTTTTTGGCGCCCTGGGCACGTGACGTGACCGGACCGTATCGCCTGCTGGCGGCCGATCGCGGCGGGGCAGTCTATGACTTTGACGCGGCGCGGGCCATCAGCCGATATGAGGCGGATTCGGACATCGCCAGGCCTTCGGCGAGCGAGTTGCGCGGCGCGGGGGAGGATTATCCTCCGCAGATCAGGGCCACTTACTTAAGGTTGCCGCCGCTGGATGGGCGCGTGCCACAACTGGCGGCGAAGATCGCGCGATCAGAACGTAATGACTACGACAAGACGTCGGCCATCGAAAACTACCTTAGAACCCGCTACGGCTACACGCTGGAACTGCCGCGCACCGAGGAAAAGGATCCGATCGCGAATTTCCTGTTCGTGCGGCGACAGGGACATTGCGAGTACTTTGCTTCGGCCATGGCGGTGATGCTGCGCACTCAGGGCATTCCGGCGCGCGTGGTCAATGGATTTCGCAGCGACGAATTCAACGACCTCACCGGAAACTATGTGGTGCGGGCGAAGGATGCTCACTCCTGGGTGGAAGCGTATTTCCCAGGCTACGGGTGGCAAACCTTCGATCCCACTCCAGCGGGAAACGGCGGGATCCCGCAGGGCTGGAGCCGGCTCTCGCTCTACATCGACGCGATGGCGTCGTTCTGGCGCGACTGGGTGGTGAGCTACGACAGCACCCACCAGTACTTTCTGGGGCAAGCAGCACTCAACGGCACGCGCGGCTTGTGGGAGAACGCGCGGGTGTGGGCTCGGGCCAAATATGCCGCGCTGCTGAAGTGGGCCGAGCGCAGCCAGGAGCGGGTGCAGGATTCGCCCGCCCGCTGGGCGATTTACGGTGCGGCGGTCGCGCTAGCGCTGGTGCTGTTGGCCAATCTGGGACGCATCCTGCGCTGGGCGCAAGAAAAGTGGTTGCAGGCGCACCCCGAGCGCTCTCCCGAACAGGCCGCCGCAATGTGGTACGCGCGCATGGCGCGTGCCCTGGCGCGCCGCGGACTACCGAAGCCTGCGGCCGAGACTCCGCAGGAGTTCGTGAAGAAGATTGAAGATGCCCGCCTGCGCGTCCCGGTCGCGCGATTTACCGATGTCTATGAGTCGGCCCGGTTCGGCAATTCCGCGGACGACGCGCAAAGACTGCCGGAGTTGTATGAGGAAGTCGAGCTAGCCGCACGGGGACGCTAGAAGCGCCAGAACACTCCGCCGCCCACGAAATAATTATGCTGGCGCGAATGGCCGGTGGGCGCCAGCGGGAAATCCGGCTCCCCCGACCAGAAGTCGCGGACTTCCCCGCGCATGCTCAGCTTCCGCCAGACTTTCACGTCCAGCCCGAGTCCGCCTTCAATGGTCGCGCTGGTGGTCGATTTGCCGGGGTTGGTGCCGCCGTACACCAGACTATCGCTCTCGCTGATGTGGCCGAATCCCGCGCCCACACTGACCCACGGCGAAACCGCTGTGGTGGGAAACAGATTCACGCGGGCCGCCGGGGTGAGGAAAAAAGCCTGGTAGCTGGTCGGCACCACCGCAGATCCGTAGGCGCCGGCGTTCAGTTTGGCCTGGGTATTATCCATCGCGGCAACTTCACCGGAGATGGAATAGATCGGCGTCACCAGGAAGCGGTAGGCGTATTCGCCTTCGAAGCTGAAGCCTTTGCCGGTATGGATCGTGGGGTCGAAGTAGGTCGCGTTCTGGATGCCCTGGTCGCTGACGAAGGTGCGGCCAAAGATGGCGCCGATTTCATTCCTCTCGTCCTGCGCGGCTGCCGACGCTGCCAGCAGAGTCCCTACGCACAGCACCGCAATCCAGAGTCGTTTCCCAGACATAGCGTCCCCTCCTGCGAGGTGCTTCTTTATGGTTATAGCTTAACTGTTATAGCAGTAACAGTTAGCGTAGCACGGCGGCAGACATTTTTAATCCACAAGTGCCTGGTTTTGTGACTTTTGTGGTGCCCAGGCGCGGGCGCCAAAATTTGCCTTGTGCTGGTCTTCGCAGCGGTCGCGGAATCTATCGCGGTCATTTTTTGTTCTGCCAGGTCAGACCGCGGCAATCTTGTTGCCCATGGCGGGATGCTAAAATAGACAGATTGCATGCCGTTGAAAACTCTTACCGTTAGCGCTCCGCAGAAATCCGAAAAGGAAATATCGCGACAGGATCCCACGGTAGTGCGGCCGGCTTTTGATCGACCGAAAAAAGTCGGCTTCGTCAGTCTGGGCTGCCCTAAGAATCTCGTGGACAGCGAAGTCATGATGGGCCTGCTGGCCCGCGCCGGAGCCGAACTCACTGCCCGCGCCGAAGATGCCGACATCATCGTCGTGAATACGTGCTCGTTCATCGAGAGCGCGCAGCAGGAATCGGTCAACACTATCCTGGAAATGGCCGGACACAAAACCGACGGCAAAGCGAAAAAACTGGTGGTCGCGGGATGCCTGGTCGAGCGCTTCCGCGATCAGATTCGCAAAGACATTCCAGAAGTCGACGCGGTCGTGGGCACCGGAGAACTGGAAAATATTTTGGCCGCCACCGGAGTGGCGCCGGTTGCTGCACGGAATGATTCGCCATTTGTGGTGCTGCCTTCGCGACCAGAAGGCGATGCTCGCGCCGCGCAAGGCCGTTTCTCGCGCGAGAGCTGGGATGGCGTTCTCGGCGATTTACCGAATTATCTTTACGACGATTCCACGCCGCGCATCCTGGCCACGCCGCGTCACATGGCGTATATCAAGATCGCCGAGGGATGTGACCACCCCTGCAGCTTTTGCATCATTCCTCAGTTGCGCGGCCAGTTCCGCTCGCGCCGCTTCGAGTCAGTGGTGGCCGAGGCCGAACGACTCGCGCAATCCGGCGTTCGCGAAATCACCCTCATCGGCCAGGACACGACCTGCTACGGCGAGGACTTCGGCCTGAAAGACGGCCTCGCGCTCCTACTCGAAAAACTCGCCCACATTGAAGACTTGCGCTGGATCCGCTTTCTCTATGCCTACCCCAACAAGATCACGGGAAAATTGCTGGACACAATCGCCAAGCATGAAAAAATCTGTTCCTACATGGACGTGCCCCTGCAACACGCCTCCGCCTCGGTGCTGAAACGCATGAAGCGCGGCGGCGGAGCCGACATCTTCCTTCGCTCCATCTCCAAAATGCGCCGGGCCATCCCCGACTTAACCCTGCGCACGTCATTCATCGTCGGCTTCCCCGGCGAAACCGAAAAAGAGTTCGACGAACTCTGCGACTTCGTTCGCGAAGCACAGTTTGACTGGATGGGCGCATTTGCCTATTCCGATCAGCAAGGCGCAGGGGCATACGAACTTGAGAACAAACTCTCGGCGCGCGAGATCGAACGCCGGCGCAAGCACCTGATGTCGATCCAGCGCCAGATCAGCAAGAAGAAAAAGAAGTCGTTGGTCGGCCGCGAATTCGATCTGCTGCTCGAAGGCGAATCAGAAGAAACCGATCTCCTTCTCGAAGGCCGCACTCCCATGCACGCTCCCGAAATCGACGGCAAGGTCTTGGTCAACGATTTTCCCGAAGAATCGGTGCCCGAGCCGGGTCAGTTCTACCGCTGCCAGATCACCGAAGCGCACGACTACGATCTCGTAGCTAAAATTCTCTAAAGAGAACGTATGCCGCGTAAGCGCGCCCGCAAGCTCCGGTGCCCGATCTGCAAGAAAGCGGTGAAGAGCACCGACCGCGAATTCCCTTTCTGCAGTTCGCGCTGCCGCACCATCGATCTGGGCAAGTGGGCCAGCGGCGGCTACGTTATCTCGTCGCCCGTAACCGACGCGGACGAGCCGATTCGCGATCACAACCCCGAAGATTCGGAGAGCGAATCGTGAAAGCCTCCACGGAACAAAGCCAGGGCACTCAGGGGCGCAACGCCGATGTTCCAAACAGTAGCGCCGGCGTCCCGCCGGCTGTGGCGGGGGCGTCCCGCCCGCGCTTCGGCGAAGTCACAATCCGCGACCGCGGCCATCTTCCACACTGGGAAAAAGACGCGGCCACCTATTTCATCACCTTCCGCCTAGCCGATTCTCTCCCGAAATCAGTCCTCGATCGAATCGAATCCGAACGGCAAGCGATCGTCGGGACTGCCAACCAAATGCACCGCGCTCTCAGTCCTGACGAACGCAAGAAGCTCCAACGCCTTTCTTCGCCAATCATCGAGCAATATCTAGACAGCGGGGCCGGCGCGTGCCCCCTGCAGAATCCACTTGTTGCCGAAGAGGTTGCGCTGACCCTGTGCCACTTCCACGGGAAGCGCTATCGTCTCATCGCCCGGTGCGTCATGCCGAACCATGTTCACGTAGTCGTCAAGCTGTTCCCAGGTCAGGCGCTGGCCGCTGTGGTCCACTCGTGGAAGTCCTTCACCGCAAAGCAGGCGAACCGCATTCTTGGAAGGCAGGGTGCGTTCTGGCAGAGAGAGTACTATGACCACCTGATTCGTGGCGAAGCCGAACTGGAGCGGGCTATCGGCTACGTCGCGGAGAATCCGGAGAAAGCGAGCTTGAAGAGTTGGAAATGGGTTTGGGTGTGCGGGCGGGACGCCCGCACGACAGCCGCCGAGGACGGCGGCGCTACAAAACCAAAACCATGACCGGCGCAAACCAAAACGGTCGCAGCGCCTCCAACCCTGGCGTTGCCGTCCCGCCGGCTGTGGCGGAGCCTGCCCTGAGCGAAAAAGCGCTCCGCCCGCGCGCCCCGCAGTGGGCAACCTTGATCGCCACCTTTTTCGGCATCGGCCACATGCGTCCCGGCCCCGGCAGCTGGGCATCGGCGGCGACCGTGTTGCTCTGGGCAGCACTTGCCCACGCTCTAACCCCTGCGCTGCGAACCCCCGCGGCCATCGCGCTAGCCATGGGAATCATGCTGATCGGCATACCTGCCGCCACGAGGGTAGCGCGCGCGGCGGCCAGCAAGGATCCCCAGTTTGTGGTTATTGACGAGGTCGCCGGACAGATCGTTGCCCTCATCGCAGTCCCACTCGCGTGGAAAACTTTTCTCGCGGGTTTTATACTTTTTCGTATCTTCGATATCGTCAAGCCCCCGCCGGTCCGCCAACTGGAAAAACTTCCGGAAGGCACCGGCATCGTGCTGGATGACATTGCGGCTGGACTCTACGCGCTGCTGGTGATGCAACTTTTGCTGCGCTTTGGTCTACTAAAATAGTACCGAGCGGCGAGTACCGAGAAAAAACCAGATTCTCGCTACTCGTTACTTGTTACTCGCCACTCGTTGCTCGGTACTCGATACTCGGTACGCTACATGGGATTTTCCGACCGCATCCTCGGCAAGAAAAATGTCAACGGCGGCCCGCACATTGAAGCGGTCGCGCCCGCTCTGGCCCTTGCCGGAGGCGAGATTCGCATCACCGGCTCCGGTCTGCGCCCGCACGATCTGCATCGCCCGAGAGTGCAGTTCGGCCAGGTCGAAGCCTCGCTGGTCGTCAGCTCCGACGCTTTTCTGGTGGCCCGCGTGCCCGAAGGCGCGACCTCCGGCCCGGTCATTGTGGCGACCGACGGCCATATAAGCAATGCGCATACGGTAAAGGTCGCCGTGCCCATCGCCGACAGCCTTCATCCCGTCACCAATCCCGCGCTCGACGCCGAAGGGAATATCTATGCCACCTTCTCCGGCTCCCGCGGACAAAAGGTTCCCGTCGCCGTCTTTAAGATCGACACCAATTATGTGGTTCAGCCATTCGTCGCCGAAATGATGAATGCTACATCGATCGCCTTCGACCGACAGGGCCTGATGTATGTTTCCTCGCGCAATGATGGCGCAGTCTATCGCGTGGCGCCAAACGGAGCCATCATCACCTACGCCGAAGGCATGGGAATTGCCACTGGCATCGCCTTTGACCGCGAGCAGAACCTTTATGTCGGCGATCGCAGCGGCACGATCTTCAAAATCGGCAGCGATCAGCAGGTGTTCGTCTTCGCCACGCTCGAGCCCAGCGTCTCGGCCTATCACCTGGCGTTCAGCCCGAACGGCGATCTGTTCGTGACCGGGCCAACCACGTCGAGCTTCGACCAGGTTCAGAAGATCGACCCCAAGGGCAACGTGACCACGTTCTACAAGGGCCTGGGCAGACCGCAGGGCCTGGCCTTCGACGTGGATGGAAACATATATGTGGCGGCATCGCTGGCCGGCAAACGGGGCATCGTCAAACTCACCCCCGACGGGCGAGCCAATCTTGAGGTCGCCGGCCAGGGACTGGTCGGCCTGGCTTTCGCCCCCGGCCGCAGCGCGATTCTCGCCACCACCAATAGCGTCCACCATCTCTCGTGGAACATTCAGGGGCTGCCGCTGCTGCCGGAGTAGCTATTGTTTCGCTGTCCTCGCGCGCCCGCGGCAGGCTCTCCACTTTTTCTTCTGCGCTACAATCGCTTCATGCGCCTCACGTTCAGCTCGACTCTTGTGGCAATCGTCGCTCTATCCATTCTCATTCACTCACCGCTCGCGAGCGCCCAATCCAAGGACCAGAACGAGGCTCCCGCCAAGGAATCCGCGCCCGACGTGCCCGATGCGATTGCCGTTCCCGCGGGACTCGAGCCGGTGCTGATGGTGCACGCCAAGGGATGGCAGATTTACACCTGCACGGCAGGCACTGACGGCAAGTTCAGTTGGACACTAAAGGGCCCTGACGCCGAACTGAGAGACCGGAAGGACAAAGTCATCGGCCAGCATCTGGCCGGGCCAACGTGGAGGTTGAAAGACGGCAGCGAAGTCACGGGAAAAGCCGTGGCGCACGTCGACTCGCTCGATGCGGATTCGGTCGCGTGGCTTCTCGTGAATGTCGTGACCAACTCGGGCAAGGGACAGCTTGCGAAGGTAACGACCATTCAGCGCGTACACACGCACGGCGGCAAACCCGGCAACGATCCCTGCGATGAGGCTCACAAGGGCGCGGAAACCAAGAGTGCCTACACGGCTGATTATTACTTCTTCGCTCCGACGAAGTGAGCACAGCTGAAGCCCGTGCGGAGCGGCAGGCATCCAATGAATAGTTCGGCCGAGCTGGGAGAAATATTATGCGTGACGTCATTATTGCTTCTTCCGTACGAACGCCCGTAGGACGCGCTTTCAAGGGCACTCTGCGCGCTACTCGTCCCGACGAACTGGCTGCGATCGCCATCAAGGGCGCACTCGAACGTGTGCCGCAACTTGATCCGAAAGAGATTGAAGATGTCATTCTGGGCTGCGCCATGCCCGAAGCCGAGCAGGGCATGAACGTAGCCCGCATCGCCTCGCTGCGCGCGGGTCTTCCGGTCGACGTTTCGGCGTTGACCATCAACCGTTTCTGTTCTTCGGGATTGCAGGCGATCGCGATGGCGGCCGAGCGCATCATGAGCGGCGGAGCGGAAGCGATCGTTGCTGGCGGAACGGAATCGATGTCGATGATTCCGATGGGCGGCCACAAAATCTCGCCGAATCCGTGGCTGGTCGATCACTATCCTGATGCTTATCTTTCGATGGGGCTGACTGCCGAGCGAGTGGCGCAGCGCGACGGCATCACCCGCGAAGCGGCGGATGAATTCTCGCTGAATAGTCATCACAAAGCGCTGGCCGCGATTCAGGCCGGGAAGTTTAGTGACGAAGTGGTGCCCGTGCCGGTGAGTTTCAGCACGCCGAACGGATCGAAGCCCAAGAAACAGGAAATGGTATTCAAGATGGATGAGGGCCCGCGCGGCGACACTTCTCTCGAAGCGCTGCTCTCGCTGAAGCCGGCCTTTCATGCGAAGGGAACGGTAACGGCGGGAAATTCGTCGCAGATGTCAGACGGCGCGGCTGCGGCTGTGGTCATGTCGGCAGAACGGGCGAAGATATTAGGCATTCAGCCGCTGGTACGTTATGTTTCATTTGCGACTGCGGGATACAAGCCGGAAGAAATGGGGCTTGGACCGGTGTTTGCGATTCCGAAGGCGCTGAAGATGGCGGGGCTGAAGCTGTCTGACATTGACGTGATAGAACTCAATGAGGCCTTTGCGGCGCAGTCGCTGGCGGTGATCAAAGAAGCGGGGCTTGATCCAGAGAAAGTGAATCCCAATGGCGGAGCGATCGCCCTGGGTCATCCGCTGGGATGCACGGGAGCGAAACTGACAGCGACGGTGATTCGCGAACTGAAACGCCGGAACGGCCGCTACGGAATGGTTACCATGTGTGTGGGCGGCGGCATGGGCGCGGCAGGAATTTTCGAGAACGTGTAGTTCGGCGGCGCTATAATCCGGCTGAGGAGGTTCCTATGACTTCCGCCCGCCTGCTCGTTGTTGCCATTCTCCTTTGCTCGGTTGCTGGGTTCGCTCAAGAATCGCAGTCCTCGGCAGCCTCGGCTCCTTCTGCTTCTAGCCAGACGTCAAGCCTGCCGCAGCATGCCGACGCGGCGCGTCCGCTTCCGGATGACATGAAGGTCTTAAAGGCTGAAGTCCTTGCCCGTCTTGCGAGGGCGAATCTGGACAAGGGCATTCTGCTTTCGCAGGATGGGCAAGTCCTTGGGGATGGGATCTGCTATACGATCCGCAGTTATGTGGTGGCGCGCGACAGCAAGGATTCCGATTCGGTTCATCTGGTGAGCTATTCGACGTGCCAGATGGCGAGCCGCTATCAACTTAGAACCACGCAGGCGCGGCCCAGTGTCGTCCGGCCGGCTGTGCAAACGGCGACGCAGCCGTAACACTTCTTTACCCAATTCCTACGCTCTTTTACGCGGGTCAGAGTATGCTTTCGGTGGACCGAAACGTCCAACGTAGTGTTCTCTTCGATCGATTGGCAGGAGGTGCTTTATGCGGCACTCCGTCCTTTCCTTGGTGGTTCTGCTTCCATTTTCCCTTTTCATGTTTGCGCAGCACTCCGCGGGCGGAGGTGGAGGGTCGTCCGGCGGAGGCGGTTCTCACGGCGGCTTTTCGGGCGGAAGTTCTGGAGGCGGCTCTGCGAGCCACAGCTCCGGGGGATCGGGCTCGCATGGCTCTGCCTCGCACGGAACGTCTGGACATGTTTCGTCTGGACATGCTTCGTCTGGACACAATTCCGGCCCAGGTTTCTCGCATGTTGGAGCGCAAACGAAGACAGGACATTCAGAAAAGAGGAGTTTTTTTTCTGTGCTGCGACATCCGTTCAGGAAGGCGCAGCCCAAGGAGGCCGTCGATTTTCGACGCAGGATCTGCCCTAACGGACGATGCATGGTTTGTCCGCCAGGATCGGCCAACGGCAGATGGGGCTGTGGAGGAGTCCTGGCGAACAGCTCGTGCACCCAGCGGGGAGTCTGGAGTGGCGGGAGTTGTTTGTATCACACTCCATTTCTGGACGACTGCAGCAGCTTTTTCATGGCGATGGAACGCCAGCAGCAACTCGCGCAGGAGGCCGAGGCAGAGCGGCAGAGCGCGTGCGCTTCGGGCGGTTCGCCGGAGTGCACCGACTTGAGCGGCAGGGCACAGGCTCAGAACGGTCTCTATGAGACGTATCAGGATCGATACAGTCGATGCCGGGAGCGCTTGTTCATCACGCTCCCGTTTGGCGGCTACGGTTTCGCCGGTTATGCTCAGGACTTGATGTTTGACCCGCTGTGGACTGCATTGCAGTAGCCGCGCGGTCGACTGCGTTCCCAAAGATTCGAGAGGGCATCTGCCGCATGTGACCCGCGCCTTGCCGTCGGAGTCCGGGGCACTATCGTCCTTTTCTTCCGGGCATTAGAATTGAGTGGCGCTTCCGTCAGAGCCTGTTGCAAGAGGGCGCTTTCATTTTTCGAGGGGTAGTTATGGCGACGACCACTGCAGCACCGAAAACCAGAATTTCCGGCGGCAGCTTTTTGCTGGAATCGCAGCAGCCGGGGGACGTGTTCACTCCCGAGGATTTCTCCGAACAGCATCGGCTGATTGGACAGACTGCGGAAGAGTTCGCGGTTAACGAAATTCTTCCAAACGTCGAGAAGATCGAACACAAGGATTTCTCCGTCACGCGCGACCTGCTGAAGAAGGCTGGTGAACTCGGACTGAGTTCGGTGGAGATTCCCGAAGAGTATGGCGGGCTCGAGATGGACAAGGTGACGGCTGCAGTGATTGCCTGCCACATTGCCAAGTACGCGGGGTTCGCTACTACATGGGGCGGTCACACGGGAATCGGAACTCTGCCGATCGTTTATTTCGGCACCGAGGAACAGAAGAAGAAATATTTGCCGCGGCTGGCTGCGGGTGAAATTGTCGGCGCGTATGCATTGTCGGAATCGACGTCGGGCTCGGATGCGATGAATTGCCGGGCGCGGGCCGAGGTTTCCCCAGACGGCAAGCACTACATCCTGAACGGCGAAAAGATGTGGATTACGAATGCGGGATTCGCCGATCTGTTTACGGTGTTTGCGAAAGTGGATGGAGAAAAGTTTTCAGCGTTCCTGGTCGAGAGGGATTTCCCTGGATTCTCGGTGGGAGCGGAAGAGCACAAGATGGGGATTCGAGGGTCGTCGACTTGTCCCATCATTCTGAACGACTGCAAAGTGCCGGTGGAAAATCTTCTGGGCGAGATTGGCAAGGGACATCTGATCGCTTTCAACATTCTGAACATTGGACGGTTTAAGCTGGGCGCGATGTGCGTAGGCGGAGGCCAGGTGTCGCTGGAGAATGCCATCGGCTACGCCAAACAGCGCAAGGCATTCAGCAAAGCGATTGCCGACTTCGGGCTGGTGCGGGAAAAGATCGCCAACATGGCGACCCTGCTCTACGTGGGTGAGTCGATGGTTTACCGCACGGTTGGCATGATGGATGCGGCTTTAAGCGAGGTCGACAAAGCGGCCGCGGATGGCGCGAAGCAGACGTTGAAGGCGATTGAAGAGTATGCGGTCGAGTGCTCGATCATCAAGGTGTGGGGATCGGAGATGATCGATTACGTGGTCGACGAAACGCTACAGATTTATGCAGGGTATGGGTTCGTGGAGGAGTATCCGGCGGAACGGGCGTATCGCGACGCGCGCATCAACCGAATTTTCGAAGGCACTAACGAGATCAACCGGCTGATCATCACCGGCTTCCTGCTGAAACGGGCGATGACCGGGCAATTGCCGCTGATGCCGGCCATCAAGAAACTGATGGACGAGGTGCTTTCGGGGCCTTCGGCGGCTGAGGAGTTGGAAGGCGCGCTGGCGGAAGAGCGCAAGCTGGTCGCACAGGCAAAAAAACTCGGGCTGTTTGCGGCGGGCGCGGCCACGCAGAAATACATGCAGGCGATTCAGGACCAGCAGGAGATCATGGGCGCGATTGCGGATATGACGATTGAAGCCTACGCCATGGAGTCGGCGGTGGTGCGGGCACAGAAAATTACCGAGGCGAAAGGCGAATCTGCTGCCGCTGTGCCGATTGCGATGACCCGGGTGTATCTGTCGCAGGCGCTGGAGAAAGTTGAGTCAGCGGCTCGAAAAGTGATTGCCGCGGTGGCGGATGGAGACATGCTGCGAACACAACTGGCCATCTTGCGCCGCTTAGCGAAGCATGAGCCTTTCAACACGATTGAGCTGCGCCAGCAAATCGCGCAGAAAATGATCGAGCGGGGTAAGTACACGCTGGCGTAGCCGAGTGCTTTCCATGCAGGTTTGCGACTGCCATCCTGAACGGCGGCTTTTGAGCGCGAAGGATCCGTGCAACTTGCCGCGAAGGGCAGAGATCCTTCGCGCAACGAACGCGCTCAGGATGACAAACGCTTTTTGGCACCGGAAGGCACTCTGATACAAATATTCGGATGAAACTCCGAATGTGGTCCTGCCTCGCGAGCGTGACGCTCGCACTCGGCACAAATCTCTCCGCGCAATCGAGTTCAGGCCTACAACAGGACTCCGCCACTTTCGACGCTGACGGCACTGCTCATCTCACGCGGGTTGTGCCGATGCCGTCGACGATCAGCGCGGAGGCGCAGAAGTGGCTGGCTTCGCTCAAGCAGCAGAAAACGGGGCAGCCGGAGTCGCTGACCGAACGCCGCGCACGGACAGATGCATGGCGCAAGTCGGATTCCGCCGAGGCGCGCCGGCTCTATCCGGTGAAGTTGGAAGAGACAACGACTGCGGGCGTTCGTACGGACATCATCACTCCGCTGTTTGTGCCGGAGAGAAACGGCAACCGGGTACTGATCAATCTGCATGGCGGAGGGTTCAATTCCGACTCGGGATCGCTGATCGAAGGCGTACCGATTGCCAACCTGGCAAAGATAAAAGTTGTGTCGGTGTATTACCGGCTCGCGCCGGAGAATCCGTTTCCGGCAGCGGTCGATGATGCGGTCGCGGTTTACCGGGAGCTTCTGAAGATCTACAAACCGCGGAGCATCGGAATCTTCGGAACTTCCGCGGGCGCGATTCTGACGGGCGAGGTTGCCGTGCGGCTGAAGCAGTTGGGATTGCCGCTTCCAGCAGCGCTGGGAATATTTTCCGGTGCAGCGGATTTCAGCCGCGTCGGCGATTCGCGGCAATTGTTTACACTCAACGGATTTCCGGGCGCGATGCAACCCATCGATCCGAATCACCTGCCGGATGATCAGTATGTGGCAAAGACGGATCGGCGTGATCCAGTGCTGTCTCCGCTGTTTGCCGACCTGCGCGGCATGCCTGCAACTCTGCTGATGACCAGTGCACGCGATATCTTGCTGAGCGATACCACGATTTTTCATCGCGCCTTGCTGGCTGCAGGGGATGACGCGCAGTTAGTCGTGTTCGAGGCGCTGCCGCATGCTTTCTGGTATCACTTCCAGCTTCCCGAGACGAAAGAGGCGCTGGAGATCATGGCGAGGTTTTTCGACGAGAAGGTTGGGCGGTAGCCACGCGCCTTGACAGTCTCGTCTCTCAGTATCCATGAGCGATGCGTTTCTGGTAAAAAAGTCTGCATGAAGAAGCACTACTTTCCTCTCTCTTCCTCTTGCGCCCTGCTCTTTTGCGTTGTAATCATCCCGGTCCTTCTTATTGCGCAGGAGGGCGCTGCGCCGTCCGCCAATCTGGCGCTCACGCCGCCGATGGGATGGAATTCGTGGAACAAATTCGGCTGCAACGTCAGCGAAGACATGATCAAGGGCATAGCTGACGCGGTGGTGAAATCGGGGATGAAGGATGCGGGATATGTTTACGTCAACATCGACGACTGCTGGCAGGTGAGCCGCGATGCGAACGGAAACATCGTGGCCGACCCGCAGCGTTTTCCGCATGGGATGAAGGCTGTGGGCGATTACATTCATTCGCTGGGGCTCAAGTTTGGTGTGTATTCGGACGCGGGATCGAAGACGTGCGCGGGGCGTCCGGGCGGGCTGGGCCATGAATATCAGGATGCGCTGCAGTATGCGGCGTGGGGCGTGGATTATCTGAAATACGACTGGTGTAACACGACCACGCAGGATGCAAGAGCGTCGTACGCGAATATTCGCGCGGCGCTTGACGCTTCCGGGCGGCCGATAGTGCTGAGCATTTGCGAGTGGGGAACGGCGAAACCGTGGCTGTGGGGGAAAGCAGTTGGGGGGAATCTGTGGCGAACGACGGACGATATTCAGGATCGTTGGGGCGGACGGGAAAAATGGCCCAACGGCGGGTGCTGCTCGAATGGAGTCCTGGCGATTCTCGATCAACAAGTGGGTTTGCAGTCATACGCGGGGCCGGGACACTGGAATGATCCGGACATGCTGGAAGTTGGCAATGGTGGGATGACGGATACAGAATATCGTGCGCACTTCAGCCTGTGGGCGATTCTGGCTGCGCCGCTGATCGCGGGAAATGACTTGCGGAACATGCGGCCGGAGATTCACGACATTCTGACGAACAAGGAAGTGATCGCGATCGATCAGGATGCGCTTGGACGCGAAGGCGAGCGAGTGGCGAAGAACGGCGATCTGGAGGTTTGGGCCAAGCAACTGAGGGACGGGAGCCGTGCCGTAGTTTTGTTGAATCGAGGCTCGGCTGGCGAGCAGATTACGGTGAACTGGGAGGACATTGGCTATCCCAGCAGCATCAGCGCTTCGGTGCGCGACCTATGGGTGCACAAGGATATGGGAAAGTTCACAGGAAAGTTTACGGCTGCGGTCGCGCCGCATGGCGTGGTGATGATTGCGGTCAGACCCTAGACGACTGAACCACAGGGGTCGCGAGGGTTACTGAGGAGTAGAGGTCCCGATTGCTTCGATTCCTCCGCGATTTTTTTTCAGCTCCTCCATCACGCTCTGAATCAGCTCTTTCGCGCCGGTCAGGCTGTTCATGATGATCTGGATGTCCATGACCGGCTTGCCCGGCCAGCGCTGGCTTTGGCAGTAGACGCCGTGCTGGCCGACCAAGGCCATGGCGTCGGTGATCATGTCCATGGTGACGGCGAGACGCCCGCGAGGAACGCCCATCATGGTTTCGTAGTGCTCGAGTTCTTCCTGCTTTTCATCGAATACAGGCATCCCGAGATTGTAACTGTCGCGGTGCGTGAAGCATAATGGCAGCGCTGACGGAATTCCTGCTCATACGTCCAACGTTGTTGGCAGTTTCAATCAAGCCAGTAATCGAAAAGGAGAGACCATGCATAAACAGGCTGTCATTCTCACGCTTCTCACGTTTGCTTTTGCAAGTCCTGGGTTCGGCCAGATGGGGGGAAAGCGTCCTAGTCCGGCGGCTTCAGCCACCTGCGATCTGGGAGCAGGCAAAACGATTAAGACTGACTACTCGAGCCCGCGCATGAGAGGACGGAAGATTTATGGCGGCCTCGTGCCGTTTGGCGAAGTTTGGCGCACCGGAGCGAACGAAGCGACGACATTCGTCACCAGCAGCGATATCGAGATTGGCGGGAAAACCGTGCCCGCCGGCAGCTATACGATTTTCACCGTGCCCAACGAAGACAAGTGGACGCTTATCGTCAACAAGAAGACCGGCGAATGGGGAATTCCGTACAAGTACGAAAGCGATGAACTGGTGCGCGTAGACATGAAAGTGTCGAAGCTGCCGGCGCCGGTAGAGGATTTCACGATTGGGTACGAAAAGTCGGGCAGCGGCTGCACGCTGCGGATGGACTGGGCGACTACGCGTGCCTCGGTCGATATTACGGCGAAGTGAAGAGTACCCGCAGCGGCAAATCGATCACAGCCGCGTGACAGCCGGCCACTTATGGATGCTCTGGCGGGAGCGCGTCGATGGCCTGCTGCGCTGCGGTAAGTTGGGGATCGATTTGCAGGGCGCGCTGGTACTCCGCGCGAGCCATTGGGATTTGTCCATTCTCCTTGAAGGTTTGGCCCAGTTCAAAACAGGCTGCGGCGCTGGGTTGCAGACCGATGGAATAAGTTAGATCATCGATGGCTTCTTGTAACTTCCCCTGCTGGCGGGCAAGCAGTCCCATCCCGAGCCATGAGCCCGGCAAGAAAGGATTAAGGCGCATCGACTTGTCGTAGCTTTTGCGCGCCTCGTCACCTTCACCGAGCGCCCGCTGCGCGGCGCCCAGGTTGGCGTAGGTCTGCGCCAGCAGACCTGGATCTGAGGTCAGGGAAATTGCGGCCTGGTATTGCTCGATGGCTTCAGGCAGCCGATTGTGAGTCTCATCGTAGGTGCCGAGGTTGCTGCGGCTCATAGGATCGCGCGGGTTGATGCGCGTGGCCGCTTCGAAATGAAGATAAGCTGCTTCTTCCTTGCCCTCGAGAATCAAGGCCCCGCCGAGATTGTCTTCGGCGATGAAGTTGTTGTCAGTGACTGCAAGCGTGTGCGTCCACAGGTCTTGATTGCTTTGCCAGAATCCGATCTGGCGATGAGTGGCGATTGCCAGGGCGATGATGATCACTGCGGCCGGAAGGGCCAGCCAGCGGCTGAATGGTTTCGACTCCGCCCAATCGGCTGCGGCGAATGCGATCATGATGAAGATTCCGATGAGAGGAATGTAGGCGTAGCGGTCGGCCATGGCCGCGTCGCCGACCTGCACCAGGCCGATCACGGGAACCAGCGTGCCTAAGAACCAGAGCCAGCCTACGAGCAGGTAGCGGCGTCTGCGGAACTTGATGGCAACGGCAGTGATGGCAATTAGGGCGAGGGCTGCCAGGGCGACTCGCCAAGCAGCGAGTGAATCTCCGGGATGCGGATAGAGAGGCGCGAGCTTCGCGGGCCAGACCATCTTCCACAGATACATCGCGTAGGCGTAAATGGCGTTTGCCATGCGCACTGAGAACGAGAACTGGGCGGTCGAGCGCATGGCCCCTCCGGCTTGCTGGGCTCTCATGGTGATGATCGCGCTGGCGGCGGAAAGTATGAGCAGAGGGATTTTTTCCAGCGCGAGAGTTTGCCAGGAAAATGATGGGAGACTGTGCTCGACCTTCTCCTTGGCCAGCCGCACGCGTTCGAGGGGCCAATAATCGAGCAGCAGCAGCAGGAATGGGAGCGTGATGACCATGGGCTTGGAGGCGAGCCCGGCGGTGAACAGCGCGGAGACCACGAGATAGCGCTTCCAGTTCGGGCTCTTCGCGTACCAGCCGTACGCCCACAAGGTGAGCAGAAAGAACAAGGTGCAGAGAACATTTTTGCGCTCCGCGATCCACGCGACCGATTCGACGTTGATGGGATGGAGGGCAAAGAGCGCGGCGACGAACAGGCTCGGTCCGAGGCGTTTGGTCGCCCACACCAGCAGCAAAAACAACAATACGGCGTTGACGATGTGCAGCAGGACGCTGGTGAAATGATGACCGGCGGGATTCCGGCGGAACAGAGTGTAATCGAGAGCGTGCGACATCCAGGTCAAGGGATGCCAGTTCGCTTGCTCGGTTGAGGTCAACGCCCAGATGATGGTGCCGGCGGTGAGTCCCTGGCGGACGTGCGGGTTTTCGGTGACGTAGCGGTCGTCGTCATAATTTACGAAAGGATGATGGGTCACCGGGTTGTACAGCACCAGCGTGACGACAGCGAGAAGCAGGCAGGCGACAAGATTACGTTTCTCTGGCGACACGAACAAGCCCGGCTTTCCGGGTGCGGGCGGGATTTCCTTCTTGGCGGGCAAGAGAGAATTTAACCACAGAGGACACGGGGAACACAGGGGAGGAAACAGGGAAGGCACCGGGAGCGGGATTTGTGGGATTTTTGATTGCCGATTGTTGATTAAAAATCCGCAGACGCACAAACAAGTATTCAATCAACAATCAGAAATCAGCAATCAATAATCTCTTATGCCGGCTTCCAACGCAGCACCGGCTTTCTGGCTGCGGCGGTCTCGTCGAGGCGCGAAACCCGCGTGGAATGAGGAGCATCGAGAACGATCTGCGGATCTTCCTCCACTTCTTCGGCGATCGACCTCATCGCCTCGATGAACAGATCCATCTCTTCTTTCGACTCGCTCTCGGTGGGCTCGATCATGAGCGCGCCGGGAACGATCAGCGGGAAGGCGGTCGTGTAAGGGTGGAATCCGTAGTCGATCAGGCGCTTGGCGATATCCATGGTACGCACGCCTTTTCTTGCCTGCAGTTTGTCGCTGAAGACGACCTCGTGCATGCTGGGAGTGGAATAGGGAAGGTCGTACGCGCCTTCGACACCCTTGCGGATGTAGTTGGCGTTAAGGACGGCGTCTTCGGTGGTCTGGCGAAGGCCGTCGGGACCATTGGCCTGAATGTAAGCAAGGGCGCGCACGAACATGCCGAAATTGCCGTAGAAAGCGCGGACGCGGCCGACGGACTGAGGACGGTTGTAGTCGAAACCGAGTGTGCCATCGCCCTTGGTAGCAACAACCGGCGTGGGCAAGAAAGGTTCAAGAGATTTCTTGATCGCCACAGGGCCTGATCCCGGACCACCTCCGCCGTGTGGAGTGGAAAAAGTTTTGTGCAGGTTCAGGTGCATGAGGTCGACGCCGAAATCTCCGGGCCGGACCTTGCCGACGAGCGCGTTCATGTTCGCGCCGTCCATATAAAGCAGGCCACCTTTGGCGTGGAGAATGTCGGCAATCTTGTGGATATCTTGCTCGAAGACTCCCAGGGTGTTGGGATTGGTCAGCATGAGGGCAGCGACGTCCTCGTTCATCTGCGCTTCGAGCGAGGCGATGTCAACCATGCCCCGCGAGTCGGATTTCAGATTTTCGACAGCATAGCTGACCATGGCCGCTGTGGCCGGATTCGTTCCGTGGGCGGAGTCGGGAATCAGAATCTTCTTTCGCGCGTTGCCTTTGGACTGGTGATAGGCGCGAACCATGAGCAGGCCGGTCATCTCACCGTGCGCGCCGGCAGCGGGTTGAAGCGTGATGGCGTCCATGCCGGTGATTTCGATCAGGCACTCGCTCAGGATTTTGATGATCTGCAGCGCGCCCTGAGAAATTTTCTCCGGCTGGTAGGGATGCGCGTTGGCGATTCCCTCGACCCGCGCGACCGCTTCGTTCACGCGCGGGTTATATTTCATGGTGCACGAGCCTAGCGGATACATGCCCAGATCGATAGCGTAGTTCCAAGTCGAGAGCCGCGTGAAGTGGCGGATAATTTCAATCTCGCTGACTTCAGGCATAACACCGAGGTCTTTTCTTTCGGATGCACCGAGGAGATTCGACGTGTCTACTTCTGGCACGTCGAGTGGGGGCAACTTCCAGGCCGCTTTGCCTGGCGAGGACTTTTCGAAAATGAGTCCTTCGTTCTGATTGACCTGGAGAGAGGCTTTGCGAGTGGGATGATTCATCGCGCCACCTCTTCCACTTCCTCGTTCGGCGAACGCGCTGACTGCTGGCTCTCGCCGACCAGTCTGGCGGCGGTGTCGATCGCGCCCCGTGTGGTGAGTTCCGTGCAGCACCACAAGGCCGCGTTTCCCAGCTCAGGATAAAACTTCTTCAGCGGCAGTCCGCCGACGACTTTGTGGTCGAGGAGCCTGCTGTTGATGGCGTGTGGATCTTCGCTTGTCTGCACGACAAATTCGTTGAAGCGCGGCGCGCCGTCGAATAATAGCTTGCCGTGTTTGGCGAATTGTCCGGCGGCGTAGGCGGTCTTCGCCAGATTCTGTTTGGCCAATTCTTTCAGACCGATCTTGCCGTACACGGTCATGAAGATGTTGACCATGAGCGCGATCAGCGCCTGGTTGGTGCAGATGTTTGAAGTAGCTTTCTCGCGGCGGATGTGCTGCTCGCGCGTGGCCAGAGTGAGGACGAATCCGCGACGGCCTTGCTTGTCGACGGTTTGTCCGACCAGGCGTCCCGGCATCTGGCGCACGTACTTCTCGCGCGTGGCGATCACACCGCAGTAAGGGCCACCGAAACCCATGGGGACGCCAAACGATTGGGCTTCCATCGCGATGACGTCCGCCTGGCGTGGCGGTTCGACAATTCCCAGTGAGACCGCTTCGGCGATGGAAACTACGAGCATGGCGCCGTTCTTGTGGGCAATTTCCGCAATTGCGTCGACGTCTTCGATGGTGCCGAAGAAATTCGGCGACTGGATGAGCACACACGCGGTTTCGGGCGTGATTGATTTTTCCAGGTCGCTCAGATTGAGGCGGCCATCGTCACCGAACCCTGCGACCGAGAGCGGCATGCCCTGGTGCGTAGCATAGGTGGCCAGGACTTCACGATACTCGGGATGCAGGCTCCGCGCTACGACAACGGAACGGCGTCCAGTGAGGCGGACAGCCATCATCACCGCTTCGGCCGCAGCCGTGGAACCGTCGTACATGGAAGCGTTGGCCACTTCCATGCCGGTGAGCTCGCAGATCATACTCTGAAACTCGAATATGGATTGCAGGGTGCCCTGGGAAATCTCGGCCTGGTAGGGCGTGTAGGCGGTGAGAAACTCGCCGCGCGAAATCAAAGAGTCGATGATGACCGGCCGGTAGTGCGAGTACACGCCCGCGCCCAGGAAACTCGAGTAGCCTTCACCATTTTCTCGAGAGCGCTGGCGGAAGAAATCGACGATCTCCGATTCCGCCATCTGGCGCGGGATGTTGAGGTCGCGGGTGAGCCGATACTCGGCGGGGATGGGCGCGAAAAGGTCGTCGACCGAGCGCAGGCCAATGGCTTTCAGCATCGCTTCGCGATCAGCAGGAGATTTGGGCAAGTAGCGCATAAGAAGCTATATAGATGTAACTGGGAGCGATTCGGATTGTGCGGTCTGTCGAGACGTTTGAGTCATAGAACCATTGCGATCAGCTTTTGATAACCGATGGCCAGTCTTCGATTGTCGAGGGAGTGCGGTTTGGGTTGTTATTCGTCAATTGGAAATCGGCATTGGGCAATCCTAGTGTCCTGCCTCTTCGGCCACAAATTTTTCGTAGTCGGCGGCAGAGAGCAGGCCATCCAGTTCGCCGGGATTTTTCAAAGTGAGCTTCAGCATCCACGCGCTGTGGGCGTCTTGATTTACCTTCTCCGGCGATGTAGCCAGGTCTGCGTTGACCTCGGTTACGGTTCCCGAGGCAGGAGCGAACAGATCTGACACTGCTTTCACCGATTCGACCGTGCCGAAGGTTTTGCCGGCGGTCAGTTCAGCGCCAACCTTCGGCGCTTCGACGAAAACGATGTCGCCGAGCGATTGCTGGGCATAGTCGGTGATACCGATGGTGGCGGAATTGCCGTTCGCCTGAATCCACTCGTGCTCTTTGGTGTACTTGCGATCTGTAGGGTAAGCCATGAAAAGTTCTAGCTCCTAGCTGCTAGCTTCTAGCTGAAAGTCTTGATCTGCAGTTCATGCGCCCTTTTTCGGGCGCTTGTAAAACGGCGTGGGCACCACAACCGCTCCCGCTCCCTGGCCCCGGATTTCTACTTTAACGGGCGTACCGATGGCGGAGGACTCTACCGGCACGTAGGCCAGCGCGATATTTTTTTTCAGGAACGGCGCCGGCGATCCGCTGGTAACATAACCGATTTCGCGGCCACTGGCATCGAGCACCTTGTATCCATCGCGGGCGATGCCGCGTTCCGTCATCTCGAGGCCGACGAGAGTTCGAGTCACTCCTGCGGCTTTGGCTTTCTCCAGTGCGCCGCGTCCAACGAACTCGGGCTTCTCCATTTTGCAGAAGCGGTCGAGGCCGGCCTCCCAGACATTGATGGTATCGGAAATCTCGTGGCCGTAAAGCGGCAGCTTGCCTTCGAGCCGCAGCGTGTTGCGGGCGCCCAGTCCGCAGGGCACCACCCCGAATTCCTTACCCGCGCTAAGAATCTCATTCCAAACCCGCGCGCTGGTCGTCTCATTGGATGGGATGTAAATTTCGAATCCGTCTTCCGCGGTATAGCCGGTGCGCCCTACCAGGATATTTTCGAGCCCGCACAGCCGGCCACGCGCGACCCAGTAGAACCTTACCGCGCTCAAGTCCGCGTCAGTCAGTTTCTGGAGCAGGTTGACCGCCTTTGGTCCCTGGATCGCGATTTGAGTGAAGTCATCCGACAGGTTCTCGACGACACAGTCGAACTGGCGGGTGTTGTCGCGCACCCAGCTGAAATCTTTGTCTCGCGTGCCGGCGTTGATGACCAGCAGATATTCGTCTTCCGCGAGGCGATGCACGATCACATCATCGACGAAAGTGCCTTCGGGATAGAGCAGCGCAGAATATTGCGCTTGCCCAATCGCCAGGCGGGACGCGTCGTTCATTGAGATGTGCTGCACCGCGGCGAGGGCCTGGGGCCCGGCAAGGCGGATGTCGCCCATGTGGCTGACATCGAAGATGCCTACACCGGTGCGCACCGCCATGTGCTCGTTGATAATTCCGCAGCCGATTGCCGCGGGATATTCGACAGGCATGTCCCAGCCGTTGAACTCCACCATCTTGGCGCCCATCTGGCGATGAACAGCGTTCAGCGCAGTTTTGCGGATGGTGGGCATTACCTCCGTCGAAGACAAAATCAGACCTCGCTCGGCCGGCAAGGGCCAGCCTGACGTGAAGACCAGACTGTTTACCGTATCACGCAGTTTTTCGGCGGGTCAAACGCATCGGTCTTTCACGACAGAGAAGACAGGGGACACGGAGAAATTCAAGAGACGTTCTGCCCGATGTCTCCGTTTATTCTGGTTGAGGTTTAGCTCACGGACCGAACTGCACGGTCACGCGCGATCCGGCGGGAACGTGGGTTCCGGAGGCGGGCGATTGCTGGCGGGCTATGCCGCTGCCAACGGCGTCGAGTTCGAGGCCGGCATTCTCGGCAGCCTCGACGGCCCCGCGCACGGTCTTGCCTACAAACGATGGAACTTCGATTCCGCCCTGCTCGACGTCGAGAACTACCGTCCCGGTCGCAGGCAATTTTTGCGTCTCTGCGGGCATGGTACGCGGATCTGTAGCCTGAGCCTTCGCATCGGTCGAGGGTTGTGAAATTGGCTCGCGAATCGCCGCCTGCACGACTGGTTCGTCAGCCCCGGCACCTGCTTGCGAGAGCGCCCGCGCCACACTGGGCGGCTTCGCCGGTTCCAGGGAGTCGCCGTTTACTTCTGCCGTCTCGAGAGGTTCTCCGGGATGATCGGGCGTACCTTCTTCCAGATCGCGCTCCGTCACGTCCTTATTTCGCTCTTTCGCCTGCGCCAGCAGCAACTGGTGCTGCGGCGCCAGAGGCAGGTCGTGAGGTACGTGCAGGTATTCAAGCACCTGCTGGGCGATACGTTTGAACACCGGCGCCGAAACCTGGCCGCCCTGATGTAGTCCGACTGCCGAGTCGAGGATGACCGCAACCACAATCTGTGGATTGTTCACCGGAGCGAATCCGGCGAACGAGCCAATGTACTTCGTCTTCGAATAGGCGCCGGTCGCGGGATCGACTTTCTGCGCGGTGCCGGTTTTTCCGGCCGAGCTGTAGCCTTCGAGAATGGCCTTGCGGCCGGTGCCTTCGAGCACGACCTTCTGCATCATGGAGCGCATCTCGGCTGCGGTGAAAGAAGAGATGACGCGATGCGATGCGCCGGGATGGAAGGCGACAGTCTGCACTGCACTCGATGGCTCTACCGTTCCGGTGACGATGCGCGGGGCGACCCACACTCCGTCGTTGGCGAAAGTTGAGATCAGCCCGGCGAGTTGAATGGGAGAAATGCCGATCTCCTGGCCCATCGAGATGGCAGCGATCGAAACCTTCGACCAGCGGCTGGGCGGCTTGGTCAAGCCCCGGGTTTCGCCGGGCAACTCGATTCCGGTCTGCTGCCCGAAACCAAAGGCGCGGATGTATTTGTAGAAGCGGTCCTGGCCCAGGCGCAGCGCGATTTTTATGGCGCCGACGTCGCTCGATTCGGCCAGCACTCCCCACACCGGCAGCAGGCCGTGCGGCCTGGAGTCGCGAATCCTCATGCCGTTGTAGACGATCGATCCCATCTGGCAATCGAAAATCTCGTCGGGATTCGTGAGCTTTTCTTCGAGCGCGGCGGAGATCGTAACCAGCTTGAAGGTCGAGCCGGGTTCGTAAACGTAACTGACCGCGCGGTTGGTGAGCGCGCCGGGCGTGATCTGCTTCCGTAGATTTGGATTGAAGGTTGGACGATTCGCCAGCGCCAGAATTTCTCCGGTGTGCGGATTTTCGACGATCACGGTTCCGGCGATAGCCTGCGTGTCGTGGATCGCCTGCTCAAGTTCCTTCTCCGCGATGTATTGAATGTTCTTGTCGATGGTAAGAACGAGATTCTCGCCGGGTTCGGGTTGAGTCTCGACGTCAGCGAACCACTGCTTGCGCGCGTCAACCGAAATGAACATCTCTCCCGGGCGGCCGCGTAATTGCTGGTCAAATTCGTGCTCGATGCCGCTCTGGCCGGCATCTTCCATGCCGACCGAACCGAGAACCTGCGCGGCCAGATCACGTGCCGGGTAGAAGCGCTTGGCTTCTTTCTGGAAGTGAATGCCCTGCAGGTTCAACGATTTGATGCGCTGGATGGTGTCGTCGTCGGCCTTGCGGGCGACCCAGCAGAAAGTTTTATGTGCTCGGCAGTCGGCGAGAACGACGTTAGCGTCTTCGCCGGTGATGCGAGTAATCAGAGACACAGCCGTGGGAAGGTCTTTGACCTCGGACGGCACCGCGAAGGCCGAATCGACGAGCACCGACATGGCCAATTCGCGGCCGGCGCGGTCGTAGATGACTCCGCGCTTGGCGTCGAGAGGAATCGCTCGCTGCTGCTGATGTCCGGCCTGTTTAACGAACTTGCCGTAGTCGAAAATCTGGAGGTCAACCAACCGTACGCAGATAGCGGCGCACCACAGCAGGAGAATGCCTCCCAGAAAGTAGAGGCGGCGGTTCTTACCGGGAGTGGGGTCGAAGGACATTGCTGCTATTGTTCAGGGCAGGCTCTGATCCGGACCCGCACGAACCTGGACCTACGCAAGAATCCTTACTGGCCCGCAATCACCGTTACCGGGGCGGCGCTGGCCATGACTGGGCCTTGACCGTCGGCCGGACTCGAGTCCATGCGAATCACCTGTCCCGGCGCGGGCGGGACCAGGCCCATGCGGCGTGCCAGCACATCGATTCGTTCGGGATCGCGAAGGGACGCGTCTTCCAGGCGCAGGGCGTGGTTCATCTCGGTCAGCGAACTGAGGTCGCGCTTCGCAGCTTCAATCTGATAGCCGTACTCGATCGCGCGGAAGTGTTGCCAGGCGTAGCCAAACACCAGAAGAAAGAGAAACGCCAGCGCGATGCCGAAGTGCTTCATCTCGCGGTTGCGTTGCGGGTCTTCCGTCTTCACCAGGCGCGAGTTGTCGATCGACTTGGAGAAATAAATCTCGGGCGTGCCCGTCCAGAACGGACGGGATCCCGCCGCCGGAGCCGCACTGCGAATTGTTGCCGCCGCTGCCGCCATTTATGCCGCTCCCATGAAGATCTGGTCGCCTTCTTGGATCGAAATCTGCATGCAGAAAATCTCATGCAGTTCTTCTTCGACGCGCCGCTGCTTCGCTTTTTGCTCGACCTGTTCTACCGTTGCCAGCAAGTCTTCGATCAATGTGCCCGTGTACATTCCCACAACCTCAAAATGGATTCCTACCACGGAACCCGTAAAAACCGTTCATCCCGCCCCAGCGGATCGTCATCATCCGCATTCGCCTTGCGTCTTACTCGACCTGACCACTTTCCCCTGAATCTTGAAGGCCCGGCACGCCATTACAGCTGTGCCGGGAACTCCGGCAGGTTTTCCGGAGCTAAACTTTTCTCTGAACTCGTTTCTAAACTCTCTCCGCGGCCCTCAGCTTCGCGCTGCGAGCCCGCGGATTGCGATCGCTTTCTTCTTCCGATGCGACGACCGGTTTCTTGGTCAGCACCCGGAAGTACTTGTCCTTTATTTCATTGCCCCGGAAGGCATCCTTTACGACGCGGTCTTCCAGCGAATGAAAACTGATCACCACCATGCGTCCACCTGGCTTTAGAATCCGGGGCGCTGCTTCCAGCAGTGCCCGCAGATCGTCCAGTTCGCGGTTTACGAAGATTCGAAGAGCTTGAAAAGTACGCGTCGCGGGATGAATTCGTCTCTCGGCAGAATTCATTGGCCGGGCCGCGGCTGATATCACATCCGCAAGATGTGCGGTAGTCTGTATCGGCCGCGACCGGCAAATGGCTCTGGCGATTCTCCGCGACCTCCTTTCCTCTCCGAATTCGTAAATCACATCGGCAAGCTGTCGCTCGTCGAGGTGGTTTACCACTTGTTCGGCGGTACGCTCGCTGTGCGGGTCCATACGCATGTCGAGCGGTCCATCCGCCTGAAAACTAAATCCGCGCGCTGCATCCTCTAACTGCAGGCTGCTCACCCCGATATCGGCCATGATTCCGTCGACCGTTGCTGCTTGCACGCCCTTCGCAATCTCTGCGAATGATCTATGCAGCAACGTGATCGTCGGCCAGTCGGCAGTTGCCGGCGAGACGCCGGCGCTACCTTGCAGCTTCCTACGCGCGATTTCCAGCGCTGCAGGATCCTTATCGAGGCCAATCAAATGTCCCGGTGCGCCGAGGCGTTTTGCGATTTCGCAGCTGTGCCCGCCCAAACCCACCGTGGCGTCGATATAAGTCCCACCGCGCCGTACGGCTAAAAAGTCGATCGCTTCTTGTAAAAGAACCGGAACATGATTGGCTGAAAGCTGGCTCGCTTCCCTTCCACCGCCATGTCCAACCCCCTGAGGGGTGTCTGTTGATCCCTCGCCCACTAGATGCCCAGTTCGTCGAGCGTCTTCTCATCGTCAGGCGTGAACTTTTCTTCCTCGATCTCTTTCTTGAACAGCTCCAGGTTCCTGACGATCAAGTACGTCAAATTCCCCAGAACCGCTACCTCGCCCTTGATCTGCCCCGCTTCGCGCAGCAGCTGCGGCAGCAGCAAGCGGCCCTGCCCATCCATCTCGACCTGCTGCCCGTAATAGTTGGTGCGGTCCAAAAACTTTTTCTTCGTCGGATTGAAATTGGAGAGTCCGGCCAGCTTCTGCTCGATCCGCTCCCACTCCTCGAAGGGATATAGTTGAGCAACCCTTCCATCCAGACTTGTGATGTAGAATTGCGTCCCGTATTTCTCGTCGATCACCCGCTTGAACTCGGCCGGGATCTTGAGACGGCCCTTTTCGTCGACCCGGGTTGGATGATTGCCGCGAAACATGTGCAATGATTGCGATCAAGGAGGTAAAAGCAGCGCAAAGTTCGGTCAAGCTCGGGCGGTTCGGGCTGTTTATCGTGTTAATGGGTCGGATTTCCACCGGCTCCTCGTTTTCAGCTCCTGCGTCCCACGAACTCTACTTGCTACCACTTTGCTCTACTTTGTACCACATCTTACCGTTAAGTCGTTTATTGTCAAGCAGAAACTTGAAGGTCGATGCCCCACTCCTGCACTGATTCCAGAAAATACCGAGGCTTGTGGTTAACCAATCATGGAACCACAAGGGGTTGGGTTTAAGAACTTTATTCCTTCGCTATTCCTTCGCTAAGATTTTTCTTGCACTCCGCGAGGGACGCGGATTTTGTTGTGGAAAAGCAGAAATGGATCGGTTTGCGGAGCCGATTTACGGAGCTAGGTTTGCGGAGTCACGATTCGTCCCGCCCGTGGGATGGCGTATCGTGTGTTCTTGGAGTTCGGCCTGACAAATTGAATGACGTTTTACCCTGAGGACTCTTACTTCGCGACAGGTTCGACGAAAACCGCTGTCCCATATGCCAGCACCTCAGTCACGCCCTGCATGATTTCGGTCGCATCGTAGCGGGCTGCGACCACGGCGTTCCCGCCGATCTCGGCGGCATGTTGCAGCATCAGGTCGAAGGCCTCTTGGCGAGTCTTCTCGCATAAGTTGGTAAGCAGAGTAATGTTGCCGCCTACCAAGGTCTGCAATCCAGCTCCGATCGTTCCAAAGATCGATCGCGACCGCACCACGATCCCGCGCACCACTCCCAGGGTCCGCGTGACCCGGAACCCATCCAGTTCAAACTGTGTGGTGACCATGTTGTGGGCCACCATCCTGCCTGCGCTGTAACCGGTTGCCATAGGCTTGGTCCTTTCCAAAGGTGCACGTGCCGTTGCCGGACAGGTAACTATAGCGCGACGCAAGACATCTAGCGAGAGTTTCACGGGAACGGGCCGAACTCGCGTGCCCGGGTGGCGTTGGTCCCAGGGCGTTCTTCGAGAGTCTGAGGTCGGTGCCCGGTTTCACTCCAGCTCAGGGGTGATAAGGAATTCCTGCGATGGTACGTCATACTCCACGTGCAGCAGGTTGGGTTTACAGCAGACCTGGCAGTCTTCCACGTAGCTCTGGCGGCGTCCCGCCGACTCGTCGACGGATGTGGTGTTCCATTCTCCGCAGGCAGCGCACTGGAAGCCGGATTCCATGATGGAAGCGAGCATACCTCAGAAGTTTCAACTCGCGCCTCGATCTGGCAATCGAAAATCTTGAATCCTCCTATAATGTCGGATTCACTTCGCAATCAGTCATTCCTCAATTTGGAGGGTTCATGATCTCGCGGCGCAAATTTCTTGCAGTCGGAGGTATCACGGCGGGGGCGGCTGCGGTCCCCCGCTCTCGGGCCGCGCAGAACTCCGATGAATCTTCCCTTCCTCCCTCTGTAATGCGGCTGCAATCCCGCCGCAACCAGGCCGTCCCGATTACGCGCGAAGAACGCCAGCAGCGCCAGGAGCGGGCGCGCGCGCTCATGAGCGATCACAAACTCGACGCCGTCGTGCTCATGGAAGGCACCTCGTTGCGATATTTTACCGGCATCCGCTGGTGGGGCGGCGAGCGCATGTTCGCGCTGGTGCTGCCCGTGAAGGGCGCGGCATTCTATGTCTGTCCCGCATTCGAGGAAGGCCGGGCACACGAGCAGATCGCTGATGCGCCCGAGGGCGAGCACCCCGACCTGCGTACCTGGCAGGAAGATGAGAGTCCCTACCAGCGCGTCGCACAGGGGTTGAAGGAACGCGGGATTGCTGGCGGGAAACTGGGAATCGAAGAAACCATGCGCTTCGTGTTCGTCGACGGCATTTCCAAGGCCGCGCCCCAGGCGACCCTCTCGACTGCGACTCCGGTGACGGCCGGCTGCCGCATGCTCAAGAGTCAGCACGAGATTGCGCTCATGCGGCTGGCTTCGCAGGTCACGCTGGCTGTGTACGAAGCCGTGTATCGCGCGCTGCGCGAGGGCATGACCCAACGCGATGTGAGCGACTTGATCGAAAAAGCCTACGCCCGCATGGGCTTTCCCGGCGACGCCAGCATTATGGTCGGCGAATATACGGCTTTCCCTCACGGATCGACGGCGCCGCAAGTTCTCCGCGAAGGCACGATCGTCATGATTGACGACGGATGCACGGTTGAAGGCTATCAATCCGACATCACGCGCACATTCGTGCTCGGCAAAGCGACGGACAAGATGAAGCAGGTTTTCGACATCGTGCACCGGGCGCAGTCGGCGGCTCTGGCCGCGGCGAGGCCAGGGGCGGCATGCGGCTCCGTCGACGATGCGGCGCGAAAAGTGATCTCCGATGCGGGCTATGGTCCCGACTACAAATATTTCACTCATCGCCTCGGCCACGGCCTGGGCATGGACGGGCATGAGTGGCCGTATCTCGTCCGGGGTAACGCGACGAAACTGCAGACCAACATTACTACCAGCAACGAGCCGGGAATTTATATTCGCGGCGAGTTCGGCATTCGCCTCGAAGATGACATGCACGTCACAGAGAACGGCGCTGAGTTGTTTACGCCCCAAAGCCCCTCGCTGGAAGAACCGTTCGGGAAAGGGTGATTCTCGACAGCGACGGTAGGGCCTAGGCCCGGTAAATCCTCGGCGGAGTTCTGAAATCGGCAAACAAGACGGTGTAAACATCTCCTCTGCGCACATTGGTCACGAGCACCGGCCGAAAGCATCCGATGCACGTTCCGCCCACGTGCCGAACGCTGGGATACACAATTCCGGCCGACCCCAACTCCAGCAGATGGGCCGCAAGCCTCTGCGATGCCGCATAACTTGTCGGCGAGAGACAGGCGGCGTACTCCCAGTCTCGCCCGGTGGGACCGCGCAGATCGTGGAACTCTGCGCGAAAATCCGCCAGATAGTCGGCGTAGTCGGCGGAATCTTCTTCATCCCACGAAGTTTCTGTGAGCCACAACTGGCGGTGGTACGCGACCTCCGCTTGCGAAGTCTCCAGCTCGAACGACGCATACCAGGCGCCGCGATCCGCTGAGTTGAAGCGCGCGCCGACGGGTGACGGGTGGCAGAACGCCGCATTGATGATGCGGTACGACGGAATCCCGAACACAAGTTCCCGTTCGTCAATCCCCGGAGCAAGCCGCGACTCCGCGAGCAATCGGTCGTTGGTGGCGTTATCCAATTCGGAGATGCCTTCCAGAGTTTCGGGATTGTCAGTGAGGCGAGTGAGCACGGAAGCACCGTCGTCCGCATACTGAGCCGGAATCAGGCGATGCGTGTCGCGCTGGTCGATTTGAGTTATGGGCAGCGGAGTTGGCGGCAACAGGCACTACCTTCCGCCGCGACGGCTATCGAGTAAGCGGCGAACTCCGATCATGCCGGGCACTCCGCCGCGAGTCAGAAACTGCAGAGGTGGGGCGTCGCCGAACATGGGATTGGAATTCGGCCGCGAAGTCCACTGGTTCGCGAGACGCCGGTTGAAAAGAATATTCAGCGCCTTGAAAATGCCGATCAGCAGAGAGATGCGCGTGAGTTCGTCCTGGGAGAGCAGGCCCTTGCGATTTCTCTTCAGCTCAAAATAACGTCCGTGCGACGCACCGCCGAGCAAGGCCATGGCATCTTCGTTGCGCAGTTGCCACTTCTCGACGATCGCGAAAAATGCTGCGATGGCCGGCGCGCTGAGGCGGGTGCGCGTGCCAGCGTCGGCCAAGTCCGGCAGCTTTCTTAGATCCAGACCCAGATCGGGAACCACGGCTAACGCATTCATGGGCTACTCCATTTATGGATTATTTTACCTACGAATTAGGATTCGCGTCAATGGCAATTATCCTCCCTGTTTTGTGGGAGATGCAAAATGAAGCGAGTTTACCAGCGCAGCTTGCTCAGATATTCGTAGCTGGTCTGGATGCTCTCGAATGGCTGCTTGGGGTGGTCGTGCTCAACGATGTAGTGCTTGATCCCGGCCGTCTCGGAGTGCGCGAAAATCCTTTTCCAGTTGATGATGCCGCTGCCTACTTCGGTGAGATCGACGGTATCGCCGAAGTTCTGCGAACCGCCGGTGCTGATTTTGGGAAGGGTCTTCACATCTTTCACATGCACGAGCGGGAATCGTCCCGGGTACTCGTTAAAATACTTGATCGGATCGCCCCCTGCGACCGTGATCCAGCACAAATCCATTTCCATCTTGACCAGATTTTTGTCGCACATTTTCAGCAGCATGTCGTAGGGCAGCTTGCCGTCGACGGGCAAAAATTCGAACCAGTGATTGTGGTAAGCGAACTGGATTCCGGCTTTCTTCGTCTGCTCTCCGCAGCGGTTGAACTTTTCAGAAGCCTGTTTCCAGATGTCAGGGGACTTGCGCAGATCCTCCGGAATCCACGGACAGACGATGTAACTCAGTCCGATCGTCTTCGACGCCTCGATGACCGAAGGAAATTTCTCATCGAGTTCATCGTATTGCACGTGGGTGGAGGGCGCCGACAATCCATTCTTATCGACGGCGGCGCGGACTTGTTGCGGAGTCCGCCCGAAATATCCAGCGAACTCGACTTCCTTGTAGCCGATGGCTGCGACCTTGGCGATGGTGCCGTCGAAGTCAGCCTTCATCTGATCGCGCACGGTATAGAGCTGCAGGCCGACCTTCCCGATTTTATGTTCGCCCGCAGCCCATCCGACTCCGTGTGTGAGCAACGTGGCGGCGGTAACAGTGGTCGCGGTTTCCAGAAAAGTGCGGCGGTTGATCGCATGAAGACTCATAAACGGCATTCCTCCAATGGTTCGGTCAATATCTTTGGCCGATGTGGTTCGGTTGAGCGGAAGTCGAATCCCGAAGCATTATACGCGGGCAGGCAAACGCACCCGCGCTCGCATTGGCGAGCTCCCGGAATCGACTTTGCGAACACCTGTTGGCTCCTACGGTTTCACCACCTGCAGATTATTGGTCACCGAAAAAATTCCAGGCACTCCATTAGCCCGGAGTCCAGCAAGATTCTTATCGCCATCGCTGTCCACCACTCCTTCCAGAGTGACATGCCCGTTCTTGACGATGAGGCGGATTGGCTTCTGGGGCACGATCGCGTATTTTTCGAAAGCCGGATACCCGTAGATCGCCCGGAACAGCCGACGGCGGAGACCATCGTCCGTCGGAGAGAGTGGCAGAACTTCAATCTGATTGTCGACCTTCTCGACGCCCTCTATGTGCTTGACGGCGCTCTCAGCGTCCGATTTCAAAGTTGGCCGCACGACCTGGCCGAGTAACGTAACGTTGTAGCCGTCGACGCGGTAAGCAATATTGTCAAAGACCCCGAGGTACGGAAGCATCAAGAGCTCATGACGCACCTGTTTGACGATCCGCTCCACTGCACGGGCCGAGGGCTCCTGCTGGGCGGTCTGGCATAGGCCGATCGAAATCAATGTGAGCAAGCTGGCGAGCAGAATGGTCAGTTTCCGCTTCATATGTCGCTCCCTTCGCATACATGCCCCGAAATGGATTTGCCCAGTCTACTCCCACACGCTATGAGTTTTCGAGATCGGCAAGGCGAAGAAGTGCTGGAAGGCGGGAGTCAGAAAGCCGTGGGAGGGAATCGATTCTGGGAGGACGCTTGGCGCGCCGGCGCAGAGGCAAACTGGTTGAGGCCAGAGTGCCGGCTGCACCGTCGCGCCCACATAGTTTTACGCGCTAACGCTGACACCGCTGCTACCCTGCGTTTGGGTGCCGGAGGCGCTGTTGAAGAGGTTGAGAACGACTTCCTGATTGCTGTTCGGATTCAGGTTCAGGGTGATCTGCTCAGGATTCGAATTCTGCGGATTGGACGCGCTGATCGCGACCTGCTCGTTCCCGTTCGTACCGCTGCTCAGATTGATGGTGATCTGTTCGCCTGCCGGCGCGTTGGCCAGATTCAGCACAATCTCAGCCCCACCGCCGGTTGTGCTCGACGGGGCGTTAGTGTTCGAAGTGTTTGAACTCTGCGCAGGCTGGCGGAACGTATTTCGCAGCTGCGAGAAAGCCTGCTGCGCCCCCGCCAGATTGCCCGCCTGGAGTTCCTGGCCGAGCGCCGTGAAATCCGCCTGGCGATTGCTGAGCGAGAACGCGTCTCCGCCAAAGGGTCCGTTCTGTGCCGCGCTCTGAATCGTATTGAATTCGGTCTGCGCGTCGGTCAGATCTCCGGCCTGAAGGTCCTGACCGAGTTGCTGTAACTCAGACTGACGCTGCTGCAGATAGCTGGTGTAGCTGTTTGGCTGGCTAAGGTTGGCTGATACCGCTCCGGTTGACATAAGTCTCTCCTAATCTAGGGATTTCTTTCTCGCGAGCCCACAAGCCCCGTTGCAATACGATGACCTGATCGGCGCGGATGAAGAAAGACTTTAGGCGGCGGAATTTGTTGCCCAGCATTCACTCCGAATACAAGCGGATTGCCCTGTGGATACGAATGAATCGCTAATTTTTTCTAAGCTCGAGGGATATTCACCCAGAAGTTTAGCCGGTTCTTGTTTATCGGGACACGCAAGAACTTTCAGCAATCATTAAAACAAGTCCTTGGTCAGAGCTACGCGCACAAACGTCGGCGCAGCTGCGGGCGACCCAGTCGGCGCCGGCTTCGCGAAGCGAAGGCTCCGCCAGCGTCGTCGTAAATGCGAGAACTTTCGCGCCGGCGCCCTTGCCTGAGCGGATTCCCGCGGGAACATCTTCCACCACCAGGCACTCAGTCGCTGGGAGTCCAAGCACAGCGGCGCCTTTGAGATAAGGCTCGGGGGCCGGCTTGCCGTGAACGATGTCGGTAGAAGTAATCAATTTCGTGGGCGGCGGCAGGCCTGCGGCCTTGATACGAACTTCGGCAAGAGGTCGGGTGCACGAAGTCACGATCGTCCATCGATCGGCGGGAAGGCTGGCGAGCAGTTCGAGTGCTCCGGGAAGCGGCACAACGCCCTCGAGATCTTCAATTTCCGCGCGCTCGACTTTGCGATTCTCGGCTTCGTGGTCTGAGCCGGGAAGAAATTCGCGAACCGTGGTGAGGCTTGGTCGGCCATGGGCGCGGGCGACGACTTCGTCAGGATTGAATCCGTGTTCGACGGCCCAGCGCCGCCAGACGCGGGTCACAGCTGGAGTGGAGTTGATCAGGACTCCGTCGAGATCGAACAGAATAGCAGCGCAACGGAGTTCGGTCATTTCAGATCAGAGCGCATCACGCCAGGGTGCATTGTGCCAAAGTACATCGAGAGCCAGGTACCGCTGAACTCAGCCGGCTGCAAGGCCTTCCGGAGCCGATCAAGCCTGGACAATTTTCTCGAGCGCCATCCGGTTACGAATGACCAGAGTCGACCCCTTCAGTTGCAGCAACTGTTTCTTCTTGAAGTCGGAAAAGAGGCGGCTAACGGTTTCGCGAGTGGTACCGATAATCTCGGCAATCTCTTCGTGAGTCAGGGTAAGCTTTACCTGGGTTGTACCGTCATTTTGCGTGGTCTTCGCCGTCCAGGAAAGGAGCAGCTTGGCGAACTTCTCCGACGGCGAAGTCGTCAGACCCAGAGTCCGGATCTCTTCGTACGCGGTGTAATAATTGCGGCTGAGCTGTTCGGCGACTCGCAAGGCCACTTCGCCATACTCTTTCAGGAATTGCAAGAGCGAATCACGGGGAATGAAATTCGCCTGGCCCGGTTCCATCATCTCAGCCGTCACTTCATAGGGGCGGTTGGAGACCACCGAATTCAGGCCAAGAACATCTCCCGCTTCGGAAAGTTTGGTGATGATCGTTTTGCCTTCGCGCGAAGACGTGGAAAGTTTGGCCTTTCCGGCGCACAGAACGAATACGCCGCGCGGTTGCTGCCCTTCGATAAAGAGCATGGCTCCCTTGGGATAGATTGCGGTCGATTTTATTTCGTTCAGGCGTTGTGCCGCGTGAACTGAAAGATTGCAGAAAAGATGTTCTTCTCTTACCGAGCAGGTGAGACAGTTATCAAGAATATTGAGACCATAAGGAGCGCGCACCACGCACCTCCCTTTCGACTCATTGTAGCATCGCATTTTCACTTGTGATCGCGATCACTCGGAGTCGTGATCGAGCGCATACACGGTCACTGACAAGTGTAGAAAAATATGCAAAGCTGGTGGTTGTGTGGGCGAATGGCACGCGTTCCCGGTTCGCTGAAGTTGTGAAAAGATGGGAGCCAGGTTAGTCGAGGGAGGATCTCAGTGAGCCACGTGTCGACCCCATCGGGCGATCCCCTCTCGACCATTTCCAAACCTCTGACTCGGCTGGCGCGAGCAAGTCTCGATCCCTTATTTCTTCCCCGTTCCGCGGCCGTGATCGGCGCCACGGATCGCCCGGGAACCGTCGGACGCAGCGTGCTTGCCAACTTGCTTGCCAGTAAGTTCCCGCTCAGAATCCACGCTGTCAATCCCAGCCACAGCGAAGTTCTTGGAATCAAAACCCATTCGCACATCGGAGAAATCGCTGAAAAAGTGGATCTGGCACTCGTGGTCACGCCCGCGCAAACCGTCCCTCAGGTTATCGGGGAGTGCGTAGACGCAGGAGTCAAATCCGCGGTGGTGGTCTCCGCCGGATTTCGAGAGCAGGGACACGACGGTGCCGCCCTGGAAAAAGAAATTCAGGATCATCTGACTCGCGGATCATTGCGCCTGCTGGGACCGAACTGCATGGGATTTATGAATCCGTCCATCGGACTCAATGCCACTTTCGCGAAGACCATGCCGCAAAAAGGCAGCGTGGCATTCTTGAGTCAGAGCGGCGCGTTGCAGACGGCAATTCTAGATCGGAGCCTGCGCGAACACGTGGGATTCAGCGCCATCGTCTCCACTGGCTCCATGCTCGACATCAGCTGGGGCGATCTGATTTATCACTTCGGCGACGATCCGCACACCAAGAGCATTCTGCTTTATATGGAATCCGTCGGAGATGCCCGTTCGTTTCTCTCGGCCGCGCGCGAGATTGCTCTGACCAAGCCGATCATCGTCATCAAAGCCGGACGTTCGGAAGCCGCATCGCGAGCGGCAGCGTCGCACACTGGAGCGCTGACCGGAAGCGATGAAGTTCTGGACGCTGCGTTTCTGCGCTGCGGTGTGCTTCGCGTGCAAAACATCGCCGATCTTTTCTATATGGCGGAAGTCCTGAGCAAGCAGCCGCGCCCGCGCGGCCCTCGGCTCACGATCGTGACCAACGCCGGAGGGCCGGGAGTGCTCGCCACCGACGCACTCATCGCCACCGGCGGTGAACTGACGGTTCTTTCAACTGACTCTTTGCATGAACTGGATGGATTCCTTTCTTCCCACTGGAGTCACGGCAACCCGGTCGACGTTCTTGCGGATGCAGACGCCGACCATTTTGTGAAAGCGGTTGAGACCGTGTCGAAAGATCCCAACAGCGACGGCTTGCTCGCAGTGATTGCACCTCAGGGGCTCGCCGATCCAGCCCAGGCTGCGGAGAAAATGAAGCCCCATGCTCATAGCTCAGGCAAACCTATCCTGGCAAGCTGGATGGGCGGCGATGGAGCGGCCGAGGCAACCGCGATTCTCAATGCCGCCGGCATTCCTACTTTCAATTATCCCGACACCGCCGCCCGCGCTTTTACCTACATGTGGCGCTACACCTACAATCTGCGCGGTCTTTATGAGACTCCGGCGCCGGTGGAGGGACCTGAGATCGCAGCCGACGTGCGCCGCAAGGTCAGCGAACTGGTGCAGCGGGCGCGCGGCCAGAGCATGCTCAACGAATTCGAGGCCAAGGAGCTGCTCGCACTCTACGGAATTCCGGTGGTCGAAACGCGCCTGGCGATAGGCGAGGAACAGGCCGTCATCGCCGCCTCGCAGATCGGCTACCCGGTTGTGCTCAAACTACTCTCCAACACCGTCGCCCACAAAACCGACGTGGATGGAGTTCGCCTCAGGCTGCAAAATCCCGAGCAGGTACGCGGCGCATACCGCTCCATCGAGAACTCGATCGCGGAAAAAGCTGTGGGTCAACTCTTTGTCGGAGTCACCGTGCAACCCATGGTCCCGCGCGATGGTTGTGAGTTGATTCTGGGCAGCAGCATCGATGAACAGTTTGGACCCGTCATTCTTTTCGGTTCCGGCGGCGTGCTGGTCGAAGTCTACCGCGACCGGGCTCTCGCTCTGCCGCCTTTGAACACTACGCTGGCGCATCGTCTGATGGAGCAGACCAAGATCTTCGCCGCGCTGCAGGGTGTACGTGGACGCAAGCCCGTGAACCTGGCCGCGCTGGAAGGACTCCTGGTCCGCTTCAGTCAACTGGTGATCGAACAGCCATGGATTAAGGAGATCGAAATCAATCCTCTGCTGGCTACGCCGGAGCGGCTACTGGCGCTCGATGCGCGTGTTGTTCTGCACGATGCGGAGATGCGATTCGAGGATCTGCCGCGTCCCGCCATCCGCCCGTATCCGACGCAGTACGTATGGGACTGGAAACTGAAAGATGGAACCCAAGTAACAATTCGGCCGATCCGTCCGGAAGACGAACCGCTGATGGTGAGCTTCCACGCCACGCTCTCCGAGCGCAGCGTCTACTTGCGGTACTTTTGTTCGCTGAGTCTCAGCACGCGGGTGGAGCACGAACGCCTGGTGCGCATCTGCTTCGCCAGCTACGACCGCGGCTTCGCTCTGGTGGCCGACCATAAGAATCCCGTGGCCGGCGAGCACCAGATCCTGGGCGTGGGACGTTTCAGCGCCATCAACCGCGGGGAGGCTGAAGCCGCAGTGCTGGTTTCTGATCGCTGGCATGGCCTGGGACTGGGAACGGAACTGCTGGCCAGGGTCGCACGCGTAGCACGGGAAGAAAAATTCCGACGGCTCTCTGGAGAAATTCTGCGCGACAACCTCGCCACCCAGGCCATCTTCAAAAAGGTCGGGTTCAAACTGCGCACTATGGACGACCCGTCATCGGTTTCTGCGCTGCTGGAGCTCTAACGCAGGCGTTAGATCCGGTTTGCCTAGACGACCACTGCAGGCTTAGTAATCTCAAGCTGCGGTTCGAAGATCAGTGCGGTGCCGATGGCTCGCGACACCAGGCACAACTTCTCAGCCCGTTTTAGCAGATCGAGAGCACGTTCTTTTTCCTCGGCGGACCCAATCTTGAGATTGGGCCGCACCACGATCTGGGAGAAATTGTAGCCCGACTCCGATTTGCGCACCGTCCCGCTGGCCTCGACCTGCAGATCCGTGAAGTCGAATTGTGCCGTGCCTGCGATGGCGCGCAAGGTCGTCGTGTAGCAACCTGCCACGGCGGCCAGCAGCAGCTCTTCGGGCGTCCACCGGCCTTCGAGGCCGCCAAATTCCGCGGGAGCCGTGAAGTGGATGGCATTGGGCGCCGAGTCCGATTTCGCCAGCCCCGTGCGGCCGGAAGTCCACCATGCTGCCACTCGATATGCATGTTCTTCACTCATGATCTTGTCACTCCTCATAGAAGAAATGAAGAAACCCGTAGATATTTATCGCGCCCGAAAGTTGAACGACAAGGGCGTTGCCGCGACTTTGTGCCGGAAAGAACCGCCGTCTAAGCTACTGCCGGTTTTTCCGCTGACGCGCGTTCCCGCTCGATCCGCTGAATCTGACTGCGAAGCCAGGCTGCCAGCGCCGCTTCCAGTTCCACTTGGCTCCCGGTGCGATAGAAATCGTCCACCGTCTGTCCATCCTTGGTAATTTCAATAAAGCGGCAGGGTATGCTCTCGGACCGCCGGTTTTCGGGAACGAACTTGGCCAGCAGGCAACTCTCGCAAGGATGCGGCCGCGCTGGATCGCAGAAATTCGGGCACGCCGGCGAATCCTCAAAAATTGCAGGCGCGCGCCAGGCTTCATTCGGAGAACGGCCATATCCTCCGTCTTCCAGGAAGCTCAGTTCAAACTTTAGAACGTCCAGAATGTCACGGTTATTGTCAGTCATAGGCACCTCTATGAGGCTCAGGATGCCAGAGATGGAAGCGAGGCTCCGTGCATTGAGTCACCGGGATTTGTGATTCCGGTCACACGGCAGTTCCAGCTTCCCAGAGTTCGGCCGCAACAGGTCCCGCACTGGGAAGTGAGGTTAAATGCCACACCTGCACGGGGATGAGCCTGTCGGGCAGGGATCTCGCTGGTACCGCAAAATGCAATGTTTCCGTTTCGGGCCGGCGCCTGCGGAATTGCACATGGGTTCGTGACAATAGTCACAGTGCGGGGCGAGAATGCTTGTGATTCTTGTCACAGGGCCGGGTGACTTCTGCCATAGGTGCACATGGACTCGCATGTGATCCTAAGGCTGCACGCCGATGTTCAGGCTGCGGAATGGAAGCAGATCGCCACGCATTGTGGATGTCGGCGAGTCCGGAGGCAGGCCATTCTTGCCCTGCGATATCTGCGAGAAAAATCTTCCTCAGGAGGAAGCATCGTGAAACAACTCTCTTATCGTCTGGGTCTGGCAATTCTGCTGGCCTTCGGAGTCATCTCAGTCTGCGCCACATCGGCTGTGGCTCAGGACGCGGGCGCAACCTTCAAAGCGAAATGCGCAATGTGCCATGGCGCCGACGGCAAGGGCGGCAAAATGGGCACGCGCGACTTCGCGTCGCCAGAAGTCAAGGCCGAAACCGACGCGCAGCTGGTCGAAATCATTACCAAAGGCAAACCGCCGAGAATGCCCTCTTACGACGGCAAGTTGAAAGAGACGGAGATCAAAGACCTGGTCGCGTATATCCGCGGGCTGGCCAAGTAGTTGTTCGAGAAAGGCGGCTCAAGTGCGGCCGCAGAAAAATTCGATCCTTAAAGATTGGCGGGTGAGAGCATGTCCACGCGAACAATACGGAATATTTTTGCGCCTGGATTTGCCCTCGCCCTTCTCTTAACCGCTGCGACTGCTCCAGGCGCTGCCAAACGACCGCCAAAACCTACCGCTGACGAATGTCTGGCCTGCCATGGTGACGCCAGCCTGACTCATGATGTCGACGGCAAGCCGGTTAGCCTCCACGTGGATCCGGACAAGTTCAAAGATTCCATCCACGGCTCCATGTTCACCTGCGTGGATTGTCATACCGACGTTAAAAGCGCCGCACATGAGAACACCCCCAGGAAGATCACCTGCGCTAGCTGCCACGCCGATGAGCAGGCAGCCTACGATCGCAGCTTCCACGGCAAAGCCGTCCAAGCAGGCAACGCTCACGCCCCCACTTGCGTTGATTGCCACGGCAGCCCGCATGAACTGTTGCCCGCGAGCGATCCCAGGTCGCGCGTACATCACACCAATATTCCCGCAACCTGCGGAGCCTGCCACAGCCAGAAATTCGTGATGGAAGATGGCGGCCAGAGCGAGCAAATGGTCGCTTCCTATCAGCAGAGCGTTCATGGGCACGCTGTCGCCGCCGGCTCAGAGAAGGCCGCGGTTTGCACGGACTGCCACGGCACCCACGAGATCCTCGACGCCAAGGATTCGAAGTCTCCCATTTTCAAGTTTAATGTGCCTCAAACCTGCGGCCGTTGCCACGACGGCGTCGCCAAGGATTATTTGCAGAGCATTCACGGGCAGCAGATTTCGCAGGGCAACTGGCAGGCGCCCGTGTGCACGGACTGCCATGGCATTCACTCCATCAAGTCGCACCTGGATCCGACATCACCCGTCGCGCCGCAAAATCTCGCGCAGGTTACCTGCGCTCGCTGCCACGAAGGCATGAGGCTGTCCCAGGAGTTTGGCGTACCCGGCCGCCGCGAGACCACCTACCTGGCGAGTTATCACGGGCTCGCGGCGCGCGGCGGATCGCAAGTGGTCGCCAACTGCGCCAGTTGCCACGGGGTTCACAACATTCTGCCGTCGAGCGATCCGCGCTCTACCATCAATCGCGCCAATCTGGCCCACACCTGCGGCCAGTGCCATCCTGGGGTGAACGAAAAATTTGCCGCCTCCAGGGTGCACGTCGATGCGCCTCTTTCGGCGGACATCGGCAGCAAGGCGGTGCGCTGGATCCGCAAGTTCTACCTCGGCATGATCTTCGCCGTCATCGGCGGCATGCTCCTGCATAACTTTATTATCTGGCGATCCAAGGTCGTGGCGCGGCGCAAAACCGAGCTGCATTTCATCACTCGCATGCCGCTGCGTTTCCGCTGGCAGCACGCTGTGCTGCTCTCCAGCTTCATCGTGCTGGTGCTGACCGGCTTTGCCTTGAAGTTTCCCGATTCCTGGTTCAGCTCGATGCTTTCGCTGGGTGAACAAAAGCGGCACCTGATTCACCGTATCGCGGCCGTGGTTTTGATCGGCGTGAGCATTTACCACCTCTTTGACTGCATGTTAAGCCGGGAAGGCCGAAAGCTGGTCCGTGATCTCTTCCCCACTCTGGACGACGCACGGGGAGCGTGGCAGAATCTTTCCTACTATCTCGGCCTGACTTCGCGGAAACCGGAGTTCGCCCGCTTCAATTATGCGGAGAAAGCCGAGTACTGGGCGCTGGTCTGGGGCATGATCGTCATGGCCGTGACGGGCATCATGCTGTGGGCCAAGGTTGTGGTTGGGAATCATCTGCCGCGCTGGTGGCTCGATGCTGCGACCGCGGTTCACTTCTACGAGGCCGTACTGGCGACGCTGGCAATCGTGGTGTGGCATTTCTATCAGGTCTTTTTCGATCCCGACGTCTATCCCATGAACTGGGCATGGTGGGACGGAAAAATGTCGCTGCACCATTACCGGGAAGAGCATGGCCTTGACAGTACAACGCTGACGGAGGCCTCCCGCGAGGCCGCCGCGGCCGACCAAGAAGCGGACGCCGGGCAGGAACTCGAGACGACTGGGGTCAACCATGGAAAATGAGAAATCGCCGCAGGCGGTGGAATCGTGGCACCGCTCGCGCATGCTGCTGCGTAATCCGATTAGCCTGGCTGGTGTGGCCCTCGCCATCGTCAGCCTTGCCAATATCTTCCTTTTCGTGCTGATCGACGTCATCGGCAACAAGCCCAGCCCCTATATCGGAATCCTGGCCTACATGGTTTCTCCCGCCTTCCTGGTCCTCGGCATGCTGCTCATGCTGGTTGGGATTCTGCTCGAACGCCGGAAGAAGGTCCCTTCCACCGAGTTTTATCCCCGTATCGACCTCAACGATCCGGCACAGCGCAGCGCCGTCATCTCCTTCATGACGTTTCTGATCGTGTTCGTGGTGATCAGCGCCGCCGGCAGCTACAAAGCTTACGAATACACCGACTCGGTACAGTTCTGCGGTCAGCTCTGCCATACGGTAATGAACCCGGAATTTACGGCGTATCGGCTCTCCCCACACGCGAGGGTTGCCTGTGTCGACTGTCACGTCGGGTCAGGCGCAACCTGGTATGTCAAATCGAAGCTTTCAGGAGCACGCCAGGTCTATGCCGCCGCATTCAACACCTTCCCGCGCCCAATTCCGACGCCCGTGCACAACTTGCGCCCGGCGCAGGAAACCTGCGAACAATGCCACTGGCCGAAGAAGTTCTATGGCGGACAACTCAAAGTCTTCACCCATTACGCCGACGATGAGAAAAACACGGTGCGCCAGATTCGCATGATTATCAAGACCGGAGGCGGCGATCCTGCCACGGGCGCGCCCGAAGGCATTCACTGGCACATGAACATCGCCAACAAGATTGAATATGTTGCCGCCGACGAAAAGCGCCAGATCATCCCCTACATCCATGTGGAAGACTTGCAGGGCCGCGTCACCGAGTATTACGCCAAAGACTCGACGCTGACCAAAGATCAGATCGCCAAGTCAGAACGCCATCGCATGGATTGCGTCGACTGCCACAATCGACCCACGCATATTTACGTTCCACCCGATCTCTCCGTCGATCAATCGTTGTTAGCGCGCCGTCTGGACGTCTCTCTGCCTTTCATCAAGCAGCAATCGGTTACGGTTCTGACCGGGACCTACGCCACTACCGACGAAGCCATGCGGGGCATCGCCAGCGGCCTGCAGGATTTCTACGAGAAGAAATATCCCGATCTGGCGAAAACCAAACAGCTGGAAATTCGCGGCGCCGTCACCGAAGTTCAGCAGATCTTCAAGCGCACCACTTTCCCCGAGATGAAGCTGAACTGGCAGACTCACCCCAACAATCTGGGCCACTTCTACTACACCGGCTGCTTCCGCTGCCATGACGGACAGCATGTCAGCGCCGACGGCAAGATTATCAGCAAAGACTGCAACCAGTGCCACACCCTGATGTCTGAGACCGAAGGCACGACCAGCGTGGCCGCGACCACGCTCCCCAGCTTCCAGCACCCAGTCGATATCGGAGACCTGACCCAGGTCAACTGCTCCGACTGCCACACTGGAGGAGTTGGGCCCTAAGGATCGGAAACATGAATCCAGAGCACGCGGGTGTCTATTCTGCTTTTGCCGGATTTTTTGGCCGAGATTAGGGCAGCATTTGCCTTTCATTCCGCCCGTATCCTTCCCGAAAAGATCATTCTGTCCTACTGCCGGAAAATGTGATTCTAATCACATCCCCTTGTGAACCTGCGTCCCGACACCCGCCCCTTTCTTCCTGCATCCTGAAGACATCGCAGCGGTCGGCCAGCGGCTGGCCGATAAGTTTCAGTGGGGGAACGTCAAATGAAACGCAAGTTCAAGACCATGGACGCCAACGAGGCGGTGGCGCATGTTGCCTACCGCGCCAGCGAAGTGATCGTTATTTATCCCATCACTCCTTCGTCGCCGATGGGCGAGTGGGCCGACCAGTGGGCGTCTGAGACCGTCCCCAATGCCTGGGGCAGCGTGCCGCACGTCATTGAAATGCAAAGCGAAGGCGGAGCCGCCGGGGCCGTCCATGGCGCCCTGCAGACCGGATCGCTGGCCACCACCTTCACCGCTTCTCAGGGCCTGCTGCTCATGATCCCCAATATGAACAAGATCGCCGGCGAGTTGACTCCAGCCGCTTTCCATGTGTCCGCCCGCACCGTCGCCACCCACGCGCTTTCGATCTTTGGCGATCACTCCGACGTCATGTTCTGCCGCAGCACCGGATGGGCCATGCTCTGCTCGAACTCCGTGCAGGAGGCCATGGACATGGCCCTGATCGCCCACGCCGCCACGCTCGAAACCCGCATCCCATTCCTCCATTTCTTCGATGGATTTCGCACCTCGCACGAAGTCAACAAAATCGAGATGCTCAACGATGACGACATCCTCGCACTGCTCAACATGGATCGCATTATCGAACATCGCCAGCGCGCGCTCTCGCCGGATCATCCCGTGCTGCGCGGCACGGCGCAGAATCCCGATGTCTTCTTCCAGATCCGCGAAACCGCCAACACTTACTACGACACCGCCCCAGCCAAAGTGCAGGCCGTGATGAACAAGTTTGCCGAAGTTACCGGACGCCAGTACCACTTGTTCGAGTACTACGGAGCCCCTGACGCCGAGCACGTTGTCGTCGTCATGGGTTCCGGCGCGGAAGTCGCGCAGGAAACCGTCGACTACCTCAATACCCACGGCGAAAAAGTCGGTCTGCTTAAAGTCCGCCTCTACCGGCCGTTCTGCGTGAAGTCGTTCATAGAAGCCCTCCCCGCAGCCGTCCGCCAGATCGCCGTTCTCGACCGCACCAAAGAAGCCGGCGCCATCGGCGAACCCCTCTATCTCGACGTAAACAACGCTCTGCTCGAAGGCCTGAAACTGGGCATTGACAAACTGGAGTCCGCGGTAGGGATCGTCGGCGGCCGCTACGGTTTGTCGTCGAAAGAATTTACTCCCGCCATGGTCAAGGCGATCTACGACAACCTGAAGCAGAAACAACCCAAAGATCACTTCACCATCGGCATCCATGACGACGTCACCCACACCAGCCTCGACTACGATGCCGCGTTCTCGACCGAGCCTGACAGCGTAATCCGCGCCATGTTCTACGGCCTCGGTGCCGACGGCACGGTCGGTGCCAACAAGAACTCCATCAAGATCATCGGCGAGAACACCGACAACTACGCCCAGGGATATTTCGTCTATGACTCGAAGAAGTCCGGCGCCATGACCGTATCGCACCTGCGCTTCGGCCCGCGGCCCATCCACTCCAGCTATCTCGTCTCGAAAGCCAACTTCGTCGCCTGCCACCAGTGGATCTTCCTCGAACGCTACGACATGCTCAGCGCGTTAGTCGAGGGCGGCGTCTTCCTGCTCAACAGTCCCTTTAGCAAAGACGAACTCTGGGATCACCTACCGCGCGAAGTGCAACAGCAACTGATCGCCAAGAGAGCGAGGTTCTACGCCATCGACGCTTACCAGGTCGCGCGTGACGCCGGCATGGGCTCGCGCATGAACGTCATCATGCAGGTTTGCTTCTTCGCCATCTCAAAAGTTCTGCCGCGAGACGAAGCCATCGAAGCCATCCGCGAATCGATTCGCCGCACTTACGGCAAGAAGGGCGAAGACGTTGTCCAGAAAAATATGCGCGCCGTGGACGAAACCCTCGCCCACTTGTTCGAAGTGAAGATTCCCGCGACTGTGAGCAGTAGGATCGAAATTCCCGGAGTCTTCCCTGGCGCGCCCAAGTTCGAGCACGACGTTCTTGGCGCCATCTACGCCGGACGCGGTGACGAACTTCCTGTTAGCGCCTTCTCCTGCGATGGCAGTTTCCCCACCGGCACTGCGCAGTGGGAAAAGCGCAACCTCGCGCTGGAAATTCCGGCATGGGATTCGAAAATCTGCATCCAGTGCGGCAAGTGCGCCATGGTCTGCCCGCATGCCGTGATCCGCATCAAGGTCTACGACAGCCAGCAACTCGAAGGTGCGCCGGCAACATTCAAGTCCACTGACGCTCGCGACAAAGAATGGGCCGGCATGAAATATACGATCCAGGTTGCCCCCGAGGACTGCACCGGGTGCGGTATCTGCGTCGACGTTTGCCCCGTCAAGAATAAGAGCGAAGTCCGCCTGAAAGCCATCAACATGGTGCCGCAACCGCCGCTGCGCGCTCCAGAAAAAGAAAACTGGGAATTTTTCCTTAATCTTCCCGAAGTCGACCGCAAGAAGATCAAGTCGGGCACGATTCGCCAGCAGCAGATTCAGCAACCGCTGTTCGAATTTTCCGGCGCCTGTTCCGGATGCGGCGAAACTCCTTATCTCAAGCTGGTTTCGCAACTCTTCGGCGACCGCGCCGTGGTGGCCAACGCCACGGGTTGCTCATCCATCTACGGCGGCAACTTGCCCACTACCCCTTGGGCCAAGAACTCTGAAGGCCGCGGTCCGGCATGGTCGAATTCGCTCTTCGAGGACAATGCCGAATTCGGTCTTGGTTTCCGCATTTCCATCGATAAGCAGACAGACTTTGCCCGCGAGTTGTTGCTCACCCTGGGCGGTCAGGTCGGCGATGATTTGGCCGCCGCCATCCTCCACGCCACACAGAAAGATGAAGCCGACATCTACGAGCAGCGGCAGCGCGTCGACATCCTCAAAGAAAAGCTTCGCCAACTCAACACTTCGCAAGCGAAGCAACTCCTCTCCGTCGCCGATATGCTAGTCAAGAAATCCGTATGGATCGTCGGTGGAGATGGCTGGGCCTATGACATCGGCTATGGCGGCCTCGATCACGTGCTCGCCAGCGGACGCAACGTAAACATTCTCGTCCTCGACACCGAGGTCTACTCCAACACTGGCGGCCAGGCCTCGAAAGCCACGCCGCGTGGCGCCGTCGCCAAGTTTGCCGCCGGCGGCAAATCCAGCCCCAAGAAAGATCTCGGACTCATGGCCATGACCTACGGCAACGTCTACGTCGCCAGCGTCGCCCTGGGCGCGAAAGACGAACACACGCTGAAGGCGTTTCTCGAAGCCGAAGCTTACGACGGCCCCAGCATCATCATTGCTTATTCGTCCTGCATTGCGCACGGCATCGACATGACCACATCCATGTCCGATCAGAAAGTGGCGGTTGAATCCGGCCAGTGGCTGCTCTATCGCTACCACCCGGAGCGGGGCGAAGCCGGCGAGAATCCGCTCATGCTCGACTCGCGCGCACCCACCCGCAAGGTGCGGGAATACCTGCTGCAGCAGACCCGCTTCAAGATGCTGGCCAAGAGCAAGCCGCAAGACGCCGAGCGGCTCTGGAAGCAGGCGCAGCAGGATGCGGAACGACGTTTTCGCATGTACGAATACATGGCTGGCCGCAAAACCGAACCGGCTGCCCCCGAAAAAGAATCCGCAGAAAGGCCCGTCACTTCCAGGGAAACTCCGGCGGCGGCGCGCTAGAAACAGAGAGACCGAGTCGGCCAGGACGAGCGCTCGAACGGGGATGATCTAACGATACGCGATAGGCGATAGGCGATAAACGACTAACGGCTAACGACGATTTTCAAGGAGGAACTGATGGTCGATCTCAGCACAACCTATCTCGGCATGAAACTGCACTCGCCGCTGGTAGTCTCGGCTTCGCCGCTCTCTCGCGACATTGACGGCATTCGCCGTTTGGAAGACGCAGGCGCCTCCGCGGTCGTGCTCTACTCGCTCTTCGAAGAGCAGTTGCGCCAGGAAGAAGCCGATCTCGACTATCACCTCAGCCACGGCACCGAGAGCTTCGCCGAGTCGCTCACTTATTTTCCGCGGCCGGCTGAATTTCATACCGGCCCGGAAGGCTATCTGAATCACATTCTCAAGGCGAAAGCTGCGACCAAAATTCCCATCATCGCCAGCCTCAATGGTTCTACCCTCGGCGCCTGGACTGAGTTCGCGCGGCGCATCGAACAAGCCGGAGCCGACGCGATCGAGTGCAACATCTATTTCATCCCCACCGACCCGAATCTGCAGTCCACCGACGTGGAAAGAAACTACACCAGCATCCTCCGCGCCGTGAAGAACTCGGTGCACATTCCTGTGGCGGTGAAGCTCAGCCCGTTCTTCAGCAACTTGGCCAACATGGCAAAACAGCTTGACGACGCCGGCGCCGACGCGCTGGTCCTCTTCAACCGCTTCTACCAGCCCGATATCGACCTGGAAGAACTGGAGATTCGCCCCAACGTTTTACTGAGCACACCGCAGGCGCTGCGCCTGCCGCTCACCTGGATCGGAATTTTGTTTGGCCGCATAAAGGCCGCTCTCGCCGCCACTAGCGGAGTGCATAGCGCCGAAGACGTGGTCAAGTTGCTCATGGTCGGCGCCAACGTAACCATGATGTGCTCGGCTCTGATGCGCAACGGCGTCAATCACCTGCGCCACGTCGAACGCGAACTGCGGGACTGGATGGAAGAGCGCGAATATGAGTCCGTCGCCCAGATGCGGGGCAGCATGAGCCAGATCAAGTGCCCCGATCCCGCCGCGTTCGAGCGCGCGCAGTACATGCACGCCGTCAAGGGCATGCAGCACATCCACATGGCTGGCTGGCGCTGAAGGTTTGGCGCTGATGTCCGAACTCAGCATCAACGTCTTGAATCGGCCGGCTAGAGACGAGTCCACGATCCTCTGCCCGGCTTACGGTACGATGACTGCTGCGCCATCAACCGCATCGTTCTTAACGGCAATTAAGGCGTCGTTCGCCAGCTCCAGCGGGAAGGCCGTCGCCTTTGGCTGCAATCCAATCTGCGCCGCCAGAGCCAAAAAGTCGCGCGCGTCAGTCCGAGTCATATTCGCCACGCTGCGCAGTTGCCGTTCACCCCACAACAGCCGGTCGTAATCGAACTGAGGCATGCGATCGAGATGAATGGCGTTGATCGCAACCACACCTCCCTTGCGCAGGCTGGATAGCGCAGCGATCACCACGTCTCCGCTGGGTGCGAACGTCACAGCACGATCGAGTTCCACCGGCGGCTTTTCCGTTTCGCTCCCCACCCAGGTCGCCCCTAGCGACGCGGCCAGATCGCGATGAGATTTCCTACGAGTCGAAACGTACACTTCACAATTCCAGAATCGAAGCACAGAAATTGCCAAGTGCGCCGACGCCCCGAAGCCGAATAACCCAACGCGTTCGCCGGGTTCAACGCCGGCAACCCGCAGGCTACGGAATCCGATGATGCCGGCGCACAGCAGCGGTGCGGCATGAAGATCGTCCAGGGCAGCAGGCAGCGGAAAGACGAAGTCGGCGCGCGCGAGTGCGTATTCCGCATAACCGCCGGGGACGGAATAGCCAGTAAACGTGGGTGAGTCGCAAAGATTTTCCATTCCGCGCCGGCAGTAAGCGCAAGTTCCGTCCGTGCCGCCAAGCCAGGAGACGCCGACGCGGGCGCCGAGCGCAGCTTCCGCAGTGGCCCCGCCAACAACTTCACCCACGATCTGATGCCCCGGAATTATTCCCGGCTGTCGCGGCGGAAGTTCTCCTTCGACGATATGCAGGTCCGTCCGGCACACGCCGCATGCGCGCACTCGCAGAAGCACATGGCTAGCCTTCAGCTCAGGCTTCGCGACATCGACGATTTGCAGCGGATGTTGTGAAACTGGTTGAGGCGAACTCAGGACGGCAGCTTTCACTTGGCAAATTCCTACTCAACTTATGGTGCCAAAATTAACGGAGCAGTGCCAGAGCCGGAGGCCGTTCGCTGCCCGACCGGGCGAGGACCTGAGCGACGTCGTATGGGCCCGTCGCCACGCGATTTTGCTATCGAGTTGGCGCCAACTCCAGCGTAAGCACTTGAAATGGTTGCAGGTGGAAGACATGCCGAGCCCGTGCGGCGATCGTGACCGCCGGTTTAGCACTCTCGTCTTTCCAGGGACTGTGAGCGCTGAATTGCGCTGCCGCGCCGGCGGGCAGTTCCAGGAGCGCAGAGAGGCTCGCGCTGAAATCCTGCGCGTGGTCGCTTGGATTGCGCAGGGTCACGATCGCCTTCTCTGGCGACCACGCCGCCCATCCGTACACTTCCAACTGCGCCGGATTGCCGCCAATCCAATGCGTGTCTTTGAGAACCTGTGCGTTCGCGCGCGACCACTTCGCGGCGTCAGCCAGCACATCCCAGTCCTGAGCAGAAAGCAGCGACGGCGTTATATACATCTCCTGCAGTTGCGTGCCCGTGCCGAAATACGAGTGGACTTCGTCTCCAAAATCATGGCCCGGATCGCTGTTCAACCGCTCCGCATAACGCGCGAAGATCATGCCATGCAGCATGAGCGAATTGATCGGAAACAACGGCCCATCTTCGACTACCCAGCGATAGGTTTGTGAGTCGCGGTAGGTGATCCAGCGCTGGCGGTCGGAACCGACGCCCGCGAAGCTGTGGTCGTCGCCTCCACGCCAGATCGAGTCGGCATACAGCAGCCAGAAGGGCGAAGGGTAAGTTCCCGTCGTGAGATTGATGTATAGATCGGGCCTCTTCGCGCGCAGTTCGCCGATCAGATGAATGGCCGCATCGAAATCGCTATCAAATTCGCTGCCCTGAATGACTTCGTTCGCATTGCCCGTGCCATCGAACTTGAACTGGTTCACGCCGTATTTCTCGATCATCTCCAAGCAGGTGTCGCGGAAGTAGCGATAATATCTTGGACCCGACAAAGCCAATCCACCATCGTTGGTTTCGAATCCCTGGGCATGAGCGGAGGCGAGGCGCTGCTCCTTCGGCTTGTCGTAGCCGCCCCATGGAGAGAGCCAAATGCCGGGCGCAGCCCCGAATTTGGCCGCGGTCTCGGATACTTTCGTCAATCCGTCAGGAAAACCGGGATTAAACTTCCACAGTTTCGTGGGATCGTCCCAGCCATCGTCGAAAAGAAAGCTGTCGATTCTGACTCCGCGCTGCCTCGTCAGCTGCTCCCCGAAATTCCGCACCACCGCGACCGCGTCCTGCTCGTTATAGCGGTCGAAATATCCCAGGTCATACCACGAGTTGTAGTGCAGAAACGTGCGATAGGGATGTGCGCGTTCCAGCTCAATATATTTCAGGAAATCGCGGCGCAGTTGCGAGGGATGCACGGCTCCGACAACCGACGAGTAGGTCACACTCTCTCCGGGTTGTAACGGAAGCTCGCGCGAGAGCCAGCACGAAGCCCGGCTCGCCCGCATACGGCACTCGGACAATGGATGCTCAAAACCAAGGAACCACGAAGCAGCGACGATTGGCGAGCCCTTCACCTGACCATCGACTGAACCACCTGGAACAGACGCATCGATGAGACGAACTTGCATCAGCGCGAAAGGCTTTTGCAGGGCACGGATGGTGACTTCCTGGCGAATGTAGCTTGTATCCGCGCGGAGAATCGCTCTCCAAGCGACCTGAATATTCGCCGCCGCATCTTCGAGCTCGATGCGAATCTGCTTGCCGGGCAGACGATCGGCAGCCTTGGTGGATGCCGGGGAAGGTGCGATCCGTTCGACGACGGGTCCGCCAACGATTTCGAAGCTGGACGCAGGAAGTGGTGAGCCTTCGGTGGGCACCAACTCAAACACGCTGCCGTCCATGGGTAGAAATGTTCCGGTCAGATTGTTGGTCACGCTCTGCCAGCGTAGCGATCCATTCTGGACGGACCAGGTCCCCGAGATGAATTGGTTGGAGAGAGTTAGGCGGTCGCCGTGTTGAACGGCCCGCACCTGCTGAGACTGCAGGCGTGGATGGACGACGACGGTGAACGCAAGAACCACCAGCAGCGAAAAATGACGCATTCTCAGGATTCCTTACCCTCGCAAAATAAGGCTGATTCCGGTATTTTGCATAGCTACGATTTGACTTGACTTTCATCATAAACGAAAGTAATAGTGTTGACTCGTAATAATATGAAAGCACTTGTGCGGAGGCTGCTATGGGTGTCCGTGGACGGATCAGGCGTGCTTTTGCCGGTCTAGGCTTCTCTGGCTTCTCTTTTCATGCTGCGTCTTCTGTGGTTGTATCGGTATTCGCCTTCGTGGTCTTGCTCGGCGCCACGGCGCTCGGACAGGGAGCGTATGAGGCCCAGGTTCGCGGCGTGTTGACGGATCAGACTGGAGCCGTACTCACCAACGCGACCGTGACCATTACTAACGTTGCCACCAATATTGCGCAAACCGCGCAAACCAACGATCACGGAGAATATTTTTTCACCGGGCTCCGTCCCGCCACGTACACCGTCAAGGCGCAGGCGTCCGGCTTTCGCATCGCTGAGAAAACCAATGTCGTTCTGCAGGTCGATCAGCAGACCAGCGTCAATTTCGTGCTTCATCCCTCAAGAGTAAGCGAGACCATGGAAGTCACGGAAACCGCTCCGTTGCTCGACACCGACAATGCAACGCTGGGTACAGACATCACCAGCGAGTACGTGAAGGAAATTCCTTTGCTGAACCGCGACTATTTCGGCCTGACGTTCCTGGCAGCGGGTGTCACCGAAGTGGCGGGTTCCGGCACGCAGGATAACTATCCGTCGGGAACAAACTTCACTTCCAACGGGCAGCGCAACGCGACCGCCGAGATACGGTTGGACGGCGCTTTGATCAGCGCGCCGGAACAAGGCGAGGGAGGGAATTCAAATGTCTATTATGAGCCGTTGGTCGAGAGCCTGCAGGAATTCAAAGTAGAGAACAACAGCTTCTCCGCGGAGTTCGGGAACAACGGCGGCACGGTCGTGAACATGGTAATGAAGAGCGGGAGCAACGCCTTTCACGGCAGCGGATGGTATTTCCTGCAGCGTCCGCAGATGGACGCACGCGATTTCTTCAATCCCAGCTACTTCGTGGGTGATCCCGTATTCAACCCCAAGCCAGACAGCCGGCGCGACCAAGGTGGCTTTTCTCTCGGCGGGCCGATCAGGAAGGACCGAACGTTCTTTTTCGTTGACTTCGAGAAGGTGAGAAGCTCGGGCGCGGTCAGCGGGCTCGTGACCGTACCCACCATGGCAGAGCGGCAGGGCGACTTTTCGGGACTTGAGAATAACATTTACGATCCGAACGTGAATTGCGGAACGGCGGCCAACGTCATCAGGCCGCAGGTCGGATACGACTGCAGCGGCAACACGATTGCCGGTGAGACGCCAAATGTAATTCCGGCGGGAGAGATTGACCCTATCGGACTGGCGGTGCTCAACCTCTTCCCGCAGCCCAGCAACTCGAATGAATTTTATAACTACAACTACACAACGGTAACGCAGGCGCCGGATTACCAGTTCGACATCAAGGTAGACCACCAGATCAACGACAGGAACCACATCAGCGGCCGCTACAGCCGCGGCTGGAGCAATTACACCACTCCGCTCACCTTAGGCGACAACTTTGATAATGACGGAATCGCGAACGGCGTGACCGTGGCGCAAAACGGCTCGGTCGAATATTCGTGGACCGTGAACCCACGAATCGTCTGGACCAGCCACGTCGGGATCGACCGCGTGCATGAGCTTTCGTTACCGGGTATCCCCACGATCTCCAGTTTCAACGCTTCACTGCCCTCTGGCACGCAAGGATTGCCGCCAGTGTTCGAGCAGGCCAACGGGATCGACAAGATGCCGACGTTTATGATGCAGGGGAACCTGCCGTGGAATGACCTTTACGACCAGTGCTGCATCAACACTGTATTTGGCCACACGCTGGTGAGCTACTCGTCGCAGTTGGTGATTTCGAGGGGAGCGCACCTGATCAAGGTGGGCGGGGAGCAGAGACTTTTCTACAACAATTTCTGGCAGCCGAACTACCCGACCGGCCTTTTGACTTTCACGGATGATGTGACCTCCCCGACTCCGAACAGCGACTATGATGCCAATGGAAATACCTCGGGCAACCCGCTTGCCAGCCTGGCTTTTGGTTACGCCGACAACGTCAATGCTACGACTCAGCTGGTAGTGACTCCCTCAGTGGCCAACCGGTCGTTGGAGACTGGGTTTTACGTCCAGGATGACTGGAAGGTAAATTCGAAACTCACCTTGAATCTCGGCCTGCGCTACGAGTGGAGTTCGCCTTACACCTCGCGCAACAACCAGCTCGAATTCAGCAATTTCACCGCGGATTCTGGAGTGGGCATTAACCTTACCAGCCTCCCGCCCGGCGCCCAGGCGGCGGGGGCGATGAGCCCACAAGCGACGATGCAGAGCGTTGGACTAAACCTTCCGACGACGCAGGAGTTGTACGGCACGACACAGTTCGCCACTTCCAGCATGAGGACGGTTCCGACGTACCGCAAGGACATTGGGCCGAGGCTGGGCTTTGCCTATGCGTTCGATCCGAAGACGGTGGTGCGTGGCGGAGCCGGCGTTTATTTTGGAATGAGCCCGGCCACAAACTTCCAGTATCCGGGCTCTGCGTTTCGCAAGACGGCGAACCTGTTTTTTACCAACGACAATTTTGCCACTCAATCGGCGACTCTGGAAAACCCGTTCCCCGGCGGCTTTACCGGCCCGCAGGGTACGCAGTACGGCCAGTTTGCGAACTGGGGCTATCAGAACCCGAACGATCTGGGCACGACCGCAGCGCGGGATGCCGACATTTACCAGTGGAATCTGGGAATACAGCGAGAGCTGCCGAGCCAGATCGTGTTTGGCGTCGACTACGTTGCCAACCGCAGCACGCATCTGCCGTGGTCTGGCACAAACAACCGGGATTTCATCCCATCGCCTTTGCTGGCGCAAATTGCAACGGCTGTAACTCCCACCGACCCGACCTGCCAGGCGGATAGCTGCGTCAGCAACTTTCTTCAGACCCAGGTCGGCAACCCGTTTTACCCGTTGTTTAACACCCCTTGCACGTCGACCCCTACCAATCCTTGCTTCAATGAAGTTAATTCGAACTACGGCCAGCCGACTCTGCCCTTGTCGTATCTGTTGGTTAAGTACCCGCAATTCGCAGAGGACTTCGAGGGTCTGATGCTGGAAAGCGCGAATTCCTGGTACAACGCGATGCAGATTCGCTTCCAGAAGCGCACCACGCACCACGTTAGCTTCGAGGGTAGCTACACGATATCGAAGGAAACCGACGATTCTTCGGCAGGCCGGAACAACTGGGTGGGAGCGCTCGGTCTCGGCCTTCCGCAACAGCTGGATAACCTGGCTGCGGAACACAGTATCGGCGCCAGCGACACTCCCCAGCGGCTCTCAGCCGCTGTGGTTGTCGATCTGCCCGTCGGCCGCCAACAATGGATTGGCGGGGATATGAATCGCGGGCTGGACGCCTTCATCGGAGGCTGGTCGATCGCGACCATGATCACCGAGCAGTCGGGGCAACCCATGAACCTAGGTATGGCCGACGCGCGCCTGGCCAATGGCACCCAGCGGCCCGACGTTGTCTGCTCGCAACTAAAGACCGGGATCAGCATGCACACGGTGGCGCTGAACTGGCAGAACGCGGGAAGCGGGACCTCACCGGCTTTTCTCAACGCGAACTGCTTTGCCGACCCAGGCGATCAGATTCCGGGCAACGCGCCACGCTATTTTCCCGGCTTACGCGTCGACGGCATCCACAATGCGGATCTGAACTTTTACAAGTCGTTCGTCCCCAAAGAAGGCATGCGGCTGGAAGTGCGGGCAGAGATCTTCAACCTCTTCAACCACCCGCGCTTTGGGCAGCCGAATTCGTCGGTGGGAGGTTCAGAGGAGGCAAATCCGTATTTCGGCACAATTTCCAGCGACGCTGGGGGCGAACTTCCCCGCTTCTTCCAGTTCGGGTTGAGGTTTGAATTCTGAAACCGCGGGTGGCAGTTTCCCTGCCTGATCGGATCATGAAGACTCGGCTCGCAATTCTCGGTTCGTTGGCGATCGGTGCGTGCGCACTGGTTCTGCTCGCGCAGAACGGTCGTGCGGCCAACGCTCGCGACTGGGCCAACAATCAGAATTGGACGAACTACGTTCGCATCGGCGCGTATGGCCTGAAAGGAGGCGATGCGCTGCAGATTGTGCGGCGCGCGCAAGAAAGTGACGTGTTCGGCATTGAAGTGGACAACGACATTGAGGGGCGCTATGAGAGCTTCGTTCATCCCGAAGAAAAACTGAAAGCGATCCATGACGTTGCGGAAGCGGCTCACAAGGCGGGCAATTACGCGTTCGTCTACATCGCCGGCACGGAGTGCATCACCGCGCATGCCGATCAGACGCCGCACACGCTGGCGAAGGAGCATCCTGATTGGCTGCAGCGGAACATCGAGGGCAAGCCTGCGATCTTCGGCGGCGGCACCGCGTTCTGGATCCGGCCCGGCGACGAAGACGTATGGGTAAGTCCCTACGCTCCGGAGTGGCGAAAAATCTATATGGAGCGGGTGCGGCAGATTGCCGCCACCGGAATTGACGGAATTTACATCGACATCCCTTATTGGATGACCCATTTCGAAGGCTGGGAAAATACCTGGGCGAGCTTTGACGACTACACGGTCGCGGCATTCAAACAAAAGACCGGATTGGATGCGAAGCGTGATTTAAAGCTGGGAGATTTTTCCGACCCGGCGTTTCGCAAGTGGGTGCTGTTCAGGATCCAGACGTTCACCGACTTCCTGCACGAGATTGACCAGAACGCGAAGTCCGTCAATCCGCAGATTAAGACCGTTCCCGAAATCTATCCCGGGATTGAAGAGGAATCGGTGCGAGTGGGAGCGGATGTTTATAGTTTGTACGCGGTGGTCGATGCCATTGCCCACGAATATGAGTTCGGCGAAGGCGACCACATGGCATCGTCGCGCAAGCCGCTGGACTGGTTTCGCTATCAGGTCGGCATGCATTCGTTTCGCGCCTTCGCGCAGGGCAAGGCCACGTGGATTCTGAATTATTCGTGGGATGGCGACAAGAAAGTCGACCCACGCGAATCGATGATGAATCTGGCGATGTCGGAGGTCATGGCGGGAGCGAATTTCTGGGACGCGCCGGGGCATTCGATGGCGGGATCGAACGATCTGCCGACGCGCAAGAAAATCTTCGATTGGATCAAGGCGCATGAGAAGACGTTTTATCTGCCGCGCTCGCCGGTCGATCCCATCGGCGTTTATTTTTCCCCGGAGACGCGCGATTTTTATGCCGATGATTTTATTTCCTCGTATCGCGGGATTTTGATTTTATTGATGCAGAAGCATCTCGAGTTTCAAATCGTCACACCGCGCACCCTGGCGGACTTCCGCGGACAGACGCTGGTTTTGCCGGATGTGCGCGTTTTGAACGACACGGAAACAAGTTGGCTACGGAACTTCGCTTCCCAAGGAAAAAGACTCGTCGTCACCGGAGACGATGCTACCGGAATCACCGCTGCCAACAACGTCGTTCTATTCCCCGACTGCCCCGGCAAAGCCTACAACGCCGCCCTCGAAAAAGATTTCGAACACGCGTCTCCCGATTCACAGAGAGCATTCCTCAACAGACTGCAAGGCGGCGACCCGGTGCAAATCAGAGGCGGGACGCAGATCGCAACTTCCATTGCTCGCACGCCGGACCACCGCATCAATGTTTACTTTGCCAACTTTACCGGGCTGCGCGGAGGCTCCAATCCCGTGCAGACGCCGCAGACCGGGGTTGAAGTAAGTGTGAGATCGAAGTCTGACGAGAATGGATTCTTCCTGCCGTTCCTCGGCGAAGTGCAGCAGATCAACGGTGTGCGGCGCGGAGACACCCTGACCTTCACCTTGCCCGCCATCACCAAGGGCGCGGTCTTCTGGTATAACTCTCTGAACTAACCTTGTTTGCGCGGACCGGGTTCCCAACCCTTGGATCGGGACACGGCTTCATTCCAGCGTTCGCGCATGGCTCGCGCTTGCGAAGCGGGCATTTGCGGCTCGAAGCGGCGATCTTTCCCGCCGCGCAGAACATCATCGCTTCGCCAGAATCCGACGGCGAGACCCGCCAGACGCGCGGCTCCAAACGCTGTGGTTTCGGTCACGGCGGGCCGGACGACGGGCCCTCCGAGAATGTCCGCCTGAAATTGCATGAGGTTGTCGTTAGCGGCCGCCCCTCCGTCCACGCGCAGTTCCGGCACGGAGTCGCCGCAATCGCGCTGCATCGCGTCCAGCAAGTCCGCGACTTGATACGCGATGCTCTCGACTGCGGCACGAGCCAGGTGTCCCGCGGTAGTTCCGCGCGTGAGTCCGAAGATCGAACCACGCGCGTAAGAATCCCAGTGCGGCGCGCCCAGCCCAACGAAGGCGGGAACGATATAGACGCCTCCGTTGTCCGGAACCGATTTCGCCAGCGCTTCTATGTCTTCCGATTTTCGAATCAATCCCAACCCGTCGCGCAACCACTGCACGACCGCGCCGCCGACAAACACGCTGCCCTCGAGCGCGTACTCCGTGCGATCGCCGATTTTCCAGGCCACAGTCGTCACCAGAAGATTCGACGAAGGGACCGCACGCGTGCCCGTGTTGCGCAGCATGAAGCAGCCGGTCCCATATGTGTTTTTGGTCATGCCAGGCTGGATGCAGCGCTGTCCGAAGAGCGCCGCCTGCTGATCGCCGGCGATGCCCGCGATCGGAATGCCGCTGAGTCCGGCGACCTCTGCGTTCACTTCTCCATAAGATCCGCTTGAGGGATGGACCTCCGGCATCATGGACGCCGAAATGTGAAACACATCCAGCAGTTCGCGATCCCATTCTCCGCTGTGAATGTTGAACAACATCGTGCGAGAGGCGTTGCTGGCGTCAGTTGCGTGAATTCGGCCGGCAGTGAGTTTCCAGAGCAGCCAGCTATCGACTGTGCCAAACGCGAGTTTGCCGGCTTTGGCAAGAGTGCGTGTGCCCGAAACGTGGGTCAAAATCCAGGCGATTTTGCTGGCCGAAAAATATGCATCGATCAGCAGGCCGGTGCGCTGCTGGATCATCGCGCCGAGACCCTCGCTCCTCATCTTCTCGCACAAATCGGCGGTGCGGCGATCCTGCCAAACGATCGCGTTGCAAACCGGTTCACCAGTCTCGCGATTCCATACGATCGTGGTCTCGCGCTGGTTGGCGATGCCGATGGCGGCGACATCGCTCGGCCGCGCTCCGGCTTTCGCCAAAGCCTCCACAGCTACCTCGATCTGCGACGATGCGATCTGCTCGGGGTTGTGCTCGACCCATCCCGGTTGCGGAAAGATTTGATCGAATTCCCGCTGCGCCACTGCGCGAACGCCCCCATCGTGATCGAACAGGAGGGCGCGCGAACTGGTGGTGCCCTGATCAAGAGCTAGAACGTATTGCAAAGTGCCTCCTCACAGCGACACATAACCTTCAGGACGGACGCAGAAAACGCCGAATCCCAAAATCATAAATTGCCGCTCCGCCCAAACCGCCGAGCAACGGAGCCACCACCGGAATCCACCAAACATGAGATCCATCGGTCAAGCCGTTATTGTGGAACCCGGCGAACACAGTAAAAAGTCGCGGGCCGAAGTCGCGCGCGGGATTGATCGCGTACCCATGTATTCCGCCAAAACTCATACCGATGGCAACCACAACCAACCCGATGAGCAGCGGCGTCAGGTTCGCGCCCGGCGGCAAATTAAATTCGTCAGTAATAGCGAAGATCAAAAGCACCAGCAATCCGGTGCCAATCAACTGATCGAGAAAACCAGCCTGCGGCAGGCCGGGAAAAGCGGGGAAGGTAGTGAAGACGCCGGCCGTGCGCTCCAGTTGCGGATCAACCTGGTGGAACGCCGGCAAATAATTCCAGAATACAAGCGCAGCCGCCGCGAACGCTCCCGCCGTTTGCGCTACGGAATACGGCAGCACTTTTCTCCAGGAGAATCCGCGAAACACCGCCAACGCGAGCGTGACTGCAGGATTCAGGTGTGCTCCCGAAATCTTTCCAGCGATATATATGCCCATCGTGACCGCGAGCCCCCAGCCTAACGTGATGTTGGTGAATCCTCCGTGAATGGTCTCGCCCGGGTTCCTGGTGGGAAACAGCACAACCATGGCGACCACGCCGATGCCGAACAACATCAGCACAAAGGTCCCCAGAAACTCCGCAATCAACTCCGCCAGCAGCGTAGGCTTGGCATTCATCCGCATCTCCCTGTGAGAGTAAGAACCCACTGCGACCGCGAAGTAGTCTACCAAGATGCTGGATGCGCGCGGGGAACGAAGAAGCAAAGAAAAACATTGAAGGCCGCGGATTCTAGCTGAGTGCCTGGGCGCCGTCCTCCGCCGAGCAGATGTAGATCTGCGGTTTGATATCCGTGGCGCGTTGGTAACGTTCAGCGATTTGCAAAGCGAAGTCTGCCGCGCTCGCCTCACGCACCAGATTGATCGTGCATCCGCCGAAACCCCCGCCGGTCATGCGCCCGCCGCAGAAGCCGGGCAGCCCCTGGGCAGCTTCAACCATCGCGTCGACTTCCGGACAACTGATTTCGTAGAGATCGCGCATGCTGGCATGAGATTCGGCCATCAAGTCTTTCATTCGCGCCAGGTCACCGGTCGCAAAATAGTGGGCGGCGTCGACGGTGCGCTGGTTTTCGAGGATGACGTGCGTGCATCGTTTCAGAATAATCGGAGGCAAGTCGTTGCGATGCTGCTCGAGCATTTCGGCAGACACATCGCGCAGAGCCCGAATGTTCGGATACCATTTCGCGAAAAACCGCACGCCCTCTTCACACTCCGCCCGGCGAACGTTGTAGCCGCTGGTGGCGACCTCGTGCTTGACCATGGTGTTGCACACGATCAACTGCAGGTCCCGCGGAATCGGCACGGCTTGAAACTCGAGCGAGCGGCAATCCAGAAGAATAGCGTGTCCCGCTTTGCCCATGCACGAAACGAACTGGTCCATAATGCCGACGTGCGCACCAACGTAGCTGTTTTCAGCCTCCCGGCAAAGCCTCGCAATTTCGGGCAGAGGCATCGTCGCGTCGGTAAGACTCATCATGGCCAGCGCCGACGCAACCTCGATTGCGGCAGATGAACTGAGTCCCGCGCCCATGGGAATTTCACCGTGCGCGAGCATGTTCGCGCCAGAGAGTTTGAACCCTCGCTGACCAAGCACGGCAGCGACGCCGACCACGTAATCGCACCACGCGCGTGCCCGCTGCGGCGGCAGATGGTCGAGATCAAATTCGAAATCGCCGGGGAATTGTTGGGAATGAACCGCCAGCTTGCGATCCGCCCGCGGCGCGATCGCCACATAAGTCGAGAAGGCAACCGCAGCCGGCATCACGAAGCCGTCGTTGTAATCGGTGTGCTCCCCGATCAAGTTGACGCGGCCCGGAGCGCGGAAGATGCGAGGGTGGGCGCGGAAGCGTTCTTCGAAGTGCTGTACGAGTTCGGTTAGGTTCATAGGGGCGCGCTCGCAGGCGGCAGTATATTCCAGGCGACCGGCAGTCCTGACCTGAGGTGTCTCATCATTCTTCGGTCAGAGGGTAGATCCGAGCCCGCCGCTCTGGATCTTGCGTGACGTTGGCCACGAAGAGACCGAAATCGTAGTCTTCCATTTCCACCATAGGGGTAGGGTCCAGCTCCAGCGGCGGCTCAAGTTGAATACTCCGATATTGAAAAGTCAAGACGGGCTTTCCTGACTCGACCACTGACAAGTTCGTGGCCAGACCAGGAGACCAGATCACAACAATGTCGTTCGAGAGATCAATATCCCGTTCGTCGATGCGGAAATGCAGACTGCCATCGTTGTTTCGATAAAACAAGAGTGTGCTATTCCCCAGCTGCGAGAAGTGACCTTGAAGCCGCTGTCTTGGTGCATTCTGCTTTTCGATCCAGTGCAGATTTCCTCCCGGACCGTCTAAGAGAGCCATCTTGTCGAACGAATCTTGGGATTGGAGTAGGATCATAGTTTCGCACGCGGACCAAATAAGTCGGCTCCTCCGGGACGTGTCGCGCTCTCGATTATATCTTCCCAGGATTTGCCGCGGTCCCTGAGCCATTCAACTGTGGGGCCAAGTTTGTCACCGTATTTCCCCAGATTTCGTTTGTAGATCGAGTCTAAGAGATCAGGCGGCGTGAGGTCCTTGTACTGTACTCCCAAGGCGCGCCGTTCAGCGTGCACAGCTCTGGCAATTTCCTCAGAAGACTTTCCCTCCGCCCGCATCTGCTTGACTTTATCCTGGAGTGCTTTGACCTTCGCCTCATATTCGAGCCGAAGCGGGGGTTTTGCGCAGGCTTTATCGTCCGGTTCCTTGTCGGGCTCGCCGCCGCTCGGATCTTTGCCGTTACCCACGGATCCCGCTCCGCACGAGCTGATCCCAAAGTTTCGGGTTCGCATCCTCGGCGATTCGCCTCGCATTGTCGGGGGAAATAACTCTCACAATATGTTTGACACGATTGTCCGGGCGCACTCGTGTGTCCTGCAGCAGGGGTCGAATTGAAGGGTGGAGGTCAAAGGTTGGCCCAAGTTCGAACATGAGGGTGACGAACATGAGAAGGGAAGATCGCCAGGTGACTCCGTAGCTCTGGGCTCGGGCAATTCCCACTTCGACGCGCTGGCGCAGTACTGGGTAGGGGAGCGCGCCAGCCTGCTCGGGCAATTTGTCCCGAAGAAATTGCGCGCACCGATTCACAAAACTCGTCTCTGCGGACTTCTTGAATTGCTGCTGTTGTTCCGGCCGTATCTTCCACCACAGGCTCGCCTCGCCACCCGCGCCGGGTGGTCGTAGCGAGTTTTTCAATCCCTGCACGATCATTGGCTTCTCCTCTTCCCCGCCCGCTACCGCAAACGCGCGAACCGGGCCGAAGAACTTCTCCAGTTCCCAGGGCTGGCAGACGGGCAGGTACGTTTTCAAAATGCGGGGATCGTAGTAGCGGAAGAACCAGACTTTGCCGTCGGGCAGCTGCGCCAGCAGGAACTTCTTGAAGTGCAGGCGGAGATCTTCGAAGCCCGCCTTGGAGAGTGCGAAAATGCCCCAAGGCTCCTTCCACAGCTTCGCGACCATCCAGCGCAGCAATTCTGGATCCACGTGAAAAAGATAGGGCGCGACCTGCCAGTACTGCTCTTTCGCGGTGCCCGTGAACAGGGAAATCGCTTTGCTGCCGCCGAGCAGTTTCGCCTTGTGAGGAATCAGGATCTGGTCGGTCGAATCCATGAGCGCAAAGAGGAATCCGCCGGCGGCGAAGCGCTGAAGTTGATCGAGAGAGATCGGTTCTTGTTTGACGACAGCATCGTCGGGGGGCGCGCTGCCTGCCGGGTCCGCCGACTTCAACTCCTCGAAGAGTTCAGGCGCAGACTGCGCGGCCGTGTCTGTCGGCGCCGAGTGTTCGCTAAGACTCGCCGGCAAGACCGGTTGAGACTTCCCCAGAGTCGTCGCTGCTGTGTGAATAATCAAGAAGCTTGCGTTCCCCCGGTTATCGCCTATTGACAGCATGGTGGTGACTGGCCGCGGAAAAAATCAGGCCGATCTCCACGCCCCCGAAGCACCCCCATAGACTCGCAATTAGCTCCGGGCGACGGGTCAAAAGCTGTCACTGGCCCCGCCCCCTCCGAAATTCCCCCCTCCACCCTGAGAGTTAGACTGGGGTGCTGGTTGGGCGCTCCCGGCGCCGGTTTCTTCCGTTCAAGCAAAGGCACAGTTGTCTTTCTTGGCCTCACTCATGGAGGCGGCGAATTGGGCAACCTCGCCCATGCCCATTTCGCCGATCATTACAGTCATTTCTCCGAGGATGATGACACCGCCGTGCACCGTGGGATCGCCGATGCGGGCGGCCATGAGGCCGCCAATCAGGACTGTGGGCGAGCCCATGGCGATCATGTCGGGCGGGCCGACGCAGGTGGCCATGTCGGTAGCGCGCGCGGCGGGCAACATCCCGATCAAAACGGTCGGACAGCCCGGAGGAAGAATCGGTCCGCCCACATGCGGCACGGGTCCGGTGGCCATGGGGCAGGTGTGCATGTCGGTAATGCGCGCGGCTGGGGGCATCAGTCTGGGGACTCCGGTTCTCTTACATCTGTCTCCTACATCTCGCTGAACTTGCTGCCGTCGTCGGCGATCTGCGGACTCTTGGGGCTCTGCGCCTGTTTGGGGGCTTTCGGGTTGCCGGGCGATTTTGGATTCTGCGTGCTGGCGCTGGTTCCTGAGCCCGCAGAGCCGCCACTATTGATCATGACCATGGTGCCCTGGATGGCGACTCCGGCCGGACCGATGGTAATGAAGCCACCAGGGCCGACAAGACTGATCTGCATGCCGGCAGTGATGACAACGTTCATGCCGCCTTCGATGGAAACATTTTGACCCGCTGTCAAAGAGTAGTTCTCTCCGATACTCTCGTCGCTATTGCTACCGACGGACAATGATTGGTTCGCGCCAACCGCTTCGGTGCGGTTCGCTCCCACACTCAGATCGAGGTTGCCCCCTACGGCCTCAGCGCGATTGGCGCCGATGTTCAGAGAGAAATTCGTGCCAACGTTCTCGATGCGGTTGCCGCCGATGTTGCGATGTACGTCGGTGGTAATGTCTTCGAATAAATTGTTGTTCACGATCAGGTGCTGGTCGTGTGAAATCGCTTCCAGCAAGTCGTTGCCAACGGTCAGCATCATGTCTTTCCCGATCGACTCGGTGTGATTGCCGGCCACGTTGATGTCCTTGTCGGCCCCGATGTTCTCGGTCTGATTGGCGCCCACATTGAGGTGCCGGTTAGCACCGACGAATTCGCGGGAATCGACTTCGACACGTTGGTCCATGTCGCGCTCGGCGTTGATGAAGATCTGCTCGTGACCGGTTTTGTCTTCGAAGCGAATTTCGTTGTAGTTGGCGCTGCCTCCGCCTTTCGAGCTCTTCGACATGAAGGTGCTGACGGTCTGGTGATCCGGTAGCGCGTAGGGCGTGGTCTGATCGGCGTTATAGACACGGCCGGTGATCAGAGGACGGTCGGGATCGCCTTCGATAAAACTTACGACGACTTCCTGGCCCATGCGGGGGATCCAGACTGCGCCCCAGCCCTGGCCGGCCCAGGGTTGAGAAACCCGGACCCAGCACGAGCTATTTTCGTCTTTCTGTCCCTGACGGTCCCAGTAGAACTGGACTTTTACGCGGCCGTACTTGTCGACCCAGATTTCCTCTCCCGACTTGCCGACGACCAGAGCAGTCTGCGGGCCTTGCACAAACGGCTTGGGAGTAACTCGCGGCGGACGATAGGGAACGGACGCGGGAATACAAGTGAAATGATTCGAGTAATGCGCGGGAGTGTTTGCATTGCCCATGCCGTAGCTGCCTACGGTAGCGGTATGCTGCACTTCGGTGATGACGTAACTGTCGTTCATGTCATCGCGATAGTGCTCTTTGAGATCGAACTTGTAGCCGGAGGTGAAGGCGCGGCAAACGCTGGAGCCGGTGATCACCGTGTGGCTCGCCTCTTCCTCTTGCATGCGCAGCTTGGCGACGGAGCTGCCCTTGGAAGAAGTTGGGTGGTCACCTGGATAGTCATAGATCTCAAATTTTGTATTGCCTCCGACTTGGACAACCGTAGGTTCGTTGGCCATCAAACTTGCGCTCGGAGTCTCGAAGTTGTAGTCGGTTACCGAGTATTTGCCAGTGCGCAGTTCCTGCTCCATGTGCCAGGCGGTGATGACATCTTCGGAATCGAGGTCTCCGCTGGAAAGGTTGTAGCTGGCCGACTCCTGTTCGGGACAGGCCTGGTGCGCGGTAGGCGAGTCGGCTAATACCAAGGTGTGTTCGCCGTCTTCATGCTCGAAATAATAGAAGATGCCGCTGTGCTCCATGAGCCGCGAAACAAAATTGAAGTCCGTCTCACGATACTGCACGCAGTAGTCGACGGGGTCGTACGTCGCCGTAAGAGACGTTTTGAATTTGCTGTAGCCCCGGCTCTGGAACACCTTCTTGATAATGTCGGGGATGCTCAGGTTCTGAAAAATGCGGCAGTCGGCGACGCGCGTTAGAAACCAGAGCCAGGGAACGACTTCCATCTGATAATTGGTGAACTGGGTGCCGGAGCCGCTTTGCGCGAAACGGCTGACCACACCGTTGAAGTAACGTTCGCTGCTGCCATCGGAGAGCAGGATGCGAATGGTGACACTTTGACCGATGATGTCTTTGAAGTTGATGTCGCTCTTGACGGAGAGCAGATCGAGATCGAACTTGAAGAGCTGAGAAACCCCTTCGCGCCCGGTGAAACCTTGCAGCAGCAGGACATCGTCCCCCAGGGGGGTGTCGATCGCAATCAGCCGGTTTGCCTGGGTAAAAGACATATTTCGTACTTCAGTGGCTCGCACGCAGCTCCACGGCGATCCGCTCTAGCGGAAACTCCTACGCATACGTGAACGCCCCGTCCGCCCCAATGCCCACGCGAATTGAGTTCATTTTCTGGCCCTCCACCATGTGTCCCAGAATCTGTCGCGAGATGTCGGGCAACAGCGAGTTGGTCAAAATGTTATCCACATTGCGAGCTCCGCTCTCCACTTCAGTGCAGCGGCGCGCTACTTCTTCGATCAGTTTGTCGTCGTAGGTCAGGCTGATCCTGTGGTTTTCCTGCACGCGGCGCTGGATCTTGCCCAGCTTCAGCACGATGATCTTCTTGAGCGCCTCATCGCGCACCGGATAATAAGGAACCAGCACCATGCGTCCCAGAAACGCGGGTTTGAAGATCTTGTTCAATTCCGGCTTGAGTGCCGTAACCAGCGCAGGCGGGCTGGGCGCGGTCTCGGGGTCGGCGCAAAGCTTCATCATCTGGTCGGTGCACGCGTTTGTAGTCAGAATGATGATGTTGTTCTTGAAATCGATCTGGCGGCCTTCGCCGTCCTCCATCATTCCCTTGTCGAACACCTGATAAAAGAGTTCGAGCACGTCCGGGTGCGCCTTTTCGACTTCATCGAGCAGCACCACCGAATACGGACGCCGGCGAACCGCTTCGGTTAGAACTCCACCTTCGCCGTAGCCGACGTATCCCGGAGGAGATCCCTTCAACGTTGAGACGGTGTGCGGCTCCTGAAACTCCGACATATTGATGGTGATGAGATTGTGCTCGCCGCCATAAAGAAGATCCGACAGCGCGAGCGCGGTTTCAGTTTTGCCCACGCCGCTCGGGCCGACGAGCATGAAAACTCCGACGGGCTTGTTGGGATCGTCAAGGCTGGCACGCGAAGTTTCAATCCGCTGGCTGATGACTTCGAGTGCATAGGGCTGCCCAATCACCCGATTGCCCAGCAACTTCTGCAGCGAAAGAATCGTCGCGATTTCATCTTTCATCATCTTGCCGACGGGGATGCCGGTCCAGCCGGAGATGACTTCGCCGACAATGTGGGCATCGACGCAGACCCGAATCAATCCTGCCTCGCCCTGCAACGAGGATAGTTGAGATTCGAGTTCGCGCAGTTGGGAACGAAGTTCTTCAGAGCTGAGTTCGGGCGCGGCAGTGGCGACTCCGCCGCTCGCCCCTGCCGTGACCGCCGATCCATTTCCTCCAGCCGCCATCGCCGGAGCCGCCTGGCTCGCGGCTGCCGCAGGAGCAGCGGCTCCGCCGGCAGCGGGCTCGCCTTCAAGCTTCGTGCGAATATCGCGAATCTTCGTGACCAGATCGCGTTCTTTATCCCAGCGCTCACGCATCGCAGTCAGGCGGGATTGAACATCGGTCTTCTGTGTTCTGATCGTCTCCAGACGCTCGGCGTGATCCACGCCAACCGCCGATTCACGATTCAACACCCGTTCCTGCACTTCCAGATCATCCAACTGCCGAACCGAGTCCTCAATCGCCGCCGGGGTTGCGTTCTGCCCCAGCGACAGACGGGCGCAAGCCGTATCCAATACGCTAACGGCCTTGTCGGGAAGCTGTCGTCCGGCAAGATACCGATTCGAAAGGCGAACTCCCGCCGCCACCGCCTCGTCGAGGATGCGAACCTTGTGGTGCTTCTCGAGCGACCCGACAATTCCCCGCATCATCACCATGCACTGTGCCTCGGTCGGTTCTTCCACCTTCACTACTTGAAAGCGACGCGCGAGGGCAGGATCTTTCTCGAAATATTTTTTATATTCCGACCAGGTGGTCGCCGCAATCGTCCGCAATTCTCCCCGAGCCAGGGCGGGCTTCAGCAGATTGGCGGCGTCGTTCTGACCCGCCTGCCCACCGGCTCCGATCATGGTGTGAGCTTCATCGATGAAGAGAATGATCGGAATCGGCGACGCCTTCACCTCTTCGATCAATCCTTTCAGCCGATTCTCGAATTCGCCTTTCACTCCAGCTCCAGCCTGCAACAGCGCCAGATCCAGCGTGCGGACCATCACATTGCGCAGCGGCGGCGGCACATCTCCCTGCGACACGCGCAGCGCGAAACCTTCGACCACAGCGGTTTTTCCAACGCCCGCTTCACCGGTAAGAATGGGATTGTTTTGCCGGCGCCGCGTAAGTATGTCGATCACCTGCCGGATTTCAAAATCCCTGCCCAGCACCGGGTCGATTTTCCCCATGCGCGCGTTCTCTGTGAGGTTGACGGTGAACTGGTCGAGGTTCGGCGTTTTTCCACTCGCCGCCCTAGCAGCTGGAGTCGCCGGCCCGGCGGCTTCCATCGAGGCGGGCGCGGCCTCTTCATGCGAGGTAGCGACGATGGCCAGGAAATCTTTACGCAGCGCCTCCGGTTCAATCTTCTGCAACTCGCGGCTGGTCTCCCGCACCAGGCGCCGAAGTTCATCGTCAGCAACCAGCGCCAAAACCGTATAGCCAGTACGAATCTGCCCAGAGTTGAAATCGATGGAGCCGATGGTCCAGGCCGTCACCAGCATTTTGAGAATTGTCGGGCTGATCGCCGGGGTGCGCGCGTTACCTGACTTCAACTTGTCGAGGCTGCGCGTGAGTTCCGCGGTAAGCCGCGATTTGTCGATCTCAAAGTGCCGCACGATGCTGGCGAAGTCGTTGTCGGCAGAATCCAGCAGCTTCATCAGATAGTGCTCAACCTCAATGTCGTAGTGCGTACGCGATAAACACAGGCCGGCTGCGCCTTCCAAGGCCGAACGGGCCGAATCATTCAGTTTTCCAATCAGAGATTTAAGATTTGGGCCCACGGTGCCTCCGCTAAACAAACCGGCGCTCAAAGACTGAGAATTGCATCCCCTGGATCATGCTTGTGAGGGACTGACTTCAACCACGAAACCCACCCCAGCCGAGGGCCGGCGTCATCTTCATTTCCAACCTCGCATTGCGGAACTTCTTCACGCTGCAAGATGAGTCTGATCTCAAAATCCAGTTCATCGTTGGAAAAGAACTTCACCAGAGACTTCAACGGCTCCAGCGCGGCGCCACCGGGAAGGAAATCCGTGTACTGCGCCAGAGTCAGCGGCCCCACGTTGATGCGTACGCGCGACTGCTGATCCCAGATTTCGTCCCCCACCACCACTCCGGACCCAAGTCGGTCGGAATCGTCATCTTCGTCCGCCATGCTGCATTGCGAAGACGGGTCTAGACGGTACCACGCTCCGGCGAATTGCTCAACCTCGACGGGAACTTCGAAATATCCGTTGAGAATCTCCTCCAGAGCTTCAGCCGAGCGCGCTTGTGCGCCCAGCAGTGCCGCATAGTGCAGCAGGGCATCGTCGGGAACGGCTTGACGACGAGCAAGCCCCGGCGTTCCCAGACCGATAAAATCCATCAGATGGTGGGTAAAGATATCGTCCCCACGGTAGTACGTTGCGGGAAACCGGTATTTTTCCCAGGCGCGGTAGAAAAAAGAAATCATGCGGTGATTGAATATGTCCAGAAAATCCGCGAACGCGCCATCCTTCGCCTTCAAGCGCTCCAAAATCATCTCGGTGTAACAATAAGGTAGTACTCCCATGGGGCCGGTCAGGCCCATGAAATTCACCAGCATGTCGGCAGGGCGGTTTGGCTTTAACTGCGCGTCGCTTTCCTGCTGCCCCTCGCGCGGCTCGTTCTCCGGCGAACCGCCTTCCGGCAAATCGCCCTCTCGCAAGTCAATCGACTGGATCTGGCTGGCCGGAAAAGCCAGCGTGTTATTCACGCGAAACCGCACCGCCTCGTCTTGCGGATTGGAAAACTGGCCAACTGGCTGCCGCTCCTTCATCCACAGGCGTTGCAAGAGAGCGACGGCCTGGAAGAATTCGAAGGAACATGCGTCCTCCTGCAGCACTCGCTCGATGGAAGAATCTGCCGTCTCAGGATTCATACCAGCAACTTCCTCCCGGCGCGCGGCTTCCACTCGTGCAGAACGCCTTTTCTTTGCGAAGTCGAGACCACGAGTTGCGTGAAACTGTTGAGCGACGCGCTGAGGCCGATGAATCTCTCCAGCACGCTGGCAAACAGGAAAGCGCCGCCACCCACAAACTGATCTTCATCGAGTTCCACTTCAACTCGCATGCCGCGCGCAAACGTCGTGCCATTATCCGAGCGAACCGGCGCGAAGTGCCGGCTGCTGCGCAACTTCAGAATGCTGTCAATCACGTTCTGCGAATAGGCGGTACGGCCAATATCGTACATCCGCAGCATCTGCTGCAGCGCGTCCTTCCCTTCTTCCACCAGCGATAGATAATTCAACGAAAGATGCGAGATCAAACGCCAGAGCGCGCTCTTTCCCGTCGGCGGACGCACCGGCGGCGTGGGCTTGCGCAGCGCGACAATTCGTTTCAGCGCAGATGCGCCTTCCATTTCAAAATCTCCCTCGTCGGACCCGAACGGCAAACGGGCAGGCAGGTCGCGATTGGTGCAGGTCGTTCGCACCGAAAGAACGTTTCCATCGGGATGTGTGGGCCGCATTGAAAGATCAACCAGCAAGAGAAACATCTCCGTGCCTTCGTCATTGGCTCGGGTCGAAGGCCGTCGGCGCGCGGTCCAGAAGCATTGCTGCTCGCCCGCGGAGGTCGAGTGCCGCAGGGAATAAAAGGGCTCGAAGACCGTAGTCTGCTGCGTAGTCGTGTCGATCGCACTCACTTCGTCGACCGAGTAAATCTCCGTCGCGTAGGGACGGCGAACATCGGGCGCGATCGGATATTCATATTTCCGCTGGCTCAAGCGGATCGGTTCGGCAACCTGAGCGAACAGGTTCACAATCGGAGTACAACCGAGCCGGAACGTCTGCTTCGAAAGTTCCAGCTCAAGCCGCTGGCGGCGCTCGTCGCTCTCGATGTCGCCCAGCAGAAACACGAACTCGACCGCCTTGTCGAAACCCGCCTGCCACAGCGATTCCAAGCCAGTCATATCCACGAAGAAAAATTTCTCCGGGAACGTGAAGTACTCCATCAGCAGACGATGCCCGGTAAACGAGCGATCAGAGTAAGGCACCATGCCTTCGTCCTTGCCGAATCCTACGGCCTTGAGCGCCGATGCCGGCAAAGTGATCGGATTAACTTTGGAACCGGGGCTCGGGTCGCGGACCAGGATCCGGTTCAGCCGCGTGAAGAGCAGCTCGTAAAGAGTGTTGATGAGCCCGCCTTCGCCGTCGAGATAGAAGCGCAGCTTATCGATTTTCAATTCGCGCAGGTTAACATCCGGCGCACAACGGATTTCGACGCGGATCGCGGCGGAAGAATCCGCCGATTTAATCGCCGGCTGCAGCCGGCCGGGAGCCTTCCACTCGGCGTTCGCCACCGAGACCGGCCACAGCGTGGAGTCGTAGCAGGTGCGAAAGGTGCAAGGCGCGCCGCCGACGGGCCGGGAATGCAGCGTGGCGCCGCGCGGAATTGACAGCGCTGTGCTCAGCTTGCCTTTCTCGGGATCGGGCTGAAATTCCGCGATCGACATCGAAGGAATCGGCCGCACCAGTTGCGGATAGACGACCGTCAGCATGGCCTCGCTGATCTCGGGAAATTCGTCGTCGATCTTCAGGTGCACGCGCGCGGCCAGAAAAGCAAAAGCTTCCAGCATTCTCTCGACATGCGGATCTTCGCACTTTGAAGGCTCAAGCACCAGGCGCGACGCGACCTTCGGATTTTTCTCCGCGAACTGCACGGCAGTTTTCCGCAGGTAATCCAGCTCGCGCTCGTAGTAGAGCAGGAGGTCATCCCGCATTGGGGCCTCCCGAGATGCGGCAGTTCCCAGACTTCAGACCGATGACGGTATCGAACGACACGGGCTCGGGAGAAGGATCCATCAGCAGCATGGCCTCAATTCGCAGCCGCAACTGTTGTATGCCCGATTCTGCGACCTCGACCGGTACCAGCCGCACGTTCGCCAGACGCGGTTCGAAGGTTTTTATGGCCGCCAGAAATTGGCGCTGCAGTTTGGCCTGATCCTGCGCCGAGGCCATGGTGTACTGCGAAAAATCCGGCAGTCCGTAAACGTACAGCGACCGGTTAACTTCCTTCAGAGACTCGTCCGGCTCTTCAAAAATGCGGCGGGTATTGAGCAGCCATTCCAGATCGCGCTGCACTGCGGCCTTCAGGATTCGCACCGATTGCGACCGCGTCAGCGGAGCCTCGGTCTGCGACTTGGGCTCGCGGTCGATGAGCCGGTCCAGAACCGAGAGTGTGACGGTAACGTCGCCGGGAGAACGTGCCATCGGGGTTAGCCTGCGCTCAACGCGCGCACGGGATCGAGGCGGCAGATGCGCTCAAATAGCCTTCTTTTTTCGCTTTCGTCGTCCTGCACTCGCTTGCTGATTCTCATGATTGTAGCGAGCGCCGCAGCGACCATCTCTTTATCTTCCCAGTCGTCCAGCTTGTGGGTTTCAATCGCTTCCGCCAGATCGTCGAGCAACGGCTGTGCGATCGTATCTTTTCCGGCGGCCACGCAGAGTTCCACCAGCTGCAAAGTCCGTTCAAACCGGCCCCGGCCCGAGCGTTGCCGGGCAATCTCCTTGCGCATGATTTCAAACGCCTTTTCCGGCTGCCCGCCGCGCAGCGTATCTTGTGCGAGCGCGTAGGCATCCGCGGATTTCTCTAACCATGTCGGAGCCGCTGTGTGCGCCGAGCCTTGCCCGTTAGACGACGGGGCCGCGCCCTCTGCCGGCGGCTGACTCTCTGCCGTAACTGGCTGGGACGCAGGAGCAGTTCCGATCTGCTGCAGCCATGCTCGGGTTTCCAAATTCGCCGCCGGAGTATCGTCGAGAAGAGTCGCGTCCAGCAATTGTGGAATGTCGTTCAGCAGCGCTCGGAGTTCCGAGCGGACCGCCGCCGCAATCGGTTCGTATTCTTCTCCCAGAGCAGTACAGGCGCCCACCACCAGCCGCTGCAAATCGAGCCATGCCCGGCTGCAAGGCAGCGACATGGCATTCTCCGCAGCTTCGAGCAGTTCGTTCCATTTTTTCCCGAGCGCAAGGCGCTTGATGTGTTGCCGCAGCTCGGTCGGCGGAGCTTCCAGGAGTTTCGCATCGCCAATCCCTTGCGCCCCACGCAGTTCGCCCCAGCGCAGACCACGCATCATTAAATACGGTGCTGGACTCTTTGGATCCTGCTGCCGCAGCAGAGCAGCCACGCGCGCCACGGTGGCGATGGCTTCACGGCGTTCCGCCGGTTCAGAGCTGGTAAGTACGGAGATCGTAATCCCCGGCGCGCCGGTCGCGGCCACTCCCGCAACCCCGGAGACACCCGCACCTCCGTCCACTGCAGGCGCGACTTCCACCGGATCGGGTTCGGTCTCGCGCTTCTTTTCCAGCAGCGCGTGAACCGCGTGACGAACTTCTTCCAGCGAGGCTTTCAACTTGCCCAGCGCTGGTCCGGAACTCCCAAACTTCTGGTCGCAAAGCTCATCCAGCGTCTTCAACGACTGCAGGCACGCGTCGAGATCTTTTTCCCCCTGCCAGTAAAAAGCCTTTGGAGTCTCTGCGAAAGCTTTGTCAAACACCTCGGGCGCAAGCTTCTTTTCTTCATCAATCTTCCGCTGCCGCGCCTTGCGTTCCTTATCGTTCTTGACCTGATCTTCGTAGCCAACCGCGCGCGATTCTTTGTATTTGAACCAGTCGTAGCCGGCTTTCGCCAGCGGCCTGGATTTCAACGCAACATCCAGTTGCGTCCCCAAAAATTCCAGCGGCCCCGCCCGCAATTCCAGATCGCCGTCTTCGACCGGCGGGTAAAGTGTGTCCCAGAAATTCGTGAGCAGCCCGGTGCAAAAATCAAGACCCTGGCGGAGTCCCGCGAATCCCTCAGTTTGCAGCAGCGCTTCAGTCAGCCAGGCCGCGAGTTGGAGATCCTTGGTTCTTGTGGCGAGCGCTTCTTGCGCCAGCTTTGATACCTGCGGGAAATCAGAGAGTTTGCGCTCATGCTGCCAGTCGCCCTGAGCCAGCGCGTCATCCTGCCGGCGAGCTTCCTTGATCTTGTCGTAGAGTAAAAGCTTGGTGTCGTGGCGGACGTACACTCCGCTGGGATTGTCGCCCGGAATGGGGTTCAGCAGGTCGTCACGCAGAGGCATGGGCAAATTTCCGGATCAGTCAGCTGTCGCTTGTGTCACCGGCTGTTCAAAGTTCAGCGAGCGCACTTCAAGAAACGGAATCTCTTCCCCATCGAGCAGCAACATTTTTTGTCCCGATGGATATTCATTTCCTTCATCGTCGGCAGCCCAATCGGTCAATCGCCCCAACCACACCGTTTCGTTGGGATGCTTCCAGGAGAAGGGATAAATCGCGGGTATCAGAACTTCGCCAAGTTCGGTTCCCTTGAACGATGGCCCGGTGCGAACAATCGCGGGAGTCCACAGCGTATCCCGCAATCGCCGCGGCGCCTCCATTTCCAGCGAAGCGATGTGCTCGAAAGGAATCCAGAGATAAGCGCCCGCGGCGAATACTTCCAGGCGCGCACCGATGTCAGGATCGGCATCGCGCAAAGACCTGAACGGCTTGCCGTTCAACGTGCCGGGAAAAGACGCGGCGGCGTGATCCTTGGGAAATTCCTGCCTCTCGAAAAGCTGATGCCGCGTCTTCTCGGCATGCAGCGCAGCGTAATACAAAACTGCGCCCAGCTCCCGGTCGGCGTTGCCCTGAGACAGAACGCTGAGCTGTTTTTCAGCGCGACCATACTCGCCAGAAAAGCAAAGCAGCTCGAACAGGAATGTGCGCTGGGCTACATCCATGGGGTGATCGCGAAGATAGCTGGTCAGCTCTCTCTCCGCTTCCCGCACTTTTCCCGCCTCGAAAAGCTCCTTTGCTTTCACTGGCACCGGCCTTCACTTCGACTCTTACCAGGTCGCGAGTTTTTCCACGTCCCAACCCTTGTCGACGAAACCCTGCAGCTTGCCGCCGGATTCCGGGTTGTAGCTCACCTTCACCTTGGCAAACGCGAAGGAGACCGACTCAGTCGGATTCTCGTTCGACCCGGACCACTGGATGGATGTGATCAGGGCATTCTCCATGTGGATCTTGTAATAAACTTCCTGCTTGGTTCCCATCGCCTTGAAGTACTGAATGTCGACTGACTTGATATAGTCGCCGCTCACGCAGTTTTCGAACAACTGCGGCGACGTTTTGTCGGTGACCTTCATGATGGTTACGTGGCTAACATCCGCCCGGCCCGCCCGCGATTCGCCGCCGGAAGCACCTGGCCCGAAGACCGCGGTATTCGAAGCGCCGAAACTGAACGACAGGATGTCGATCGCGTTGCTTAAGCTGGTGCTCGGCCCGGGTACACCGTCAACAATGCAATAAGCATTTACCGCCATATCACTTCTCCTTTTCCAAAGTTTTCAAAAGCTGGTTACTGCTACGACTGGGGCCCTGCTAGCACGATCTCTCCAACATGACTACTTAGCCGCAGCTGGGAGATCCGCCACCAACCGCAACGAAACCGTAAGTTCATCCAGTTGAAAGTGCGGACGCAAAAACGCAACCGCACGGTAGACTCCGGGCTTGCCCGGCACTTCCGACACGTCGATGCGCGCTTCGCGCAACGGCCTCTGCGCCTTGGTCGCCGGCGACGCCAGGTCGTCCGGTGTCACATAGTTCGTGATCCAGCGGTTGAGGAAAATCTCTGCTTCGTCTCGCGACATGAAGCTGCCGATCTTGTCGCGCATCATCGCCTTCAGATAATGAGCGAACCGCGAAACTGCCATGATGTAAGGCAGCTGCGCCGACAGCCGGGCGTTGGCGTTGGCCGAGTCGGTATCGTAGACCTTCGGCTTCTGCGCGCTCTGCACGCTGAAAAACGCGGCGTAATCGGTGCCCTTGCAGTGCACCAGCGGCACGAATCCCAGATCGGCCAGTTCCTTCTCGCGGCGATCCGTGATCGGAATCTCCGTCGGACATTTGAGCGCGATGTCACCTTCGTCTGTGTAGAAGTTGTGCGTCGGAAGGCCCTCAACCAGGCCGCCGCCTTCAACTCCCCGCATCGCCACGCACATGCCGTACTGCGCAAACGAGTTCGTCATGCGAGTGCCCAGTGAATAGGCGGCATTCATCCACAAATACTTGGAGTGATCCGTACCGTCGACATGCTCTTCATAAGCAAACTCGTCGATGGGCTTGGTGTCCTTGCCGTATGGCAGACGGGAAAGCGTCCGCGGCAGGCACAGCGCCACATAGCGCGAATCTTCACTCTGCCGGAACGATTTCCATTTGGCATATTCCGTGCTGTCGAAAATCTTTGCCAGATCCCGCGGAGCATCCAGTTGCGTAAAGCTCTCCAGGTTCAGCAGGTCGGGAGCCGCCGCGCTCACGAACGGAGCGTGCGCCTGCGCTGCCACGTGCGAAATGCCATCGAGCAACGCCAGATCTTCGGGATGCTTGCCGAATTCGTAGTCGCCAATCAGCGCACCGAACGGCGCTCCGCCGAAAACGCCGTATTCCTCTTCGTAGACTTTCTTGAACAGGTTGCTCTGGTCGAATTCCGGAGCTTTTTCGATGTCTCGCAACAGCTCCTTCTTCGAAACGTTGAGCACCCGGATCTTCAACTGAGTTCCGGTCTCGCTGTTGTCCATCAGGTGCTTTAACCCGCGCCAGGAACCCTCCAGCTTCTGGAACTGGGCATTGTGCATGATCTCGTTCAGCTGGATGGAGAGCAGATGGTCGATCTGCGCGATCCGCGCGTTGATCATCATCTCCGCGTCTTTGGCCACGGTCATGGAACCTTCCAGGACCTGCGCCACAAATTCCTTAACCAGGTTCTTGCCGCGCTCTTTGGCACTGGCCTCGGCTCCGAACCGCCCCGACTCGACGATCTGGTCCAGCAGGCCAACCTGCTCTTTTTCCACCGTGGTGGTCGTCGCCTGCTTGCTCTTCGACGGATCAGCCATTGGACCCTCCTCCCTTGGGCTCGATTTCTGCCTTCAGCTTGTCGAGTTTCTCCGTGTTGCCGACCGCATCCAGAAGAACCTCTTCGAGCTTGTCGTTGCCCTGCAATGTGCCCCGCAAATCCGAAAGCCGGGTACGCAGGTCGAGCAACTCTTTCAAGGGCTTCACCTGCTTGGCCACGTTACCGGGCTCGAAGTCTTCCATCTTCTTGAACTTAAGATCGACCTTAAGCTGGGGAGCGCCAGGATCGTCGCTGAGCTTGTTTTCGACGGCGAACGAAAGATGTGGCTTCATTCCCTCGAGCACAGTGTCAAAATTGTCGGGGTTCACCTCCACAAACTTGCGATCCTTCAGCTTGGGAAGGGGCTGATCGGGCTGGCCCGTAAAATCGCCGAGTACGCCCACAACAAACGGCAACTCCTTGATTTCAATGGCTCCTCCGATCTCTACATCGTAGGTGATCTGAACCCGCGGTGGACGCACGCGGTCTAGCTTGTGCTGGGCGCTTTGTCTGGCCATGATTTTTTCCTCGGTGCTTTCCTCAATTAACAGAACTTCCTGGAAACCCCGAGCAGACACATCCCGGCCCTAAGTTTCTGGAAGACGCTTTGGGGGAAGACTTGCGCGAAATAACCGCAGCGCTAAGTGCGCCCATGTGTACCACACGCCAAGATGAGTGTCAAGAAATCCAGTCCCCAACTCGCCCTCCTTCACCCAAATCCGGCTCCTACATCCGTTCACTTCCTATAGCGGCTACGCTCGGCCAGTTTCGTCATCCCAGTCTTGCCTTCAAGGAGCTCCTCTTTTTCATGTCCCGGCTCATGTGCTGGTTTTCATGTGCTACGATCCGTAACTCGGTGAAGCACCGTGCTTAAAACCCTCTCAGCCAGCGATGCCCAACGTCTGCGGCAGTTCCTGGTCGAAGCCGGCTACGAGGAGCAGAATCTTCACCAGCACGGCTATTTCAACGAACTACCCTCCACTCGACTGCGCAACGTCCCCCGGCTCATGGAAGCCACCAGCGAACCCACACTGTTGCCCCTGCTGCTTCGCTGGTTCTGGCTGGGCGTACCTCAGGATACCGCCGCAGCTGCCCGTCTGCTTCCCTCCTGGTTCGTTGAACTGGCGCTCTCCTGCGGAATGTTGCGGCGCGAGGCCGATCGGCTGGCTCCCGAAATCATGCTCTTCCCCATGGACGGCTTTTTAGCAGCCTGCGATCACACCGCGAAGATCGAAGCTTCCGATCCTGAATTCGTGCTGTGGCCGAACCCCACCAGCAAGCTGCTCTCCCGTTTCACCGTGCGGCGGCATTCGCGGGCAAGCCTCGACCTGGGAACCGGCAATGCTCTGCAGGCCTTGGCCGCGGCCACGCACAGCGATCATGTCCTCGCCACTGATCTCAACCCACGGGCTGTCGTCTACGCCAGGTTCAGCGCTCTACTCAATGGTGCGCAAAACGTTGAATGCGTTGCAGGCGACGGTTTTCATCCCGTTTCCGGCCGCAAGTTCGACCTGATCGTTTCCAACCCGCCGTTCTTCATCCGGCCCGCAGGCGGTTATCTCTTCTGCGACAATCCCATGGATCTCGATCAGCTCTGCCGCAGGTTCGTGAAAGAAGCTCCGGCTCATCTCGAAGACGGCGGCTATTTTCAGGTGCTCTGCGAATGGGCCCAGGTTCGCGGCCAGTCCTGGCAGGAGCGAGTTTCGGAATGGATCGACGGCTCAGAATGCGACGCATGGGTGCTGATGGGACATACTCAGGATCCCTCCGAATATGCGCAACATCGCATCTCGGAGACGGCGGCATCGCCGCAGCGTGATGCCGAGCTTTACGCCCGCTACATGGCGTATTACCGGGAGCGAAACGTCGAAGCCATTCACGACGGCATCATCGCCATGCGCAAGCGCTCGGGAAAGAATTGGATCCTGATTGAGGAAATCGCCGAAACTCCGAAAGATTCCTTCGGGGAATCGGTTCTCGGTATTTTCACGGCACGGGATTTCCTTGCGGCTCACGCTGACGACGATCAGTTCTCGGCGGCAAAACCCCGGCTTTCACCCCACGTTCGGCTGGAACAGTTCTTTCAACCCAACGAAGGACAATGGCATCCCGCCTCACTCAACCTGCGCTTGACCAAGGGCTTACCTTTCTTTGTGGGACTGCAAGCGCCAGTCGCAGGCTTTCTGACGGGGTTCGACGGCAAACACACGGTCGCCGAACTGATTCAAGGCTTCGCCCGACAGGTGGATGCACCATTTGAGAAGGTCCAGAGTGAGTGTCTGGGCATTATTCGACGCCTTTTGGAGCGGGGATTCTTGCTGCCCTGAAGCCGTCAGCCGCGCGGCGTCCTAGTGAGACATGAAGGCCAAGGCTTCCAAGGACGTGGTTACGAACCTGACTCCCGCATTTCTCTGATCCCCTCCTAATCCCCTGCAAAACTTGGTATAACTAGGGACCAGAGGAAGCGACCGCGGGCGATATGAATCAATACGTGGAGACCGGACGCAAGACCGACCGAGGAGTCTCCGTATGAAAAAGCTGATTGGCAACATACGCATTACTCCCAATTCCGGCAATGAGACGATGGGGCCTCACTTCGAGGTCGTATTCATTCCCTACTCTGGGCGAGTCAATGCGCAGACGGTGCGGGTCAGCAGTCACGACGATCTGGTGGCCTTTCTCATCGGCATCAAATTGAGTGAAGACGACGCTTCGCGCTGGGCCGGACGCGCCCGCGGCGACGTAGTTCTGATTCCCAGCGTCGAGCGCAGCGAAGAGCTTCTGAAAGAAAACGGCCTGCTGGGCTGATTCCGTTTCTGCATTCGAGCAATCGACCATTCAACCTGTTGTCCATTCGAGATTTCGTCCAATCTATCCGTTCCTTACGATTGGCGTTGTAGAATGTCAGCGTCCTCCGTTTTGCAACTCGCCCAACAAGTTGCGATGAAGCGGAGAGCGTGTGACGAAGCTCACTTGCATTTTCGCGTTTCTTTGCCTGCTGTTTACCGCCTGCAGGAAGCGTCAAGCTGATCCCTCGTTCGATTACGCAACCGATGTCGGCGTAGCTGTGGTCATCGCCAATCGCTCCTGCCTAGAAATCTCCAATGCCAACCTCGGGGTCGGGCAACGACTCCAGTTCGTTACAGCGTCCACGCCTCAAACGACCGGCGAACTGGAAATCACGCGCCGGACGCAGAATCCTTGCACGACCAAGGAACAGAGCAAATCTCTCAATCATTATGAGTTCGCGCTTGTGCATGGGTCTCTGGCAAAGTTCGTTCCAGCCTTCGCGCTGGCCGACTTCCACGGCAATCTGACCATGAGTTCCTCCGGCGTCACGGCCGATCTCAATCGGAACGGTCAGCCAGAATTCTTTCGCTCCTGCACCAGCTCGGAAGGAGTTCATCTCACGATCTGGACCGGAAAGCCGCTCGTGGGGGAACGCCGCTGGCACGCGTACTACTACTTGGGATACGACGTCGATGCCGACTGCTCGGCAGCCGACACAGTTCCCAATAGGCCCTGATGGATTCGATCAAGAGACCGATTGCCATTTCTGAGATTGGAGGATCGAATGGCCAAAATTTTCAGTGGGCCGCAGTGGGTCGGCAGATTTCCCAACAGCAACCGTATCGACGATCTCGTGGATCCCTTTCGCTCGAACGCCAGGAAGTTCGTCGCCGCGCTGAAAACCGCTGGCGCGACGGTTTCGATCAACGCGACATTGCGGCCGAAAGAACGCGCCTATCTGATGCACTGGTCGTTTTGCATTGCGCGTGAGGATTGCGATCCTGAGACAGTGCCTGCAATGCCTGGAGTCAACATTGAGTGGATTCACACGGATACCAGCGGCAATAAGCAAATGGACGCTTCCAAACGGGCGGCGGAACAAATGGTTGAAGGCTATGACATCGCCTTCCGTCCGGTTCTCGTATCGAGACACACGCAAGGCCTGGCAATCGACATGGATATATCATGGACGAGCGCCGCAATCACCATCAAAGACGCCGCCGGCAACAACGTCGCGATCAATGCTGGCGCGAAAGACGGCAGCAATCCGCAGCTGCACGACGTCGGGAGAACTTATGGCGTCATCAAGCTGATCGCTGATCCTCCTCACTGGTCAAGCGACGGGCACTGAGGACCTGCGCAAGTTGGAGGCCGCTCCACATTCCCAGGGCAACCCGCACTTTCTCCTCTCTCTTCGCTTCTCTGTTCGCTTGCCTTTGCTTCTGCAGCGCGGAATTGTTATTGTGGCGACCGGGAATTGTATGAAGCGATTGCAACCTGTCATCTGGACCAAAGGCACATTCCTGACGCCGCAGCATCTCCAGATGCAGGACCGCTTTCTCGAGGACGCGCTGCAGTTCCGGCTGGAGGCGCTGAAGTTCTGTCCCTGGGGATTCAGCGAACTGGTCCTCGACCAGCAGAAGCTGGCCGCAGGCGACTTTGCGATCTCACGCGCCTCGGGGATTTTTCCGGACGGATTGCTCTTCGATATTCCCGACGCCGATTCCACTCCCGCTTCCAAGTCGCTGGCGGATATTTTCGAGCCCGGCGTGAAGAATCTGGATGTTTATCTCACGGTTCCCGATTACCGGCAGCGCGGGTTGAACGTAGCGATTGGACAGCGGGACGCGGGAACGAGATATGTTGCTGAAGTCGCGACCTTTCGCGACGAAAATACCGGAGGCAGCGAAAAACCGGTGCAGGTGGCGCGCAAGAACATGCGCTTCATGGTTGGAGGAGAAAACCGCGAAGGCAACGCTGCGCTGCACATCGCCAACGTCGAAAAGGCGGAGGGAGATACTTTTCATCTCAATCCGCGGTTCGTTCCTCCGCTGCTCGACATCCGCGCGAACGAATATGTGGTGGGATTGCTGCGCGGCATGATTGAAGTGCTGGCCGCGCGCAGCACGCAGCTTTCGAGCACGCGGCGGCAGAAGAATCAAAGTCTGGCCGATTTCACGGCGGCTGACATTGCCAATTTCTGGCTACTCTACACGGTGAATTCTTCGTTTCCTGTTTTCAGTCATTTGTTCGAAGCCAAGCAGGTTCATCCCGAGGAACTTTATTCGGCGCTGGTTTCGCTGGCGGGATCGTTGACGACTTTCTCGCCAAAACTTCGGCCGCGCGATCTGCCCTTGTATGACCACGACAATCTCGGACCAATTCTTGCCGAGTTGGACGAGAAGCTGCGGTCGCTGCTGCAAACCGTCGTGCCGACGAATCTGGTTTCTTTGCCGTTGACGCTGGTGCAGCCATCGATCTACGCGACCGCGCTTGTCGAGGACAAGTATCTGGCTGATACCAAGATGTATCTGGCAGTCAGCGCCGAAGCGAGTGAAAGTTTTGTGATCCAGAAGGTTCCGCAGATCGTGAAAGTGTGTTCGGCGACACACATCGATCACCTGGTGAAGAACGCGCTTCCGGGCGTGGATCTGAAACACCTCAGCAATCCTCCGGCTGCGATTCCGGTGAAATTGAAGTACCAGTATTTCAGTTTGAATCAGTCGGGTGCAGCGTGGGAAGCGGTGCGAAGAGCGCGCAACCTTGCGGCTTACGTTCCGGGAGATTTGCCGAAACCACAGCTTGAATTGCTGATTTTGCTGCCGGAGAGTTCGTAGGGAGCTTGGAGCTTTCGGGTCTGAGCTTTCAGCTTAAGCTATGAGCTTTGGTCGTTCGGCCTTGCCTAACACCGCGGAACTCGTGCCCTTCCCGTTCGTGATGAATTTCGAGTTCTTGCGCAGCCCGCTCAGGTTGCGAAGGAAAGCCGAGAAGTGCACACAAGGAATTCAGGAGAAGGCGCGACCGGATTTGTACGGCGTTAGTGCTTTGTCAGGAGGAAATACATGATCAGCATAGCGGCGATGAAGAACAGCGCAGTCAGCACCGTAATCAGCGGCCAGTAAGACGCTGCCTTGGGCGGCGCGGCTGGGAGCTGTGGTTTGGGCAGCGGCGGAGGAGCAGGCGCTGAATACTTTATCGCTGGGGGCGCCGGCGGTGGGGGTGGTGGGGTGAACTGGAATGGAGGCGGCTGCGGAATCGGCGGGGGAGCAAATGCTCCGGGCTGGCCGACGGCTCCCGCGCCTGCGGGCAACGAGGGATCTGGGGGAAGGCTGGCGCCGATCTGACTGCGGGAGAGGAATACGGTGAACTCGCTCGGGCCGCTGGGGATCTCTTCGACGGGTGGGGCGTCGGCACCGCGGACTCGGAAGATGTCGGTCGCGTCTTTGGGATCATTGGCGTTGGGATCATTGGCGTGGGACCGGCCGGAAAACGGGCGCTCGATTACCGGCGCAGCCGGGGGTGGGGTTGAAGCCGGCGGCATAGGCGCGGACGGACGAGGGGAGAAGACATCGGCCGGCGGCGTGGCCAGCGGACGTGCAGGTACCGGCGGGCTTGTCGGAAAGACTGGGTCTGAAGGCGATGGGCGAAGGCCAGATTGACGCGGAGCGGATCGACCGAGGTCAGGACTCGTGTCGAGTATGCTGGAACCAAGCTGGGCGCCACCTTTGGCAGGATCTTCCTGAGAGAACAATTGAGTGAACGATCCGGGGAGGGGGCGTTGGTCGTGGCCTGTGGGCGCCGCAGAGCTCGCTTCCGGCGAGGGAATGTCATCGCGACCAAACATGCGGGTGAAGTCGCCGGCCTGCTGTGCGGGCGGCGCGGAAGTGGCGAGGTCGGGAATCTCAAACGATCTTTGCGCCGGTTCGGGTTGATCGAACGGACTTCCGAAGAATTGGGTGAATTCTCCGCCTGCGGCTTTTCGGCTGTCAGAGTCTCGAGAATCGCCGGCGAACGATCCGGACTTTTCTGAAACGGGCTTTTCTGAGGCAGGTCCGAAGGCGCTGCCGAATGCGGTAGAGGGAGGGGTTGGTTCTTTAAGTCCGCCGGCGGGCTGATTCGAACTTCCCGCTGGCGACTGCGAGGCCGCGAGAAACTCCCGAGTGAAAGAACCGGGCCGATTCTTCGACGGGGTTGGAGAATCCACTGGAGTCCTGCCCGGAGTTAGCGATGCGTCGTCCTTTGATAAGCCCAGAAATTCCCTGGTGAAAGATCCGGGAGAAGAGCCGGCGCCGGTGAGCGTGGGCTCAGGCTTGGTTGAAATGGGCGGGGGGGGAGATTTTCGTTCGGTCTGGTACGGAGTGCTGGAGAGCTTGCCTAACATCGCGTCAGTGGCGTCGCCGGGCTTGGATGCAGGGGGCGATTGTGCCGGGGATCGACTGCTGCGCAGCGGCTCGAATGCGTTCGCCTCCTGGAAGAGACGGGTGAATTCTCCGCCGGAGGGCGGCGCGGTTTGGCTTGGCGGTCCGGCGGAAAACGCCGCGGTACTTTCGCCTTGATCGGCGACGGGCTTATCGGCAACGGGGTGGGAACGGCCCTGCGCCAGAACTGCTTTCAGTTCGGAGGCGCTGATTTCGGCGGTCGCGTCCGAAACTGGCCTCGAAACCGGAGCAGCGCTTGGTTTCGCCGCCGGCTGGGCAAAGCCGTGGTATTTGCTGGTCCAGTCTTTCAGCGCGGCGGCGTCCGGCATTTTGGTGGTGAGGAAGGCGGAAGAGCTGGCAGCGTCAAATCCGGCTTTGATGATGATCCCGGGTGGATTGGGAGCGATGCTGCAGAACTTGGCGATGATGGAGGCGGTGCTGAGTTCGGAGGAGCCGGTGCCGGCGCAGTCGAAAGTGTAGACCACGACCTGGTCCTGAGTGGCGCGATCACGCGCAAGAAATGTGGAGACGCGGCCGCTGGTCAGCATCTCGAGGATTTCGTATTTCTCGGCAAACTTCATGATGGCCGCTCGGGATTTCGGTTTCGGCGGTGATCGCTGCGTTAAAACGCTGCGCCACCCAAAATCGAGTGTTTCAGCAAGCTGTCACCGCCAAGCATAGCATTGGTCCTGCGGAATTGTGTATGAGTTGCGGGCCTTGCAGGCAGCGGTTCCCTTGACAGTAAAGAGGCCAGCGCCTAGCATCTCACTGCGTTCGACTGCCTGCGTCGCTTCTCTGGTTGGCTGCATGGTTTGCAGCGAGCGGAAGCTCGTGTCTTTTGACGGTTACTCAAATCAATAAGCTGCGATTTTGCACCACAGCGATATGATGGCCATCGACCACTTCCTGGACGAATTTGTCCTGGGAGAAGCCACCGGCGTATTTGGACTCCGGTGCGGGCGTACTTTTAATAATTTCTGACCTCAAGCGGATGAAGCTGCTCTCCAAAATCGTCTGGTCCGAGGGGATGTATCTGGCTCCTCAGCACTTTCAGGCGCAGAACCGTTTCTTTGAGGACTCGCTGCATTTTGCGACTTCGAATCTGTGGAACGAGACTTACGGATTTGCGGCGTGCGAGGCCGATCCGGATGCGCTGACGAATGGAATTCTGGCGTTGAGCCACGCGCGTGGCGTGTTTGAAGACGGGCTGGCGTTCGACATGCCGGAGTGCGATCCGCTGCCGCAGCCTCGCAGTTTTGCAAATTTGTTTTCGCCGACCGCCGATCATCTGACTTTGTGCCTGGCGGTTCCGAGTTGGATTCCGGAGGGCAAGAACTGCGAACTGGAAGCTGTACCGGATGCGACGAGCCGCTACGCAAAGCAAGTTGAGACGCTGCATGACGAGAATACCGGGCGCGACGAAAAACCGGTTGCGCTGGGACGAAAGAATCTGCGTTTGATCGTCGAGTCCGAGGCGACGAGCCATGTGCTGGCTCTGCCGGTGGCGCGCGTGGTGCGCGATGGCGCCGGGAAGTTCGTTTGCGACCCAGCGTTCATCCCGCCGTGTTTGAGAATCAGCGCGAGCCCACGCCTGATGAGCCTGCTTGGCCGACTGGTGGAGATTCTTGAGGAGAAGAGCGCGGCAGTTTCGCAGGAACAGCAGCAGAGCAAAGGAAAGTTTCAGGCCGGACTTACGGCGCGGCAGGTTTCGCAATTCTGGTTTCTTCACGCCATCAATTCCAGCCTTACGCCGCTGCGGCACTTTCTGCTTTCCAAGCACGGGCATCCGGAAGAATTGTTTCAGGAGATGTCGCGGCTGGCGGGTGCGCTGTGCACCTTTGGAATGGATACGCATCCGCGGTCGCTGCCGGCTTACGATCACCGGCATCCGGATGTTTGCTTCGATGTGCTCGATGACCACATCCGGCGGCACCTGGAGATTGTGGTGCCGTCGCAGGCGATTGCCATTCCGCTGAAGCAGGCGGGGCGCTATTTCTACGAAGGGGAAGTTAAGGATCAGCGGTGTTTTGGTCGTTCGCGCTGGGTTCTGGGGATACACTCGGCGATCGGCGAGGCCGACCTGATTATGAAGGCGCCGCAGTTGTTGAAGATCTGCTCGGCAAAGTTTGTTCCGGACCTGGTGAAGCGCGCGATGGCGGGATTGAGCCTGACGCACATGCAGGTGCCTCCGGCGGCGGTGGCTGCAAAAGTGGACTGCCAGTACTTCACCATTGAACGAGCCGGGCCGTGCTGGGAGCACATTATGAAGACGCACATGGTGGGCGTGTACGCGCCGGGTGACTTGCCGTCGCCGGAGATGGAGCTGGTGGTGATTCTGGAAAGCTAGGTTTGGGGAGCGATCGATGAAATTTTGCATTCTAGAGAGCCTGCCATGAGTTCAAGCCACATATCGCCGCTGGCCAGTTACCGGGGATCCAGTTCGGCCATGGACCGTCGCGGCTGGAACCTTGCATTGGAGTTTCAGGAAGTATTCACGATTGTGGTGCGGCTGCGTTTCAACCGGCAGGCGGTTACCAGCGACGCGAACTCGTTCCGCGCGGAAATGAAAAAACGCTTGCGCGAGGCCGAGCAGCGGGCGCTCAGCCGTGGCTACAATCCGCAGGATGTGAAACAGGCCGTGTTCGCAGTCGTGGCTTTTCTGGACGAGTCGGTTCTAGGCAGCCGCAATCCGGTCTTCGCCGACTGGCCCCGGCTGCCGTTGCAGGCTGAGCTGTACGGGCATCAACTGGGCGGAGAAATTTTCTTTCAAGAATTGCAGAAGGTGCTCAACCGGCCGGACACCAATGAAGTCGGCGATTTGCTTGAGGTTTACGGACTCTGCCTGCTGCTGGGGTTCAAAGGGCGTTTTGCGGCGGGCGGGTCGGGCGACTTGCGGCAGATGCAGATTGCCTCACAGGAAAAAATCCGAAGGATTCGAGGATCATCCGGAGTGCTGTCGCCCCGAGGAATGATTCCTGCAGATGCGGTGCGGCTGGTGCAGACCGATCCGTGGGTGCGGCGATTGCTGATTGCGACGATCGTCACCACGGCGGCGACGATTGTTCTGGGAATTGTTTTCAAGCTGGTCTTGGTTTATGGCGCGTCGGGCGTCGCCACCGGATAAGCATAAGAAATCAGGAAAGGGGAGTTTTCATGCGCTACTGGGTAACCGCAGCGGTTACGCTGGTTTACCTGGTGCTGGTGTGGTTCTTCGCAGGTTGGTTGAACCCTCCCGGCTCCGGAGTTTGGGTGCTGCGCATCGGCTTGTGGCTGCTGGGACTTCTGGGGGCGGCTTTCACGGCTTGGTGGCTGCACCGGCTCTCGGTGGATGCGGAGAGCACCGACAGCACGGGAATCCCTTCGGGCGCGACGACAGAAGTGGATCTGCTGGTGCGGGACGCGGTGCGCAAGCTGAAGAGTTCTTCGATGGGGCGCGGAGCGAGCCTGCGCAACTTGCCGTTGATTTTTGTGGTGGGCGATCCGGGATCGGCGAAGACTACGACCATCATTCATTCGGCGCTTGATCCGGAATTGCTGGCCGGACATGTTTATCAGGACAACGCGGTGGTGCCGACTCGGGTGGCGAATTTCTGGTACACGCGGCAGGCGGTGTTCGTGGACGGAGGCGGCGGCGTTTTTTCGCAGCCCGATCTGTGGAAGCGGCTGATCAAGCTGGTACAGCCGGGACGGGTTGCGAGCGCTGGGAAGCAACAGCAGGCACCGCGGGCTGCCATCGTTTGTTTTGACTGCGAGGGCTTTCTGCGGCAGGGGGCTCCGGAGGCCACGCTTTCGGCGGCGCGCAGGCTGGGAACGCGGCTGCTGGAAATCTCGCAACTGCTTGGGATCAGCTTTCCGATTTACGTTCTCTTCACGCGCGCGGATCGAATTGGGGCGCGGGCCGACGGGGGATCGGCGTTTCTGGATTATGTGGCCGGTCTCAGCAGGGATGAGGCCACGCAGGTGTTAGGGGTTACGCTGCCGGTGCGCTCTCTGCAGGCCACCGGAGTGTACGCCGACGAGGAAACGCGGCGACTGGAAAAGGCATTTGACGAGTTGTTTTATTCGCTTTCGGAGAAGCGGATCGATCTTTTGTCGAGCGCGGGGCAGGCGGATAAGTTGCCAGGGATTTATGAGTTTCCTCGCGAGCTGCGCAAGTTGCGAAAAATGCTGGTGCAGTTTCTGGTAGATCTGGCGCGGCCCAGCCAGTTGAATGTGAATCCGTTTCTGAGAGGATTTTATTTTGCTGGGGTTCGGCCGACGGTGATTGAGGACGTGGCTGCGCCGGCTTTTGAAGCGCAGCCTGCAGACGCAGGCTACAACGCCAATGCCACGGTGGTCTTCGGAGCGGGTGGAATGCGCGCGCCGGAGCCAGTTGTGGCGCAGCGCGTGTCGGGCTCGCGCCGTGTGCCGGAGTGGGTATTTCTGTCACAGCTCTTTAACGAAGTGTTGCTGAAGGATCGCGTGGCGCTGAGCGCCAGCGGATTCAGTTCGCGTGTCAGCCTTTTGCGGCGCATTGCGCTGGCTTCGGTGACAGTCATCGCACTGATCTTTGCCATCGGATTCCTGACTTCGTTTATCGGCAATTTCTTCCTCGAGCGGACGGTCAAGCAGGCCATCGAAGAGGTTAAGACCATCCACACCACTCCGGGGCAGACTCCGACGGTGGAACAGTTGCAGAAACTGGACAATCTTCGAAAGCAAGTTGAACAGCTTTCCGAGTCCAGCCGCCATGGCGCGCCCTGGAGTCTGCGCTGGTGGATGTATTCCGGCGACGACATCTACCCGGCGACGCGGCAGGCTTACTTTGACGGCTTCAACGACCTTTTGTTTGCCGAGACCGAGAAGAAACTGCTGACGACTCTGCAGACCGGCAAGGAAAAACCCAGCCCGACCGACAGCGGAGACCAGTATCAGATCACTTATAACGATTTGCGGGCATACCTGATTACGACCAAGCCGCAGGACGCGAAGTACAGCACGCGCGATTTCTTGTCGCCGGTGCTGCTCAAGCATTGGCGCGAGGGACGGGCTCCGGACGATACTGTTGCACAACTGGCGTCCACTCAGTTTGATTTTTACAGTACGGAACTGGCCATCGCGAATCCTTATTCGCTGACCCCGGAGGTCGACGCGATTGCCCGCGCGCAAGATTATCTGGCGGGATTTACTGGCATCGAGCGCTATTATTTTCCGCTGCTGGAAAAAGCGCGGACTGCCGGCAATCACGACATCAGTTTTCGCAGCTTATTTCCGAGCGACACCGGCGTGATCGATTCCCGCGATACAGTGCGCGCGGCCTTTACGCACGACGGCTTTGCGCTGGTGCAGACCGCAATCAATGCACCGACGAATCAGATGAGCGAGGAATGGGTGCTGGGCAAAGGAACGGCGGAAGAACTCGAGCCGGCGGTGCTTCGCCAGAAACTGAAGGACCGCTATGACGACGACTTTATACAGACATGGAGAAATGTCGTCGCGAATGCTCACATCATTATTTCTTCTACGAATCCGAAGGAAAACGCCGCAAGGCTGGACGTGCTGGCGGGCGCGGGATCGCCCATCCTGGAATTCCTCTGGTTCGTTTCGCACAACACGGCCGTCGACAACCCTGACATCGCAAACGTGTTCGCTTCCGTGCAGGGTGTCGTTGCGCCTGCTCCCGACAAAGGATATCCCTCGGTCTACAAGCTTCCCTCGAACCAGCCTTACACCGATGCACTTTCGAAGCTGCGGGAAGACATGAGCAATTTAGCCAACAGCAATCTTCCGCCCAGTGATACGCACCTCGCCGATCAGGCAAACGCGTCGGCCGAGGCGCTCAAGACGAGCGCTGAGAAAGTCGCGGGCAATCAGGTAGACGAAAAATATCACGTCAGGGATTCCGTGGTGCGACTGCTCAAGGAGCCCGCCATCGCGGCACAGGCAGCCATTGGCGGTGCGGGGAAAGTTGGACTGAACGCCGGAGGCCGACAATTCTGCCAGCAGTTGGACGCGATGAGGAGCTATTTCCCGTTTAATCCGAATGGCCCCGATCTGCCCTTGGATCAACTCAACGCGGTTCTAGGATCGGGTCCGAACAGCGCGCTGCAGACGTTTTATAGCGCGAGGCTGGCGCAGTTCATGATCAGGCAGGGTTCGACTTACGTGGCCAACGATTCGGCGGCGATCAAAATCTCTCCGCAGTTCGTTTCGTTCTTCCGGCAAGTCAAGGCGCTGAGCGATGCGCTCTACCCCAACGGTTCTCCAACCCTGCATGTGGAGTACACGCTGAAACAAGTCACGACTAACGTGGACGGACTCACGCTGAAAGTTGGAAATGACAGTCTGGCCGGCACCGGCCAGCAGAAAACTTTCACTTGGACCGGAGCTGGCGAAGACGTTCTGGCTACACAGAAGGATGTGCCGATCGGCGTACCGCGGTCGGGGCCGTGGTCCATCTTCCACTTCATCAGCGATGGCAAACCGGTGGGACGGGGGTTCGCGACGTACGATCTTGAATTTGTGCGGCAGTCGAACGGACAGGACATTGTGGTGAGCGGCAAGAAGCAGTCGTATTCGTACGAACTGCGGTTTTCGGCTGGCAATCCGTGGGGTGATTTTGCCGGCGGGCTGCGGTGTGTGGCGCAGGTCACTCGGTGACCTCTGGGGGTCTGAAGAGCGATGGGAACCAGTGTCGTCCCTGCGGGACTCGGTACTCTTCCCACTCTTTCCCTGCACTCCGCGCCGGGCTTTCACATTCCGTGGCTTCGCGACTGAGTCTTCTCAGCTCTTCATGTGGAACTCTGCTCTTTGTCTCCACTGCGACGGCCGAAGATTCGTCCGCTCCAGGTCTGTTCGACGGCGCGGATCAGGATGCAGGTGATGTTGTCGTCGCTACCGCCGCTCTTCGCGGCGTCGATCAACTGGCTGCAGGCATCGTCGAGATTTTCGACGCGGCTAATCACGCCGAGCATTGCGCTATCTTTCACGAAACGAGAGAGCCCGTCACAGCAGAGCAGCAGCGTATCGCCCTCTTCCAGGGTTAAATCGGCGAGATCCGGCTCGACACTGTCTTCGGAGCCGAGCGCGCGTACGATGACGTTCTGCATTTCGAAGTGTTCGGCTTCTTCCAGCGTGATCATGCCCCGGCGCACCTGTTCCATGACCAGAGAATGGTCGGTGGTCAGTTGCTGGATCGCGCCGCCACGCACCAGGTAGATGCGGCTATCGCCGACGTGGGCAATCGAAAACAGATTTTCTTCGACGCGCACGGCGACGATGGTGCAGCCCATGCCAGCCCTTGCCGCTTCTTGGGCGGACATTGCGCGGATGGCCTTGTTGGCGAGTTGAATTGCGTTGGCCAAGGCATTGGCGCGCTCGGAGACTTCGGCGAATCCACGGCCGAGGACTTCGGAATGGCGATTCTTGTCTTCTTCGCGAAAATAGCTGAGAACCGTGTCGACGGCGATTTTACTGGCCACTTCGCCCGCAGCCTGGCCGCCCATGCCGTCACAGACTACAAAAATTCCCGAGCGTACGTCGTAGCCAAAATTGTCTTCGTTGTTCTTGCGGACGAGGCCGATGTCGGTTTTGCCGGCGGCTTGAGTGGTGAGTTTCATTGCAAAACCGTTGCGGCGGTAAATCCTACCGCAGTTCAGGCTGGCCCGTAAAGAACGGCGCTGGTGGTTACCATGGTGACCGCAAACTACAAGTTGCGGGAAGCGACGCTTCGTAGCACAATGAACAACGTCCGCTGCTCGACTCGACGAAGCTTGGATTGTACTTCGGCTTCGCGAGCGGCGTTGGGGCAAGTTCGAGAGGCCGCCTCACCCCCCGAGGCGATTACTGCTTTGTCTTTGCTACTTTAGCCATGGCTGCAAGCATACCCAAGAAGATCGGCAAGTACGATGTCCTTGATGTGATCGGCAAGGGCGGCATGGGGATCGTATATCGGGCGAAGGATCCATTTCTGGATCGCATGGTCGCGATCAAGATCATGACGATCAGTTACGCCGACTATCCCGACCTGCTGCAGCGTTTCTATCGCGAAGCCAAGGCCACAGCCAATCTGCAGCATCCGAATATCGTAACGGTCTACGAACTCGGAGAGCACGAAGGCAGCCCCTACCTTGCCATGCAGTATCTGGAAGGGGCCAGTCTGGAAACTCTCTTACGATCCGGCCAGCAACTCTCGTTGCTGCAGAAGATCGACGTGGTCGTGCAAGCTTGCCATGGACTTTCCTACGCGCACCAGCGGGGGATTATTCATCGCGACATCAAGCCCGGCAACATTATGGTGCTGAAAGACGGCAGCGTGAAGATCGTGGACTTCGGCATTGCCCGGATCGGCGATACGAACTTCACGCGCACCGGCCAGTTCATGGGCAGCTTGAACTACATGTCGCTGGAGCAACTAAACGACAAGCTGCAGGTCGACCAGCGAACCGATGTGTATTCGACCGGCGTGGTGTTGTACCAGATACTGACGGGCGCGCTGCCGTTCGAGGCGGACAGCACGGGCGCAACACTGATGAAGATTTTGAACGAGGCGCCGCCGCCCTTCGCGAGGTTTATTTCGGGCTATCCGCCGGAGATCGAAACCATCACGATGAAGGCGCTGGCCAAAGACCGCGACCAGCGCTACGGCTCCGCCGAAGAACTGGCTTTCGATCTGAGCCAACTGCAAGACCACATGAAGCAGGAACAGGTCGCAGTTCACATGCAGCGGGCGGAACTTTCCCTGCAGCAGAACGATCTGTTTCAGGCCAACGATGAGTTACTGGAAGTGCTGAAGCTGGACAAGCAGCACTCGCGCGCGTCGTCGATGCTGCGCACGCTGCGCAAGCAGATTGAAAAGGAACAGAGCGCGGAACGGGCGCGGCAACTTCGCCAGCAGGCCGAAGAAGCTTTCGGCCGCGAGGATTTCGATCCGGCGCTGGGATTTCTGGATCAGGCCATCAACCTGGATCCGGCGAATACCGATCTGCAGGGACTGCGGTCGAAGGTGCAGGCTGCCAAGGAGGAAATCGAACATCTGCGGCAGGTGATGCAGCGCGCGGAGAACGCACGGCGCGCGGGAAATCTGGACACCGCCAAACAAGCCATCGAAGAAGTGCTGGCGAGGCGGCCGAACGACACGCGGGTACAGTCGCTCTACCGCATGATCCAGAAGGAACTGGAAGAGCGGCTACGGCAGAAGCGCATGGAGAACCTGCTGGAAACGGCCCGCAAAGAGATGGCGAACCGCCAGTACACGGCGGCCTTCGACATTCTGAAAGAGGCGGAGAAGGTCGATCCGGACGCGCCTGCGCTGCGCTCTCTGCAAGACACGCTGACCACGGCGCGCGAGCAGGAGCAGAGGCGCAAGGCTCTGGACGATGTGACGCGGCAGGCGGAGCAGGCGCTGAATACTGACGACCATCAAGCGGCGCTCAATCTGCTGGCGGAAGGACTAAAGCGATTCCCCGGCGAGCCGGCGCTGCTCAAACTGCGGGAGCTTGCGGAGAATCAGAAACAGGCGGCGCAGACGAAATCTTATGTCCGGGAGCGAATTTCGGCAGCGCGCGAAATTCTGAATGCCGGCAATGCGACCGGGGCCATTAAGGTTTTGCAGGATGCGCTGAAGAAAGTTCCGGGGAATCCGCATCTGGAGTCTCTGGTCTCGATCGCGCAGGAGCGGCAGGCTCAGGATCGAGATGATGAGGCGAAAGCTCGCTGCATTCATCAGGCGAATGAAGCGCTCGACCGCCATGCCTACGATGAAGCTATCGAATTGCTGGAGGCGGGGCAGGTGCGGTTCGCCGCTTCGCAGGAGATTGACAGCCGGCTGCGTTTTGCGCGCGAGCAGCGGGCCAAGGTTGCCAAACAACAGGAAGTTGAAAGGTCGGTTCGCAGCGCCCAGGAGTTCTTGCGGGCGCAGGAATACGATCGGGCGATCGAACTGCTGGAGTCTGCGATCGCGCGCGCGCCCGACGAGGAACTGGGAATCGTTCTCGAAGAGGCGCGGCGGCGGCGCGATGATTTCAATCTAAAGATCGCGGCCGCGGTCGCCAAGGGGCAGCAGTTTTTGCAGGAAGGATCTCCTGCAAAGGCGGTTGAGTTCCTACAGGCGCAGCCTACCTCGTTTCGCAAGTCGGACGAATTTCGCGATCTGCTGCTAGCGGCAGCCAGCCAGAACCGGATACAGAAACCGGAAGAGCCGATCGTGCCCGTGGCGGACCTTGAAGCTCCAGAGCCGGCGAAGACGATGATGTGGGATACCACGGCGCCGCCGGAGATCGAAAAGCCGCAGGCGCCGCGCGTTCCAACGGGACGCATCACCCCGCCGATCGCCCCGCCCGCCAAGACAGTTCCTGCCAAGACGGCACCTCTCAAAACAGCTCCGCCTCGGCCCGCAGCTGTGGCGGCTCCGGGATTGCTGCAGCGGCTGACGAAGGTGCAAAAGATTCTCATCGCATCTGCTGCCGGAGTGGCTTTGTTCATTGTGCTGGCGATCGTGCTCTGGCCGCATTCGAAGGCGGTAACTCCGACCGCTGAGGGTAGCAGCGAAACCGCGCCGCCGCCGAAACCGGCCGTGGCGACGGGAACGCTCTCGGTGCAAACCACGGAAGATGGAGTTGACGTATTTGTCGACGATGAGTTGAAGGGCAGCACTACGGGAAAGAAACTTAGCGTGACAATTCCTGCAGGACAGCACACGGTCGAGGTTCAAAAATCCGGATTCGACGTGGTGCCACCGCAGGCCGTCGATGTCGCGAGCAACAACGAAGCGCTTTTGACCTTCACGCTGACAGCCAGCAAAACTCCGAGTACACGCGAAGTCCCGAAAGATTCTTACCTCATGATTACGGGTACGCCGGGAGCGGAAGTCCGGGTTGATGGAGTTGCGAAAGGGAGTCTGTCCGGGACACCTATGTATGTGAAAGTTAGCCCCGACTCAGCTCATCATGTTGAGGCCAGACTGAGCGGCTATAAGAGTTTCTCGAAGAACGATGTGAGCGTAAGAGCGGGCGACCGCGCAGCGGTGATCGCGCAGCTGGAAGCGCTGCCCAAGATGGCTGCCAGCATCGTTTCGTTTACCGGTCCCGGCGCCCCCATTCAGCCCGGACAAAACGCAAGAATCAGTTGGGTAACTCGAAATGCCCGGCAAGTGGACATCGACGGGATTGGGTCGAACTTGGAGCCTAGCGGCTCACGAGATATCCCACTGACACAGAATCGGACTTTCCGCCTGGTTGCGAAGGGAGACGCTGGGAACGATACGCGCAATATAACTGTTACGGTAGCGACACCTGTTTTGAAGGCGCCCACGGTCACATCGTTCACCGCGAATCCCGCGACCATCAAGCAGGGAGACTCAACCATCCTGGCCTGGAGCACGACCGACGCACATTCGGTGGCGATCGAAGGTCTGGCAGCGAATTTGCCGGCCAACGGGGTGCAAAGGGTTTCGCCAACCCAGAACACAAGGTACAACCTTTCGGCGATGGGCGACGGAGGAAACGCAAGTTATTCGCTCACCGTGACCGTGCAACCTCCTCAGCCGAAACCAACGGCTGATCAAAATTCAGCAGAAACCGACATTCAAGCCACCTTGAACCGCCTTAGCGACGCTTATGCCACCGAGGATCTGACTCAAGTGCTAAAAGTCTGGCCGAAGATGAATGGCAAAGCGAAGAGTCAGATTAAGGAACTTTTCAAGAGTGTGAGAGCATTCAAAATAGTCTACGGCCCCTGCGATTCGCCTTCTGTATCCGAAGATAGAGCCACCATCGTCTGCACAAAAGTTCAGTCTTATAACGCCGAAGGCAAATATCAAACTGCGCCGCCAGTTAAGGTTCTAATCTCTTTGCGGAAGTCGTCCAGCGGGGCATGGCAGGTTGAAAACGAAACCGGGAAGTAGACGCACACTCCCTGTTTGACTTAGACCGAATCCCCGCGCCAGCCTGGGCGAGGCTGGGACCTTTAGCCGTCACTACGGTACTGCACCCGAAAAATTCCCCGTGCTTACTTCAACCAGGACGCGCGCTATCGAGAATTTCTCTATTCTGCCGATCGCGACGACTGCGGGTCGGGCGAAATTGCCGATGCTGCGCTCCGTCCACGCAACGAATCGGTGAAATTGTTCACAATTCAGCAGACGATGGCTGGAAAGAACGGTGGGGGTCGATTGCCCAGGGCGAAGCCGGTCTTCAGTTTCGCCGGTCCTCGTTTCGCCGGTCCCTTTTTCGGTTGACAGGCAGAATCGGATGATGGTATCAGTTGCAATTCTCGATACCTCAGGGCAAGGTATCGGCTGGCATCTGCTCGTTTTCTTCCCCCTAGGGTGATCTACTATGCGCTTCTTCGCAAAGACTGCGATCGTCTCTTGGTGTGTCTTAATCGCTTCCCTGCTGGGAACGCCAACCGCGAATGCCGGGGACGGCAACGCGTCCGCTGCCGGTGCTCTGTCCGGAAGAATTCAACCCTCGTCGGCAAGCACAGTTTCCGCCGACCGCTACCTCAATCTTCCTCTGAGCTTTGAAGCGAACCAGGGACAAGCCGACGGCGAGGTGCGATTCCTGTCTCGTGGAGACGGCCACTCATTCTTCCTTACACCCTCAGAAGCAGTGCTCACATTCTCGCGCGATTCAAACGGGAACGCGGCTGTGCTGAAGATGCGGTTGGAGGGAGCGAACCCGAATGCGCAGATTCACGGCGTGGATCCGTTGCCAGGCAGGAGTAATTACTTTGTAGGCAGCGATTCCAGCCGCTGGCGCACTGACGTTCCCACCTACGCGAAGGTGGCTTACCACAATCTTTATCCTGGCATTGATCTCGTCTACTACGGGAATCAGAAGCAACTGGAGTACGACTTCGTGGTGTCACCCGCTGCGGATGCGGGCCAGATCCGGCTCTCTATTGCGGGCGCGCAGAAACTCACGGTGGACGAGCACGGGAATCTAGTTCTCCACAGCGCCGACGGTGAAGTGCAGCTGCTCGCGCCCAGGGTTTACCAGGAAGTTGGCGGAACGAAACAGCCGATCGCCGGCCGCTGGAAGTTAGAAGGAAGCCATGCGGCAGGCTTTCGCCTCGGCCGCTACAACCATAACCAACAACTGGTGATCGACCCGGTGCTGATGTATTCCAGCTTTCTTGGCGGCAGCCAGAAAAATGCAATCAACCGAATTGCCATTGACGCGGCCGGAAACGCCTATGTTGCGGGTTACACCGTCTCGGGTGATTTCCCCGCTGCCCCGACTCCGCAGACGATGACTTTCGGCGGCGGTGCAGCATCGCGCGGGGCCTTTGTCGCCAAGATCGATCCCACGGGCTCCACCCTGCTTTACTCCACTTACTTGAGCGGCAGCGGAGGCGGCGAAGCGGCCACCGGGCTGGCGGTCGATGCCTCCGGAAACGTCTATCTGGCGGGCAACACCAACTCGACGGACTTCCCGACTTACAACCCGTTTCAATCGGCGTGTGCGACGCATACTCAGGCCGGAGCTTGCTCGACCGCATTCTTGACCAAGATCAGTCCCACCGGTGACTCGCTCGTGTTTTCGACCTACCTCGGGGGCAGCGGCGGAGAATCGGCAAGCGGGCTCACGGTTGACGCTGCGGGAAGCGTATACGTCACGGGCATTACTTCGTCATTGGATTTTCCGGTCACGACGGGAGCCGCACAATCGAAATGCGGAGGAGCGTGCCAGCAGAGTGCCTTCGTTGCCAAGTTCGCGCCGTCAGGCCAAAGCTTGTCTTATGCCACTTATCTGGGAGGCAGCGGTTTGGACACCGCAGCCGACATCGCGGTGGACGGGGCAGGCGGCGCCTATATCGCGGGGCAGACCACGTCGTCCGACTTCCCGCTAGTCACTCCGTTTCAGAAGTCGTGCGCGCCGGATCCAGCGAGTACTTCCGGCGCCTGCATTGCGACTGCATTTGTGACCAAGCTCAAAGCCGATGGTTCGACAATCGTTTATTCGACGTTCCTGGCCGGCAGCCTGGGTAGTCAAGCGGCGGCAATCGCGGTGGACTCTCTCGGCAGCGCCTACGTAACTGGCAGCACGCAGTCGTCCGACTTCCCTGTGGTTCAGCCTTTTCAGAAATCCTGCGGGATGGCGAAGAGTTCGTCGCAATGCAGTGTGGATGCATTCGTGACGAAACTCGCCCCGTCGGGAAAGACGCTGGTTTATTCCACTTATCTGGGTGGTTCGGGCAGTGATCAAGCATCGGCAATTGTGGTCGATTCGGCTGGGCACGCGACCGTCGCAGGCACCACGGAGTCCGCCGACTTTCCCACCGTCGCAGCCGTGCAGTCCAAGTTGAAGGGAACCAACGATGCTTTTGTGGCCCGCCTCAACGCCGCCGGCAGCGCACTGACGTTCTCGACTTATCATGGCGGCAGCGCGACCGAGTCCGGCAACAGCGTGGCCATCGATGCCAAGGGCAACATTTACGTTGCGGGCGCAACCTCGTCCACCGACTTTCCCACGCAACATCCTTTCCAATCCAGTTGCACAGGCACCTGCGCGAGCGCCTTCGTAAGCGCGATGTCGGCTCCGCCGCCGCAGGGGACCGACCCTTCGACCACAGTTGTAACCCCCAGCGTAAATCCTTCGGTCTACGGGCAGACTGTCACCTTTACTGCTACGGTAACGGGCTCCTCCGGCACTCCTACGGGTACGGTTGAGTTCATGGATGGAACCACGCTGCTGGATACCGGAACTCTGGATGCCAGTGGCGTTACCACGTTTCCAACCTCTGCGCTTACCGTAGGTGCGCACAGCATCACGGGGGTCTACAGCGGGGATGCGACTTATGCCGGCAGCACATCGGGGGCGTTCACGCAGAATGTGAACCAAGCCTCCACGACGACGACTGTAACAGCCTCCCCGGCTACCTCCTCGCCGGTCGGCCAGCCTGCCACCTTTACCGCGACTGTGGCCGCTGTGGCTCCCGGAGCAGGAATTCCGGTGGGCACAGTGGGCTTCGACGCGAGCGGAACGCCAATCACAGGGTGCAGTAGCGTGGCGGTGAATCCCAGCACTGGGGTCGCAAGCTGCATGACGTCTGCACTGGCTGCCGGGTCGTATACGATCAAGGGCGCCTATACGCCCACTGGCGGTAACTACATTGGAAGCAACGGCACGCTGACCTACGCCGTGGTCGGGCCGCCTACGATCACGAAAGCCTTCAGCCCCACCACGGTCAAGCTTAATGTCGCCAGTTCCACCTCGACGATGACTCTGACCATTACCAATCCGGCAGCCAATACTGTGGCGCTTACCGGAGTGGCCGTCAGCGACACATTGCCATCGGGAATGGCTCTGGCCTCGCCGTCAAACGCCGCGACCACATGCGCGGGCGGCACCGTCACGGCCGCGTCCGGGATCGTGTCATTGTCCGGCGGTTCCATTCTGGCCAGCTCCAGCTGCACGCTTACGGCAAACGTGGTCGGTACCACCGCCGGAAATATCTTGAACACTACCGGTGCCGTTACCTCGACCAACGGAGGCACCGGCTTCACTGCCTCGGCCACTCTAACGGTGGTTGGACCGCCTACCATCACGAAGGCGTTTAGTCCTACGAGCGTCCAGCTGAATGTCTCGTCGTCGACATCGACGATGACCCTGACCATCACCAACCCGTCGGCCATAACCGCGCTCACGGGCGTGGCTGTCTCCGATACCCTGCCGTCTGGGATGGGCCTCGCTGCTTCGAACGGGCTCGCCACCAATTGCGCCAGCGGCACAGCAACCGCTGCGGCGGGCGTAGTGTCGTTGACCGGGGCGACGATTCCAGCCAGCTCCAGTTGCACGGTGACGGTAAGCGTCGTCGGGACGACTGCCGGAGCGATTGCCAACACCACGGGCACCGTGAGCTCGACCAACGGCGGTACTGGAGGCACCGCGACTGGCACCCTGATTGTAGTAGCGCCACCTGTTCTGGCTGAGGCCTTCAACCCAAGTTCGATTCCCCTGAACTCGACCTCCTCGCTCAATTTCACCGTCACCAACCCTGCGGCCAATACCGTGGCTGAAACGGGGGTGGCATTCGCCGACACTTTGCCGAGCGGGCTCACCGTGACGACGGGTACGACCACGCAATGCGGCGGCACGCTGACCACAACCGCTCCCGCCACCATCGCCTTCGCCGGCGGCACCGTGGCTGCAGGCGGGTCCTGCACGATCTCTGCAACGGTGACAGGCGCCACGGCGGGGAATTACAGCAACCTCGTCAACGGCAGCAACGGCACGACTTTGATTTCTTCCAGCAACGGCGGAACCGGGGTCGCGGCCGCTCAAGCCGCAACCCTGACCGTCGTGGCCCCACCGACGCTAGCCAAGGCCTTCAACCCGGCCACGATCACTCTGGGCGCGACCAGCGCTCTGAACTTCACGATCAATAATCCTGTAGCGAATAGCGTAGCCCTGACTGGAGTAGCATTCACCGACACTCTGCCTGCGGGAGTCACAGTCGCGACTGGCTCCACGTCGCCGATTTGCGGCGGCACTCTAGCGACTACTGCGCCGAGCACGATCTCCCTTAGCGGCGCGACGATCGCAGCGAATTCGGATTGCCTGTTCCCGGTCACCGTCACCGGCGCCGTGGGCGGGGTCTACAGCAATACGGTCAGCGGAGCAGGCACGATCACCTCGAGCAACGGCGGCACCGGAGTGGCGAGCAATACCGCGACGATCACGGTGCAGGATTACCAGTTCGCCGCAGTTGAAAATACCCCGGTCCTCATTCAGGGCAGCACCACCGCTGCAGCCGCGACCGTAACCGTGACGCCGGAGTTTACTTATGCGGGAACGGTTTCCTCGGCGGGCTGCACGCCGACTGGAGTTTTCACTTGTTCGTTCAGCAGTCTGGCCAGTGGATCGGCCGCGGTAACCATCACCAACGGAGCAAGCACTCCGGTGGGCGTATACAGCGACGTGGTTTTAGGCTCGACCGATAACAGCACTCCCCCGATCATGCACACCGCCGTACCGCTCGCGGTGGCGGTTGAGTGCACGTACTCGGTCGGCAATACCGCAATCAGTGGCACCATTCCGACTTACACACCGGAGTTACCGAATGTCACCGGCGTAGTCGGCAATTTCTCTTTATTTGTCACCGAGACTGCCGGTGGCAACGCTTGCCCCTGGACCGGCGTCCAGGGTACATCGAACATTTCGGTCGTCAGCGGGAGCACCGGACAACTGACGGCTCCCAACACTGGCGGCGCCGTCACCTTCAGCGTGAATGCCATCTCATCGAGCGCGACGGTTCCGCAAGTGGATCAAGTTACAGTCAACTACTTCCAGGTCGGCGCGAATGACCAGAACAATCTGGGCAGTTCGGTGCTCAACGTTGTGTCGGAAGTGCCCGTGGATGGGTCCGTCAGCGCCGTAGCCAATGGCGTCGAGCAAGGCACGGTGAACCTTACCGTTAGCCAGACCGGGACCCTGACGATTCCCAACATCGGCGGAACTTCATCCGTCTGCAATGTAATTGGGCCCAGTGGTCCCACCATCACCTGCGCGGCGGCTCAAAATTCGCAGGGCACCTGGCAGGTCACGGTCACCGTATCTGGCCTGTCGGCCGCCGCAAGCAAGCGAAGTAAACATGGGGGGCTGATTCTGGCATATGCCTTGGGTTTCCCGGCCATCGTATTCCTGGGTGCGGGGATCTCCGCCTTCGGGCCACGTAAATCACGGCGGGTGTTCCGGCGCATCGCGAGTTGGTTGGGAATCTTGCTGGCGATTTCGCTGCTGGTAGCCCTCCCAGGTTGCGGCGGAGGGTTCAAGGCGACCTTCCTGGGGCAGACTACGACGACGACAACTTATTCGCTGACAATCATGGGCTATTCGACCGATGCCAATGGCAACGTACTGGGCGTGGAAATTTTCACGATCCCGCTCACCAATGTGCAATAGGAGCCGTTGCGGACTTGATTATGAGTACGAAATGAATCCGAGTCATCTGAGGAAGCTTCAATGAAACGAGTTGCGATTATTCTCCTTGGAATGGGTGTGCTGGGTGTCAGCGTGGGGGCACAGGCGCAAGCTGTGGTCCCGAACAACTGCCCCTACCAATCCCACCGGCTGAGCCTGGCTTGTCTCATCCCGGATGTCACTGCGACTGGGCGTTCCCCAAACCTGGGAACGTTTGACACGACCATCGCACAGGTGCTGGGACAACTGCCCTTGGCAGCGCCGGTTTCAGGATTTGTTTTAGGGTTTGACAAGGCAACGGGTCAGTTCGTGCCGCTCAACGAAAACCTGGGATCGGTGCTCACCGAGCGCGGCAATACGGTCGGAAAGTATAAAGTCTTCGTGGGCTTTACCGCCCAACGTTTTGTGTTTCATGCCATCGACGGACAGCGGCTGTCAGATCTGCCTTCCGTGGCTGCCATTACTGCCTCTTCCACGTCGAGCAGCACGTCTATTTTCGCGGCCAACACGGTGTCGCTGGGTGCGAATCTCAACCAGTACACTGGAATCGTTGCCTTCGGGCTTACCGACAAGATTGACCTCTCGCTGACGGTACCTTTTGAACGAGTGTCGCTTTCGGGCGGCTACACCAACTACACCAACGCTTTGGTCTCGGGAACGTCTGCGGTGGTTACACCCGGCGCCCCGGCCACAAACTTCGTTGCTGGTTCGGCCAGTGGCTTTGGAGACATCCTTCTAAATATGAAGGGAACTGTCTACAACGGAGAAAAATCCAAGTTGGCGATGGGGTTGGAGACTCGTCTCCCGACTGGAAACGAATACAACTTCCTGGGCACGGGTTCCTGGGGTGTGAAGCCTTACATCGTTTTCTCCCGCCTGGGGCGAGTCACTCCCCACGTTAATGTGGGCTACCAGTGGAACGATTTTACGAACCTGTACATCAACAAATGCTATTTTGCGCAAACCTGCACCGCGAATTCGAGTGCGATTCCGACTTTGCAACTTCCGCATAGCATTGATTACTCCTTCGGAGCGGATTTTGGCATTATCCCGAAGCTGACCGTTGTAGGCGACTTTGTGGGGCAACACTACTTCGACGATCCCTCGGTGACCGCTCCGGTTACCGCCGGCGGAAACGTACCTGGGCTGCCAAACTGCGCTAATACCAATACGGGCCCTTGCAGTGCCGCAGGGATGCTCCAGTTTACGCAGTCTCTCACCGTGCTGGTAAAGAATACGTCGATCAATCAGGACAACGTCGCCGTCGGCCTCAAGGTGAACCCGATTGGCAAGCTGATCATTTCCGCCAATGCTCTGATCCGGCTCGACAACGGCGGACTAAGGCCGGATCGTTTCGCGCCCCTGGTCGGGATATCGTACCGGTTTTAAGAGGTTTCCAACGAATCGCTGGAGCCGGACGCAGAGGGCTTTCTTCGTCTTCTGACTTGGAGTACACTTAGCCCCCGTTCGGGTGTGCGTATGACAACGCTGAGACGCTCATTCTGGCTCCGGTCGACCGTGATCCCCCGTCGTATGTCCGGCTCTCTATGGTTTTCGATGCGGCTCTTACTGGCAGCCGTTATGGTGGTCCTGCTCTCTGGATGCCCCGGCAAAACGCCGGTCACACAGGCGCCGCCGGTCGCGCCTCCACCTCCGGCGCCAACCGCCGCCATTGAGGTCACGCCGACAACCGTGCAGCAAGGACAGCCGGTCACGGTGACGTGGAAGACTGAAAACGCCACCGACGTGAGTATCGCGCAGATTGGCGCGGTTCAGCCCAACGGCTCGCAAAGCGTGACGCCGACGGAATCCGCCACTTATCACATCACCGCCAAAGGTCCCGGAGGCGTGCAGGAAGCGGATGCCCGTGTCACCGTAGTGTCAGCCACCTCCTCAGAATCCAATCCTTCCGGCGGCGAAGACATTTCGGCTAACGATGCCAACCGGCTCGATATCTTCTTTGATCTCGACGACTTCTCCATCCGGCCCGATCAGGTCGCCACCATCAAGACCGACGCCCAATTCCTCAAAGACCACCCCGACATGCGGATCGTAGTCGAAGGTCATTGCGACGAATTGGGCTCGACCGAATACAATCTCGCTCTGGGCGCCAAACGAGCCACTGAAGTCAAAGGGGCCCTCGAAAAGGCCGGGGTTAATTCGATCCGCATGCGTACCGTCTCGTACGGAAAGGAGTTGCCGTTTTGCACCGAGCAGACCGAGGCGTGCTGGAGACTGAATCGGCGGGCTCACATCACTCCGGACATGCAGCAGTGAGACATCCTGCATTCGTGGCTGAAACTCAATGGGCTCGGGCGGCGTGGGTCAAGTTCACAATCTCTGTGCTGGCAGCGCTTCTCTTCCTCTCATCCGCGGCAGTCCTGGCCCAATCCGACCAGGACACGCTCTTTAATCAGGCGGTGCAGGCGTACCAGCAGAATCAATTCAGAACGGCGCTGGCAAAGTTTCAGCAAGTAAGTGGCGCCCGCTCGGCGGAAGCACAAGAGTATATCGGGAAAATCAAGACCTACATGGACGCCTGGTCGGCGGCGATGACGGTTCTGCAGCGCAGCCCCGACGAGCGCGATGCCCGCAGCCTCGCCTATGCCATTGAAGAGTTGCAGGTGGCGATCAACATCAAGGCCGACGGCCCCGGAGAACCCGGCCAGCGACTGGCACAGGCGCGTCAACTTAAGCTGGAAGTCGAGCAGGCTCAGGCCAGGAATCCCGCCAATGGCGATGCCGGCCTCTGCGAGAGAGCGTTGGCGGCGGCTGCCCAGCATCGCTACAAAGAAGCCGGCGAACTCAGTTGTATGCTGGCCAATGACAACGCCGGCTACTCCTGCGGGGGAAACGAAGCGGTCTACGTCTGTCAACTGGATACCGCACTGGCGAAGATGCCTGCGGATAATTCCGCTGCCGCGCCCAACCAGCCGCCCGCGGAACCTTCCTCCACGGCTCTCAACAAAGCGAAAGCCGCTTATGACAGCAATGATTTCGAGCGGGCGCGTTCGCTGTTCCAGAAGTTGAGTGCAGAATCAAATCCAGCCGCCGCCCAGTATCTCGATAAGATTTCCCGCTATAACGATTCCCTGTCGAACGCAGAAAAACTTAGCGTCCAAGGCAAGTACGAGGAGGCGCGCACCGCTTTCGTCAACGCGGCCAGTATCAAGCCCGATGGCCCCGGCCATCCGCAAAGCCGAGCCGCAACCATGGAACTGATGCTAGGGTTGGACCAGTTCTATTCCGGAGATTATGTCTCTGCTACGCAGCACCTGGAAACCTGTGCGAACGCCAATATCGGAAAACAGGGATTGATTCATTTTTATCTGGGTGCGAGCAAGCTTGCCCGATTTTTTGTGACCGGGGGCGAAGATTCGGCGCTGCAAACGGATGCGCTAAACGATCTGAAACTGGCGAAACAGGAAGGCTTCAAGGCTCCAGGCCAGGATCTATCGCCAAGAATTCTGAATGCCTACAAAGGGTTGTAGTTCTGAACGGCTGACTTAATTCCTGCCCACGAGCCGGTTCAGGTCTGGCCTGCTGAAGACTGCAAAGCAGGTTGCCCCACCCTGCTGCGGAACCGTGATATCCAGTTGCTTCTGCTCGTGGTTCGGCCCCTGCAACGTAACGGTGTACTGGCCGGGCGGCAACTTCACCCGCAGCGGAGTGGGCTGGCCGATAATGCTGAGTGCATCGCCACTGGGCGGAGTCAGAGCGGTGACGGTGGCCCAGGGTTCCGCATTAATTTCGGCATAAGTGACATTGGCCGTCGCAACCGCTTGGGCGGGTGGTTTGGCGTGCGATTCGGTCTCCGATTTCGGCCGAACAACCAGCCACACGATTACCGCGACCAGCACCACGACTGCGACACCCAGCCAGATCATCGAGCGCGAAAACCCCGGCTTTTCCGGCTCCAGAAACTCGCGGAGTTCGGGGGGAACCTCGCGGCCCTGGGAATCGGTGACGGGCTTCGACCTTGGGAAGAGTACATCGCGGGGTGTTTCCGAGGTAGGAAAGCGTACCGCCCCCGGCCCCTGCAGTCTGGGTGTCGCGGGTGGCTCGAGTGGAGGAGGCGAAATGAATGCATCACCTGGCGCAATTTCATTTGGCAAAATGCTGTCGTCGTGAGATTCAAAACTATCTCTGGCCGAAGCGCCCGTCTGCGGAGCACGGACTCCGGGCTGCATCATGCCCGTCGCGTTCCACTGGTTCGCAGGCGCCGCCGGCATTTCCGCCGTCTGACCACCCAGCATGTCCTCCCACGGCTTCGTCATTGAACGGCTCAGCTCTCGTGCCTGATCTAGTCCCGGGTCAGGCGTTCGCTGATCACTCGTCCTCTGGTCAATTCTTCCCCGGTCCAGCGCAGCTTTGTCCAGTAAACCTTTGTCCAGCAGAGCCTTGTCCAGCAGTTCTTTTCTTAGCGCGTCAAACTGCCCAGTCACTTTCGGCGGAAGCTGGGCGACCTCGCTCTTCACTTTCTCCAGCGCCTGCAAGGCCTCCGGCACCTGTCCGAGAAACAACAACATGCGGGCATCGGCCATTGCTTTTTCTACAGTGTTCACCGCCAGGGCAAACTGCCTCTGGCGCTCGGCGGCTTTCTGTTCGCGCAACTGCTGTTCGAGACGCCCAATGATCTGCCCGGCCAGCGTTCGCGCCCCGGCGTCGTCGGGCAGAATCTCCTGCGCATCCATGACGGAGCGCTTCGCCGCCTCCAGGTCTCCCGCCCGCAACGCTTCTTCCGCACGTTTCAACGATTCCCGATACTTCACCATCCTCGACTGGGCCTCGCGAATAGCGTCGCGCAGGCTGGGAAAAACCGTCCCCGAGGGGTCGAGTTGCATTCCCTGCTCAATCAACTGCAGAGCCTCCTCCAGCCGGTTCTTGCGAAAGGCTTCTTCCGCCTTCATCTGCAACTGCAAAACATTCTGTTCGCGCTGCTGCTGCTCCTGCCCCTGTTTGACCAGGCGAAGCAATTCCGAGGCTTCGGTATTTTGCGGAGCCGCGCGCAGCACCTGCACCACCAGCTGCCGGGCGGAAGTAAAATCCTTGCGCTGCAACGAATCCGATGCCTGGTGCAGCGTCTCCGCCAGTATCTTGCTTGCGTATTGCTGGTGCACGCGCGAAAGATCAAGCGCAAAATCTTCCGGCGTGGCGTAACGCTCATCGCGATTCTTGGCCAGGGCTTTTTCCAGAATTCCTTCGAGTTCTTCCGGGCAATCCTTCATGTAGCTGGTCAGATGCGGTGGCGGATCCTGCATGATTTTCTTCAGCGTCGCCGCCGTGGACCCGCCGTCAAAGGGGAGAATGCCAGTCAACATCTGGAACAGCACCACGCCGGTCGAATAAACGTCGGTCCTGACGTCGACTTCGACGTTGCCGCTCAATTGCTCAGGAGACATGTAATTCAAGCTGCCGACGACGTGTCCGGTGCGAGTCAGCTTGGTTCCACCCAACAGCGCAATCCCGAAGTCCACGATTTTCGCAGTGCCGTCCCCGAGGATGACGATGTTGGCGGGTTTAATGTCGCGATGCACCAAGCCGCGCTGATGGGCGTAAGTGAGTCCATTACAGACCTGCAGAATAATTCCCAGCTTCTCGGCAATCGGCATGGCGCGTCCGGAAGCAATCGTCGCCTCAAGGCTTACGCCTTCAAGGTATTCCATCACCAGATAGGGAACGCCCTCCTGGTGCCCGAGCTCGTAGACAGTCACGATGTTCTGATGATGAAGATTGCCAGTGTATTTGGCTTCGCGGTAGAAGCGGATCAGCAGATCGGGATCGTCGGCGGCAGCGGTCAACACTTTGATCGCAACCGCACGTCCGATGCGCGGATCGTTGCCGCGAAACACCGTCCCCATGCCGCCACGCCCGATCACGTCAATGATGTCGTAAGCGCCGATGCGCGTGGGTTTTGTAGAAGGTGAGTCCATCGGGTCCGCTGGTCCACCGGACGAGTGGTGAGGGCCGGGACAAGACCGACCAGCCCCGGTTCCGAAGATCGCAGGTGAACGCTGGCAAGCGTAGCGTCAAACTAACAAATTTGCAAATGGAGCGGCGATGGCGTGGTTACGGCTGTCTCCGAGGTTCGCGGATCGCACGCGACCAAGAACTTCCTCATGCGAACTGCATTGCCGAAGCCGCCAAGAATAGGCTCGATCCTCGTCGGTCTTATCTCGCGGCGAGGTCCGATTCTTAGACATCTTTACTGACATGGAGAGTGCAGTTCTATCCGATTCCCTTCATATCCTGGAGCACCCAGTGGGCGGACTGGCCCTTGAGCTGAATCGAAACTTTTGCTGGCCCCACTTCCTTGGTTTTGCCCTTGCCGACGGAGTAAGTTACAGTCTCCGTGCATTGCACGCTGGCCGCGTCGTCGGTCACCCGCGGGGTTGCGCACTGCAGGCCCAGCCGGGGATTGGCTGAGGATGATTTGAAGGCCGCGAAAGCGCTCTTGAAGCTTTTCGCATGTTGCCGGTCGAGATCGGGCCATACCTTCTGAATCTGGGAAAGCTCCATGCTCTCAAATGCGATTACGTACTGTTCCAGAGTCTGCTCCATCCCCAGGACTTCCTCGTCAGAAGCGAGGTGAAAGCTGGCGGACGACAACTGGACGCCGGAAACGCCGGGCGTCGCCACGATGTGAGCAGGTTCGGATCCCCGCTGGATGATCGCGGGCCGGACATCTGATGCGGTTCCTGCCGCACTTGCGCCCGGAGTTGAGTTCGTCTTTTGGGCAGTACAAGCGCCAACCAGGACCAGGCAGAAAAATAAAGATAAGGACTTGAACGTCCCAACCGATGACATGAAAAGGTCCTCAATGGGAGCGTAGCCTGCGCAACTTTTGCCAACAAATTACGAACGGTCAGTGCATCGGGTGAACACATGCGAAAGCCTTGTCTGCGAATGGCCATCATTGCCCACATCGCCGATACTGTGTGTGTTGTCGGCAAACGGGAAGTAATTTGGTTACTTCCGCATCTGCAGTAATCCAAGACAGATCCTGGACTCGAAAACTCACGATCCTCGTTGCTTCGCATGGTGGGAGCGAGATCCCCAGGTGTTGCTGGCAGCAACGGCCCAAAGCTTTCGGATGGTGAGCTGGGATCCGACCGTGACCGAAGGGACGAACGTGGCGGTGGTCAAAGTCAAAGTCCGCACTCTAGCCGGGAGAGCGCAGCTAGAATGGGGGCAGTCCCGGGGTTACGGAAGATGGGGCGTGAACGGAGGGATCGAGCGTGTAGGATCGGGGGCCGTCGCCTGTGGGGTTGTGGATGTGTTCAGCGTTCTTTCCCGGTTGCGACTAAAACGAGATGGACGGATCGTCTGTGGTTGAATGTTCAGAAAATGACCGAAAACGGTTATGAGAAAGTAAGGGGTAGATGAAAAGCACCGTCTTGGGGAAATTGAAGCTGCTGCGCGACAACTACTACTTTAGCCGAATGCTCGCAGGTGTTGCGAAACCACTTTGGTTGGTTTGCGGCGGGTTGGCGACGCAACTGCAAATGAAGGTCAGGAAGAACGGAGTCACCATTTCGCTGCCCAATGGTCAAGCGATGACGATTGGCAGGAATGCCGGTATAGGCTTGGCTTCCACTCTGTTCTGGCATGGTATCGACGGCTACGAACCTCTGACCTCTGCGGCACTGCGATTCTTCTTTGCCAGATCGACAACCTTCATCGACGTTGGGGCGAACTGCGGACTTTACTCGATCATGGCAGCTCTCTGGAGTCCCTGCGTTCGGGTCATTGCGTTTGAGGCATTTCCCCCGATCTATGAAAAATTGAAAACGAATGTTGTGCTTAACGATCTGGAAGGAAGAATCGTCTGCGAAAACCTGGCTTTATCGAGTGAGTCGGGAGTCGGGATTTTCCGCATTCCGCAATCCGATACAGCAGACTTCGAGACGACCGGTACATTGTCCGACCAGGGCTTTCAGGTGAGACAGGGCTGTCCAACGGTACCTGTAAGGACGGTGCGCTTTGACGATTATGAAAGTTCCCATCCCATGCGGGTTGATCTGGTAAAGATTGATGTGGAGGATTTTGAGGCACACGTTCTGGAGGGGATGTCCGCAACAATTCAGCGCGACAAGCCCTTCATTATTTGCGAGATACTGAATCGGGAACACCGAAACGAGCGCACACTCGAAATCATTCAATCGTTGAACTATACCGCGTACTGGATCACGGACGCGGGTTACATTCGCGTTTCTCGCTTTGATTTTGAACGTCGACGATTCACCGACTTTGTATTGTCGCCTGTTTCTAATGACGCTGAAGTGCTGAATGATCTTGGTTTGTTGTGCGAAGCCAGAAACCGGTTGCTGGCAAGACCAGCCTGAGGCTTACGACATACTTTGAGCCTTCCCCGGTGGCTTGAGGTATTGGCAGTCCAGTTTCGGCCGCATCGGGATCCGGGATATGCACCGTTTGAGATCTCCACGGCTCTTGGGTAAGGTCAAAATCCCCACTTCGGCCAAAGCCGGCCAGAAGTGCGGCACCCGGTCCTCGTTGAACTCTTAGATTCAAATCCCAACGCTGGCGCACTGTTGAAACTTTCAAAGTCAAAGTCCCCACTCTAGCCGCACGGAGGGGCTGGGATGGGGCACCTCGGACGTCGGGAGGCACATACAGCAACTTCCTGTCTGGCTGCGGTAGCGCGTAGGAACAACAGCGAAGGGCTCGGCTGAGGGTCAGCCTTGTCCGGCCCGCAATGTAGGTTACTTTCGTTTTGCTATGTACCTAACTTGCCTCTTGGGCGCTGCGGTGTCCAACCTTAGAATCGGCCAAGCGAAATGCGGGATACAAAGCAGATTCCTCCGGCCCTCGCTTGCGCTCGGGGGTCAGAATTACAAGAAATTTTGATGCTGGATTTCGCTATGCAGGATTCCAAGGAGCGACGGTATGACTGACAGAGGCTTCACGAAGTTCAACGCGATCGCGGGGCTGGGCGGGTTGGGGTTGATGATCTTTACTTTGGCCGCGCTGGTATCGCTCACTTTTACACCACTCAGTGCTCGACCCGCGGATGACAGCGGGTCGCATGCTGCGACCGTGGGCTATGACCGGGCGCATGAGATTGCGGTGAGCGGGACGATCTCGGAAGCGATTGCGAAGCCGGAGCTAGGCAGTCCGGTGGGGCTGCACTTAATGGTGGCGGGGGCGCGGGGGATGGTGGATGCGCATTTGGGGCCTTACATGACGAAAGAGACGCAGGAGGCGCTGCGCGCGGGGACACCGGTCGAGATTGTAGGGGCGATGGAAACGGTCCATGGAAAGCAGTATCTGCTGGCGCGACAGGTGATGGTGGGCGGGCGAGTGGTGAATGTACGCACGGCGAATGGATTTCTGCTGCGGGTGCAGACGCCGAATGCGCGACATCGAGCTTCGCATCTGCGGACAACTGCGACGGAGTCCAATGGAGGTGCGCGATGAACTTGCGTCAGACGAATTTGCTTCAATCGATATTGCTGGCGATGAGCCTGGGGATGATTGCGGGTCTGGTGGCGTGCAGCAGTTCGAGCAGCCCCATGACGACGACTCCGGTAATCGCAATTTCGGCGAACAGCGGGTATACGGCGGGAACAGCGGTGGGCACCGCATTTGGGACGCTGGCGGTGACGGTGACCTCGAATGGAACGCCGGCGAGCGGAGTGTCGGTGACGTTCACGGCTCCGGCGGCGGGTGCGGGAGTGGCGACGGGAACGTTTGCAACTTCGCCGGCAGCGGCTACAGATACGGAAACTACGAACGCCAGCGGCGTTGCCACTTCGCAGATCTTCACTGCGGGGACGGTTGCGGGCAGTTACACGGTGACGGCGACGACCTCGGGAGCAACGACTCCGGCAAATTTCGCTTTGACTAACAATGCGGGAGCGCCGAATGCGATCGCGGTCTATAGCGGAACGCCGCAGAACGCGGTGATCAGCACGGCTTACGGCGCGCTGGCGGCGCAGGTGACCGACGGCGACGGTAATCTGGTGACCGGGACGCAGGTGACGTTTACGGTGGTGGCGGGATCGACCGGGGCTGCCGGCACTTTCGCGACGACCACTACTACGGATACGGAAACGACCGGCGCGAACGGAGTGGCGACTACCTCGCAGACATTAACGGCGAACGGGACGATTGGTATGTTCACCGTGACTGCGGATTTCGCGGGGGATACAGGGAGTCCGGCCACATTTACGTTGACGAATGTGCCGGTGCCCCCGCTGGCTGCGGGTACGTATGTGTATTCGGTGGCGGGAACGGATAGCGGAGTGAACAGCAATGGCGCGAGTCCCTACTATGCCGCAGGCGTGTTCAGTGTGGACATCACAGGGACGATTACGGGAGGGGAACTGGATTTCTCCGACTTCAACGTCTTCTCCCATGACACGAATGTGACGGGCACCATCGCTACCACTACGGACGGAAATCTGTTGATTACCCTCAACACGGGCGATTCGAATTTCGGGCCGAGTGGTAATGGGACTCTAGTGTTCAATGCGGCGATGGCTTCGGCTTCGAAGGGGTTGATCACCGAATTCGACACCTGGGCAAGCGGCACCGGACAGCTGAATCTGCAGACCAGCACCAGCGGCTTGTGCCCGAACGCCAGTTCGTCCACTCCATGCGGGTATTCGTTCTTCCTCACGGGTGTTGACAGCAATGAAGCTCCGATTGCGGTCGGAGGTGTATTCAGCATCGATAGTGCCGGCGGCATCTCGGGCACGGGAAGCGTCTTTGACGCCAACGACGAGGGCGTGCTTTACCCCGATCAGACGGTCAGCGTCAGTTCGGTCAGCGCCCCCGACAGCATGGGATTCGTGACCATTTCGCTGAACTCGAGTTTGTTCACGATTAGTCCCGGGATCCAACTGGACGGATACATCATTGACGCCAACCACATACGATTGGTGGAGAACTGGCTATATAACAACGCTTCGGATGGCCTGGGTGGCACGACCGGAGGGACGGCGCTGGCGCAGACCGGCACGGGAGGGTTCAGCAGCACTTCCATCTCAGGATCGAGCTATGTGATCGGCACGGTTGGCATGGACACGAACGGGCCGCTCGCGGTTGCAGGAGCACTGGCGTTCAACGCGGACGGCACCACCATGAGCGGCACGCTGAACTATAACGATGGAACGCTGATCGCTCCGCAGGGCGGAGTGGCCATCAGCGGTGGAACCTATACGGTGGATCCGACCGGGCGGGTGACGGTGACGGGGCTGACCGATGCGGGGGCCGACTTCACTTACCACCTGCAACTTTACTTAACGGGAGATGGACACGCGACGGTCATCTCCATGGACGCTGGGACCAGCTACGATGTGCAGGCGGGTTCGAGCTGGCAGCAGGACACCGGGCTAAGCACTTCTTCGGTGAACGGAAACTATGCGTTCGGGCAGGGACAGTTCTTTAACGGCACTGAGGCTGATGGCGACGGCGCGGTGGTAATCACGTCGGCGACCACCAGCCTGACCGGCTACCTGGACGTGAACTATTCACTGGAGGGACTGACACCCATTGCGGACAATACGCTGTCGGCAACGTTTGCGGCAACGTCGGCGAACGGAGTGTTGACGGTTACGGGGAACGGGGTGCCGACGCATGAGTCCACGCTGTATCTGGTGGATGGCACGCAAGGAGTGCTTATCGAAAGCGACGACCTCGAAGTCAGCTTGGGTTATTTCGCGAACCAGTAGGAACGGCTTGAGCCGCGAAGGACGCGGAGAAAAGCAAGTTTGGTGGCGCATTTCGGTGCGCCATCTTTTTTTGTTTCGATGGGTGGTCACAGCGAAGTCAAAATCCCCACTTCTGGCAAAACCGGCCAGAAGCGGGGCACACGGTTTTGGTCAGGTTCAAAGTCAAAGTCCCAACTCTAGCCGCAAACGGCGCGGCTGGAATGGCGCAGCCTCGGGCGCTTGGGGTGGTTAATGGGTTTGGGCGGGGGGTTGGTTGGGGACTTCGCGGATGCCCTGAGCGTCGAAGAGGAAAGTCTTGACTTCGGCTTCGGCGCCCTGAGCGGGGATCTCTTGGCCGTTCCAGAGGAAGGTGACGCCGGCGGCGTTGCCGATGCGGGCTACGATCTGACGGCTGGCGTGGACGGAAATGACGGCAGGGGCGATCAGGGTTTCGTGGGTAACGGGCTGTCCGTCGGCGGTGACGGAGATCCAGGAAGTTTCAGCGGCGCGGATGACGAGGGTGAGGCTAGCGGCTGCGGGCTGGACAGGCGGCTCAACAGGCAGGACGGGATGGACCTCGCCGGCGGCGCTTTGGTTTGTCGTTGCTTGGTTTGTCGTTGCTTGGTCTGTCGGTGCCTGGTTTGCCTGGTTGCTCCCGGCGTTGTGGTTTGCTTCTTTTTTCTCTTCTGTCTTCTCTTCTTGATTCGTTTCGGCTTTTTCCGCTGTGCCCGGCGGCACAAGGTCCGCTTTGATGGTTTGCCTATTCAGCTGAGAGGTTAGCGGAGGGGTTGATTGCGCGTGGGGTGGCGCCGAGTTGTGAGTGGCGGTTGCGAGCCGAGTGGCGGACTTTGCCGGCGCGGGCGATGGATGTGTGGGAGCAGCCGTTGAAGTTGCGACGGCGACGGTTGGCACGGCGGTTGGACGTGGCGGGGGCGCGGCGGCCTGGGTTCGCGGGCCGCGCGAGTGACGAATCCAGAGAGAAATCGCGAAGAGGAGGATGACGGCGGTGACGGCGAGCACGCCCCAGGGGAGGTTGCGGTCGTGGCTGGCCGTGTATTGGCGGCGCGGCGGGCGGACGTCTTCGGCGCGCGGGAGTTGCAGATCCGGGAGTTCGTCTTCTATCTGAGCCGGCTCGACTCGGACGGGCGGATGCGCGGTGAGGCTGGGTCTTTGGTAGGACGCAGGACGAGTTTGCTTCGTGCTGTTGCTGGCGGCCACAGGCGTGGCGGGTTCCCAGACTTCATGGGCGTCGATCTGCGCCTGGCGGAGGCAGGCGAGATAGTCGGTGACGGCTTCTTCATCGTTGAGGCCGAGATGCTTGGCGTAGGCGCGAATGAATCCCTTGTTGAAGACGCCGCCTGGGAGTTGGTCAAAGTGCTCCTGCTCGATGGCCTGCAACATGCGGGAACTGATTTTGGTGACGTTGGAAACGTCCTCCAGCGAGATGTTTTTTTTCTCGCGTGCGGTGCGAAATTTGTCTCCGAATGCGCCCACTTTATTTTGCCGGTTGCGATGAGATCCCGCGGGATTACGAAATCATGATAGGACATGGAGGGCGGACGCGCTACAGCCATCGGGTCAGGGGGAGGGTAATGTGCGGGATGCGTGAGGGAATTCTGATGCGGGGGGATGGACGGCCCGGTTGGGCACGGCAGGTACCGCAGGCACCTCCTGTCTCCACTTCGATTGCGCTCAGTGTCGCGCGCCGGAATGACAAGGACGTGCTTGGAGTTAGTGGCGCCCAGTAAGTCTGCGTCAGATTTCAAGTTCACAAAGTCAAAATTCCCACCCGTCGCAAGCAACGCGAAAAGAGTGGGGCAACCTTTCACTTAGTTTTTCTGCATCAGGGTGATGGGGAATTGGGCTTTGCAGGTGTTGGCCGGGTCGTCGAAGGCTTCGCCGGTGAGATTGCCCTGGGAAGCGTGGAATAGGAGGCCGTGCTTGATGTGGTCGGGGAGTCCGGTGAAGCGGGCTTTGCCGTCGATGTTGGTGCCGACCTGGAGATCGAGCTTGCGGACGCTCCAGGTGCCGTAGGCGATGTGAACTTTGATCTGAGCGTCGTAGAGAGGAGCGCCGGCGGAGTTGGTGATGATGAAGTCGGCGGTGCAGGGTCCGATGGCGCCGTCGATCGATGGGATGGAGTGGGGATCGGGGGTTTGGGAGCTGGCAAAGGTCGAGAGAGTCAGGAGGAGCGTGGCCAGGGCCAGGGGCAATGTGGGCAGGGCTTTCTTATTCATGGGTATTAGATTATCGCAAGTTTCGTGGCGGAGCAGCCAAACTGGCGCTCGACCGGTCTGGGTCTAAGACCCGGAGCAGACTTTTCGAACGTTGCCGACGTGCAGACTACCAACATTTGTGGCTAGGCCCCTCGCTTCGCTTCGGGACAGCCAAGGCGGGCATCGCCACAGCTTCCGTGGTCTCCAGATTCCGTGGTGATCCCCAAGCGATTCATCTGGTTGGCATTACAGGTTCCGGTTACCAACGTTCGTTGCCGGGGTACGAGCGGGGTGCATATAATTTTTGAACTGCCACCCCGTCCAGCGAGGGACGTTATTTCTGCGTGGGAACTAGGGTAATCCAGCATGCCTGAGGCCGGCACTCAATTGACGCGCCACAGCCAGGAACTGACAATTTTTCACGATGTGGCGAAGACGCTGACGTCGTCGCTGGACCTCGATTCCATTCTCCAGACAATCATGGAGAAAATGGCGGAATATTTCCGTCCGGATACGTGGTCGCTGCTGATGGTGGATGAAGGGCGCGACGAACTTTACTTTGCGATTGCGGTGGGCGACAAAGCCGACGCGCTGAAGAATGTCCGCCTGAAAATGGGCGAGGGGATTGCCGGATGGGTGGCGAAAAGCGGCGAAGCACGAGTGGTGCCGGACGTGAGCGCGGATCCGTTTTTTGCCAGCCGCGTGGATGAGGCGACGAAGTGGGAGACGCGATCAGTGATCTGCGTGCCGCTGCGCTCGAAGCTGCGGGTGCTGGGCGTGATCCAACTGGTGAATGTGGATATGGCGCAGTTCGGCGAGGCAGAACTCTTCTTTCTGCAGTCGCTTTGCGACTACGGCGCGATCGCGATTGAGAATGCGCGGTGGGTGGAAAAGATTCAGGAACTGACCATCACCGACGACTGTACCGGTCTTTACAATGCGCGGCATTTGTATAAGACACTGGAGACTGAGGTTTACCGGTCCTCGCGATTTGGATATGAGTTCAGCATTCTGTTCATCGATCTGGACCACTTCAAAACAGTCAATGATACGCACGGGCATTTGATCGGCAGCAAGCTCCTGGCCGAGATTGGATATCTGGTGAAGGCCCAGTTGCGGCTGATTGATTTTGCGTTCCGCTATGGCGGAGATGAGTTTGTGGTGCTGCTGCCGCAGACGGGAAAAGATCAGGCGCTGGTGGTGGCGAAGAGATTGCGGGATGCGCTGCGGGCGAGCTGCTTCTGCCGCGAAGAAGGATTGAATCTGAATGTGCGGGCATCGATTGGGCTGGCAACTTATCCGCATGATGCGCGCACGGCGCATGATGTGATCCGGCAGGCCGACGGGATGATGTATATGGTGAAGAACTCGACGCGCGACAATATTGGGATTGCGCAACGGGGCGTGTTGAAGTAGGGCTTCTTCAGTACTCAGTACTCAGTACTCAGTACTCAATACTCAGTTTCCAGCTTCCAGATTCTCTTCGTTCCTTCTCTATTTATCTTCTTTTGGTGCAGGGGGTGGCACTGCGGGCTTGGCGTCTGGCTTCCACGGGTTGGGGTTGGCGGGGGCCTTGGGGTTGACCCCGAAATCCCAGACGTAGAGGTTCATGCCTTCACTGCCGTTCCTTTCTTTGCCCATCATTTCGACTACCGCGTATTCGCCGGGAGCGAGATTTTCGGTGGGCTTAAGTTTAAGCCAGCCTCCGGGGATGTTGGTGATCGTGGTCTTGATGACGTGCTCTTCCTGACTGATTTTTCCGGTAGCGGCCTGGCGCTTCACGTCGCCGAGGATGCGCTTGTCGCTTTTGACTTCGGTACGGACGATGCGGAAGCGGTCGAAGGGAACGATGGGCTGCTGGGGCTGTTGCGGCGTGTTTTGGGAGCTGGTGGTTGGTGCTGGCTGCCCGTTTCCCGGCTGATCGGAGGACTCGTCGACGTTGATGTAAAGAGTGGGCACGCCAACGTGGGATTGGATGGCGGCGTGGGGGCCGTCGAGTTCGATGGACTGCTTGAGTCCTGCGATGGCGCCGCGGAAGATGTTGGCTTTGGTGGGGCGGTTGACGTCGCCGGCGGTCTGCTGAATTTCGTCGAGTTGGGGCTCTCCTTGAAACGTGTCGAGCAGGAAGACGCCTGAATATTCTGGCAGGCGAAGGCCGGGGGCGACTTCGGGGAGCTTGGCTTCTTCGAGTTGGTGCTCGTGTTCGATTTCCTTGTCGAGCTGGACGGCCTCGGGGACAGCGGCTCCGGCTTCGCGGTCTTTTTCGTATTTGTCGGTGGCGGGCCAGTCGACGAGTTCGCTGGGAAGTTCCTCCCATTCATCGCGCTCGGCGCTGTAGTAGTGGACGCGATCGCCTTTGACTTCATACTTGGTAACGAGCTGATAGGAACCGTCTTTGAGGATGAGGCGACGGGCGAGATCCTGGGCGGAGGCGGGAAATACGAAGAGCATGGCGAGGAGGAGCGAAACGAGTTTGGCGCGACGGAACATGTTACTTGATTATCGTACTGGTGGGGGTAGGTTGGGCAAGGTGGGGCGGTGAGTCGAGGGAAATCGTGATATGGCGGGGACAGCAGATTCCTCCTGTCTCGCTGCGCTCGCGCGTCGGAATGACAAAGATTGGAAGTTCAGCGAGAGAGTCAAAATCCCCACCCTGTCGCAAAGAACGCGACAAGGGTGGGGCAGTCGGTGTGAGTACGGAAAAGGCCGGATCAACAGTCGGCGGGCGCTTGTAGTATGCTGTTGCTCGCAAACGCTAGCACTCCAACCATGAAACGAAATTTCATCGTCTCGACCGGCACAGTCTCGGCAGGTTTGTGTTTTTCTCTACTTCTTTTGTGCGCTTTTCTTCGCGTGCAGGCTGCGGCGCAGTCGGCACCGGCGCCGGTGGCGGCGTCTTCTGCCGGAGGGGCGGACGGCAACATCCAGTATTCGGCGCAGGGACGGCCGTCGCAGACGGAGCCGGTTTCTTATGCGTCGGTATCGGAGTTGAACGGGATGCTGGCGCAACTGGAAGCGACGTCGAAGAATGCGCAGGCCGACTTGATGAAGCTGCACATCGAGCGATGGAAGACCGACAACGGGACGAAGCGGGAGTCACTGGGGAATGTGGATTCGATCCAGCGGAACTTGTCGGGGGCGCTGCCGGAAATCATTGCACAGTTGCGGGCGGCGCCAGAGGATGTGCCGGCCACGTTCAAGCTGTACCGGAATCTGGACGCACTCTATGACGTGCTGGGCAGCGTGGTGGAATCGACGGGAGCGTTTGGGTCGAAGGACGATTTGCAGGCGCTGGCGAATGATTTGAACGCCTTTGAGTCCACGCGCAAGCAGATGGCGGCGCGCATTGAGAATTTGTCGGCGGCGAAAGAGGCGGAGATCGCTCGGCTGCGGACAGAGCTGAAAACGGCGCAGGCGGCGATTCCGGCGGCGCCTCCCAAAAAGATTGTGGTGGATGACACTGCGCCGGCGAAGAAGCCGGTGGTGAGGAAGAAGACGACGGTTAAGCCGCGGACTTCGTCGACTGGGAAGCCGGCGGCGGGGCAGACGCAAGCACCGGCGCCGAGCCCGACTCCTGCGAAACCACAGTAGAGGTTGCCGCGAGTTCGATGAAGGTCAATATCCGCGCTCTAGCGGAGCAAAAAAGCGCGCCGTTAGGATGGGGCACTCAGGAGACAGCAGGTTCCTCCTGCCTGGCTTCGCTCGCGCGTCGGAATGACAAAGCTTGTAATTTTTGATCGTCGAATCTGTTAACCTTCCCATCGCATCTACAATCGACATCTTCATGTTTGCATTGGCTATGAGTTCGCATGGGAGCGTGGTGGCGGCCGTGTTTGGCTTTGCCGTCATCTGGATGGTGCTGTTGGACGCGTTTGAGACGGTGGTGCTGCCGCGGCGGGTGCGGCGGCATTTTCGGCTGACCGCGTGGTTTTACCGGCGGACGTGGATTCCGTGGCGAAAAATTGCAGAGCACATCAAGAAGGCTTCGCGGCAGCAGAATTTTCTGGGATATTTTGGGCCGCTGTCTTTGATTTTGCTGATGGCTTTCTGGGCCGCGGGACTGATTTTTGGATTTGCGCTGGTGCAGCACGGGATTGGCGGACACGAGCAACTCAGCGGGGAACCGCTGACGTTCGGGAAAATCGTGTATCACAGCGGCGAGACTTTTTTCACGCTGGGGTACGGCGACATTGTGCCGACATCGGGCGCGGCGCGGGCGCTTTCGGTGATCGAAGCCGGGATGGGATTCGCGTTTCTGGGGGTGGTGATCGGCTATATCCCGGTGGTGTATTCGTCGTTTTCGCGACGGGAAATTCAGATTTCGATGCTGGATGCGCGGGCGGGATCGCCGCCGGCGGCGGTGGAGTTGCTGGTGCGGCTGGCGGGGCGGTCGGGAGATCCGGGAGTCGATCAGAAAGTGTTCGATGAAGCGCTGCGGGACTGGGAACGGTGGGCGGCGGAGTTGCTGGAAAGCCAGATTTCGTATCCCGTGCTCACGTTTTTTCGGTCGCAACATAGTAATCAGTCGTGGCTGGGGGCGCTGACCACGATTCTGGATGTGACGTCGCTGGTGCTGGTAGGGATTGAGGGAGTGCAGCCGGGGCAGGCGAAGCTGACCTTTGCCATGGCGCGGCACGCGGCGGTAGATCTGGCGCAGGTGGTGAATGCGCGGTACGATTCGGCGGCGCCGGACCGGTTGCCGGAGGCGGATTTGGAAGCACTGCGAGCGGCGCTGGCGGCGGCGGGGCTGCGCTTGCGGAGCGATGAGTATGCGCGGGATAAGTTGACGAAATTGCGCTCGATGTATGAGCCGTACGTACATTCGACGGGGCGGAATCTGATGATGACTATTCCGTCGTGGATGCATCCGGAGAGCACGCGGGATAATTGGCAGGCGGGGCCGTGGGATCGGGTGATCCAGGCGCGGGGGTTGGCGGTGTTGGGGCAAAAACCGGTGGTGCCGGCGGGGGACGATCATTTCTAGAAATCAGTGATTGGGGAAATTTGATAATTGTGCGATTTAGAAATCTAGAGTCAAACTGTCCGGCGCGTCTGCACCCGACGCTTCTCTATTGATGAGTGCGTGCTAACATCCTTTCTAAATTCCAGACAATGAAACATACGGGCGAAGGCGTGGTGCGGATTGAGGCGGAAGCGCTGCGGGCGTTGGCCGACCGAATTGGCGGTCCGATGGCGGGGGCGTTCGCTCGGGCACTGGATTTGATGTTTGGCTGCGCGGGGCGCGTGGTGGTGACGGGGATGGGCAAGAGCGGACTGATCGCGCGCAAGATTGCGGCGACTCTGAGTTCGACGGGGACTCCGGCGCTGTATCTGCATCCGGTGGAGGCACTGCACGGAGATTTGGGGATGGTGGTGCGCGGGGATGTGGTGCTGGCGTTGTCAGCTTCCGGTGAGACGGAGGAAATCCTGGCGCTGCTGGCGACCATCAAGCGGCTGCGGGTGCCGTTGATTGCGATGACAGGGGATACGGTGTTTGAGAATTCCCATCGTTCGAAACGCGCAAAAGGTGGGGCAGCCTTTGCGGTGCGGGGGAGCGGAAAAGATCCCCGCTTCTCGCCCAAAGGGCGCGAGAGAAATGGAGCACCCTCCGCCGCGGTGCTTTCTACCTTGGCGGCGGCGGCGGATGTGGCTTTGGATTGTTCGGTGGCGGAGGAGGCTTGTGCTTTGGGGTTGGCGCCTACGGCTTCGACTACGACGATGCTGGCGTTGGGCGATGCGCTGGCGGTGACGCTGAGCGAGCGGCGCGGGTTCAAGGAACAAGATTTTGCCAATTTGCATCCGGGCGGGAAGTTGGGGAAGCGCTTGGCGCGGGTGGAATCATTGATGCATTCCGGGGATGCGCTGCCTCGCGTTTCGCCGGCAACCAAGATGCCGGATGTGATTTATGAAATGTCGCGGAAAAAGCTAGGCGTGACGGCCGTCGTCGAAGGAGAGAAGTTGGTGGGGATTATCAGCGATGGGGATTTGCGGCGGCTGCTCGAGCGGCGCGGGAAAGATGGGATGGATCTGACGGCGGGCGAGGCGATGACGCGGGATCCGAAGACGATTTCGGGCGGGGAGTTTGCAGCTACTGCGCTGGCGCTGATGGAGGAGAAGAAGATTACGTCTCTCATGGTCGTGGATAGGCGCGGGCGGCTGGAGGGGATTGTGCATTTGCACGACTTGTGGACGACGGAGTTAGTATAGCGCCGGCGCCCCGCCGGCTTTTTCGCGCGAGCCTTCCCGCCGCAGCGAGGGCGGCGGGACACCCTCCCGACAGCCGCCGAGACGGCGGCGCTACAATAGCGGGATGTATCATTACGATCCCAATACGGCGCTGGAAGAATTGAACGAGGATGCGACTTTGCCGAATCCTGTGCATGTGCGGGATATGATTCTGCGCAAGCACCCATCCACGGACAAGGCGTTGGAGCTGAACCGGATGTTTGTGGAGTATCAAAAGTTTTTCGGCGAGGCACAGAAGCTGGGGAAAGAGATATTGAAGCAGCTGGCGGCTTAGCGGCTCCCGTGCGCTTGGCGCGTCGCTCAGGCATTACTTTCCTTGAGCCGTATACACCTCGTACCTCCGTCCGGCTGCCGCCGTGTTCAGCCGGTCCCAATCTAGGTGGCCTTGGTGGCCCGCAGGAAGCAAGCGCGACGCGATGTGGATGTCGTCCTCGGTGAAGTCTGTCGATATCTCTCGAACCGAGTTCGTGTCCCTGTAAAACACGCGCTGAGCCTCGGTGTCATGGACGACCAGAAAACCAACCGGGCAGTCTCTCGCTACCCTCTTCGCTTTCTCGACCTTATCCCGCCCGCGGTTAAGAATCGCCAGCTCTTCATCACGTTCGACAGCGTGGACAGGTTCCATAGCTCTAGCTCCCTATCAGTAGATGCTTAGTGGGGACTGCGTCTTTGTGCTTCCGGAGGCTGGCGATGTAGCCGGAGATGGCGTCTTTGGCCATTTCTCGAGCTTCGTCGACGGTTCGGCCGTAGGTGACGCAACCTGGCAGCGCGGGGACGATGGCGGTGTAGCCGCCTTCGGGTTCAGGACGGAGCATGATGTTGAAGCGATAACGTGCTTTGGGCATGAGCTTGAACCGATTTTAGTCTGCGGGTAAAACGGAGTCAAAAGTGCAACACTGGTAATCCGCCGCTGCTCTCTGCGCGAATTTACGTGCCGCCAATTTTTACTTTTACTCCCGCACTGGCGAGGATTGTTCTTGCAATCGCAGACGCCTCATTCAGAAGAGCCGGAACCTCGGTTGCCTTTGCCGGCCAGCGCTGACGATAAATAATCAGGCTCGTTCCCGAAGCTTCCACATGCCAGTTCTGCACCGGCGGAATCTGCTCCAGATACGCTAGCAGGCTGGGGGAGAAGAGCATGCGAATGCGGGTCTCGTCCGGCCCGCGGAGGTGGTAACGGCGGGAAAATTCCGGATTGGAATCAAAGTCAATGTCGCTGTGCACGACGGCGTCGCCGATCTTGTCGAAGATATTTTCGGGGCGCAGTTCGAATGGAGGCAGGTCCTCCTCTTGCGAAAAGCAGGCGAGGGTCAGCGTAACGCTGTTTTTGCCAGTTCCGTAGGTGTAGTCGAAAATGCTGACCTGAAGCCCGCCAGTCGAGCCGGTCATGACGTTGCTGAAGACGCCACCACTGGCGCGCTGCAGCAGACTAGTCTTGAACTGCGGCGATAGCACCGGACCGCGCCAGTTTTTCCCCAGGAATGTGAAGCCCATCTGTTGCGCGACCGCAGCAAGATCGCGCGTTCGTTGCCTCGCTTGGCGAACAGCCAGTGCGGCGATCACCGCAGCGGAGGTGACGCCGAAGCCGACAAACCAGTAGAGGAAAGGGCTGTTCTGATGCATGGCCGCAAATTCTCCGGAAGGAAATGTTAGCCCGGACGGGCTCGTGAAACAATTGTGACTCGCGATTCCTCAGGGCGAGCCTTCACTCGCGATCATTTACAATAACCAATCCCCTGTGAGACCGGTGCGCGTGTGTTGCTTTCTACTCGCGCTCGATACGCACAAATCGGGGTTCGGTACTCAATATGCATCGATGGTCGGGGTTGTTTATTCCTACATTGCGCGAGGCGCCGGCGGATGCCGAAGTTGCCTCGCATAAGTTTCTGGTGCGGGCAGGCTACATTCGGCAGCTCGCGGCGGGAATCTATTCCTACCTTTTTCTCGGCAACCGGTCGTTCAACAAGATCACCGCGATTGTGCGCGAGGAGATGGACCGGATCGGGCAGGAACTTTATTTACCGGCGCTGCATCCGCGGGAGCTGTGGGAGGAGAGCGGACGCTATGCGTTGATGGGCGAAAACCTGTTTCGCCTGAAAGACCGCAAGGGCACCGACATGTGCCTGGGCATGACGGAAGAAGAAGTGATGACTTCGATTGCGCTGAAAGAGTTGCGCAGCTACAAGCAGCTGCCGCAGATCTGGTACCAGATTGCGCCGAAGTTTCGCGACGAGCCGCGGCCGCGGTCGGGCCTCTTGCGAGTGCGGCAGTTCATGATGAAGGACGCGTATTCGTTCGATATCGATGCGGCGGGGCTGGATGTTTCTTACCGCAAACATTACGACGCGTACTGCGCCATTTTCGATCGCTGCGGATTGAAGTACATGGTGGTCGAGGCGGACTCGGGCGCGATGGGCGGGAAGGAATCGCACGAGTTCATGGTGCGGACTCCGGCGGGAGAAGATCAGATTGTGAGCTGCGATGGGTGCAATTACGCGGCGAACCTGGAGAAGGCGACCTCGAAGCTGGAGGCGTGGGGAGATCTGGCACCGGAGGGCGATGGGAAGCCGCTGCTGGTGCACACTCCGGGGCAGAAGACGATTGAGGACGTGGCGAAATTTCTGGGAGTGTCGCCGAAGAACAAGATTAAAACTTTGGCTTTGATGGCGGAGGAGAAAGACGAGAAGTCGGGCAAGATGAAGTCGCGCGGGATTGTGGTGCTGATGCGTGGCGATCATCAGCTGAACGAGGCGAAGCTGAATGGCGCCGTGGCGACCGCGACACGGCCGATGGACGAGGCAGAGATCAAGGCCTTGTTCAAATCTCCGGCGGGGTATTTGGGTCCGATCGGGATTGAGTGGGCTCGCGATCTTAAGAAAGATTCCGACAAGCCGGTGTTGCTGGTCGACAAGGCGCTGGAGGGGCGGGCGAATCTGATTGCGGGCGCCAACAAAGAGGACTATCACCTGAAGAATCTGACGCCGGGGAAGGATTTTCATCCGACGGCGTATGCGGATTTGCGGGCGGTGACGGCAGGTGAAGCTTGTCTGAATTGCGGGAAGCCTCTGCGGATTGATACGGCGGTCGAGATCGGGCACATTTTCAAACTCGGCTACCGGTATTCGGAGTCGATGGGCTTGCGCGTGCTCGACCAGAACGGCAAGGAAGTGATGCCGATCATGGGCTGCTATGGAATTGGGATTGAGCGCATTCTGACGGCGGCCGTCGAGCAGGGCAATGACGAGAATGGATTCTGGCTGCCGGCGGCGATTGCTCCGTTTGAAGTGGTGGTGGCGCCGGTAAATGTGAAGGACGAGGTTGTGAAATCGGTTGCCGAGGATATTGCGAAGCGGCTGGAGGCGGCGGGGTTTGACGTGGTTCTTGATGACCGGGATGAGCGGCCAGGGGTGAAGTTCAAGGACGCGGATCTGGTCGGAATTCCGTTCAGAGTTACTGTCGGGAAGAAGGTTACCGAAGGTACTGTCGAAGTCGTAATTCGTTCGACCCGGGAAGTGCGCGATGTTACGATTGCAGCGATCGTGGAGCATTTTCAGCAATTGCTCGGGCGGAGGGGATGAGACTTACTCCGCCGGGTTGATGCGGGTTCGGGTCCGAACGGAGTGAATTGGTTTATGGGAACAGTAAAAGCAATTGTGGGCGTTCTGGTGGTGGTCTTCGTCGTTTATGCGGCGTTTCAGATCGCGCCGGTGGAGTTGAACAATTATTCGTTTCAGGACGATTTGAAGAATATTGCCATGATGGGCGGCGCCAATCCGCATGAAACCGACCAGGAATTGCTGGACCAGGTGATGAGGAAGGCCAAGGACCGCGATATTGCTCTGGCTCCGGAGCAGGTGACGGTGCAGCGCATTGGCACTCCAGGGGCGCCGGCGGTTTACGTGGCAGCGGACTATAGCGTTCCGGTAAGCCTGCCGGGATATTCCTTCGTTTTACATTTCACTCCTTCGAGCGGAAACAAACTGTAGAAGTCGGTCGTTTTCGATTCCCAAACAAATGGTGCGGTGCGTTTGCGTTCTGGGTTGAGCGCGGCGAAGTTGTTTTGCTCGGCATGGGACGGTTTCTCTGCGTTTCGGCGTCCCTACGGGATAGTCATTTCTTCTCTTCTTGGTTGGCGGTCATTCGCCAGCGGAACTGGCGGCTGATCGTCGGCCTTCCGCGACCTGGCCGACGTTTCGCCGACGCCCCCGCTGGACAGCCCATCGTGAGCGAGAGCCCGTCGAGTTGCTTTCGACCGGACAGCCGAGGACGGCTGTCCCCACCTGTTCCGTTGATCGTCGAGTTGTCACAGGGCGCTGGGGTTGAAACTCGGACTCACACGAGTCTCTGCGGAGGCTGCAGCGCGAATCTACGCGAGCGGCTTTGGCGCAAAGTAAAAGTGCAGCCCGCGGAGGGGCTGCACTTGGTGGCATTGAAAATCTTGCAAGTCTACGAGGGACCGCAGCCGGCAAAGTCGTCGCTGGCCGTAACCGCCACGCCGACGCCAACCGGCTGCGAGGTGAAGTTCCGATAGGTGGCAGTGACTTGATAATAGCCGGTGTACTCCCAGTCGGGCGGACTGGCGGGGGCGGTGGTGCCGTTCGTGGTCACTACAGCGTCAGTCCAGGTACACATCGGCACAATGCCTGTCATCAGACCGGTTGGACTTATGGGCACCGTTGTAGGACTGTAAGCCGGGATTGAGTATGGCGACTGCGCTCCGGGTTCATTGGGGCACAGATAGGTCGCGTTGTCGGCGGTGGTCGCGCAGCCTACCGGCGAAACGTTCCAGGTAACTGCGTTGGTCACGTTAATCGTCTTCCCGCTGTTGTAGTTCGCTGTGACCTGGAGTTGCAGCGTGCCATCCACGCCCGACAGGTTGTAGAAGCCTCCGCTGTTGCCGCCGGTAGCGGACAGGGTGAGCGACTTCAAGTAGTCTGACGTGCCGCAGCTGGTCGTCAGGAGCGCGATGGCGGCGAGGAACAGGGTTGCAATGGAAATGCGTTTCTTCACAGGGAAAACTCCTCCGCGAGATTTCACTTCGCATGGTCGCAGGTCGGAATTTTCCAGGCAAGGAACGGACGTTCAGGTCCGATGGTCACTGGCGGGCATGGCCGCCGGAGTTTTGAAGTCCCGCGGAGCCGCATGAATACAGGCTGAAACAAGGATCGCGTGAAATGGTTTCGGTTCGCGGGCAATAGGCTTGGCGAGAGTTACCTTCGGCATGGAGCGTCGTGGTTGCGCGCCCTGGGCGGGCCGTGCGGCGGCGCAAGAGCTCTTAACCCCAAGTGCGGAAGAAAATCACCAGAGGGCGCGAAGAGAACAAAATCGAGATCAGGATGCTACCTCCCATCGAGCGAGCGGAGTTTGTTTTGCCTTTGTTGCGTTGAATCTTCAGGGCCGTTCGCTGCGCGGGGCCTCGCACGACAGATGCGCATATGACTCTCGCTTGGTCCAATGACATTCGTAACGTTGCTATCACGTTACCTGGGTCCTAGTATCGCGAACAGGGTGAGAGCGCAGTTGGATTGACGGAAGTCCGATCAGCGCTTGGTCCGCACATCTTAAGTATTCGTTCGCGGGGATTTCGTTTCGAGGCGTGGAAATCTTCAGTCTGGCCGCAAAAAACGCGCCCAGGATGTGGCACCCGCACCCGATTTGTTGGAGGCAGTTTCATGAAGAATTTGGTTCGAGTGCTAGTTGGTTTGCTGGGGTTGATGGCGATGATGCTGCTGGCCAGTTGCAGCGGCGCTCCGGGATGCCCCCAATTTGGTTTTGGCAGCTCGACCGCATGCTCGTCCGGGGGCAGCGGAAGTTTTGGCGGCGGCGGAACCGGCGGTGGTGGCGGCGGAGGTGGCGGCGGGAGCACGCCGAGTGCGTTTGCTTACGCGGTCGACAGCACCTACAGCACGATCGATGGATTTGCGTTCAGCAACAGCGGTGGCAGTTTTGCCGCGATTTCTAACTACACGGCGCCGTCGATCCCACCGAACGACGGCGGAGTGGGCATGGTGATTGCGCAGTCGCAATATCTGTACGCCGCGTTCGCCAGTGCGAATCTGATTTATGAATACACGATCAACAGCAGCGGGCAACTGACGCCGGTGGCCAATCAGGCTACGTTTTCCGCTCCGTACCTCGCCGACTACGTGTCGGGAGTGGGGCAGGCAAACATGATCGTCAACCCGCTGGGCACGCTGATGTTTGTTTCGGATGAACTGGAACAAGTGATTCACGTCTATGAGATCGGTTCGGCCGGAGTATTGTCGGAAGTAACGGGTTCTCCCTTTGCTTGTCCGGCAGGATTCGAGCCCATGAATCTGGCGACGGATGGGTTGGGAAAGTATCTGTATGCGGTCGACGGCAATTTTGTCACGCATCAGGGTACGGCGATCGCGGCTTTCAGCATTGGGACGGGCACAAACTTCGGGGTGCTCACGCCGCTGGCCAGCAGTCCTTTTGTGGGAACGCCGTTCAACATGTGGCAGCTGCGGGGAGACCCGACGGGGAATTACCTGATTGGGACGTCGGGAAGCAGCGTGGCCTTCAGCGGATTCGACGACGACAATCTGTATGTCTTCCAGATTGCTCAGTCAGGGAGCACGAATCCGGGGTCGATTACCCTGCTGACCACCGAAACGACGGGAACGTACTCGCCCTATACGATTGCGGCGCAGTCGAACACGGATGGGGATTTGGTGTACTCGTTTGGCTTCACCGACAATTCGGGTGTGCTGACGCTCAATCCAATCGTGGGCTTCACGCTTACGGGCACAGGGGGGTTGACGGCAGATTCGAATTCGCCCTTCACCACCCTTACGACCGCCGAAGGCACCTGGGGACAATTCGATCAGAGTGGAGCGTTCCTGTTTACCTACGTGAGCGGGGAAAATTCGAGCGGCGTCACGATTACCCAGTTGGCGCCGCTGGCGGTGTCCACCAGTGGGGCGCTGGTCCAGCCGGCTCCGGCGGTCACGCTCAACAATCCCGGCTTCTGGGCGGTAACGGACCCGCAATAGTGGAATCTGTTTTGGCTGTTGACAGGTCAGAGACCCGCATGTACTGCGGGTCTCTTTTTGTTTGCGGAATGGGGGGTACAATTGGGTATCCGGCGTGTGGTCGTGGATAGATAAGGTAGTCGAGCGTTTGCTCGACCTGTCCAGGTCAAAGACCCGGACCTACGCGGAGCTTGTCGCGCCTTGCTCGACGCGCTGTCGGCCTATGTCTGTTTGCTGGTCCTCCCTCGCTTCGCTTTGGGGGACGGCCGGGGCGGCCGTCGCTACATGAGCCCTGGTGGTTACGCCGGGGCAAACCTTTTTGTGCGGCGCTACGTCTGAAGAAGAGCGGGCTGAAGCTCTCGAAAAATTCAGGAAGGCTGATGCGGCGCTGAAGGGCCGCTCTTCCACAAATCACTTGAGCATTAAAGTCAGAATTCCGAAAGGTGACGCGGCCCGGGCCGGGAAGGCGATCTGGGGGATGCCGCGCGATCCGGTGCTGCGGGCGGCGCTGGTGGTGTTTCTGCTGCTGGCGGTGACCTTCAGTGTGCTCTTCTCTTATTACTACGTGAAATATGACCGGATCATTCAGCGGCGGTTCCGGACGCCGGTGTTCAATAATGCCGCCAAGATTTATGCGTTGCCGCGGACGCTGCGGGACGGGGAAAAGATCGAAGCGAAGGAGATCGCCGCGGATCTGCGGGAGGCAGGCTATTCGGACGCGGGACATGGAGACAAGGAGTCTCAGTCGGAACTGGGAACGTTCCGGCTGGTCAGCGATGGGATCGAAGTGACGCCGGGGCCGGAGTCGTATCACAGCCCGGAACCGGCGCAGATCAGCATTCAGGATGGAGCGATCGACAAGATCACGAGCAAGGGCGCCGAGCTTTCGGCCTACGAACTGGAACCGCAACTGGTGACGGCGCTGTTCGACGCCGAGCAGCGGTCGAAGCGGGAAGTAGTGAAGTACGATGAGATTCCTCCGATGATGGTGCAGGCGGTGCTGGCGATCGAAGACCGGCGATTCTTCGAGCACAGCGGAGTGAATTTCATGCGCATGGCGGAAGCGGCGTGGATCGACGTGATGCGGGGACGGCACGAGCAGGGCGGATCGACGATCACGATGCAGCTTTCGCGCGGATTTTTTCTGACCCCGGAAAAGACGGTGAAGCGCAAGCTGACCGAGATGCTGATTGCCGAGGAGATGGAACAGAAGTTCTCGAAGCAGCAAATCTTTGAATTCTATGCCAACTGGGTGCCGCTGGGGCAGCGGGGATCGTTCGCCATCAGCGGGCTGGCGGAAGCGTCGGAATCTTATTTCAACAAGAACCTGAAAGACCTCACGCTGCCGGAAGAAGCGCTCCTGGCGGGATTGATTCAACGGCCGAGTTATCTCTCGCCGTACCGGCATCCGAAGCGCGCGATGGAGCGGCGAAATCTGGTGCTGGATGCAATGGTGGAGACGCACGCGATTTCCGCGGCACAGGCCGAGAAGGCAAAAGCGGCCCCGCTAAACTTGGCGCCTCCGAATGTCGAGGCCAGCGACGCGCCGTATTTTGTGGACATGGTGCGCGACACGCTGATCGACAAGTTTAACGAGCAGGAGTTGAACGACCAGTCATATCGGATCTACACCACGCTCGATCCGGATTTGCAGAAGGCGGCGGCGCAGTCGGTGGAGATGGGCATCAAGCTGGTGGATGAGCAGGTGAAGAAGCTGCGTACCCGGCGCGTGAAGGTGGGAAAGAAATTTGAAACGACGGTGGAACCGGGACCGCAGGCGCAAGTGGCCCTGGTGGCGCTCGATCCACACACCGGAGCGGTGCTGGCGCTGGTGGGCGGGCGCGACTACGCGTGGAGCCAGCTGAATCATGCGGTATCGAAGCGGCCGACGGGATCGATCTTCAAACCGTTTGTGTACGCAACGGCGATGAACACGGCGCTGGACGGATCGACAAACGTGATCACTCCGGCGTCGACGGTGACGGATGAGCCGACCACGTTCGCGTATGGCGACCAGATTTATGAGCCGCGAAATTATAAAGAGGAATATCACGGCGAGGTGACGCTGCGTTATGCGCTGGCCATGTCGCTGAATAACGCGACCGTGAAAGTGGCGGAAGAGGTTGGATACGACAAAGTCGCGGACCTGGCGCGGTCGGCGGGGATCGCGTCGGTGAAAGCGACTCCAGCGATCGCTTTGGGTTCGTATGACGCGTCGCCGCTGGACATGGCGGGAGCGTATACGGCATTCGCGAATAACGGATTGCGGCTGTCGCCCATTGTGCTGCGGTCGGTGCGCAACGCGAAGGGCGACGTGCTGGCGAATTACAACACGGATCAGCGGCAGGTGCTCGATCCCCGGATTGCCTACGTGATGACCAGCATGATGGAAGGCGTGATCAATAACGGGCTGGGATATACGGCGGTGCGGCTGCGCGGGTTTGAAGCTCCGGCGGCAGGCAAGACCGGCAGCTCGAAGGACGGATGGTTTGCGGGATACACCTCGAACCTGCTGTGCATCGTCTGGGTGGGCTACGACGACTACAGCGACTTGCACCTGAGCGGAGCCGTGTCTGCGGCGCCGATCTGGACCGAGTTCATGAAGAAGGCGCAGCAGCTCCCGGAATATGCCGATATGCGGGAATTTCAGCAGCCGGCCGGAGTGGTGGATGTGCAGCTGGACAAGGTGACGAACCGGCTGGCGACACCGAATTGTACGGACGACTATGTGTCTGCATTCGTGGCGGGGACCGAGCCGCGCGATACTTGCGACATGCAGGCGGGAATCCGGGGATTCTTTTCGCGGCTGTTTAACGGGGATAAGGTACTGCCTCCGCCGGCGCCGGGACAGAACGGTAATGGGCAGAATCCGGCAAACGCCCCGGATCCACAGAAAAAGAAGGGGTTATTCGGCAAGATTGCGGGAATATTTAAGGATGACAAGGCCTCGGCTCCGGTGTCTAAACCACCAGACAGTGGGCAGACGGTACCGCACTGAGGCCTCGTCGCTCGATTGGGCATGGGTCTAGACGGACGCACTTGCTGGAGTTGACCCCGGACGAGAGCGTCCGGGGGTTCCGCGAAACTGGGACGAAATACAGGTTTTCGGGGACGAAATGCGGCCCCACATCGGCCCGAATCGCGAATTCTTCGCCGTCCGGTTAAAACTGTGCCAGAATGAGCCCGCTGGGATGCTGGGGGTGGCTTATGCTGTCCTGCCCGAAGTTCTTGTTGGTTCCTGCCTTGCTGTTTACCGTTTGCCTGTTTGCCCTATGCGCTGCAACGCCGATCACAGCTAGCGCTCAAGTGGTTCACTCCGAGCAAGTGCAGATCGGGCCGCCGCTGCTGCGGACGGTGGATCCGCCGGCGAAGGATGCGACGGTGGCCGAGCTGGACGCGCGGGGAGATCAATTGCGCATGATGAAGTTGTATCTGGATGCGCTGGATTACTATCGCGCCGCGCTGGCCAAACAACGGGACTCGTCACAACTGATGAATAAAATCGGCATCACCGAGTTGATGATGCAACGCTATCGCGAGGCGAAGAAATCGTTCGAACAGTCGATCAAAGCGGACCGCAAGTTCGCCGACGCCTATAACAATCTGGGCGTGGTGATGTACGAGGGCAGACGATACGGAGCGGCCATCAAGGAGTATCGCAGGGCGATTGCGATCGATGCGACTTCGGCGTCGTTCTTCAGCAACCTGGGCGCGGCGCTTTTTTCCAAGAAGCAATTTGACGCCGCGGTTACAGCCTACCAGCGTGCGCTGGAGATCGATCCCAACGTATTTGCGCGGACGTCGCGGGGTGGAGTGCAGGCGCAGTTGCCCAGTCCCGAAGATCGCGCGCACTATGACTACACGGTGGCAAAGCTTTACGCGAAGATGGGATTTTCGGATCAGTCGCTGGAATATTTGAGAAAGGCGATGGAAGAAGGATACAAGGATTTCAATGACGTGTACAAGGATGTGGAGTTTGCGCAGTTGCGCAAAGACAAACGCTTTGCCGAGTTAGTCGCGACCAAAACTCCGACGCTGTAAGAGTGATTTCATCCGCTGTTCATGCGCTTTGGCGCAGTTTGGCGCACATTGTGTTTATTTGTGCAGCGCATTTTACAAAGCTTTACAAAATTAGACGGAACTTATTCAGGTTCGGGTGTTTAATTCCTATACATACTCCTGAAAACAACAGGGTGAGTAAGGAGAAACGGTAGCCCATCGGATGCTGACCCGAGCACGCCCCAAGCAAGCATCCGGTGGGTTTTTTGTAATTTGTTCGCAACTAACAGTTAGGCTGATCGAACACGCTGCCGTAGGATCGACTCACCGGCTAGTTTCCGTGATTTCCGCTTTTTCCTGCCAGGTATGACTCCACGACTTGTTTCCATTTGCCTTGGGCTTTGAGGATAAACTCGATGGCATCGCGTAAGGCGCCTTCGCCGCCGGCGTGAGGCGTGGTGTAGTGGGCCTCTCGCTTGACTTCAGCCCGCGCATTTTTCACCGCGACCGCGAGGCCCGCGACGCGCATGGCCGGCAGGTCGACGATATCGTCGCCGACAAATGCGCCCTGATCGGGTTTCAAGCCCGCTTCTTTCACGATCTGCTGAAAAGCGGCGCCCTTGTCTTGACTTCCCTGCTGCACGAACTCGAGTCTGAGGTCCCGGGCGCGGAGCGCGACGGTTTCGGAGAAGCGTTTCGTAATCAGTCCTGTGCGCAGTCCGCCGAGACGCGCGAGCGAGACCGCGACACCGTCGTGGGCGTGAAAGCCTTTGAACTCGACGGAGCCCTGAGCGCTGAGTTCGGATCGACCCTCGTTCTCTTGACGAGCGTTCCCTGGCTCTTGGCGATCCGGGAGAAAGAAAAGCTTGCCGTCGGTGAGGACGCCGTCAACGTCGAAGAGCAGGAGCTTGATTTTGCGGGCGCGGGAGTGAGGGGAGAGCTTGGGCATGGCAAGAAAGTCTACCACTATCGAGTGGGCATTTATGATAGCTAACTTGATAGAGAAATATGATACACTTTCGGTGGATAATTGGAGAGCACATTTATGCCGGTGCCTGCCGCCAAGAAGCGTTATCAGAACACAACTGTGCGGTTGCCCCGGCATGTGTACGAGCGGGCTAAGACGGTCGCCGTCCAGTCGCAGGCTGCGAGTTTCAACGAATTTGTTGTCCAGGCGATCGAAGAGAAGGTCCGGCGGCTGAGTGAAGCGGAAATTGATGCTGCCTTCGCGCAGATGGCGAACGATGAAGAGTACCAGCACTCCTCGATTGTGCTAGCTAGGCGGTTCGAGCAGAGTGACTGGGAGGCCTTCCGGTCCGGCGCTGCGCGTGACCGGGCTCAACAGGTTGAACCCCAGCGTGAGCAGCCCAAGACCCGTGCTTCCAAAACCCGTCCGTGGTGATGTCTTCAGCGCGCGCCTGGACCCGACCGAGGGCAGCGAACAGGCGGGAACGCGGCCCGTCGTTGTCATCAGCCGCGATTCGATTAATGCCAACAGTCCGGTCGTGGTCATCGTTCCTCTGACTGACGCGGCCAACGTGAAGCGCTTATATCCCAGCCATGCGCATTTTCCCAAGGGCGCAGGAGGGCTCAGGATGGATAGCGTCGCCAAGGCCGAACAGATTCGAGCGATTCAGATCTCGCGCTTTGTCGGCTATTACGGCCGGTTGGATCGAGACGCGCTGGCGCGAGTCGAAGAGGCGATCCGGATCACGCTGGCGCTGAAGTAATCGCCTCGGGGCGAATGGTTGGCGAAAGTGTGATTTCGGGCTAGAATAGCCAGATGCAGTCCCTTCCTGAGTCAATGCCTGAGTCGCTGGCCTGGGCACATCCGCTGGTTGCGGACTGGTTTGGGCGGCGGTTTGGAACGCCGACGGAGCCGCAGGAGTTGGGATGGCCGCATATCCTGGCTGGCAAGACTACGCTGATTTCGGCTCCCACCGGGTCAGGGAAAACGCTGGCGGCATTTCTGGCTTGCATTGACCGGCTGGTGCGCAGGGCGCTGGCTGGGGAGTTGAGCGACAGGACCGAGGTTCTCTACGTTTCTCCGCTGAAGGCGCTGGGCAACGACATCCAGAAAAATTTGGAGGTTCCTCTCGGCGAGATTCTCGCGCTGGCGGGCGAGCGCGGATTGCTGATGCCGGAGATTCGGACGGCGGTGCGGACCGGCGATACTTTGGCGCATGAGCGGCGCGCGATGCTGAAACGGCCTCCGCATATTTTGGTCACTACGCCGGAGTCGCTTTACATTTTGCTGACAGCGGATAAAAGCCGGGCGATTTTGCGCGACGTGGAGACGGTGATTGTCGACGAGATTCATGCGGTCGCGGACGACAAGCGCGGGGCGCATCTGACGTTATCGCTGGAGAGGCTGGATGCGCTGACTCATCGGCCGCCGGTGCGGATTGGGCTGTCGGCGACGCAGAAGCCCATTGAAGAAGTGGCGCGTTTTCTGACGGGGAGCAGCCGGCCTGATCCGATTATTGTCAATATCGGGCACAAGCGGAAGCTCGATCTCGGCATTGAAGTACCGCCAATGCCGCTGGGGCCGGTCGCTACCAACGAGATGTGGGATGCGATTTACGACCGGCTGGTGGAGTTGGTCGGGCAGCACCGGTCGACGCTGGTGTTTGTAAATACGCGGCGGATGGCGGAGCGGCTGTGTCATCAACTGGGCGAGCGCATGGGCGAGGAGAATGTGGCGGCGCATCATGGATCGCTGTCGCGGAAGCTGCGGCTGGCGGCAGAGAAAAAGTTGAGAGAGGGCCAGGTGCGGGCGCTGGTGGCGACGGCTTCGCTGGAGCTGGGAATTGATATTGGAACTGTCGACCTGGTGGTGCAGATTAATTCTCCGCGGGCGATTGCGGTGGCGCTGCAGCGAGTGGGGCGGTCGGGACACTGGCGCGGAGCAGTGCCGAAGGGAAGATTTTTCTGTACGACGCGCGACGATTTGATGGAATGCGCGGCGCTGGTGCGCGCGATCAAGTTGGGCGATCTGGATCGGCTGATGATTCCGGAAGCGCCGGCAGATGTGCTGGCGCAACAGATTGTAGCGGCTTGCGCAGCGGGGACAAATGTGGCGCGCGCGCCTCGCCCGCGTGCGTCCGGCGAAGATGCTGCTGAGATCCGCGAGGAATTAGATACTGACACGGCGCTCGATACCGCGGATGTGGGTCCCAACCCGCAGGCGGGCGCGCCCGCGCCACATGATTCTGGGTGGGATGAGGATGAGCTGTTTGCGTTGGTTCGACGCGCTTACCCTTATCGCAATCTGACGCGGGAAACGTTTGATTCGATTCTGGAAATGCTTTCCGAGGGGATTGCGGCCCGCCGCGGGCGCTATGGGGCGTACATCCATCGCGATAAAGTGAATGGGAAGTTGCGGCCGCGGCGCGGGGCGCGGCTGGCGGCGATCACCAGCGGCGGGGCGATCCCTGACAATTCTCTTTACACCGTGGTGGCCGAACCGGATCAGATTGTCGTCGGAACGGTCGATGAAGATTTTGCGGTGGAGAGCAATCGCGGCGACATCATGCTGTTGGGGAATACGTCGTGGATGATTCATCGCATTGAGACAAACTCCGGCCGCGTGCTGGTGCAGGATGCGCATGGCGCGCCGCCGACGGTGCCGTTCTGGAATGGCGAGGCTCCGGCGCGCACGCAGGAATTGTCGGCGCATGTGGGCGAGTTGCGGGAGAAGATCAGCCAAATGCTGCCGCGGACTTCCCCCGTGGGATTTTCGGCGACGCAGCCGGACGTGGCTGAACTGGTTTCGCGGCTCAAAGAACAATGTGGGCTCGATGATTCCGGCGCGGAGCAAGTGATCGAATACATTTTGCAGGGGCGCGCCGTGCTGAGCGCGGTGCCGACGCAGACAACGGTGATCGCCGAGCGATTTTTCGATGAAGGTGGCGGAATGCAGCTGGTGATCCACGCGCCATTTGGCGGAAGGATTAACAAAGCTTGGGGACTCTCGCTGCGGAAGCGGTTTTGCGTGGGCTTCAATTTTGAGTTGCAGGCGGCGGCAACCGATAACGGGCTGAATATTGCGTTGGCCGAACAGCATAGTTTTCCGCTAGGGGATGTGTTCCATTTTCTGCAGGCCGAGACAGTGCAGCCGATTCTGGAGCAGGCCGCGCTGGATTCTCCGATATTTGGCACGCGCTGGCGTTGGGATGCAGGCCGCGCTCTGGCGCTGCTGCGATTTCAGAATGGCAGGAAAGTTCCGCCGCAGATTCAGCGGATGCGGTCGGATGATCTGCTGGCTTCGGTTTTCCCCGATGCGGCGGCTTGTTTTGAAAACATCGAAGGCGAGAGGAAAATTCCGGATCATCCGCTGGTGGGCGAAGTGATGAAGGACGTGCTCACTGAGGCGATGGATGTGGAGGGATTGAAGAATGTGCTGCGCGGGATGGCATCGGGGGCGATTCGCGTGATTGCAGTCGATACTCCGGTGCCGTCGCAGTTTTCGCATGAGATTTTGAATGCGAACCCGTATGCGTATCTGGATGATGCGCCGCTGGAGGAACGGCGGGCGCGCGCTGTCGAGATGCGGCGGGTGCTGCCGGACTCGGTGCTGCAGGAAGTGGGTGGACTGGATGCCGGCGCGATTGCCCAGGTGCGGGAGGAAGCCTGGCCGGATGTGCGGGATGCGGATGAGTTGCATGACGTGCTGCACACGCTGGTGGGGCTGCCGGAGGGGTTCGATGCTGGGGATGGAGAAATCCCCGCCTCTCGCGCAAGAGGCTCGCGAGGGCACCCGGACTTCGGTTCTGGATGGACCGGTTATTTCGATCGGTTGGTGCGCGAGGGACGGGCTGGAGTTGCTTCGATGGACGGGCGGCGCTACTGGGTAGCGGCGGAGCGGCGTCGGAGTTTTACGGTGCTGTTTCCGGAGGCAGAATTTGAACATAGTCTGGCTGATGTTGAGAGCGCGGACACTTCTCGCGAGGATGCTTTGCTGACGCTGGTGACGGGGTGGATGTCGCATTTGGGGCCGGCGACGGCTTCGGGGCTTGGGGAGACTTTGGGGCTTGCGGCTTCTGATGTCGAGAAGGCTTTGTTGCGGATGGAGGCTAGCGGGACAGTACTGCGGGGAAATTTTAGTGGTGCTGCCGGCAAGCGGGCAGGAGTGACCGCTTCACACCTGCCTGCTCCACAGGAAGACGAGACCGAGTGGTGTGAGCGGAGGTTGCTGGCTCGGATACATCGGCTAACCGTCGGGATGCTGCGCAAGCAGATTGAGCCAGTGACTCCGGCCGCGTTTATGCGCTGGCTGATGCGCTGGCAGCATGTGGCTCCGGGATCGCAAGTGGCGGGCGAGCGCGGAACACGGGAGGTTTTGCAGCAACTGCAGGGATTTGAGATTCCGGCGAATGCGTGGGAGCGGCAGGTGCTGGCGCGGCGGATTGTCGATTACGATCCGCAGTGGCTGGATCGGCTCTGCATGACTGGGGCTGTGGGGTGGGGGAGGCTGTCGCCCCATCCAGCTACCCTGGATTCGGGCGGGGCGCCCGATTCGGGCGAAGCAGACGCTCCCAGACAAAGAAGGGTGATTCCAACCAGCGTGGCTCCGATCACTTTTTTTATGCGCGAGGAAGCGGACTGGATGGCGTTAAGTCAAAATTCCCATCCTGCCGCAAAAGAAGGGACAAGGGGGCAACCATCGCCCCAGGAGGTTGTGGGGAATCATTCTGGACTCAGTCATGGCGCGCAGCTTGTGTTGGAATTTCTGCGGCAGCGGGGGGCGTCGTTTTTTGCCGATGTGGTGCGCGGGACTGGGAAGCTGAAGGCTGAGATTGAGACGGCGCTGTGGGAACTGGTCGCGGCGGGACTGGTGACGGCCGATGGGTTTGACAATCTGCGGGCGTTGATCGATCCCAAGCGGCGGGCCGGCCAGGGAAGCGGGCGCAGCACGCGTCCGCGGCACAGCGCGGGACGGTGGGCGCTGCTGCACGCGGATGTTGCCGTGGAGCGGCCGCGAGCGGTGGAAGCGGCGTGCTGGATGCTGCTGCGGCGGTATGGAATTGTGGTCCGCGATCTGCTGGCGCGCGAATCGAATTTGCCGACTTGGCGCGAGCTGCTGATGACATTCCGGCGACTGGAAGACCGGGGAGAAATTCGCGGCGGCAGATTTGTCGACGGATTTCTGGGTGAGCAGTTTGCACTGCCCGTCGCCGTGGAATCGGTGCGGGCACTGCGGAATTTGCCGTTGAGCGGGGAGACGATGACGTTATCGGCAGCCGACCCGCTCAATCTTGTCGGGATTCTGGTGCCGGGGGAAAGAGTGCCCGCGATTTCCGGGAGGACGGTCAGCTATCGGGATGGAGTTGCCATCGCACCAGGGCAGTCCGGTTTGCCGGGCCATGCCGCAGCGAGTTAGCGGTATCAGCCGTCGGCCACAGGGGCTGAAGTGTGGCGGAAAAGGGAAGGTCTTATCGCGGCCCTATATGCGCTGCGCCACCCAAAATCTGCGCCGCCTAAGATCGGTCACAAAAAGCCAGGAGCTCGATGAGGGGGTCTCCCGAGCTCCTTGACCCTACGATCTCGGCTAAAAACTGATCGAAAGCGCTTCCCCCATCGCTTTGTGCCGAGCATCCGCAACCTTCAAGAAAGCATTCTGGATGCCAATTTCCCGATTCGGCACAAATTGTGTTTCGGGTTATGATGTAACCCTCATTCCTGCAATCGCTTGGCCTTTTCTATCCGATTCAGGCCGACGGCGATTGTCCACTCGCGACGGGCTCGAAAAACTATCTGTTCAGATAGTCTGACTAACTGTTCGGTTATTGAAACAGACCCAGCTTGGCGATGCATTCGCACCGGGGTTGTGATAAGAAACAGGGTCGAGAACGGGAGAACGGATTGCGTCCCAGACTGCTGGCGATTGCGGGCCCTTTGAAGGATTCGACGATTCCGTTGCCCGATGGCGAGGTTACACTGGGCCGCGATCCTGCGAACGCGGTGCCGGTGGTGGATCCGTCGGTCTCGCGCAAACATTGCCGGCTGCGGCGGGAAGAAGATGGGCGCTTTCAGATCAAAGATCTGGCCAGCCGTAACGGCACCGTGGTGAACGGACTCACCGTGCAGGAGCAGTGGCTGCGGCACGGCGATGAGATCGCGATTGGCGACTCGGCGTTTTTGTTTCTGCTGGAAGAAGATGACCGGGCGCTTCCCGGCGGCCGCGTGGAATTCGACGACAGCCATCCTGCGTCAGAGACCAAAGTGATTCATCCGAAGGAAGTAGTGTATTTGCAGCCCGACCGGCTGCTCAAAGAGTTGCCGGCCACGTCGCAGGTGGCGCGCAATCTGAATGCGTTGCTGAAGATCAGCCGCGCCGTGCATGGCATCCGGGATCTCGAGGAACTGCAGGGGCAGTTGCTCGATCTGATTTTTGAAGTCGTGCCGGCCAGTCGGGGAGCGATTCTGCTGGCGGAAGGCGCGGCGCAGGAATTCAATTCTCTCTACGCGCGCACCCGCCAAACGGGTCAGCCGCAGCTGGTGCGGGTGAGCCGGACGATCGCGCGCCAGGTGATCAAAGACAACGTTGCGATTCTGGGGGGTGACGTTCCCGCCTCCGGGAAATTTCGGGACGTCGAAAGCCTGGCGGTTTCGGAGGTGCGTTCGCTGCTGTGCGTGCCGCTGACGGTTTTTCAGCGCGTGATCGGATGCATTTATCTGGACAGCACGAATGCCAGCAACCGCTTCCACGAGGATCACCTGCAGCTGCTGGCGGGGATTGCGGGAATCTCGGCAGTGGCGCTGGACAACGCGCGCCGGGCGCAATGGCTGGAGCAGGAAAATCGCCGGCTGACCTCGGAAATCAGTCAGGACCAGACGCTGGTTGGCGACGGTGCCCGGATGAAAGAGATTTACCAGTTCCTGGCGAAAGTTGCGCGTGCCGACTCGACCGTGCTGATCGAAGGCGAGAGCGGAACCGGTAAGGAGTTGGCGGCGCGAGCGCTGCATCGTAACAGCCCACGCACCGAGAAGCCGTTCGTGGCCATCAACTGCGCGGCGATTCCGGAGACTCTGCTGGAAAGCGAATTATTCGGACACGAGCGTGGCGCGTTCACCGGAGCTTCCACGCAGAAAAAAGGCCGGCTGGAAGTTGCCGATGGCGGAGTGGTGTTTCTCGACGAAATTGGAGAATTGGCTTCGGACTTGCAAGTGAAACTGCTGCGCGTGCTGCAGGAGCGCGAGTTCGAGCGCGTCGGCGGGACACATCCCATCAAGCTCGATATTCGGCTGATCGCGGCGACCAACCGCGATCTGGACGAAGCCGTGCGGCTCGGACAGTTCCGCCAGGATTTGTATTACCGGCTGGCCGTAGTCAAGCTGACGATGCCCACGCTGCGTGAGCGGAGGGAAGACATTCCCACGCTGACAAGGCATTTCGTGCAGAAGTATGCGAAGCGCTGCAAGGCGAAGGCGAAGCCGGTGTCGCGCGAGGCCATGGCCGCGCTGGTCAGCTACGAATGGCCGGGGAACGTTCGCGAACTGGAGAACGCAATTGAGCGGGCGCTGGTGGTGGGAAGCTCGGATGCAGTCTTGTTGGAAGATTTGCCGGAGGCTCTGCTGGAGCAGGAACCGCCGGCCGATATGAGCGAGGGCAAATACCACGCCAGCGTGAAAGAACTGAAGAAGCGGTTGATTGTCGACGCGGTGGTGCAGACCCGCGGGAACTACGTGGACGCGGCTGGGGTTCTGGGAGTGCACGCGAATTATCTGCACCGGCTGATCAAGAATTTGGGATTGAAAGACGAAATCAACGAAGCCTTGCGCGACGCTTCGGGCAATGCACGCGGCAGATCGGGCGGTGCGGCTTAGGCACGCCTCGAACTGCCGCGGTCAGTCGCCTTTGGGCAGCGGTAGCTGAATCAGGCGCGCGGGATCGAGATAAGTTCCCTGCCAGCGAACCGCCACATGCAGATGGGGGCCGGTGGCGCGGCCCGTGCCTCCACTGAGGGCAATCTCCTGGCCGCGCTTCACGAAGTCTCCTTCCTTCACTTTGAATTCGGAAAGATGCAGATACAGCGTGAGAAGTCCCTGGCCGTGGTCGAGAACGACGAACCCGCCTTCGTAATAAAGCGGGCGCGCGAGGAGTACGGTGCCGTCATTCATGGCGGCGACGGGAGTTCCGGTGGGGACGCGGTAATCGAGCCCCTGATGGGGGCTGGAAGTTTTGCCGCTGTTGAAAATGCGCTCGGAGCCGAAGACGTCGGAGATGGCGGCGTCGGCGGGAGCGATAAATCTGCCGGACCACTCGCGGGCAAAGGAGACGCGGTTCAGATAATCTTCTTTTACTTTCTTGCTCTCTTCAATTTCTTTCAACTGTTCCGGCGTGGGCTCGGTGAATTTCTGGTCGACGCTGAGTTGCGCCTTGATTTGCGGATATTTGGCCCGGGCAACGGAAAGCTTCCGGGTGAAACTGAGCGGTGCGTTCGCGGAGGCGCGCTCGCCGCTAAGGTCGAGAGTGTAGACGCCCGGGTTGGTTTCGAAACTTACTCCAGCTAGCGCGAACCAGGTTTTGGTGGAAGCGTCGTAACTGAACGTGAGCTGGTGGCCGAGCCAGGTACCGGTGAGCGATGCGAGTTTGGACGGAGGCTTGATCTGGAGAAGGAACGGGGCGCCGTTGAGCAGGCGTGCCGGCTGCGTGCGGATGGTCCAGGTTGCGGCGTGAGCCGGGCCGCAGAGAAGCCAGCAAAGAAAGACGGCGGCGAGCACTAGGTGGATGTGGGCACAAAACTGCCGCCGGGCTTCGCCCCCTTGGCTAGCTGCGCTCGTTCGGGGCAGGTTCTGTCGGGGCGGCCGAGGCGGCCGTCGCCACATGGGTAGTATTCGACGCCACACCTCATCAGCGTAGCATTGTGGCGGGTTTGATCCCCCTATAATCGTTGCGATGAGAGTCTGGCTTGTTACTGCGTTTGCGCTGTGGGTGCAATGCGGGCTGGCGATTGGGCAGGGTGCCCCGAAGTCGACGCTGCATGCGGACCGCGTAGTGGTACTCAAGAAAGAGCGGACACTCGAACTGCTCAGCCAGGGGAACGTGATCAAGACGTATAAGGTTGCGCTGGGCGGCGATCCGGTCGGGCCCAAGAGGCAGCAAGGAGATCATAAGACTCCTGAAGGTGCCTATGTGCTGGATCGGCGCAACGCGCACAGCAAGTTTTATAAGGCCATTCATATTTCGTATCCGAATGCGCAGGACCGAGCCGCCGCACAGGCGAGAGGTGTGTCGCCGGGAGGCGATGTATTCGTTCATGGTCTGCCTAACGGCTATGGCTTCTTGGGAGGAGCGCATCGGCTGAAGGATTGGACCGACGGGTGTATCGCGGTAACCGACCAGGAGATGGATGAGATCTGGCTGGCAGTTCCAGACGGGACGCCGATTGAAATCAGGCCTTGAACGTCGCCCCGTCAGCTTTTTCTTCGAGCTCCGCCCAACGCGCATATATCGCATCCAGGGCCTTTTGTGCTGCTTCCATCTCCGCGTTGGCGGCCAGCAGCCGGGGACCATCGCTGGCAATCGCAGGATTCTCCATCTCGGCTCGCTTACGCCGCAACAGCAGTTCAGCTTCGGCAATGCGCTGTTCGATCACGGCGTACTCCCGCGCTTCCAGATAAGAGAGTTTCCTTTTCGCCGGCGGCGCCGACTGAGAGGAAGTTGCAACGAAAGGCTTGGTAGGTTCCGTGATTCTCGAGTTTGACTTGCGTTCCGCCTGCCACAACTCCCACTGCGCGTAATCGGCAAAGCTTTCGACGGCGCCCTGGCCATCGAGGCCAACAATGATCGTCGACACGCGATCCAGCATGTAGCGGTCATGAGTGACCAGCACGAGAGAACCACGAAACTCAAGCAGACTCTCTTCCAGGATTTCCAGGGTTGGAATATCGAGGTCGTTGGTGGGCTCGTCGAGCAGCAGGATGTCGGCTGGCTGCAGCATGAGCTGCGCGATCAGCACTCGGGCGCGCTCGCCCCCGGAAAGGCGTTCGACGGGTTGATTGAGTTGCTCGCCGGTGAACAGAAATTTCGCTGCCCACGACGCCACATGAATCACGCGATCCTGATAGATAACGGAGTCTCCCTCCGGGGCGAGCGCGCGGCGCAGGGTCACATTCTCATCGAGCTTGCGATTCTGATCGAAGTACACGATGCGCAACCAGTCGGCTCGGCGAATTTCACCATCGCCGGGCGTAAGTTCTCCGCGCAACAGGCGCAGCAAAGTTGTCTTGCCGCTGCCGTTCGGCCCCACCAGCCCCACCCGCATTCCGGCGGTGACGATAAAGTTCAGCCGCTCGAACAGGGTCCGTTCGCCCAGCGTGCAGGATACGTTCTCGAGTTCGATCAGGCGCTTGGTCTTGCGATCGGTCGCGGAGAAATCAATCTGCACGGTTGCGCTGCGGGTTCTGGAGTTCAAGTCGGCCAGTTCGCTCATCAGTTCGCCGGCCTTGTCGATGCGAGCTTTCGATTTTCTGGTGCGCGCCTTGGCTCCGCGGCGCAGCCACTCAATCTCGGAATGAACCAGATTCTCCAGTGTCTCCTGGCGCTTTCCCTGGGCGTGGAGAAATTCTTCCTTCTTTTCAAGGAACGTGCTGTACTTTCCACGCACTCGCAGCAGTCCGTCGGGATAGACGCGGCTGAGTTCCGCCGTCTCGGTGGCCACGTTCTCAAGAAAGTAGCGGTCGTGGCTGACCACTACGCAGGCGAACGCGGCATGCTCGAGCAATTCTTCGAGCCATTCGATCCCGGCGAGGTCGAGATGATTGGTGGGCTCATCAAGCAGCAACACGTCCGGCAACTGAAGCAGAGCCTCGACAATCGCCAGCCGCTTCCGCCAGCCGCCGGAGAGCGCGGCCGCTTCGGCTTCAAGATCCTCGAACCCAGCCCGGCCAAGCGTTTCCGCAAAGTGTGCGCCGCACTCCGCTCCCGCCGCGCTAGAACTCCGCAGCGCTTTCTCGGCGACTGACCGCACCGAATCCCCAGGCTGGAATTTCGAATCCTGCTCCACGTAGCTCAGGCGCAAGCGCTTGCGCACGGCGAGATTCCCGCTGTCGGGCACTTCCGTACCGGCCAAAATCCGCAGCATCGTCGATTTTCCCGAACCGTTCGGCCCGATCAGCCCGATCCGGTCTCCTTCGGAAACCGTAAAAGAAACATCTTCAAAGAGCGGTTTGGCGCCGAAAGCTTTCGAGATTCCCTGCGCATTCAGGATGGGCGGCAATGGCTGCGTTCTCCGGCGACCTTGATTCCAGTGGTCGTTCTTTCTTGAGGTTATCAGGAAAGTCAGGCCAGTCGCGGCTACTTGGAGTGAGATCACAACGACCTCTACATGGGGTGAGTCGAGGGGTGCAAATAGGGGCCCAGCTCATTTTCCTTTCCTGCTGCTGTAACGTTGAGTCCGCTCATTGCACCATCCTGCAGCGTCTTCCATGAAGACGGCGTGCGATTTCAGGCTTCGAGCCGAAACGACATCTCACTGCGGGGTGCACGGAAATGGGTAACGGCAATTTTCAAAAGGGCACATGGAACCAGCTTCCATCGAACTGTTCGCGAAACTACACCCTGACCTACACGCGCTGCGCGCAGTGGGGAACGATGGCGGTAACCGAGTGCGTTTCATGGGTGGTGAATGCCTTTCTCTCCTGCGTGCAATGGGCAGCACAAGCGGTGCTGACCTGCGTTGCCTGGGCGAACCAGGTGTCGCAGGAATGCACGTCGTGGGCCTCGCAAGCCTCGCAAAACTGCTGCACCTGGTGGCCCTGTTCGTGGGGATGCGCGATTGTCACGACGATCATCAGCTGGGTTTGCGAGGCGTTTGCGATCGTGGTCACAGTGGTGTGCGCTGTCTTTGCCTTTGTGATTATTGTTTTTTGCGCGCTCTTCATGATTATCGTGACCATCGCCTGCGCCCTATGGGCGGTGCTGGTCTACATTTTCTGCCTCTTCTGGAGCGTGATTTCCATTATTTTCTGCGTTTCCAACATGTCGGGGGGAACAGCGTTCCTGCTGACGGATGGAACGGTGATGATTCAGGAGTGCGTATCGGTTTATGGCGAAGCCCTTCCCACTCGGAGATGGTGGAAGCTCTCGCCGGATGACACCGGCAGCTACGTCAATGGAAGTTGGAGCCGGTTGGCAGATTCGCACGTGGGAAGAAGGTACTTCGCTTCCGGAGTGTTGGCTGACGGCCGGTTGGTGGTTTGTGGCGGAGAGTATTCCGATGCCAGCGGCTCGGTGCAAAACGACGACAGCAACACCTGTGAAATCTACGATCCGACGACCAATGCCTGGTCCACCTTCGCCGCGCCGATGACTTCCGGCAACAGTCCGGCAACTTGGGACAAGATCGGTGACGCCCCATGCGCCGTGCTGCCGGATGGAACATTCCTGATGGGATCGATCGATACGCCGAACATCGCCAAGCTGGATCCGACAACTCTGACTTGGACGGCGATGAATCAGCGGCCCGTGGTGGGCTCGAGTTCCGAGGAATCGTGGGTGCTGATGCCGGACGATACGATCGCAGCCCCGAGCTGTTCCGATCCGCCGACGACGTGGGTCTACGACATAGCGACGGATCATTGGAATCAGGACAACAACTTGCCGACGAGCATTGTGCTGCCGCCCCCTGGGGATGTGGCAGAGATCGGGCCGGGATTGCTGACCTACGGCGGGACGGCGTTTTTCCTGGGGGGAAACCAGCACACGGCGATCTACGCGGCCAGTGCGACCCCGCAGTGGACGAACGGAAGCGATCTGCCCGCACAGAACAGCCAGAACATCGGGATCATGGACGGGCCAGCGGCGATACTGGTCGATGGGAACATTCTGTTCGGTGCGGGTCCGATTGACGCACAGGGAGACTACGAAAGCCCATGTTTTTACTTTGAGTTCGATGGCACCAACTTCAATCGAACAAATGATCCTCCGAACAACGGCTGTCCGACGTTCGTGACCCGGCTGCTGCTGCTGCCAAACGGAGACGTCATGTTCTGCCGGGAGGACGACTCTTCGTTCTACGCCTATCATCCGGCGGCTGCCTCACCGCAGACTAGCTTCCAGCCGGTGATCCAGAACTGCCCGGCGAACCTGGCGGCGGGCAGCATGGTGCAGATTTCGGGCACGCAGTTCAACGGGCTCTCGCAAGCGGTAGCTTACGGAGACGATGCCGAGGCCGCGACCAACTACCCGTTGGTGAGGGTTACGAATCAATCCAATAACCAAGAGCGGTATTGCCGTACTTCGAATCACACAACGACCGATGCTTCGGGCAACACGGTTCCATCGATGGGCGTGGCGACGGGCGTCGCTGTTGTCACGACGAACGTGGCGATCCCGGGGGATCTACCTGTGGGCACTTACTCGCTGGTGGTAGTGGCCAACGGCATACCATCGTTGCCTTTCGCCGTGACGGTTTCCAAAGGTACCAGGTAGCCCCGACACGGAAGCAAGCGGTGTGGCTGCGGTAGAGGCGGGAAACGAGGATGGGCCAGTCGTTTTGCGGAAGCCCGCAAGCGAGCGTGGAAATTGCAAAGGAAAGGAAATGACGAGCGCTGGGACGAAATTCACAGTTCGATCGCCGGCCAAACTCGCAGGGCGTGCGGCGGGTGATCAGTGTGGCTGCGTCATGGGAGCGAGGTTTCTGGGCGTCGGTATGTGCTTGTCCATGTTCTGGTGCGGATGGCACTGGCGCTCGGGGAGTTTAACGACTTGGGGAGTTTGCTGGCGAGTCATGCTGTTTTCTTTCGCTGCGGCCGCGCTCGGAAAGATTGTAGGCATACTCGCTTTCAGGATAAGAGCCGCCGATTCGCACTCAGAACGGGCGACTCCAAAGGATTATCCTATGGTTCTTGGGCGCGGAAGGTTGGATTCAACGATCATGGCCGCTGCTGGACAGGTGAGCCGTCGCATATTGGAACGGTATCGCCGCACGCGGATGGAAGCGAAGCGAACAGCTATGGCAGCCCCTGCCGGGAGCACTAAAACGGCGGGTTACGAGACAAACCATGACACAAACGCCGTGGCTACCGGTGCTGGCGCCGCCTAAGTTGTTGAGAGATTTGGTGGACCTGGTCGGGATCGAACCGACGACCTCTTCCATGCCATGGAAGCGCGCTCCCAGCTGCGCCACAGGCCCATTTTCGCGGGGACACGACAAGCTGCGACCGGAGTAACCTCAATCATTCTCGCCGACTATCTCCAGATAGTCAACGCACCGCAGGCCTCGGCTTGGCGATCGGCTGCAAGATCGCGAACCACAAAGGACACGAAGGAACACGAAGAAATTCTGTGCGGCACGAATTTCTTCCGTTTCTTCCACAGGGCTTTTCTGGCATAATTGATCGTGCACGCCACCTGCACAATTTTCCAATCACAATTTAAAGCGAGGAAGAGATGCCAGCGAAGTACATCTTTGTGACGGGCGGAGTTGTGTCTTCACTCGGCAAGGGACTAGCCGCGGCTTCGATCGGATGCCTGCTGGAGAGCCGGGGTATGAAAGTCAACCTGATGAAGTTCGATCCCTACCTGAATGTCGATCCGGGGACGATGTCGCCGTTTCAGCACGGCGAAGTTTTTGTGACCGATGACGGCGCCGAGACCGATCTCGATCTCGGCCACTACGAGCGCTTCACCCACGCCAAACTCTCCCGCGACAACAACTGGACGACCGGACGGCTCTACGAGCAGATCATCGCCAAAGAGCGGCGCGGGGATTATCTGGGAAAGACGGTGCAGGTGATTCCGCACGTAACCAATGAAATCAAGGCGGCCATGAAAAAGGTCGCGCAGGACGTGGATGTGGTGATTGTCGAGATCGGGGGAACGGTCGGCGATATCGAATCCCTGCCGTTTATGGAAGCGATCCGGCAGATGCGGCAGGAACTGGGGCGCGAGCATACGCTGTTCGTGCACGTGACCCTGGTTCCATTCATTGCAGCGGCGCAGGAGTTGAAAACCAAACCAACACAGCACTCGGTAAAGGAACTCCTCAGCATCGGAATTCAGCCGGATATTCTGCTGTGCCGCACAGACCGGTTTCTGGCGAAGGAGATCAAGTCGAAGATTGCGCTGTTCTGCAACGTCGAGGAAGAAGCCGTCATCACGGCCAAAGATGTGGCGTCGGTTTACGAAGTGCCGCTGGTGTTTGCCAATGAAGGTGTCGACACTCTGGCTCTGAAATATTTGCACATGGAGGCGAAGGATCGCGATTTGTCGAAGTGGGAGGATATTGTTCATCGCGTCTACAACCCGAAAGATACAGTGACAATCGGCATTGTTGGCAAGTATGTGGAATATGAAGATTCTTACAAGTCGCTGAAGGAAGCGCTGGTACACGGAGCGCTGGCGCACAATCTGAAGCTGCAATTGAACTGGATTGAAGCCGAGGGGCTGGAGACCGGCGACAGCAGCTACGAAGCGCAACTGGAAGGTTACGACGGAATACTGGTTCCGGGTGGATTCGGCAAGCGCGGCATCGAGGGGATGCTGATTGCGATTCGTTACGCGCGCGAGAGAAAAGTTCCATACTTCGGAATCTGTCTCGGGATGCAGACGGCTTGTATTGAGTTTGCGCGCAATGTCGTTGGACTCGAAGATGCGAATTCGAGTGAGTTCGATCCGGCGACGCCGCATCGCGTGATCTACAAGCTGCGCGAGTTGCGCGGCGTGGAAGAGTTGGGCGGGACGATGCGGCTGGGCGCGTGGACCTGCAAGATCGAGCCGAACACTTTGGCGTACAAGATTTACGGGAAGCTGGAGATCAGCGAGCGGCACCGGCACCGTTATGAGTTCAATCGCGAGTATGAAGAGCCGATGGTCGCGGCGGGATTGCGGATTTCTGGGTCGACACCGGACGGAACTTACGTGGAGATGGTGGAGTTGCCCGACCATCCGCATTTTATTGGCTGCCAGTTTCATCCCGAGTTCAAGTCGAAGCCTCTGGAGCCACATCCGCTGTTCAGCACATTTATCGGCGCTGCGTACGAGCATGGACGGAAGCGGCGCACCGAAAAAGAAACGGCCGAGGTGGAAATGTTTCACCGGCCGGAGAAGGTGCGAATCTAAGGCAAGAGCGCCACGGATTTTCACGGATTCACACGGATCAAAGAAAATAAAAAGATCCGTGCAGATCTGTGAAAATCCGTGGCCATACTATTTCGATGATCACATCTTTCCAGGTAGGCGACATTCACATCGGTTCGGGCGATTTGTTTCTGATCGCGGGGCCGTGTGTGATCGAGAGCGAAGAGCACGCCATCCGCATGGCGGAGATCATCAAGGGTGTAGCACGGTCGCTGGACTTTCCATTCATCTTCAAAGCGAGTTACGACAAGGCCAACCGCACCTCGATTCGCAGCTTTCGCGGGCCGGGAATCAAGGAAGGGCTGCGCATTCTGAAGAAGATTAAGAACGAATTGAGCATTCCCGTGCTCACGGACGTCCACGAGACGGCCGACGTGGGAAAAGTAGCGGAGGTTGCCGACGTGTTGCAGATCCCAGCATTTCTGAGCCGGCAGACCGATCTGGTCGTTGCGGCGGCGTTGAGCGGGCGAGCGGTGAACATAAAAAAAGGACAGTTCGTTGCGCCCTGGGACATGCGCCACGCGGTGGAGAAGTGCCGCGACGCGGGCAACACGCAGGTATTTCTGACCGAGCGCGGGGCGAGTTTCGGCTACAACAATTTGGTGGTCGACATGCGGTCGCTGGCCATCATGCGCAGGTTTGCGCCAGTGGTTTTCGACGCGACGCATTCGGTGCAGTTGCCATCGTCGCAGGCCGACGATAAAGGACCGGCGGTAAGCGGCGGGCAGCCGGAATTCATTCCTCTCTTGGCGCGGGCGGCCGTAGCGGCGGGGGTGGACGGAGTGTTCATGGAAGTTCATGACAATCCCAAAGAAGCGAAGTCAGACGGGGCGAATGCGTTGGAGTCGACCAAGCTGCGCGGAGTCCTGAAGGAATTGCTGGCGGTAAAGAAGGCGCTGGCCGACGCGCATGAGAGGCCGTAGAAATTACCCTGTCCTTCCTTGAGTCTTATTTCGCCTCTCTCTGACCTCTGCAAGCAAGCTATCTGGTACTGGCCAGGCCGTTACGCAGTTCTTTGTGGTGTGCTTGGAGACGTGGAGTGCATCTTCCGCGGCTTCGAGTAATTTCTCGGCGCTGTTGATCCCGTTCTGATCCGTCGATGCCACCCCTAGACTAGCGGTAACCCTGACGTCCCCGCCTGGATTCCCACGCTCGACGTGCTCCCTGATGCGTTCGGCCGTGGCTCTAGCCTCGGAGGTTGCCGCATTGCGGAGAGTGGCCGCAAATTCGTCTCCCTCGCGGAACCTGTAGAGCTTGCCCTTCCGCGCTATCGATTCAAATGCGAGATCTACCACCGCGTCTAGACACTTGTCGCCAGCGGGATACCCGTTCCTCTCGTTGACTACCTTAAATCCGTCGAGGTCAAACAAGACGAGCCCTGTCGGTTCGCGCACGGAGACAAGTGCCCGCAAGTCACGTTCAAGGCTCTCCTTCCTCGGCAACTGGTCTCGTGGCGCGCCTTGGATTGCCACGAATCCGTCGCGGTTGAGGGTCCCGTCTGGCTGGAACGAGGCAACTGAATCAATCCTCTTCAGGAAGGCATTAAGCTGGGACATGATCTTTTTTAGATCGTCCGAAGTCACCGTTCGAAAGGTGCCGCCGGCCCTCAGCTTTGCACGAGGAACTAGCTCGATCAGGTCCAAAAGTTCGTCCTCGGTAGCGCTCTGAATGAACTTGAGGATCGATTCGGGCGGTCCCACCCACTCAACGAGTTGCAATTTGCCGAGGCGCCGGCGGAGAAGTTCGTCCAACACAAAGAAATCTCTCGGGCCCTCGAAGCCCCCGAAGTCGTCCATCAGCGGCTTCTCCAATAGGTCGCCCACGAGGTAAAACAAACGATTTCTGTTTTCGGCCGAGAATACAGAGTTACCCACCTAGGTCCTCCTATCTTGCCTGAACATAGTCTAGCGCGCTGGACCCGTCCGAACCGGTTCGAGCCCGACTGCGTGATAGATTAAATCCAGAGATGAAGCATGTTGCCAACTGGGCTTTGAACGTTGCCTCGCTGCGCGGAGCGAGCTACGCGGACGTACGCATCGTGGCGCAGCGGAGCCGCGCGCTATCCACGAAAAATGGCAAGGTGGGCAGCGCTTCGGATGCGGAGTCGGTCGGCATGAACGTTCGCGTGATCGCCGACGGCGCGTGGGGATTCGCGGCTTCTGCTGAGCTGGGACGCGGGGCGGTCGAAGCGACGGCCGCGAGGGCCGTGGAGATTGCGCGGGCTTCGGCGCGGGTCAAGCGCGAGAATGTGCGTCTGGCGCCGGAAAAGGCAGTGGTGGCGGAGTGGACTACGCCCTACAAGATCGATCCGTTCACGGTTTCCGTCGAACAGAACATTGGGCTGCTGCTGAAGATCGATGCCGAGTTGCGCTCGGTTCCCGGCATCACTTTGGCCGAGACGAATCTGAATTTCAACCGAGAAGAGCAGTGGTTTGTGTCCTCGGAGGGCGCCGACATTCACCAGACCAAGCTCTCGACGGGCGTCGGATATGCGGCCTACGCCTTCGCGGACAATGAAATCAGCAAACGGTCGTATCCGAACTCCTATGGCGGGCAATGGCAGAACAAGGGATATGAGCTGGTAGACGAATTGAAGTTGGTAGAAAACGCAAGGCGGATTGCCCAGGAGACGGTCGCGCTGCATCATGCCGACCAGTGCCCGGAGGGGAAGTTCGACATCATTCTCGACAGCTCGCAGCTGGGACTGCAGATTCACGAGTCGGTGGGGCATCCGATTGAACTCGATCGCGTCTTGGGGATGGAAGCGAATTTTGCCGGAACTTCTTTCTTGACTTTAGATAAGCTGCGCACGCTGCGCTACGGAAGCGATCTGGTGAATGTTGTTGCCGATGCGCGGCAGGCACACGGGCCGGGGCTGGGAACGTTTGGTTACGACGACGAGGGAGTGCCCGCGCAGTGTACGCCGATCATCACGAATGGACTGTTCACGGGATATCTGAGTTCTCGGGAAACAGCGCATACGATTGGCGAGAGCCGGTCAGGCGGAACGCTGCGCGCCGAGGGATGGAACCGGCTGCCGATGATCCGCATGACCAACATCAGTCTGCTGCCGGGAAAAAAGCCGCTGAGCCTGGAGCAACTGATCGCGTCCACCGATCATGGAATTCTGATGCAGACCAACCGCTCTTGGTCGATCGACGACAAGCGTTACAACTTTCAATTCGGATGCGAGATTGGGTGGGAGATCAAGAACGGCAAGCGCCTGCGGATGGTCAAGAATCCCTCGTATTCGGGGATTACGACCGAGTTCTGGAACTCACTGGATGCGATTTGTTCGCGCGATGAATGGACGCTGTGGGGCACGCCGAATTGCGGCAAAGGCCAGCCCCAACAGGTAATGGGCACCGGACACGGCGCGGCGCCGTCACGGTTTCGCGGAATTAAAGTGGGGAGCGCATTTAAAAGCTGATTCATCACCGAGATACAGAAGCACAGAGAACTGCCGAAAGACAATCATTTGGCAATGCTGACCAAAGAACAGGCTGGCGACGTTTTCGACCGCATCCGAAAGCTCTCAACCGCAGATGAGGTCGAGGTGCAGTTTTCTGGCGGGCGGTTTGCGCTGACTCGCTTCGCCAACAATACGATTCATCAGAACGTGGCGGAAGAAAACTCGATTGTTTCCGTACGCACAGTGTTTGCGGGGCGCACGGCTCGGGCTTCGACGAATCGGTTTGACGATGGCAGCCTGCACGGGGTGGTGCGATCCTCGGAGAGTTTGGCTCGGGTGCAGCATCCGGATCCGGATTTGTTGCCGATGCCGGAGGCAGCCGAGGCAGGGGCCACATTGTCCCTGCCTTCGCGGTATTTCGCGGAGACTGCGGCGATTACGCCGGAAGCGCGGGCTGACGCTGTTGGCAAAATTGTCAGAGTCGCGGAGAAATACAAGCTGAACACCGCCGGAGTTTTTTCGAGTGCGGAATCGTTTGAAGGAATTTTCAATTCGCGCGGGTTGGGCGACTGGCATACGCAAACCCTGGCCGAGGTTTCGAGCACCATGCTGGGCGCGGATTCCTCGGGCTGGCAGAAGGCGAACTCACCGGATGTGGCGAATCTCGATCCGCAGGCTCTGGCGGAAACGGCGGCAAAGAAGGCGGTCGAATCGGCGCGTCCACGGGAGATTCCGGCGGGCAGGTACACGGCGATTCTGGAGCCGGCTGCGGTGCTCGACATTGTTGGGTTCATGTTCTGGGATTATTCCGGAATGGCAATTCTGGACCAGCGGTCGTTTCTTACCGGCAGAATCGGAACGAAGTTGTTCGGTGACAACGTCACGATCTGCGACGATGTTAGCCATCCGTTGCAGTCGGGCTGTCCTTTTGACGGCGAGGGCATGCGGCGCCAGAAGGTCAAACTGGTGGAGAACGGAGTTGTAAAACGTGTGGTGTACGCGCGGGCCACGGCGGAAAGAATGAAGCGGTCGGAGTATCGCGACAAGGTTGGGCCCATCGAAGCGACCGGCCACGGCTTTACCTTGCCTAACGAAATGGGAGAGATGCCGCAGAACATTGTCTTTCGCGCGTCAAACAATTCTCAGGCGGCGCCGCCACAGACCGTGGAGCAGATGATTACTTCGACGGAACGCGGAATCCTGGTGACGAGGTTGTGGTACATCCGCGAAGTGGAGCCGTTCGAAAAAATGCTGACTGGCATGACGCGCGATGGCACCTTCTATATCGAAAACGGACGAGTCCAGGGCGGGGTGCGCAACTTCCGCTTCAATGAAAGTTTGGTTCACATGCTGTCGAATGTGGAAGCCATGAGCCTGCCCGTGCGCTCCTGCGGTGAGGAATCCTTCGACATGGTGGTTCCTGCGATGAAAGTGAAGGAGTTCAATTTCACCGAAGTGACCAAGTTTTAGGGCAGTTTTACGCCATTCCAGGGTGAAGAGTTTTGACCGCGTTTGAGCCCGTTTCTACCCGAATTTCACCCGAAATCGAAGGCTCTAAGCCGCGAATTTGCACCCTCTGACCGGCCTCGGAAATCCCTCCTAATCCATTCAAAGAAAAGCAGTTAACTCACTATCGTTCCATGACTTCGGTAACTTTGCGCACCCGATTCGCGGGTGTACGCTCGCCTTGAGTTTGGCTAAATGTCGCGAGCATCGAACGAAGTCACTTCGAGTGAAAGGTCGTAACCAGCGGTGGCCGAAGCAGGCGCGAAGCAGATGACCGAAACGCTGACCAGCACGAGGCATTACCAGGACATGCAGAGCGCACCGCGCTTTCCGCTGCATCTGGCGGCGTCGGTCAAAATGCAGGGCGGAGCGTTTTCCGCGGAGACGGAAAACATCTCGGCCAACGGCGTTCTGCTCGCAATGGACAAGGACGTGCCGGTGGGCTCGATGGTCGATTTCACGATCATGCTGCCCGCTGAAGTTGTGGGCGCACGGCGCGACGTGCAGATCGATTGCCGCGGCCGGGTAGTGCGCAGCTTTGAAGATCGCGGCCGTCGTGGCGTGGGCGTGGTGATTGACGAGTATCACTTCGAACGGGCATAGGCACAAGGAACTGAATGGCTAGCATTCCAGTTAACGTGGAAGATCTCGGAGGCGGCGAAAACGGCAATGGCCGTTTTGTCCGAGTGATCGTGGCCGATACGCAGGCCATCTTCCGCGCCGGTCTGCGCAAAATCTTTGCTCTGGAAGACGATATTCGCGTGGTAGGGCAGGCCGAGACCCTGGCCCAGACACAGTCGGCCACGGCGAAATTTTCGGCCGACGTTTTGATTTTCGAAGCTGCCCTGACCGCGAATCCGGTGGACGCGGTAAGTGATTTGATTCGCCAGAATCCGCAGCTGCGGGTCGTCGTGGTCACACCCGGCTCGGATGAGAGCCTGACGCTGGAATTATTCCGCCGCGGCGCGCACGGCATCGTTTCGCGCGAAGTGGAGCCGGAGTTGCTCGTCGACTGCCTGCGCAAAGTAGCCGGCGGCGAGACCTGGCTTGACCCCCAAGGCATTCACTGGGTAATGGAGGCGTACCGGAACCAGAGCACCCGGCCTGCCGGATCGCGCCCCAAAGTGCAACTGACGCCAAAAGAAACACTGATCGTCTCCTGCGTGACCCAGGGAATGAAGAACAAAGAGATCGCATTGCGCGTGGGCACGACCGAGCAGGTGGTGAAGAATTATTTGCGCAAAGTTTACGACAAGCTTGGTGTGGCCGATCGCCTGGAGTTGGCGTTGTATTGCCTGAATCATCGCGTAGTCGACAATACGAAAGTGCCTCCGCTGCCGCCTTCGCCGGCCAATGGCAATGGCACCGCGAATGCCGCCGCGGCAGGGGTGGGAGCTTCCAACGGATCGGGCT
>Ga0335074_10000083_pt1 | contig 172856 bp, 144 predicted proteins | sample Lox_Sample_23_FD_206715 | JGI IMG/M metagenome (GOLD analysis project Ga0335074, IMG submission 206715) | Soil microbial communities from Loxahatchee National Wildlife Refuge, Florida, United States - Lox_Sample_2.3 | ecosystem: Environmental > Terrestrial > Soil > Wetlands | place: USA...
AGCCGCAGGGACTTTTCGATAGCCAGCAGTTCGCTACCGCCGTTTATCAGTCGGAGTTGATGTACCGTCTTCGCAATCTCGGCTACGAGATCGAGCCGGGACGCAGCGGCGCTCCCGAAATCAAGGGTTACTCGCAGGAATATCTGGATGCCTCCAGCCCGCGCAGCCAGCAGATACGTGAGTACCTGGAGAAGAACGGCCACGAGGGGCCGGAGGCGGCACAGATCGCGGCGCACTCGACGCGCGATAAAAAAGAACTTCTCTCTCCTGCGGAAGTTTTTGCGGCCCATCGCCAGCTTGCCGCAGAGTTCGGCCACCAGCCCGACAAGGTGGTAGCCGAGGCCCGCGTCCGCGCATTTGAGCAGCGCGAAGGCAAACAAATGAGCGCCGGAGAAACGATCACCTGGGCGCGGGACAGGCTCTTTGAGCGCGAAGCCGTCAGCGACGAGCGCGCCATCTTTCGGGATGCGCTGCGGCGCGGTATCGGCGAAGTCACCTACCCGCAGGTCCGCGCCAGTTTCGAGGCACGCATCGCATCCGGTGAATTTCAGGAAATGCCGGGGCAGAAACATGACACTGGGCGGCAGTTTACGACGCAACTTACCATCCGAGCCGAACAGGACGTGATTCGCCGGATGCAGCAGGGGCAGAATCAGGCCGTGCCCGTTCTATCCATTCAGGAGGCCGTGGCGCTCACCGATGCCCGCCCAAACCTCAATGCCGGACAACGCGCCGCCATCGAGCAGGTATTGACTTCACACGACGCCATACAAGGTTTGCAAGGCAGCGCGGGCGCGGGAAAGACCAGTGCCCTGATTGCCGTCCGCGAGGGTGCGGAGCAGCATGGTTATGCCGTGGAAGGCTTCGCTCCTACATCCCGCGCCGCACAGCAGCTCCGCGATGCCGGTATCCATGCGGACACCTTGCAGGGTTTTCTTGCACGCGGCAGCCAGCAAGCCGCCGCTGCCCCGGAACAGAAGCATCTTTATATGGTCGATGAGTCCTCGCTGGCATCGACCAAACAGATGCGGGATTTTCTCGAAAGGATCGGCCCGCAGGACCGCGTATTGCTGATTGGAGACACCCGGCAGCATCAGGGAGTGGATGCCGGAAAACCCTTCGAGCAGCTAGTAGAGGCCGGGATGCACACTGTCCGGCTTGACCAGATTGTGCGCCAGCAAGACACGGAGCTGCTTAGAGCCGTGGAACATTTGGCTAAAGGCGAAGTGGCTCCGGCTATTGCCGCGTTGGAGCAACAAGGCCGCATCATCGAAATCGTGGACCCGCAACAGCGCATCGCAGCCATTGCCAAAAGCTACGTTGCCCATCCTGAAAACACCCTCATCGTATCCCCCGACAACGCCTCGCGCCGTGCCATCAATCAGGCCGTGCGGCAGGAATTGCAGGCTCTCGGCGTCGTGGACGCCAAAGACCATCCCATGCGCGTGCTCACGCCGCGCAACGATATGACTGGCGCGGAGCGTGCCTGGGCCGCTCATTATCAGCCGGGGGATGTGCTGCATTACATCCGTGGCAGCAAGGAGCTTGGCATCGAACGCGGCAGCTACGCCCAGGTCGTCGCAACGAATCCGAAGGAAAATCTCGTCACCGTGCAGAAGCAGGATGGAGAGCAGGTCACGTATGATCCCTCACGCTTGCGTGGCATCAGCGTGTATCAGGAGATCGAGCGGGAATTTGCCGTGGGCGATCGCATCCAGTTCACTGCACCGAACCGTGCGCTGCACGTTGCCAACCGCGACCTCGGAACCATCGAGCACATCGCTCATGATGGACAGTTCTCCGTCCGCATGGATAACGGCAAAGCGGTTGTATTCGATGCCAACGAAATGCGGCACCTCGATCACGGGTACGCTGTGACCTCGCACAGTTCGCAGGGGCTTACTTCCGAACGTGTGCTCATCAATATGGATACCGAAGTTCACCCGGACCTCATCAACAGCCGCTTTGCTTATGTCTCCGTCTCGCGGGCTTCGCATGAGGCCCACGTCTACACCGATAATGCCGCGTCTCTCGGAGAGAGTCTCAGCCGCGATGTAAGTAAGAGCGCCGCGCTGGACTTCACAAAGACACAGAGTAATGCGCCTGAACAGAGTGTGGGGCAACAGAAGGTGCAGAATATGGAAGGCTTGGGTCTATCGCTCTAGCGAGAGATAGCCCTCAGCTCGTGACCCTGGGTCATTGCGTAGATCGTTCCTTTTGTGCGTAAAATTTGTGTGCGTGACCGAAGGCCTAGCCGCAATCTGCTTCGTGTTTTTCCAGTCTTCGGCAAAGATATTTTGGCCCCATTCGCACTTTCCTCCCGCTGCCCTACGCAATTCTGCTTCAACGCCGGTTAGATTTGCAGCAGCAACTGCCGATTCAATAACTTAGAGCTATAATGAGCGTGCTAATCGCAATCGTTCTTAAAGACACGCTTGAAAGTCCGTGCATCAACGCTTGATGATCTTCTAAACGAGGTCTTCCGGCGGCTCATTGCGTCAGGTCAGGAGACTTACCCGAGCAAGGGTAAAGCTTTTGAAGTCACTGGAGTGGTTCTCGAATTGACCAATCCAAGGGCACGAATGAGCCGCACGGAAGCCCGTGCGGTGATCTTTAGTTGGCTTGGCGAGCTTCTCTGGTACCTTGCCGGAAATGATGACTTTTCGTTCATCAAGTACTACATCAAGGATTACAAGCCGGATTACAAAGGTGCGACTAAGGTCATGGCTGCCTATGGACCAAGGCTTCGAGCGAAAAACAGAGACCAGCTCAAGTGGGTCGTTGACCTCATCAAGAAAAAGCCCGACACACGACGTGCCGTAGTCCCTATCTACCAACCGAAGGACACACAGGCCAACCTTCCAGAGGTGCCCTGCACTTGCACGTTACAGTTTCTTCTGAGGGGACGCCGTTTAGAGTTGATTACCCATATGAGGTCCAATGACGCATACGTGGGCCTGCCCGGTGATATTTTTGCGTTCACCATGATCCAAGAGATCGTAGCTACGGCGTTAAATGTCGAGCCGGGGCGTTATAAGCACTTGGTAGGGAGTCTTCATCTATATGACGCCGACAAAGGTAAGGCGGAGCGCTACTTAGCTGAAGGCTTCCAGAAGAAAGTAGTGATGCCAATCATGCCTTTGGGAGATCCATTCCCTCAAATCGAGACAATTCTTCGGTTTGAACGTGCTACTCGTCTCGGCAGGCATCCGAAAATACCGAATGACTTGCCAGTCTACTGGCAAGATCTAGCTAGGCTCCTTTCCATATTCCGCGCTGGCAAGGACGATGCGTCTGCGGCTACGCTTCGCAACATGCGCAAGCGGATGCATTCAGATGCTTATATCCCATACATTGAGATGAGACAGCAGAGAGCCGAAAAGCGCGAAACCGTGCCTGCTATGCCATCTGAATTGCCTTTTGAAACGGTTCCCCATGCGTAAAGAAGACTTGGTTTTCACAAAAGCAACCTCTAGGCGGTTAAAAACCTTTGAGGCGAACATTCATCCATTACCTGGTATTGAAGACGAGGAAGCGAGGCGCACTTTCATCTTCCAGATAGTCGAAAGCATCAGGCGGATTCGCTTCGTGCAACAAGTGTCTCAGAGGTCGATCGCGGAATCGCGAAAAAATCCGGCAACTGAGTATTTCGATCCTGTACGAGCTGCAATCCTGCACAAACAAGTGGGCGAAATAGATGAAGCTTCTTGGCTTGTGTTCCTTTTCGTGCATTTTGGGAAAAATGCGAAGAGTGGCTACCGGCTGATCGCTGATGTCTATGGAAGGTTAGGCCAAGGGACAGATTGGACGTGGTCAGAAGTCAGCAAAGACCCATTGGAGTTTAGGCACTGGCTAGATAAGAATCAGCAGAGTCTCAAGACATCGGGTGGCATACACCGAGGATTTGGTAATCACCGCAAGTATCAAAGTCTCGATGCGTGGAAACCTACCGGCACCGGAGAGGCGGTCCAGACCTATATATCTTGGGTAACAAACTCGGGCGGTCATGAAAAACTGTTTGCAAATGCTTTAGTAGCTGCCGACGGTGATCCAGAGGGAGCATTTGCATATCTCTATGGAGCTTTGAACGCAGTTCGTTCATTTGGGCGAACCGCCAAGTTCGACTATCTGGCTATGATAGGCAAGCTTGGACTGGCGGCAATTCGTCCCGATTCAGTCCACTTTGATGGTGCAACTGGACCGGTGACAGGAGCGCGCCTACTTTTCAGCGGAAAACTGAAATCTAAAGGATCGACTAAAAAGCTGGAATCGCTTTCTGATTCGTTAGCTTCACATTTGCAGGTCGACAAACAGGTAATCGAAGACAGCCTCTGTAACTGGCAGAAGAGTCCAACTAACCCGCTCCGATTTAGAGGGTGAAGCTGCTCGCGGTGTAACGTGTCTTGAATCTGTTGAACAGCTTTGGAGAGATTCGTTCCTGATGTTGAAGCTGTCCGACGATCACACCAGCAGAAACATTGCATTGGCGTGCGAGTCTAGCTATTGAGAATGGACTGACCCTTATGGCCTTCAGAGCAGCCTCGCCCCCAGGTTCCAGGATGGTCTCTTCTGCGAACTGATTTGCCTCAGCCTCTTGCTTCGGATTTAAGGCACCCTCCTGCTCAATATGAGCTTCGTCTCCGTGCAGTACTAAGTGCCCAGCCTCATGAAAAAATGAAAACCAGAACTGATCATCTGAGAGAAATCTGGCACTCAGTAAAAGTAGCGCCTTATGTTCACTCAGCATGAGCGTCGCACCGCTAGCTGCACAACCTGGAATGGACCGGCTTACTACAACCGCTACACCGTGCCTCGCACATTCTCTCTGGAGAACAGGAAGAAATTGCTTTGGGTCTTCAATTTTAGAAAGCGGCTTCAGTTCTCGTAGGCTAGCTGAGAAGCCTTTCCGATCCCATTTCGCGCACTCGATATCTTCGGCGAGCAGCTCTCCACGACGAATCCAAGCCAACGTCGTTGGGATATCATTTTGAAATGCATCAGACGTCCTGAATTTCGCAAAGCCAAGACGAGCGGTATATCTTTTACGCCACTCACCTACGCTCCCTATGTCGAAATAATCAAGTAGCTCGAAAGCCACATCGCTTTTTGCATAGGGCTTAGGCAGCCAACCCGAGTCGATCATCTTCTTTACCGGGAAAGCCGCGCTCCATTCAACCAACTCCGGTTCGGCTGCCGCTAGCTCTTCCAAGCTGTCCCGATACTGTTTTTGACGCTCAAGCCAAAAGTGCGCAGTGGAACCAACCGATTTCGCTAGGCCCCTTGCGATGACGGGCGTGACGGGCAATACTCCCGCAAGCAGATCCGCTGTTTGCCTCTCATCGAGACCTATCTCAAGCCGGAAAACGTCGATGCCGACCCCCTTGGCGTGAAGAACAGCGCGAATCGTTTCTCCTGGAGGTGATGCCCAATTCGGACGAAACGCGATATTAGCCATTGAACCTTACCTCTAAGAGTTTAACTCTTGTTATCTGCTGCCAGTTGACCGTCGCTGCTGTGGCTGCCTCGCGATATATGGCGTGGTTTGACTCAAAAATCAAGACACAGTCCTCAGCGACAGGAACTAGAAATCTGTCGGGAGCATCGGGGACCGTTTCCCAAAGCGGAAGTTCAGCTACATTACGAGCAGCCCAAACATCAGCGAGCCTAGCGTGAAATGCTGCGCCAACCGCTCTGCCGTATTTGCGGGCCGGAAGAGTCTTACTCCCCGCCATATTTCTCAGCGCTTTTGTAGAGTAGCCAACAGTCAAGGTCGAACATCATACTACAATCAGTCGTTTGAGCCCTGCCAATCGTACATTGAAACAAGCCTTCCATGACGTGTGAACGGTTTCAATATATCGGATATTTCGACATAACGGGTGATCTCATACAAAGGAGAGGTATCGACCCATGATCGAAACCATACTTTATGAGGAACCAAATACGCGTTCACGCTTTCTGGAGGCTCCTTGTCTCAGAGAACGCGAACAATATCTGTACCACCTCATGCGGCGAGGTTATGGTCCCGGCTACCTGCGTGTCACCTCCGCATTGATGCTGCGGGTCATCCAATTTATGGAACTCACCAAGCTTCGGATGGTGGAAATGGAAGAGATCGAAAGAGCGACCCAAGCATGGGCCGCCTATCGCGGACCGGATCGGAGAGGAAAAATGGGTGACACGACCGTGCGCTTCCCGCGCGTGGCGAAGGGCTGGCTTCTTTTTCATGGCCGACTGGCGATACCGACTGCTCCCTTGCACCCGTATGAAACCGAGATCACAGCCTTTCGTGAGTTCCTGCGTAGGACCAACGGAGCCGCCCCCGGAACCATTCTCGGATACAGCACGCGAGCAAGGTTATTCCTTTCCTGGCTTGTCGCGAAAGGCGGGGAGCTTTCGCTCGTCACTCTGAATGAGGTGGACAAGTACCTTGAGGGGAGACGTAGCGAAGGATTGAATCTCTTGACAATTGCTTGTTATGCACAGTCGCTGCGGGCCTTCTTCCTGTATGCGGAGGGACGCGGCTGGTGCCGGACGGGGCTTGCGCGAGGAATCCGAAACCCAACTGCGCAGAAATTCGATCCCGACCCAAGGGGGCCTAAGTGGGGAGATGTCCGCCGAATGCTTCTTCATGAGAGCAAGAAGACGACAGCTCAGGGGCTGCGCGCCCATGCCATTTTGTTGCTTTGTTCCATCTATGCGCTACGCAGCAGCGAGGTGACACGGCTGCGGCTGATCGATATCGACTGGCGTGAAGAGACGTTCTGCGTCCAGCGTGCCAAGCGCGGAGGATACCAGCGCTATCCTCTGCAATACGAGGTCGGGGAGGCGATTCTGCGCTATCTGAAGGTGAGGCCGCGCTGCGACTGCCGCAATGTCTTCGTGACCTTTCAGGGGCCGCATCGTCCGATGTTGAATTTTGGAATGTGGAATATTGTGAGCCGCCGTTATAAGGCTCTCGGTATCGAATCAAAAAATCGCGGCCCGCATTCCTTGCGCCATGCCTGCGCGACACAGCTACTCAAAAAGGGGACTTCTCTAAAAGACATCGCTGACTTCCTCGGACATCGCAACACCGAGGCGGTAGGCATCTACGCAAAATTCGATACGAGGTCGCTACGCCAGGTGGCGGCCTTCAGTCTGAAGGGCCTGTGACCCTCTTGCCCGCGATTCAAGCCTATATCGATATGAGACAAGCTCATGGTGTCCGCTTCGATAAAGGCGCGAAAGAGTTCCGCTCGTTTGCGGGGAAAGTCGGCGATGTGCCGATCAACGAGATCAAGCCTGTGCAGATTCTCGATTTCCTGAACGGTCCTCGCACCGGCGCGGTAACCTGGCGCAAGAAATTTGGTCTCCTCAAACTATTCTTTGAGTACTGGACCGCACGAGGGCTACTCGACGGCTCGCCGATGCCGCCCCTTCGTCTTCCAGCCGCACTGACCGTCAAGCCTTACGTGCCCTACGTCTATACGCGCAACGAGGTGCGAGTTCTCCTCCGCGGAACCCCTTTATGGGAGAACTCCTCGTGGAACAACAGAGAAACCGGCAGGATGGATGCTCGAACATTCCGCATGTTCCTCCTGACTCTTTACGCGACAGGAATGCGGACGGGCGAAGCTCTGAATCTCCGGCGAAAGGACGTGGAGTTGAAGCAGGGTACGATCACCATTCGTGACGGCCGTTCCAGTCGGGTCCGAAAGATTCCCATTGGGCCGGATCTCTGCGCCAGGCTGCGTCGACACAAGCGCGACCTGGCCAGTGTGCCTAATGAGAGCCCGTACTTCTTTGTCGGCAAAGATGGCAAAGCCCTCAATGGAATTGCGGTGGGTAGGGCATTCCGCAAGCTGCGCAGCCTTACGGGAGTTCAGCGGCACGACGGGGCTATCTATCAGCCTCGTATGCACGACCTGAGAGCTACTTTTGCAGTGCATCGTCTCACCAGTTGGCTGCGGCAGAAAGCCGACCTGAATCGACTGATCCCCGCGCTCTCCGCGTACATGGGCCAGATTGGGCTAGGCGCGACCGAGCGATATCTCAAGCTGACACCGGAACGTTTTCGGACTCAACTCATCAAGCTGAGTCCACAGGAGCGAGGGAGGAAGCGTTGGCGCGACGACCCCGCCTTGATGAAGTTTCTGGATGGGTTGTGATCGGAGGAAAGGGGCGTACAGCGCGCACGCCTCTCCACCAGACAGCTCATAGAACTCACGCTGGAATGCCTTGCTCAACGGAAACCGCTTACGGAAGTGTGACCAGCTCAAATTGTCGTCACGGCGTGGCGACAATTTGAGCTGGCTCTTTTCAATTTGGAAATTGGAAATCTTTGAACGGGCCCGATTGTGCATGGGTCCGGCTACTCGGAAGAACTCGGAAGTCGCTCGCTTCCGAGTAGCCCAGGATTTGTCTCAGCATTGCTGAGACAAATCCCTTCGCATCCGAGAGCCGAAAACGGAATTTCGCTCTAACTAGCTGTTTCAACCATTGTTGAAATGGCTGATTTGGGCGAAACGAGATAAATTGACCAGGCTGGCTCCAGCTTTGAAATTGTGGCTCCAGGGGAATTGGTGCGCCAGTGGCGCACTAATTTGTTCCGCTTTCGTATTTCATCAATTCCGGGATTTGTCTCACCGATAACAATGCAAAGATGTGGCTGCGCATTGCAGTAGAGGCGTCCGATGCCTGTGCCGAATCTCATCCTGTTTCGGTCATCCCGAAAAGTTCGGAAAGGTCCGGCGGTTCATAATGCCTGTCGCTGAGTCGAAGCGGTATCTCTTCGCCTGTGCTGCGGTCCTCGATGGCCGTTGTTTTCAGCGTGCTATGGAACGTCTGAAAGACGTTATTCATCGCGTTGCTGAAATGGTCATGGTCCTCGCTTTGCAGTTGCGTCCAGTATTCCTTGAGTTCGGCGGACAGATAGGGGAGGATGCCATTCAGCATATTTTCCGCATCCGGCCCCATGAAGGTGTCCTGAAAATACGTTCCGCACTCATACGCCAGGAGGTCGTCCACGATGGCCATCCGGCACATGCGGTTCATTGCTTCCCGATGGGTCAAAATCCAGAGCAGAAGTTGCCTTTCTTCTGGCGTCGTTTTCGGATCTTGCAAAAACTCCACCGCCGTTTCCGCTTCCACCACGAAATCGGCGATCAACCGAAACGGAACGGCATCAGTGGGCGATGGCACCCGCACATCATCGGGCCTATCGCCGGTCGCAGGATGGACGTTCTCCGGGTCTTGCTGGCGATCTGACATAAGCACCTCCAGTCCAACTCATTCGCTCATCCTACAACTCCGCAAGAAACTTCATCAATGCAGGATCGTCGCGCCATCGCTTCTTGCCCCGCCTGGGACTCAGCTTCGCAAGCTGCGTCCGAAACCGTTCCGGGGTAAGCGAGAGGTAACGTTCCGTGGAGCCAAGCCCGGCCTGCCCCAGATAGACTGCGAGCGCCGGAAGCATCCGGTTCAGGTCCGCGCCATGCCGTATCCATCCCGTAATCCGATGCACCGCGAAGGTATGGCGCAGATCATGCAACCGGGGCTGATAGCGCGCTCCGTCCCTGCGAACCACTCCGGAATGCCGCCGTATTCTTTTGAACGCGGAAGAAAGGGTATTGATATTGAGACCCTCACCGCTCTTGTTCACGAAGAAATGGGGATCGTCGGTCTCGTGCCGCAACCTTGCTCTCATGTACCTTCCGAGAATCTTCTGCAAATCGGGGCCGATCGGAATGGTGCGGGACCGGTTGAATTGATTGCCGCGGATCGTCACCGTGCCTTTCTTGAGATTCACATCCTTGAGCAGCAACCGATGTGCCTCTCCCAACAATGCGCCCGTTCCGTACAAGAAGATCAGGAAGGTGCGAATTGTGCGCGCGTCGATACGGCACCACGTCTCCCGTTGACTGGACCGCGTGGCCTTCAGCAGTTCCCGGATTTCCCCGTGCGAGTAAATGTAAGGGATGAAGACTCGCGGGCTGGTTTTTCGCTTCGCGGGCAGGGGTAGGACCTGCATCTCGCCACGCGCGAGCCAGAAATCGAAGAATGCCCGCAGCAGGCCATATTTCTTTTCCCAGCTCACAGGAGAGGTCTTCGGTCCATCGAGGAAAGACGCGACCTGGCGAGCGGTGACACGTTCCAGCGCGGAATGGCCTACATACCGGCTCAACGATAAAAGGTTCTGCTCGGCCTTGGCATAGTTCAATCCTTCGGACCGCTTCCGCTCGACATACACTTGGATTGCTTCAAGGAAAGTCATCGTATCCCCGCTAAGCTGAATGCGGCGACCTTGTGCAGAGAACGTTGGTCGTATTTCGCATAGATCCCAACCGAACGGGTATCTTGATGGCCTAGAAACTCCGCGATCTCTTTCAACGAGCTGCCTTTCTTGAGGAGGTGGGTAGCGCAGGCATGGCGCAGCGAGTGCGGCCCGGCATGTTCGCTGGGAATGTTCATCGTCTTCATTTGCCTCCCGACGATGCCCCACATACCGCCTGGCCCCAAGGGGCGAAACGGGAGCCGCACCGTCAAGAACATGTGCCGGCAGGCACATCGGGCGCGGCCCCTTTGCAGATACTCCAGGATCGCTTCGCCCACTTCATATTGAATCGGGTATTGCTGGATGCCGCCTCGCTTGGCGCGGCGCACCGTGAAGATTTCCGTGCGCCAGTCAAAATCATCCAGCCGAAGACGCGCAACCTCGCTGCTGCGGAGGCCATAGACGGCATACAGGAGAATCATCGCCCGCGCGCAATTCCTTCGGCGTCTTGCCGTTGACGGAGCGAATGAGCTGCCGCACCTGTACCCAGCTCGGCCCTTTGGGAGCTTCCGTGTACTTCGGCAGGCGCGGACTCACAATACCGCGCGACAGACCCCGGTCGCACCAGCCGCGTTCTGCTGCATAACCGAAGAAAGCGCGCAACGCTTGACAGTGCGTCGCCACTGTTCCCAGTTGCCAGCCCCTCTCTCGCTTGTCCGCGAAGAATCGATCCACGTCCCTGATGGAAACGAGTGACAGGTCTTCGTGCTGTTGCGCTACCCATTCCAGAAAATTCTTGGCCCGCTGCGTGTAGCTGCTCACCGTAGCCGGGGAGAGTCCGCGATGCACTTTCAGAGAATATTGGAACTCCGCGAGTTGCGTATCAAAAGAACCAACCGGCGCAGCCGGAACGACAAGGCAGTTATGAAAGCTCAGCCAGGCTCTTGCAATCCGGGCAAAGTTCAGACGTGTGGCCACAGCAGCCCTGCCCGTCCCCCTGCGTTCCAGGCTTCGGTACTTGGTCCAGCGCGCGCTCGCTTCGTCGATTTCATCAAGTTCTACAGGGCGTAGACTGTTCAGCTCCAAGATACGGACGATATGGACGAGAAAAGTGGCAGTGCATCGAACCCGCGTGGTATTCAGGCCCGTTTGCAGCAAATGGGTCAGATATTGATCCCGTTCTCTGAGAAGCGGCGCGCTGCGATGCCGCAGATGGACACTCGGATAGTGAGAGACACTTTCGATCACTCGATTTTGCTCCTTTCAAGGTGGACGGCATACATTCCGCCCATAGAAAACGATAGGAAAAGCCAATGGAAAATTGACATTCGGAGAGTAAACCATTGGCTTGAGCCGAATGCTGCTCCCAAGCCACTGTGATTCACAGCTCACATAAAATGACATTTAAGAAAAACATCTCAGCGCACCTGAGTTGCCTCGGAGAATCGAATGGCAAACGTTATCGCAGCCTTAAAGCAAATGTCTGCGCCTCCCACCGACCGCGCAGCCTTTCAATCCTGGCTGGAGCAGGAAGATGCTATCGCGTTCCTGCGGCGGAACGCCGCGGACGACGAATTTGTGCTCTACGCAAATATGCCCAATATCTTCATCCATGCGGTGCTCGTGCCGTCTAACTCCATCCAACCGCCGAATGTAGATGATCTTATGCAGTGGCATTGTGACGCCTATTCCGGTTGGGGAGTGATGACTTCGTATTCGCCGTCACCCTCAATCGAAGTGACACCGCCGCTTGACGGCACAGGGAGCGCGACACTCGATCAAGGGGAGCAGTTGGTCTTCGCGCGTGAATTCGTGGGCCGCGTCGGCGACAAACACTACATCGAAATCCTCCAAAGATTTGTTCATCTCTCCGATCTTCATTACCTCGCTGAAAATAGCGCCTATTGCCGGTTGGACCGTCACGGCGATGTGGAGGAGATCATTCGGGTTATCGAGTTGCCTGCCGGCGACCAGATATTTGGCGGAACCGTGATGACTGTCAAGCGAGAGGTCTTGGACCGCTACGTGACCCTTACAGATTCCGCTATCGTGCGAACCTTCGATTTTACGCGCGTCCGCTTGTCTCAATTTGGCGGTTGGCAACACGGTCACGAAGATGTTGTCACAAACTTGGGAGACGTCTTTTTCCGCAAGCATGTGGAGCCGGGACATGCGAGCTATATGCGCGGCTGCCAGATCGTCCATTCCCAGGTATCGAAGGAATCTATCGTTGACGAATTCCACCCTGGCTCTCGCAAGGACGCGCAATATGCGTCGTTTATCGCGCAGGATTGGAGGCACAACGAGATTCGAGAAATCTCCTGTGCTCCCGGTGCAACCGCGAATTATTTCGTGAAGTTGGATTTACCGTTTGAACACAGCCCGGTATTTTTTCGGCCTGAAGTTCTCTCTAAGTACAAGGCTGATTCCGAGAAATACCGGCTGGATGGTCGCACCATCTCATGCCGTGGTACTTGGTCGCTGCAAAGTTTCGACATCAACGAGGCCGGTCAGGTTCATACCTATCTGGTGTACCTGCGTCATCTTCCCTATGAAGAGCAGTTACATTGGAAGGCTCATAACGAGGCTCCCAAAGGTCCGATCTCGCAGCGGGCCTATCTGCACGATTTTGAAGGGAGTTGGACAGAGATATACGACCCCCTTGAAAGCATCAAAGAACAGGTGCGCAAATTGCAGGAGAAGCGAGTACCGTGGTGGACCCTGCGCACGGAGGATACGGTCAACCGCTCGCACTATCCCGTAACCGCATCCTTTGATGAGTGGGCAGACGAGATTCTGCACTTGCAACAACTCATCGTCGAGCCGTTCGAGAAAACGTGGTTCAAGGACGAATTAGTGCGACTGGGAAAACAGCCGAATCCGCAATTCGGCTCCCTGGTACTGACGGAGGAATACCTTGCAGCATCAGGCGTAGATGCAGATGAAGCGAAAAAGATTGTCGCGCCATTGCGGACACTGCATGATCTTCGATCCAAACTGAAGGGGCATAGTATCGGCAAGGCTTCTCTTACCCAAATCAAACAACAGACCTTGGCGGAGCATGGTAGCTACAAAGACCATTTTCGTGCGCTCTGCGAATTATGCGATCAATCGCTGCGAAGAATCACGGAGATCGTAGAAGCACGACAAAGCACAACTACGCCATGATTTCTCGCTGGTAGTACGTGGATGGGTTCAGCACAGCAGCCAGCGATACTGCGCGGTCGATTAGCGGTCACTCTGCCCTGCGATTCGCAGAAGGAGCGGTCTCGATATGGTGGTCCTTTTTCCATTTAAGGAAAGCATCCCTCGCCGCCATCAGCCATTCATCATGGTGCATATCGGACTCGGTTTCCTCAAGGATGTATTCGCCCAACGCCACATATCTACCAAAGCCGGGCCGTCCGTACCAGACTCCATACTCGTCCGCGAGTTGATTGATGAGTGCAGTAACTTTTTCTCTGTGTAGTTTCTTTTCTTCTGTAGTATTCATGCGCCCATCATAGCCCCGATGCACTACCTATAACCATCGTGTTCCTCTTTGGAGCGGGAAGGATGCTCCGCCCTTCCCTCGCTGCAACCGCCGAGAGTGCCGGCGTTTTCCGCTTCCCATCCATGCGGCCTGTTCCTGCCGCAACGCGGCCCTAAAACCATGCGGAAGTAGACCGAAATTTCTTCTTTTATCAAGTGCCCCCGCTTCATGCGGCTTTATGGCAGAGCCGGTCGGAACCCGTCAAGGGTGTTCGCTGACGCTCCATAAACGCGCAGAGTGCGCGCGCCCTTGACCGAACCCGCCTCGCCTCTGCCCGCCGCGCAAGACATGAAGCGGGGGCACTCAACAAAAGAAATTTGGTTGAGAGCCAAAGGCGAAATGCCCTCCTTCAGAATCTCGCCCCACGCGGGCAGCACAGGAGAGCAAAACATCATGTCTACCACCACCAACAACAGCACAGCCACCACCACCGCGCCGCACAGGAAAAATGCGGCGCTCCCCATCCGTAGCGAGTCACCCTATCAGGGCCGCACAGCGCAGAAGGACAACCCCACCCAACTCATCATCCGGCAGGCCGTGGATTTCCTGATTCAGCAGGTGCGGGAAGGCAAGAGCGAAACCCTGACCGCGTATCTGGCGGCCATGTCCCGGTTCCGCAATTACAGCTTTGGCAACATCCTTGCCATTGCACGGCAGAAGCCCACCGCAACCCGCGTTGCCGGTTACGGCGCATGGAAGGAACTTGGCCGATTCGTGAAACGAGGCGAGAAGGGCATCCAGATTCTCGCGCCCGTAACCGGCTACCGCCGCAGGAAGGATGACACGGAGCAGGAGACGGACGAGAAACCGCGTCCGGTACTCATCGGCTTCCGCGTGGTTCACGTCTTCGATGTGGCGCAGACCGAAGGCGCAGACCTGCCGGAGTACGAGCTTACCATCACCGGCGAAGTGGGCGAGTATCACGACCGACTGCGGGATTTCCTCGCAGCGCGGGGCATCGAGCTTGAATTGAATGAACGCATCGCCCCGGCATTGGGCGTGAGCTATGGCGGCAAGATTGCCTTGCTCCCCGGCCAGCCGAAGGCGCAGGAGTTTGTGACGCTGGTACACGAAACGGCGCACGAGCTTTTGCATCAGGCCGACCGCGCCACCTTTACCACGCCGAAGGTGCGCGAGACCGAAGCCGAGGCCGTGGCTTTTGTTGTCGGTCAAGCTATCGGCTTGGAAATGGGCACCACGTCGAGCGACTACATCCAGATGTACAGCGGCAATGCTGCGCTCTTGGCCGAGAGCCTTGAAGTCATCCAGCGCACGTCCGCCGTCATTCTCTCCGCGTTGCAGCCGCCTCCGTCAGAAGAGGCGGCACCAGCGGCCAGCGATGCGCTTGCGGAGGTGGCGTAATGCAGACCCTACTCCGCATCCTTGAGCGGGCCGGAGGCTATCGGCCCGCTCTCTACCTCAAAATCGAAAACCCGCCGTACATGGCTCTCGTTATCGAGGCCGTGGGAGAGCCGGGGCCGCTCGGATTGCCCGCCATCTCCGTTGCTCATTATGGCGAGATGAACGGCGACCTGATGCGCGACCCGGAGATGTGTTTCGAGTTAGTGAAGCCCATCGGCTGTGGGCTGTCGCTTGACCCGTACTACTGGCGCAACGATTACGTGGGCGTCGAGCAGTGGTCCCGCAATCTCGTTCGCGGGAACTATGTCGCCCTTATCGGCTTGCACGGCCAGCATGAACGCTTTGCCGCCGATTGGGACGAAAACCTGAAATTGCAAGGCTTCGCGGAAGCCTTCACGGACAAGTCGATTCGCGGCTAGTCCGCTCCCCCTGCTGAGCGGAACAGCCAGCGTGTCTCCGCTCCGCGTGTCCTCATCTTTCAACTGCTCGAAAGGAGCTTGTCATGTCGAAGACCGTTGCAGCACAGAACAACGTCGCCACCACTCTCCCGCTTGCTCTCTTGCAGGAGTCGCCCACCAATCCCCGCCGCCGTTTCAATGAGAAGGCATTGCAGGAACTTGCGGCCAACTTCACCACCCAGGGCATCGTGCAGCCGTTGATTGTCCGGGCCATCGAGGACGGTAAATATGAAATCGTGGCCGGTTCGCGGAGGTTCCGCGCCGCGCAGCTTGCCGAACTCAAAGACGTTCCCGTTATCGTGCGGGTGCTTTCCGATGCCGCTGTGCGTGAATTGCAACTCACCGAAAACCTGCTCAGGGAAGACGTGCATCCCTACGAAGAAGCATTGGCCCTGCAAGGTCTCTTGCAGCTTGAGGGAACGCACTACGATGTCGCCAGCATCGCAGCGCGGCTTGGCAAATCGCCCGCATACATTACGACTCGGATTCGCTTGACCGAGCTTGCGCCGTCAATTGCCGAGGCGTTTCTGGCCGATGAGATTGGCGTCGGCCATGCACTCGAAATCGCCAAGCTGCCACAAGACCAGCAGCCGAAGGCACTGGACGCCGCTTTTCGCTCCGTCTGGAATGGCGGCACACAGTCCCGCGTTGTGCTGCCGTTGCGCGACTTCACCGCATGGATTCAGCAGAACATTCTGCTCTCGCTCGACTCTGTGCCCTTCGACAAAAAGGATGCAACGCTTGTGCCCGAAGCGGGAAGTTGCGCGGAGTGCCCGAAGCGTACCGGCTTCAACACCCTGCTCTTTGGGGACATGAGCCAGCGCGACCAATGCACGGACGGAGCCTGCCTCAATCACAAACTGGCGAGATTCGTAGAGCGGCAGATTGAGGCCAAGCCCAAGCTGGTGCAGATCACCACATCCCGTGTGTTGCAGACGGACAGCGCAATACTCCCGCGCACCCGTTATGTGGCTCTCCAACTCACCAACCCGGCGAAGTCCAAGCAGCCGCTTTCGCCCTATCAGAAGCCATGCAAGCACATGGCCGAGGCGATTGTGGTAGACGGCGCGGAGCGCGGCCACACCGTCAAAGTGTGCGCGGAGCCGACCTGCGGCGTTCACTTTGCCGACCGTCGCGCTCCCTCACCGGCGCAGGTTGCCAAGGAGCGGGAGCAGCGCCGCAAGGAGCTTGAGAAACGCAAGCTCGAAACCACCGTGCGGCATCGCATCCTTGCTGAAGTGCTGAAGAAGGTAGGAGCACCGCTTGACCGCGCCGACCTTATTCTTATCGCCAGCGCCGTACTAGACCGCATGGAGCCGCTGCGCCGGGAAACGCTGGCACGGCGGCACAAGATGGTGGATGGCTCCAGCAGCGAAGTCACCTATCCGCAGGTGCAAAAGGCGCTCCAGCGACTTGTGCGGCAGTTGGATGAGTCCGGCCTGTCCAAGCTGATTGTCGAAGTCGTATTGCTTGGCAGTGTGGATTCGGCAGCGCAGGAGGAAGGCGACATGCTTACCACAACAGCCAAGCGGCATCGCGTGGATGTGGTCAAGGTGAAAGCAGCGGTAGAGACAGAGTTTGCAGCCAAGCAAGCAAAGGCGGCAGCAAAAGAGAAGAAGACCACGGCGAAGACAGCAAAGACCGCGAAAGCCGCGTAAAACAACTTCGTTTGCTAAGGCGTCCGGTTCTCCCGGACGCTTTCTTTATTCTGGCGTGCCCGTCCTCCCAGCCCTGCATGTGCCGCCGCCGCTGGCGCCGGTACCATGCTCTCCCACCCGGACGGGCACCCAAAGGCTTTACAACCTGAACAAGTTCTATGAGCCAATGGAGCTAATCGGTCGTTTGGTGCGCCTGCGAAGCAGTGTTTTTAATCTGAAGAATCTGTTCCTCGGTAGTGCGGAGGTTGACGTAGTTTTCAGGATTGTCCTGAAACACGCTTGTTTGATTGAAGTGGATCAGCAGCAGTTCAATTCCTTCGCGCCCGATGATTCGCTTTTGTAGAAGCGCATACGCTTCGAGGTTTGTGTCTCCGCCGTGGAAACGCCGGCAAACCTGAGCGCATATATCGGCAACCTGAACGCCGATGGACTGTTTGGAATCGACAAAACTCATGTGGTTCCGCAGCAAATCACCGAGGTTGGAGATCCCCGGCTCCACGCGGTACTTGCGGTGATAGGGATGATTGCGTAATCTCCACTCCCGCGGAACGAGTATGGCCTGGCCTTGCTTTGCACGGTTGAGATGAGCTAGGCGATGGTACTCCTGCCAAAAATTGATTGGCCCAGGTTCTTTGATGAAAGACCTGTCAATGGCAATCTCAATGTTCTCGAACTCCTGATCGTACTCTTGCTCCAGAAAGGCGCAGATCATCAGTTGTACGGCTTCCGCAATGGCCCTCTCGGCGGTAACGATCCAGAGGAAATTGACCGCACTCCGTTTCCTTGTCCATCCCGATACTTCGGTGTAGCCCTGCGCCAGCGATTTATTGGGAGGGTCTCGTTGGAGAAGTAACCGTGCTGTGTGAGCATATTGCGCGGCGAGCTGGTCCTTCGCCGCTGTCACATGACACTCTTGCGTCACTGACGTATCCGTCCCTACCACCGTGAGCAGCGGAGCGCGTTCAGAACGAGGCAAGACTTGTTGGACGAAGGACTTCAGTTGGTTCGAGTCCAGTTCACTCCCCTTAACTTCACGAGCACTCTTTCCCACAATCGAACTCTTCCACGCGAGAAATCGAGAGCTGAAGCCATCCATTGCCCCGTCAGGAATCACCAGAGCGGCCATCAGGGAGACTCCCGGCGTGCCCCATCCAAATGCTCCCGATTCGTCCATAAAAATACGCATAAGGTTCTTTTAGTACATAGTCAGAACACGATCTGCCTCATTGCTTCGGGCGGACAATCGTGCCTGATGCCGCGACTTCGGATGTCATGGATATGCCATCAAGTGATAGGGGACCATAATCCTCAAGCCGGATCACGCGATTCATCTTGCTCAGAAACGACATACCCTCTACTGTTTCGATGGCTTGCTTCCAGAATCTCTCCAGTGTGGTACAGACATCCTCAATCACATCGTCGAGCAATTTCTTAGTGCTGATCCACTCATCCTGTTTCAACATTTCCGCGGCACGCCATGAATTCTTGACTCGCTCAAGAGGCGACTTGTTCTTATCAGGGTTCCAATCAGGAACAAACATTTGTTGAACCTCGATGGCTCTTCCGATCACGGCGTTATGCAGAAGTATGTCCCGGTAGTCGCTGATCTTATTAAACGGATAGAAGTCTTTTGGGAATTGCAAACCTTCCACTTCAAACACCCGGCATCCGCAGTCCGTGCCGAGATCGTTCATCTTCGACAGAAAGGAATTGAAGTTATCGCCGACCGAGTCTAGGAGGAAAAGTACGTCCTCGGGATGGTTAAGAACGGCTTTCTCTTCTAAGAGCCGTTTCACGGCCCGCCCCAGGAAGTAAAACACCGAATAGTGGGCCATCGCTGTTTGTTCATAACGGACCGGAATCTCTGTACGGAGCCGAATCCATTTTTTAGGGTCATTGGCAGATAGTGAATCGATCCGGTGCGTCAGAGGAACAATAAAGTTGCGCCACAGAATTTCGTATGACGGGAATCGGTCAGCTAACAGCGGCCAGAACTCTCGTTCTGAACGGTCGCCGTGATTTAACAGATTGAGTCCTGATTGTTTGAATTGATTGATATCGGCCATGCTAACCACCTGTCGTCTTCGGGCTAAAACAATTCACTTACGCAATCTCATCTCCCGGCAGATTCGCAAAGATTTGTGGGAGAGCCTGCTTGAGAATCCGATATTCATCGGAAAAAGTAATCGGCCCATCGGAAAGGCGCTGCGCTTTTTCAATTTCCTGCGCCGCCTCTTCGCGCGTTATGAGTCCAGGGTGCAGCCCGATTTCCCCGGTCCTCGTGATACTGACATAAAGCGCCGACTGTTTCTTTCGATCTATTGATCCGTCAGCGATTTTGCGCGCCGTGCCGGATGCCCAGTCGTCATCCTTCCAAGGACTCCTGGCTGCCAACCGTTCAATCTCTTCGTGGCGGTAGATGTTCAGAGCTGTTGCCACATCGGGAGGAAATGAAAAGTCAGGTTCAACCGGCTCTGGATCATTTGGGTCAGGTGCGAACTTTCCCTGTTTGTATCTTTCCAATCTTCGTTGCAGCCATCCCATCATGGCTGCATGTCTTTCCTCGTTTCGTTTGCCCTGCTCCGAAAGCCGCTCCCAGTCAAACGGGGGTAGCCATTCCATTACCAGACCCAATAAATGTTTGCACTGATGTCGTGCCATTGACCGTTGAACTTCGGGCAGCCACGGAAGGGCATCGTCGAGAACAAGCTGTAGCAAGAATGCCTTTGCAAATTCTTCCTGAGAGAGTACCGCCAGTGCGAGCGCGGTCGAGAACCTGTCCCAATCGAACAGAGTCTTTGCGTCTTCCAGGAGCCTCTTGCCATTTGCAACAGTCTCCGAGATCGAATTCGTGAGTGCGTCGTCTTTGGGCTTCATGTCACCGACTTTCTGTGGAAGCACCTCATTCATCAATCGGATTCTTCAGGCATCGGATACCGATGAATCGTAAACTCACCGTCCAACGACTCCAGATCGACCTCAATGACTTCGTTCACTAACTGCTGTGCCTCACCAACTTCATCAAGAACGGCCTCGAACAACTCGCATTGGACCTCTGCATTCATTTCACTCGGTCCATTGATACAGACGAGTCCTGCGTGAAGCGGAACATCCGCAAATTGCCCAGCGGCCCCCGGATTGTCCGCATGACCGCGGAAGTCCACGCTGTTTCGAGTCACAAGCGTCCAGTCGCCCTGCAGGATGAAAGGCTTCAGCTCCCAGTCTTTCCAGCCTGCTTTTCCCATCCAGACCACATGAGAGCTTTCTACGAAACCGCGCCCTTGGGCGACCGCGACCAAATCGAGACTTAGACATTCATCAATCAGAAATTTCACCACGCACTATCTCCCTGATAAGGAGCTGCGTAGTCGCTTTTTCGTGATCGCCCCTCTGTTATGCCTCTCAGTAGATGAGGTCCGCCTGGGACGCCCGCGTGGGGGAACCGCTTTTGCGTAAACGGAAGCCAGCTCAACCTGCCAATCTTGCAGACTTGGGTATGACTTTAGAATTCGCTCTTTTGGAGTGCCTGCATCAACTGCGGCGGCGATGTCGTAGACCGGCACCCGCGTCCCCTTGAATACGGGTGTCCCGCTGAGAATTTCGGGGTCCTCTACCACCATTTCGTGTGCCTTCCTTAACTGAGCAAGCCGCTCCGCTACGCCCTTCCAAATCTCAGAGAAGTGGACGGTGATGGAATGATCTTCGATGACACAGTTCTCCCACTCTCTCCAACTGCCGCAATGCACCATCGCATTCCGAATGGTTCGCAGCCGGGCCTGGGCCGTCAGCAACTCGGCGGTCTCGAAATAGAAGGCAATCAGGATGCAAGCATCGGTACGGAATGTGCGCATCTGCGTCGTGCTATACAGGTCCTCCGGCAGAATCTTTTCATCAATGATCCTGTGAATCTGCGGGACCGATACACCGGCAGCGATTGCCGCCTCGCTGGTTGTCAGGCGTTCCATGAGAGCTTCCACGGGGCACCTCCTGCATCTATCATAATCCTTCTGACGCTTCAGAACAATTATTGATTTCATGCACTGGAGGCCGCGACTGTGGCAAAATCCTATGCAGTGGTGTTGCAACAAGTTGTGGCAACATTTGGGGTCGGTTCGGTTGGCCCTCTGCTGAGGAACCAGCGGGTCGAATGCGAAATTGCTGGGGTTTTTCGCAACCCCACTTTAGCCCCACAACAAGGATTCCTCACCGTTCTTTCAAAGGACTTAGAGCGCCAACCGCTCCCGTTAAGTCGTTGAAAATACGTGAGTTATTCATTTTGGGAGCAGAGGGTCGGGGGTTCGAATCCCTCCGCCCCGACCATTCTTCCAATCCTCTCTTAAAGCCCTCTGCTTTAAGCCCTTTGGGATGAGTGGGTAAGCACCCTTCCCAGACCTTAATATCAGGACATGCGCCGCCCTGCTTTTGCGCCCAGAAGATGATGGCCTGTTCTCAGGGGTCTATGTATGATTGTTGTGCAGCCTCCATCTTATTCACGGAAATGTTCACGGTCACGCTGGACTGGCGTGCCGGTTCCGGCACGAATTGGCGAGAGATGCTCTTGGGCTGCATTCGGCTGGGAGGATCTGAGCGATGTCTTGGATCAGCGACTTAAAACGCGCGATGAAGAAATTCCCCGAGCTGGACTTGCCACGCGCCGAACGGCGGACTGCATCCAGGCTGGCGGCCAGATATGGGCCTGACTCCGCATCCGCACCCGCACGCATCAAGGACATCAGCGACACAGGCCTCTACCTGGTTACTGAAAAGCGCCTCAGCACCGGCGAATTGATCACCCTCACACTCGAGGAGGAAGGCAAGCAGGAGAACAGCTCCGAGCTCCAAGTTTGCGTGCATGCGCGGGTCGCACGGCAGGGAGAGGATGGCATCGGGCTGTCGTTTGTCCTGCCTCCGGGACTGGATACCGACCTTTGGGGTGTGCTCGTACGGAACATCGTCGTTCTCAACGATCAACGTCAAATCGCGGAAATGTTCCGCACCCTCAGGACCGTCCTCTTCCTGTGCCGCATCTGTCAGTCCGGGGCTGAGGAGGCGATCCTTCTGCTGGGCGGGCAACTCGACTCGGACCGCACTGAATCCTTGGTCAAGATCGCGCTGTCCGCGGAAAGCATGCTCGCTTCGGAGCCTGACGCCGACCGCATGCGCGCTAATCCCAAGCTTGTGGCAAACATTCTGAAAGAGGGGTCCTGGTGCCGCGATGAAGTGGTCATGCCGCTATGGGCGGGGCTTCTCGCCTCATCCTGCTCCGCTGGCGCGCCCGACGACTCCAATCAGGTGCTTGTCAAGCTGCTCATCAACATGCTGCCTAACCACGCGAAGATCTTCATCGACGGTTGCGAGCGAGCCTTGAAGTCTGCACCCGGAGGTGAGAAGTCCCCCGACGCTTCCATCGTTCTCAGCACGAAGGAGATGATTATTCTCACCGGCGAGTACGACCTTACCAAGAATTCGCATGACGTTGCCCATCTGTTCTATCTGGGGCTGATTCAGAAGCAGTTCAACTTCACCTCCTACCGTGACATCGAGAGCTTCGATATCACCCCCACCAACCTGGGCCTTGAGTTCTTCAAGCACTGCCACGGCGATCGCGGAAAGATCGAGCCGCATCTTGTCGAAGCGGCCAACACCCATTTGCTCAACTTCGCCCCCCAACTTACGCGCCAGTTCAACATCACTGTAGACGAGATGACAGATAGGACGAAGCCTAACGATCCACCTTATTATCAAGTTGCGATTGCGCCTTCACAAGGTACAACGAGTGCGACGGCTACCAAACAGTACTCCTCAAAAGAAGAGTTCATTGCGGACCTGCAGCAGAGGCTTGGATACGCTGATGGCGCGATAGAGAGGTTCTTTGCCGACCCTGAGCGGCATCATAAGTTACTGAACCATCCCATGTGTGACGAGGACGCACAGTACTTTGGCTGGTACCCGGACTACGACAAACGCTGATTGACGTTCGATACAGAAATTTCACGTTTGACGGGTGACCTACATCTGAGTGATGAGCCAGGATGAGCGTGCCCTAAGTCATGCATTTGATACTGGACCCACCACCTCTTTTGCCTGACTGGGCTGGGGCCTACTCCAAACGGCACACCTTCGCGACCGCGTTCTCATAAGGGCAGGGAAGACTCGTCTTCGCATCCGCCCGAAGCAGCATCCAGGTCGCGCCTAACGGCTTCAGCTTCTCCATGCGCTCCTGATCACTCATCTGGTTGATTCCGATCTGCGCGTCGCGTTGCCTCGCCCACAGGCCCGCAATTGACGGCTTGACGACGGCTGCAACTGCCTGATCTTTGTCGTCGGCCAGCAGACTCCGCTCCGTTATCGCGCGAAAGCCCTGCATATCCACGCCGTTGCGAAACTCCAGGTCGGGCTCAGCCGCAAACACCGCATTGGCCGGAGTGTTGCTGCGTATCCACACATACGCCTGCGCCCATGGGTTGCGCGGGCGCATTCCCGGCCATTCGATGTGCGCTGAGTCTGAATATGCCGCTCGTTGCGCCGCATACATTCCGCTGGATGCAGCCGCAAGCAGCGCAAACAGCAGCCAGCGCGTCATCCTCCCGTACCACAGTTGCCTGCCCAGCCATCCGCCCAACAGCAGCAGCCCCAGAAGGTAGATGATTTGAAAGCTGCGCAATATCTGCAGGCGCGCCACAAAATACGGTCCCGTGGAGTGAACAAATAGAAATGCGGCCAATATGCTGGACACTCCCAGCAGAATGCACGCCAGGCACAGGTTGCGAACCCGCCCGCCGGTCTGCGACCGGTACGCAGCCAACCCTAGCAGCGCCAGCGGAGCCGCGAGCCCAAAGTCTTCGTACCATTTCCATGCCAGCGGGAACAGGTAATCTCTTCCCCGGTAGTGCATCGCCTCAAAGTACGCATGCGAAACCGGCGCGTGCCGCGTCGCAAGCGCAATTACGCCGATCATCGCTACCCCGGCTGCCCCAAGCGCAATCGCTCCTCGCACTTGGCCAGTATCAACCAGTGCATACAGCAGCGCCAGCGCAGCCGTGTAAAGCACCATCAGCGGATGCATGAGGCCCATCAGCAACAGCAGCGCCGCGGCGAGCTTCCATCGGCGATTCAGAAGGGCTGCTGCGACGAACAACGCAATCGGTGTTGAAAATGACCGCGACGTTACGTAGGGGTCCATCAGGGTCAGCGCCGTTCCCGCAGCGGGCAGTGTGAAACAGGCTGCGGCGAAGCCCACCACCGACCAGCGCTCGGCTATATGCGCAAATAAACGGCAGCCTACATACCAGCTCCCAAGCAGAAACAGATAAATCGACGCAAGGTGCGTCACCAGCAGTATCACTGGCAGCGAGAGATGCGTCACTCGGATCGCATCTGCCATGACGTGCGCAAAAATTGAGAGATGTGTGTTTGACAATACAAACGGCGCATCCGGCTTAAACAGTGACGGATTCAGCAGCTTCCTGATTCCCGCAACGTAAATGCTCGCGTCATCGGAAAACGGATGATACCCGTGAATCAACAGGACAGCGGGCGTAAGAGCAGCAAGGCGCAGGAGTGGAGTATCGGAGTGGGCTGTGCCGCGTACCGTCGCAACGGGCGATTCCAACAACGTTTGCGGCATAGTTTAGGGGAGGCTGCTCGTTTTCAGAAGTGCCACTGCAGCTTAGACGGAGCGAACAAGGACTTAGACGACACACGGCAAAGATTTTCCGGGTTCGCTTGCGTTGCGCGAAGGAAAAGCGATGAGTTCGTGAACGTTTGTTCGCAGATTTGTGGGAACTTTGTCCGGCCCGCCTCTACACGTTCAGCTTCTTGAAGATCCGTTCCGGAATCAGCCGTATGATCAGCATGATCACCATCCAGAACGCCGGCAGATACACCACGTCGCGCCGCTTCTCAATCGCCTTCACAATCCCGCGCGCCACCTGCGACGGCTTCGCAAACAACGGCCCTTGCGCCAGGTGCGCCGTCATCGGAGTCGCCACGAATCCCGGCTTGATCGTCAGTACCTGTACGCCCGCGCGGTCCATCCGCGCCCGCACTCCGCTCAGAAACACGTTCAGCGCGCCCTTCGAAGCGCCGTACACGTAATTGCTCTTGCGCCCGCGGTCGCCCGCGACCGATGAAATCACCGCCAGTGTCCCCTGCTTTGTGACTTCAAAGTAGTTCGCCAGCCACGTAATCAAAGACACAGGAGAAAGGAAATTCGTGCGCAGCACCGCCTCCGCCGCAGCGTAGCTCGCCTCTGTCTCCTCCTGTTTGCCCAGTACGCCATGGGCCAGCAACGCCAGCTCAATCGTCCCCAGAGACTTCGCCGCCGCCTCCAGCATCGCCGGATGCCCCGCCGTGTCGTCCAGGTCCATCGCATGCGTGGCCACGCCAGTCGCGCCGCGCGTATGCAGATCCGCGGCCACCGCGTTCAGCTTCTCCTGGCTGCGCGCCACCAGGTAAAAGCGCGCGCCGCGCTCGGCCAGCAGCCGCAGAGTGGCTTCGCCAATGGCCGATGTCGCGCCCAGCGCCAGTACTGCCTTCGGGAAAGGCCGTTTCTCCATCAGGCCGTCACCCGCTGCCAGAAGGCAGAGTCAAACGCCGGATCAATATACGCCGCAAACTTCTTCCACTGCGGATAAAAAGCCTGGAACTGCTCCGCCGTCATCGTCGCGTCCTTCGCCGGATACATGCGTCCACCATGCTCAAGCGTGATCGCGCCGAGCCGCTCCAGCAGATCAACGCTCACCTCCTGCCGGACCGGAAAATCCAGCGCCAGCGTGATCCCCGGTTTCGGGAACGACATCATCCCCGGCGACGGCACATTCCCGAACACCTTCAGCACCGCCAGAAACGAGGCCAGCCCCGATCCCGTAATCGCCTTCAGTATCTCGATCAGGCCCGACTGTCCTGCCTCCCACGGCACCACGCACTGGAACTGCAACAGCCCGTTCCGGCCATACATCCGGTTCCAGTGCAGCAGTTTGTCCAGTGGATAGAAGAACGGTTCATAATCCACCAGTCCGGTCCTGGTCTTGCCGCGCTGCTTGTTGTAGTACAGCGTGTTGAACAGCCCCACCGTCCGCCGGTTCAACATGAACTCGGGCAGGTCAAGGGGCAGCGTCAGCTTCGGCGCCCGGCTTTGCTTCAGCGGGCCCGGGGTTTTCGCGTGCTCCCCGGCCATAAAAATTCCGCGCGCAAAGTTTCTCCCCGTCGCCACGCAATCAATCCAGCTTACGGTGTACTCCGTCTCAGCATGCGCGGCGGACAGTGCGACAAACTCCTCAATGCCGGAAAACTTGATCCCGACGTACTCGATCTTCCGCGAGACAATCGGGCGCAGTTTTACCTCCGCCCACGCAATCAAGCCAGTCAGGCCCATTCCGCCGATCGTCGCTGCATACCAGTCCGCATTCTGCGCGGGCGAGCAGATCAGCAGTTTCCCGTCCGACCGCACCAGTTCGAAGCGCGGCACATGCCGCCCGAAGGTTCCCGCTATATGGTGGTTTTTGCCGTGGATGTCATTTGCAATTGCTCCGCCCACAGTTACATATTTTGTCCCCGGGCTCACCGGCAGAAAAAATCCCCGCGGTACTGCAAAGTCCAGGATCTCTCCCAGCGTCGTCCCGGCCTCGCAGCACAATATGCCCGTCGCCGGATCAAAATCCAGCAGCCGGTCCATTCCGCCCACAAGTTCCGGACCCCGCGTCCGCAGCAGTGTTCCGTGTCCCAGCAGGCAAACGTCGCCATAGCTGCGCCCTGCGCCGACCGGCAGCATGCGTGTCGCCGGCGGCGGGCGCAGTGGAAAATCCGAGGCCCAGTTCAGCGGCACCACGCTCGCGTCGAGCTTTGGATAGCGGCCCCAGCTTTCAAAGCCCGGGCGGGCGGAATTCTGCTTCATCCATCTTCCTTCTTGTCTGAGCTTATATCCTTCTTTGACTGAACCTATATCGCAGCCATAACTGCGACCACTGCAATCGCTGCGCCGATCAGCAGGCTCATGCGGTCCGTAACGGCAAAGATCACCGGGTCCTCATCCAGTTCGCCGCGCGAGGCCAGCAGCCACACGCGAAAGATCCACAAAATCAGCAGCGGCATGATCAGCCACATGCGCATTGGATGATGGTACAGCTTCACAATCTCAGGGCCATTGATGTACAGCGCAAAAATCACTACCGCGCCCAGCCCGCACATCGTGCCAAAGCTGCGCAGCTGCTCAATGTCCGTCAGCAGATAGCCGCGCCCGTTCGCCAGCGTTCCGCCGCGCGCGCGAATATTCTGCAATTCGCTGAAGCGCTTCACAATCGCCAGCGACAGGAACAGAAAAATCGAGAACGCCGCGAACCACGGCGAAATCTTCACTCTGGCTGCGCCCGCGCCAGCCAGCAGCCGCAGCGTATACAGCCCCGAGAGCAGCAGCACATCCACCAGCACCACCCGTTTCAATCGCAGCGAGTACGCCAGCGTCGTCACAAGATACACCAGCAGCCACCACAAGAAAGTCCGCGGCAGAAAGGCCGCTCCGGTAAACGCGGCCGCAAGCAATACCACAGCAACGGCCACTCCCGTCACGGCGGAGAGATCGCCCGACGCAAACGGACGATTACGCTTCCTCGGATGCTTCCGGTCGGCATCGATATCCAGAAGATCGTTCACTACGTAGCTTGCCGAAGCGCACAGGCTGAAGCAGAGGAACGCCAGCAGCACCGTCAGTAGCAGCGGCAAACGCAGAACATGCGCCAGCAGCACAGGGACAAATATCAAAACGTTCTTTGCCCACTGGTGCAGCCGGATCGCCTTCAACAGCGATTTGCCGAGCGGAACGCGGTCTTCAAACGTATGGCTCACTGCAATCTTGCGCGACCGCAGTGTCGATTTGAGCGTGCTTGTCGGATTTGCCACCATCGCTTCGCCGCTCGCCGCCAGCACCGGCACATCCGGGCTTGCGTTGCCCACGTAGTCGAACCCCTGTCCAGGAAAGCGCTCCCGGAGGCTCGCCAGCTTGCGGTCTCCGGTCCGGTTCGTCGCTCCGTCGCTCGCTACCACGCCGTCAAAAAGTCCCAGATAGCCGGCAATTCGCTGCGCCAGTTGCATGTCCGCGCCGGTCGTCAGATAGATCTTCCGCCCCGTCGCCCGCTGCTCCGCCAGATATTCGAGCAGCTTGTGGTTCCACGGCAGGTGCTCCACATCCAGCGTCACGCGTGACGTCACCTTTGCCTTGAACGCCGCCCGTCCGCCCATCAGCCACAGTGGCGCCATCAGCGCCTGCCCCGGCCGGCTCCGCATCAGCAGCAGCATGGAATCCAGCAGCGTATCGCTCTTCACAAGCGTGCCGTCCAGGTCCACGCACAGAGGACGCTCGAGGGCCTTTTCTAAAGTGGAAGCAACCGCTGGATTCTCTGCCATGTCACTTGAACCGGATTATATGGCTGAACCAGTACGGGAATAAGAACAAACGCACAGCCATCCGTTGCCTGCCCGGGTGCTCCATCGCCCGCCCTCAGCGCGAAGCGTCTCGCAAAGACAGAGGGTAAGCCGCTGACCGCTTCCCGACTGTCCTACTTCGCCAGCGCTGGCTCCAAGTCTGTCGTCTTACTGTCCACCGGATTCTCCGGGAAGTACGCGTTCAGCAGATACTGCTCGAGCATCCGTTGCGTATTGAAGTACGACCCGTTCAGTGCAATCGTCGACCGCATAATCCGCTGCCACTGCTCCGGCTGTTTCGTGTACAGCGGCAGGACCGTCTGCTCCAGGTGATCGTATAGCGATCCGGCCTCGCTGCCTTCTTCGTCATGGTCGCTGATGGCCCATCCGGTCACGCCTTCAATCCATCCCTCAATCCACCAGCCGTCCAGAATGCTCAGGCTCGGAACGCCGTTCAGCGCCGCCTTCATGCCACTGGTACCCGAGGCCTCGTAGGGCCGCTTCGGAGTATTGAGCCACAGGTCCACGCCGCCCGTCAGCAGCGCACCCAGCGTCCACTCGTAGTTCTCGAGGTACAGAATCTTCAGCGCGTCCGAGTTCAGTTGCTTCGCCATTTCGATCACATGGCGAATCATTGCCTTGCCCGGCTCATCAGCCGGATGCGCCTTGCCCGAATACAGAATCTGCAGCCCGCCGAATTCATGCGCCAGCCGCACCAGCCGCTCTGGATCATGGAACAGCAAGTCGCTGCGCTTATAGGTTGCAGCCCGCCGAGCAAAGCCCAGCGTAAAAATGTCCGGATTCAGGTCCGAGCCCGTGCGCTCCTTCACCGCCGCCAGCAGTGCGCGCTTTGCCTCCGCATGCGCCGCAGCGATCTCAGCCTCGGGAATATCAATCGCATACCGCAGCGCGATGTTGTCCTCGCGCCAGCGCGGCATGTGCTTGTCAAACGCTGCCTGGAACGGCACAGAGGTCCAGGTCCCCGCATGCACGCCGTTGGTGATCGCGCTGATCGAATAATCCGGAAACATCTCCCGCGATACCTTGCCGTGCTGCATGGCCACGCCGTTCACAAATCGCGAAAAGCGCAGCGCCACGTAGGTCATGTTCAGCAGGCCGTCGTGGTAGGCCCCCACGCGCTCCAGCAGGTGCGCGCGGTCCTGCCCCAGAATGCGCTCCGCCTGCTCCGGCGAAAAGCGGTCGTGCCCTGCCGGCACCGGAGTATGCGTCGTGAACACGCACCGCTGCCGTACTGACTCAATGTCCTCGTCGCTTGCACTGTCGATATTCGCGCCGTGCCGCTCCTGCTCCAGCAGAGCGACCGTCAGCAGTGCCGCGTGGCCCTCGTTCATGTGGTACACCACCGGCACATAGCCCATGGCGTCCAGCATCCGTGCTCCGCCCATCCCCAGCACTGCTTCCTGCTTCAGGCGATGGTCGCCGTCCCCGCCGTAAAGCTGGTCCGTCAGATTCCGGTCCTCGACGCTGTTCTCGTCCAGATCGGTATCGAGGAAGTAGATCGGGATCACATGCCCCGTTACTCCCTCCAGGTCGTACCGCCACGCGCGAATCGCCACCGTGCGGCCCTCGATCGTCAGCCGGACAATCGGCTCTTCCTTCGCCAGCAGGCTCTCCGGACACCACGGCTGCGCCTCTTCGGTCTGCGTGCCGTTGGCGTCCAGATGCTGGCGGAAATATCCCCTGCGGTGCACCAATGTAACCGCAACCATCCGCAGGCCCATATCGGCCGCTGCACGCAGCGTGTCTCCAGCAAGCACGCCCAGCCCGCCGCTGTAGGTCGGCATGGACGGGGCAACAGCTATCTCCATGGAAAGGTAAGCAACAGGATTGCGGTCCGTTTGTGCCTGTGACCGCCAGTCAAAACTCATCAAGAGGTTCTCCAAATAATGAACAACGCATATTCTACCAACCGATCCGTGACAGTTCTTTCAAAATCATGCGCCACGTCGGATCGTCGGTATCCGAAAAATACCCGCGTTCCCAAAACTGCTGAAAACGAAGCATAATCCCCTAATCCGCCTCATGCACCCCGGCCGAGGCATGGCAGAGATACACATCCGCATCAATCCCGGTTGCTGCCTTGTACCCCCGCCGCACACTGTCTGAAAATTCCTTCTCCCGCACCGACTCCACCAGGTTCACCGTACAGCCTCCAAACCCGCCGCCTGTCAGCCGTGCTCCCACGCAGCCCGGTTCCTTCCGCGCCAGCTCCACCAGCACGTCCGCCTCCGGGCAGCTGGCTTCAAAGTCATCGCGAAAGCTTGCATGCGCTTCATACATCAGCCGCCCCAATGTTTGAATGTCCCCGGCCTCCAGCGCATCCGCCGCGGCCACGGTGCGCAGGTTCTCCGTGATGATGTGCCGCACGCGCTTCCGCACATTCTCCGGCATGTCGCCGCCCCATTTTGCCAGGTCGTCCACGGTCGCATCACGCAGCTTCCGGATCTCCGTCCGGTGCCGGCGCAGAGCCGCCGTTCCTTCTTCCACTTCCGCGCGCCGCGTGTTGTACTCGCCCCCGGCATGCGAGTGCTTCACCATCGAGTTCACAATCACCAGGCTCAAATCGTGCGGAATCGGCGCCAGCCGGTACTCAAGGCTCCGGCAATCCAGCAGCAGAGCATGGTCCGCCTCGCCGCAGCAGGCGACAAACTGGTCCATGATCCCCGTCGACGCGCCCACATAGCTGTTCTCCGCCCGCCGGCAAAGCTGTGCCATCTGCGGAAGCGGAAGCTCCACCTCCGCCAGACTCAGCGCCGCAGCCATCGTCGCCACTTCAATCGCCGCCGACGAGCTCAACCCCGCACCCACCGGAACATCCCCGTGCAGCGTCATGCTCAGCGCCGGAACCTCCACGCCTTCCTCGCGTAGCACGCTCAGCACTCCCACCGGATAGTCGCTCCAGTGCCCCACGCGGTGCGCTGGCAGCGCGTCCAGTGCGTATTCCACCTGCTCCTTGTAGTTCTCTGACCGTACCACGATCTTTCCGTCTTCGCGCGGCGTCACCGCCGCAAAAGTCGCAAAATCTATCGCCGCCGGCATCACAAACCCGTCAGCATAATCCGTATGCTCGCCGATCAGGTTCACCCGCCCGGGAGCCGCAAATACCCTCGGCCTCCGTCCAAACCGGCCTGCGTGCGACCTCTTGGTAGCGGTTACATCCAACATCCAGCAATCTCCCTAACCAGCATCTCTTTTTCTTTACGGGGAACCACTCTTACAATAACTCACTCACCGCGATTCTCACTCGCCAAAAATCAGCCTGCCCCGGCGCAAGCCTCTTCGCCCATCCCTTTTCGAGCGCCTCTGCCAGTGAATCCACAGGGGCCGTACACGGTTCCAGCGCCACGCACTGCTGCCGATTGGCCCGACCTTCCGGCCATCCGCCGTAGCACAACCACAGACCCAGATACGATTCCAGGTGCGGCGTCCGCTCGGCGTCAAACTCAATCCTCACCCGCACTCCTCTGCGCCGACGCTCAATCTCCGCCCAGCCGTCCGTGGGGGCAACCGCGTAAACCTTGTCTCCCACCCCGTCGCTCAGCTTCCCTGTCCGCGACAGGTCCACTCCTCCGCCCTGCGGTGTCTCCGCAACCGGCCACGTCACCACATCCCCTTTCGCTCCCAGCCGATTTCGCGCCGAGTCCTCCACTTTAAGCTCCTTCACTGATTCCGGCAGCACAATCCGGTCGCCTTCATCCACCGCGAACAACGGATGTGCCGACCACACATACGGCGTCTCGACCTCGCCCACATTCTCCAGCCTGTACCCGATCCTTAGCGCGCTGCCCTCCACCGTCAGCGTCCGCTCCAGTCGCAGCGGAAACAGCCGTCCCGTCGCTGTCAGCCGCAACTCACGCTCCCCGCGCTGGTCATACGCCCATGGCATCTGCCAAATCTCGCCATGGTCCGGGACCTGCACTTCGCCAGCCGCCCCTGCAATCGTGCACGCCGAGACTGTCGGCAGACATTCATCAAATCCGCTCGCGTCGCTCTCATCAAACGCCATTCCCGGCGTGCGCAGCGCATATTCCCGCAGCGGAGCCTGCAGCAGATCCAAACCTGGGCCTCGCCCCTTGTACCGCAGCGATGCGATCTTCCCGCCCAGTTCAGGCAGGACAGTCACTTCCAATGTATCCGTTTTCACGATCAGACGAATGAATTCCTCGTCGCTCACGCCATCCTCGTACTCAAATTTTGCTGCATTGGAATCTTACTCGCCGCGGCTCAATCCAGCCTATATTCATCTGCTTCAACCATCCAGTTTTTTTGCCAGAATGAAATCACTGCACAGCATCTTTCCCACCTGGAAGCGCCGCGTCCCCGCGTGCTCAAACCCATGCCGCTTGTAGAACATGACGGCTTTGTCATTTTCATCGTTCACACCCAGCAGCAGCCGCCGCTTGCCCAGCCTTCGCGCCGTCTCCACCGACCACTCCATCAGCGCGGCCCCGATCCCCGACCCCTGAAAACGATACAACAGATAAATCCGTTTCAGCTCCGCATCATCCCCCGTCACCGGAACCGGCAAATCAGGCGGGCACACGACCGCATATCCCACCGCCGAGCCCTTCACTTCCGCCACAGCCACCCGCGTGTCGGCATCGGCCAGCATCGCCGCATACTTCTCCGCCGAGTGCTGCTTCCGGCAATGCGCCAGAATGTCCTCGCCCTCTAAAAACCCGGCAAAGGCCTCCAGAAAGCTCGCCGCGCCCACCAGCGCCAGCCGTTCCTCATCGCCCGCCACGCACTCCCGCAACACAAATTCCCACGCCCCGCGCATACAGCATTTTTATCAGCAGCCAATAGCCAACAGCCAATAGGCTCGGAACGATCGCTCTTCGGTAAGCATTTAACAGAAGAGGTTGGGAAGGTCGCTTCAGCGGGTTGGCTTCTGGCTTCTGGCTATTGGCTGTTGCCTGTTGGCTGTTGCCTGTTGTCTACCAGCCGCCCCTCCTACCAGCTATCATCAAATGTATGACCGACCGCATGTCCCGCCCGCTCGCGCAGTCCGATCCCGAGATCGCCGCTGCCATCGAACACGAAGTTCTCCGCCAGCATGAAGGCCTCGAAATGATCGCCTCGGAAAACTTCGTCAGCCAGGCTGTGCTTGAGGCCGCCGGGTCGGTCTTCACCAACAAGTACGCCGAGGGCTACCCCGGACGCCGCTACTACGGTGGCTGCGAATACGCCGACATCGTCGAGAACCTTGCCCGCGACCGTGCCAAACAGCTCTTCAGCGCGCAGCACGCCAACGTGCAGCCCCACTCCGGCTCGCAGGCCAATGCCGCCGCCTACATGTCTGTGCTCCAGCCTGGAGACACCATCCTCGGCCTCTCGCTCGCGCACGGCGGACACCTCACCCACGGCCACAAGCTCAACTTCTCCGGCAAGCTCTATAAGGTCGCGTCCTACACCGTCCGCAAAGACACCGAAACCATCGACTACGACGAGCTTGAGTCCATCGCCGTCGCCGAAAAGCCCAAGGTCATCGTTGGCGGAGGCAGCGCCTATCCGCGCATCTTCGACTTTCCGCGCATGCGCCAGATCGCCGACAAGGTTGGAGCGCTCCTCATGGTCGACATGGCCCACTTCGCCGGACTCGTCGCCGCCGGAGTCCATCCCTCGCCCGTTCCGCACGCGCAGATCGTCACCACCACCACGCACAAGACCCTGCGCGGCCCGCGCGCCGGACTCATCCTTTGCGAGCAGGACTTCGCCGCCGCCGTCGACAAGGCCGTCTTCCCCGGACAGCAGGGCGGCCCGCTCATGCACATCATCGCAGCCAAGGCCGTCGCCTTCCGCGAAGCCCTTGAGCCGGACTTCAAGACCTACGCCCGGCAGATTGTCATCAACGCACAAGTATTGGCTGCTGCTCTTCAGGAGCAGGGTCTCCGCATCGTCTCCGGCGGAACCGACACCCATCTCATGCTCGTCGACGTCTTCGCCAAGGGAATCCTCGGCAGCGAAGCCGAAACCGCGCTGGGCACAGCCGGCATTACCGTCAACAAAAACGCCATCCCGTACGACGTGAACCCGCCGCTCAAGCCCAGCGGCATCCGCATCGGCACACCCGCGCTCACCACGCGCGGCATGAAGGAAGCGGAAATGCGAACCATCGCCAACTGGATCGTACAGGCACTGGAGCAACGCAACGACCCACAGGCCCTCGAAAAAATCCGCGTCCAGGTCCTCGACCTCGCCAACGAGTTCCCGCTCTACGGCTGGCTCCGCGAACACGCGACGGTTTAGTTTCATTCTCTGAGCGCCGTATTGGAAGACCGTATTTCTTTCCTTCTTCCGATACCGAGGTCTCCATGATCGAAAGCAGCATCGCCACTCCCGACTGGTCCCAACTGCCCGCACCCGAAGACGACGGCGCAACCCGCCATCTCCCCGGCATGCGCCTCCCATCCATCCCGTTGCCCGCAACCAACGGCGCACGCGTCGACCTGTCCTCTTTACCCGGACGCACCATCGTCTACGCCTATCCCCGCACCGGACGGCCCGGCGTCGACAACCCCGTGGGCTGGGACATGATACCCGGCGCGCGCGGCTGCACTCCGCAGTCCTGCTCGTTCCGCGACCACTACGAGACCCTCCGCCAACTCGGCGTCGATCATCTCTTCGGCCTCTCCACCCAGGACACCGCCTACCAGGCCGAAGCCGCCCAGCGCCTGCATCTCCCCTTCGCCATCCTGTCCGACGAGCACCTTCAATTCACCCGCGAACTCAACCTTCCCACCTTCACCACCGCCGGCATGACCCTCCTCAAGCGCTTCACCCTCGTCATCGACAATAGCGTCGTTACGCATGTCTTCTATCCCGTATTTCCGCCCGACCGCAGCGCCGCGGATGTCATCACCTGGCTCTTGAAAACACGCACCGCCTGAAAACACAACCGGGGATGCCGCCTCTGAGGATCAAACCTCGAACGCAACATCCCCGTAATTCCTTATCGCACCAACCGCTTCTTAACCAACCCGCCTTGAACAGGCCACTTCTTAACTGTAGCTAGACAAATACCAGACACTGCGGCCGCGAGATCGGATAGCTCTTGCCCTTCGCGCCCAGCTCGCCCGTCCTCGGGTTCCGCGGAAACACCGCAATGTTTGACGACACCTGGTTCGCCGCCATAATGAAACGTTCCGTCGGATCCAGCGCAATAAACCGCGGAATGTCCCCGCCGCTCGGAATATCGTTCACCTCCGCCAGCGTGCCGTCCGTCTGGTTAATGCGGTAGCCGTACACGCGGTTGTATCCGCGGTTCGCCGCATACGCCCAGCGCCCGTCGCGCGTCACAATCACGTCGCATCCGGTCGACACCGGCCCGTTATACCCCTTCGGCGTCAGAAATATCTTCTGCACCCGCTTGAACGTGGCCTCTGCCGCATTCCAGTGCAGCGTCGACAGGCTCGACTCCATCTCGCACACCAAGTACGCCCACCGCCCGTTCGGATGAAACTGCAGCGCCCGCGGCCCCGACCCCGGCGTCGACTCCCACTTTGCCGGCACATGCGCGCTCAGCTTCGCCGTCGCCGCATCCAGGTTGTAGATGTGGATGCAGTCCAGCCCCAGGTCATTCACCAGCACATGCCGGTTGTCGGGTGAGGGAATCGCCCGGTGCGCATGCGGCCCCTCCTGCCGGTCCGGATTCACCCCATGCCCGTGATACTGCTCGTGCGACACCGCCTCCGTCAGCCCGCCGTCCGCCTTGATCCGGAACGACGACATGCTCCCGCTGTTGTAGTTCGCGCAAAACACATCGCGGCCCGTGTGATCGGTCGACACATAACACGTCCCCGACCCCAGCGCCGCAACCTCATTGATCTTCTCAAGCTTCGTCCCATGAATCCGGAACGCCGTCACGCCGCCATTCTGCGGCCGCTCATTCGCCGCATACAGGTGCCGCTTGTTCGGAGCCAGGGTAATGAAGGTCGGCATGTCCACTTCCGCCGCCACTTCCTGCCCGCTCAACTCGCCCTTCACCGCGTCCCAACGATAGGTGTAAATGCCTTTGCTCGTCCCCGGAGTCGTCTGTGTCCCCACAAACAAAGTCCACTCCGAGCGACCCGTTGCCTGCTTCGCCCACGCCTGAGCCGCGAGAGGAGCAAACCCCAACCCTGCAACAAACTGCCGCCGATTCATAGTGTTCGCCATGCCCACCATCATCGCTGATCGAAGCCACAACGCGCCAGTTGCGCCCGCCTCATCTTGGCTCTGTCATAATCTCCGAAATCGTCCGCATCGGTAGAACAAGCCGCATCGACTCCGGCAGCCGGATGAACCCGTGCGCCTCGTAAAAGAGCACCGCGCGATCGCTAATCGCATCGACAACTACCATCGATGAGCCGACGACGGAGGCGTTCTCATAGGCTTTTCGCAACGCTTCGGCCAATAGGAGCGGGCCCAGCCCTCTACCCTGAAATGCCGTGCTTACTGCAAGCCGCCCGATCAGCGTTGCGCTCACCAGTGGATAGCGGGGAAGATGCCTGCGCGCTGCGTCGGGAATCGGGCCCGGCGCAAGCCCAAAAGCGCAAAGCGTAAAATATCCGGCAATCCTGCCAGGGCTGTCTTTGGGGACAAGAACAAAGACCGCGTTGGCCTTGCGCCGCATGTCCTGTGACGCCTGGGTCTTCAAATATGTGTCCAGGCTCGCCACGCCGCAGGTGAACTCCGCCCTGTCGTGGTGCTTTCCGAGAGGCTCCAGGCGGTAAAGTATCTTCTCCGTCATGATCTAGGAGGCAATCCGTTCCTTCGCCAGGCGGAACGCTCGCCGCAGACGGGCATTGGGCCTGTGAGGATGGATCAGCGCATCGAAGAAAACCTGCCGGTCCCGCTCGGAGAGCACAAGCGTCTCATGCCGTGAAATCGCGGCCCGCGTCGCCTCGGTCAGCGCGGTAAGGCAGAAATCCGTCAGGCTTCGGCGCTCCAGCGCTGCTGCCCGCTCCACAAGTTTCTTGGTCTGGGCATCCACACGAAAACCAAGGCGCGAACTGCGCGCGCGCCGCTTCTCCGTGGTCGCTAAGCTGGAAGTTCCCGCCATCATGCTCTCCTTATCAGTCATTTATGAACAGTGTACGTCCAATGGGAGAACACTTCAAGCGCGGGCGCCCATCCTTAGACGCTTGCGAAACAAGCGGAGAAGGATGAGAAAGACCGAATTACTTATTAACAGCCTCCCACCTCGCGTCAGCGAGGGGGCGCCGAAGCCTGTCAAGCCCTAAACCTTCTAACTCCAGCCCCATCAGGCGTTTAAGAATGCATCTGGAATGGTCCGAACCTGCTATCCTGAAAGTAAGAGAGACGAAAAAGGCGCAGCTGCCCGCTGCGCCTTTCGCGTTTTCTTGTACCAGCGTTCCCGAGTTTCGTTAAGTCGTTACAGTAGACGAGGATACCGCTAACCCCTTTGGATGCGCTGCCTTACAGCAGAAGTTACCGTAAACCTTGCAGAATCACAAGCTTGGGTTTTTGCCATGGCGCAAGCCAAGAGCCAAACCGGAACATCACCCCGCAGCCAACGCGACCAGCCACGCGAAGCCAGCTCCGCACGTGCGCTTGTGCGCGACGAGGAAGCAGAATGCCTGGACGGCAAGTCCCCTATGAGTCGTCGTAGTCCTCCGTCAGCGACTTCAGGAACGCAACCAGCGCCTGCACATCGCTCTCGTCAATCGACATGTGCGAAAACTCCGGCGGCGGATTCCGCATCAGGCCCTCGTGCGCCAGTGTCGACATTTGAATGTAGTGCTCGATCACATCGTTAAACGTCAGCGCGCTCCCGTTGTGGAAGTACGGTGCTGAGTCCTCAAGGTCGCGCAGCACCGGAGTCTTGAACTCCGCAATCGTCGACGGCAGCCCTTGGTCAACCGAGCAGTCCTTGCCCGCCGCGCACACCACGCTCTTCAAATCCGCCTGCGGGTTCGGGTAATCGGGGTTGAGATATACATTCCAAAGGCCAAGGTCCGTATACTCCGGATTGCTCGCGGTCGCCGGGTGCCGGAAGGTCTCCATCGCATTGGGATGGTTCGGCGTTGCCGGGAGGTACGCGTCGTAGTCCGCCAGTCGCTCCGCCTGCGTCGGAATCTTCAGCTGCACGAACGCCCCGTCGCCATGCACCGCGTCGTATTCCTCCTGCGTCACGCCGTTGTTGTGAAACAGGAAGTCCGAGAAGTCCGGTGCCTGATGGCACGCCGCGCAGTTGCCCGCGTGCGCTTCCTGCGCGCCCACCGCCGCCGATGCCAGAAAGATCTTCAGCCCCTGCAGCTCCAGCGCCCCGAACTGGTACGGCTGGCTGTGATACTTGAAGCTCCCGTCCTGCGGAGTAATGTAGATGGGGTTCTTCAGCGCCAGCACCTGCTGGTACAGCTCCGCGTTGTACTGCGCCTTGGTCTGCCCGGACAAAGGAGCCTGCGGCAGGTGGTTCACCCGCAGAAACGCATCGTACGGCGACCCGATGTACCGCCCGTACTCGTCGCGCTGGAACAGCAAGTCCTTCATGTACTGCGCAATGCACAGCGCCACTTCCTGCACCACCTGCGCGTCGGTCGCCGTCGATACGTCCAGCCGCTCCGAAGGCGGCAAAAGCAGGTCGCTCGGAATCCGCGGGTCCGTGCCTTTGAACAGCACCGAGTAGCTCAGCCCGTCCAGGCGCTGCGCCGCCAGCTGGCTGCTGCCGTTGTCCTCGCGAATCACCTGCGCGATATGCGCGATGGCCTGGTTGTACTGCGTCGGAAACCACCCGAACTCTTCCCCGGTCAGCGTCCCGATCACCAGGTCCTGCGCAGAGTTGAACTGCCCGTCAAAGTGCAGAAACACCGGTCCAGACCGCGGCGTCAGCGAGCCGACGATCTGCATCGCGTTGCGCGGCGTGTGGTCCACTCCGTCCGGCTGCGTGCGCGGCAGCGGACTGTGGGTCGTAAAGTCCGAATATGTGCGGTTGCCCGCGCCCGACACACCTTCGAACTCCGTTACAAAGTGGCACGACCGGCAATTGATCGCCTGTCCGGCAAAAGGCCCGGGCATGGGGCCGGTATAAACGTTCTGCACCTCGGCCACAACCGGGTCGCCCTCCGGAAGAGGATTGTTCACACCCGTCATGTGGGTTGCAAAAAACTGCCCGAACCGCGTGTCCAGAAACAGCGCCTCGCCAATCGAGTCCGCCGGCGGAGTCTTGTCGGTCTCCTTTGGCGCATCCGGAGCCAGCCCCGATCCGCACCCCTGCGCAAACATCGCGAAGATCAGCCCCAGCGCCAACAGGGCAAACGCCGCATTCCATCGCTTCTGGGCCTTTGTCATCGCGCCGCTCCTGCCGGGTTCGCAGCCGCCGGCTCAGGTATGTTCAGGCTTCTCAGATACGCCACAAGCTGCCAGCGCTCCTGCTCCGGAAGCCCACCCCAGCTCGGCATGCCCTTGAACATCTGCCCGTTCTTCAGAATCCACGCCAGGTCGCCGTCCGTTGCATTGCGCACCTGATCGCTGCGCAGACTCGGCCTTCCCCGCCGTCCCTCGGCATTCTCACCGTGGCATTTTGCGCAGTTATCGCGATACAGATTCGCCCCCGCCGCAATCGCCGATGCCTGACCTGCATACGGATTCACCTGCACGCGGTCCTTCTGCGGAACCTTCTTCAGCCACCCGCTGTAATCCTTGGCAAAACACACCGCCGCGCCGGCCAACAAGAACACGCACACTAACACCCGGCCCCTCACTTTGACCTCCGAAACCAGCCCCCGAACCAATCCCGGAACTGTTGAATCTCGTACGACACCCCGAAGCGCCACAGCACGCCTGCCGAGTTATCGTTCAGTCCGAACTCAGGCGAAAACTTGTAGGTAAATCCGTTCGGCGCACTCAGCGCCACCGTCGGCCCCGCATATTGCTCCGTCTGCTTCAGCCCAAACGTGTACCGCGTGCCCAGCCCGCCAAACAGCTCCGCACCGGCCGCCACATTCTGCAGGCAGAGCGTGCATCGTTTGCTGCTCGCTGTCAGCGAGAGCGGCCGCGACGCTGCCAGCGCATAGCCGAACTCCCACGGCTCGTTCTCATTCAGCGCTTTCTCTGAGATCATGTTCTCCGAGAAGTTCCAGCCCTGCGCGTTGCTCGACAGAATCAGCTTGCCCTCAATCGACCGCTCCACTTCATTCCGCAGCGCCGCATTCGGAACCTGCTGCGTCGTAATGCTGGTGTTACCGGTGATCTCAAGAAAGCTCTTGTCCGCCCCGTTCACGTCCTCGTACTCGACATAGATCACCGGATTGATCCACAGATCCCGCGGAATCGGACGGAACCGGTTCTCAAACCGGAACCCTGTAAACACAGCCGAGTCATTCACCGTCTTCTGCCCTTGCAGATAAAACTCGGTCGTCCACCACGCGGTCGTGCCGTACTCGAACTCCACCGTCGGCGCAAAAAACGCATTTGCATTCTTCGGCGACGCCGCAATGTTCTGGTTCTCGATCTCCAGGTTCCCCGGCTCCTCAAGCACCGAGGAATATGTCACAAAGTAGGGAGGCTCTTGTTGCGCCCATGCCTTCCGTACCCCGAGCAGTCCGGAAGACGCAGCCAAAAGCAGAGCTCCCCCAATGCCTACTCGCCTTACAAGTTGATGAATCAAAAAGACCTCCAAAACTCAGCGAAGCACAGCAAATATGCGATTAATTTTGTCGTATTTAAAGGCGCACGGATCCCCAAAAAGACAGACAAATTCAGTCGTATATGAACGCAGACTAAATCAGTCCAAGTTAAGGGTCAACTCTTTCTGCCATCTTTTCTTCATTTTTTGTTCATGTAAGCAGCCTTCCGCATCAGCATGTTCCTCTTGAGTTCCACCGAATTTATTTACTTGGGCATCAAATCCGACCCGTCGAAACAACCCGAAGCAAAGAGAAAAGGCCGCTTACAAAGAAGCGGCCCTCCAAATGACGCTCTGCTCTGCGCAGGCGCGCAGTCCTATTGAATCTGTGGCGCGGCGTCCAGCACTTGCTGCGACACATCCCGGATGTGCGCATTCGAGTCCTGCGTTGCCACCGTATGCAGCACATCCCGCACGCTCGAGTCCGCCTCGACAGGAGCCAGGAGGCTGATCGCCTCAGCGCGAATCTGCGCGTCCGCGTCATTCATCAGCGCTTCCAGTATCGCGTCCCGCACCTGCATGTCCTCGCTCACGTAGGGCTGCAGGCCATCCAGTGCCTTCATCCGAACGGCCGGACTCTTGTCATACAGAAGCGCTACCATCAGTGCGTTGCGCACCGGCTGGTTATCGCACAGATTACCCGCCTTGCACTGATCCGCCAGCAGCCCCACGGAATCGTCCCGTACATCGGGGTTTGCCGGGTTCCGCACGCCCAGCAGCAACAGCTGCCGGATCTGCGGATCATTCAGCGACCCCTCAATCGAGTCCGGCACCAGCCGGTTGTAGTTCACCACCACATCATCGGAGTTCGGGACCTGCGAAATGCTGCTCACATTGGCAATCTTCGACTGCACCGTATTCTGCTGAACCGCCTTCATGATCATGGCCGTCTGTGCCGCATTATGCACATGCGCGCCTATGCGATATCCGCCGTAGGCTCCCGCCGCTACTCCCATCACCAGCAGCGCAGAGGCCATCACCGGGGCCGACCTCAGCCTGGACATTCCCAGCGTGAACCGCTGCGACATTTGTACGAGCAGACTCTCCCGCGGCAGCGCATCCAGTGTCTCTTCCAGCTTCAGCCGCGCACGCGCCAGCATGTTCGCCGAGGGTTCTTCCACCGGTTGCAGAGACATTGCCTTCACCAGTCCCTGCACCGCTTCGAGTTCAGCCCTGCATGCTTTGCACTCCGTCAGGTGCTGCTCCAGTTGGACTCTTGCTTCGTCCTGGAGCTCGCCCCACGCCGCCAGAGCAATACTTTCCTGTGCCGATTCGCACTTCATGGCGTTACCTGCGCCTCACTTGCCTCAAAATGACTTGCCTTCACTTCATCCCGGCCGAGTTGACTGTCTTCGGCCGGGCTGTCGAGCTATTTGCGCCCTAATCTCTGATCTCTTACCGAATTTGTGCCAGATTGACTCTTAGCTTCCTGGTTGCGCGAAACAGCGTATTCTTTGCTGTCTCTTCCGTCGTGTTCAGCATCTCGCCAATCGTTCTCAGCCGCAGACCCTGGTAGTGTTTCAGTTCAAACACCATCCGCTCCCGAGGGGTCAACTGGTCCAGTGCCATCAAAATCCGTTCGCCCAGAAACTTTCTGTTCAACTCGCGGTCCGGATTCGCGCTCGCCCGTTCATCGGACACGTTGCTCAGCAAATCAAGCTCCTCGCCGCTCTGGTCGATCATCACCGCCTGGTCCTCCCGCCGCGACTTTCGCCGTCGCAGCAGATCCAGGCAAAGGTTTGTAACAATGCGGTAGATCCACGTGTAAAACGAGCATTCGAACCGAAAGTTCCCCAGGTACCGATACGCCTTCAGGAACGCTTCCTGGTGAATGTCTTCCGCGTCCTGCTCAGAACCGGTCAGGTGCAGCGCCAATCGCAGCACCGCCTGATCATATTGACGCACCAGCACGTCAAAGGCTGCTCGCGAACCCTGCTGTGCCTCGCGAATCAGCTCATTCTCTGCGGCGCGGGCATTCGGATCAACCGCTCGCGATGGATGGGTCTTCTGACCAGCAGCCTGAGTTCGGCCGCCATTTTCGGCTGGGGAAGGAACAACAATTCGCAGAGCGTCAGCGGGCATGGGATACTCCTCTGAGGTGCCGTCTTTCACGTACGCACACCAATCCTTATCTGTGCTGACTCCATTTTCTCGAAAAAGTTAGTCTGGCTGTGGAAAATTTCCGGCATCTTCACCATTTCTTCTTGGATGCTGTCAAACGGCGCCGACGTAACCCACAGGCCTCGCTTCATCTACACTCACCACATGACCCGCGACGTCCCTGCATCCCAGATCTTTCTTTTCCGCGACGACTCTTCCCTGGGCGGTGGCCCACGTAAGCCCGCTTTTGGCTTGAGTGGGGAACAAAAATCAAAGAGTGGGGAAGAAATCACCGCCTACTGCGACGGAGGTGCCCGCGGCAACCCCGGCCCTGCCGGATACGGTGTCTACATCACGGACCACACGGGAGAAGCCCTCGCAGAGCTCAGCCAATTCCTCGGCATCCGCACTAACAACTATGCCGAATACTCCGGGCTGCTCGCTGCCCTGGAGTTCGCCCTCCGCTACGAACACCTCCGCCTCCGCGTCGTCTCCGATTCCGAGCTCATGGTCAAGCAGATCAAAGGACAGTACAAGGTCAAAAGCCCCGACCTCCGGCCGCTCTACGACGAAGCCAAACGCCGCATCGACGGACTCGATTCCTTCCGCATCGAACACGTACTCCGCAACAAGAACAAGCAAGCCGACCGCCTTGCCAACCTTGCCATGGACAAGGGCATGCGGTGATCCTAAAGTTTCCAACGTCTCATAATGGAGAGGATCAAACGCCGGCATGCGCGCACTACACCATCCCGCTGACCGCTCTTTAGCTATCCCATGACCGCCTATACCCTTCCCCCCGACAAGCTCGCCAAGGCCCTCGTTCTCTACCATGCCGGCATTTGGTCCTACTTCGGTGGAACTCTGTGGACCGTGCTCGTCCTCTACCTGCTTCTCCGCGTCGGAGCCGGCGCCGCCATCCGGAACCTCGCTGCCCGCGTCACCCCACGCCAGTTGCTCCAGGGCTTTATCGTCGCTCCATTCTGGCTTGTTATTCTCACCGCCATTGACCTGCCCATCTCGCTGGCCCTCCACCACCTCAACCTTCGCTACGGAATCTCCGTTGAGCCTTGGTCCATGTGGTGGATCGAGTTCGCAAAGTCGCTCGGCCTGACCCTGGTTGTGGGAACCGCTGTCCTCAGCGTCCTTTACTTGCTCATCCGCCGCTCGCCGCGCCGTTGGTGGCTCTGGTTCTGGATCATTTCCCTGCCCATCGAGCTCGCAGCCGTATTCCTAGTCCCCATCTACATCGATCCACTCTTCAACCACTTCTCGCCGCTCGCCAAGGCCGACCCAGCCCTTGTCCAGCAGCTCGAGAGGGTCTCCGCACGCGGTAATCTTCACATCCCGCCCAGCCGCATGTTTGTGATGAACGCCAGCGCCAAGGTCACCGGTCCCAATGCCTACGTCACCGGCTTTGGCTCGTCCAAGCGCATCGTCGTCTGGGACACCACCATTCGGGAACTGCCGACTCCCCAGATTCTCGCTGTCTACGCGCATGAGCAGGGACACTACGTCCTCCACCACATTCAGAAGGGCATGCTTTTCTCAGCCTTGGTGACGTTCATCTTTTTTTGGATCGCCTTCCAGCTCTTCCGCTATGTTGTCCTCTGGCGCACACGGTCGTTCCACATCTCATCCCTCGACGACTGGTCGTCGCTCGGCGCGCTGCTGCTCGTCGTCATGGTTCTAGGATTCTTTGTTGATCCCGTCAGCAATGCCTTCAGCCGCCACATCGAGCACCAGGCAGACGTGTATGGCGAAGAGGCGATCCACGGACTCGTACCCAACCCGCAGGCCACCATGGCTGCGTCGTTTCAGCGGCTCGGCGAACTATGGCTGGAGGTCCCACATCCCAACCCGTTCGTTGTCTTCTGGACCTACAGCCATCCGCCCACCTCGTATCGCATGAGCTTCGCGGCCCACTACAACCCCTGGGCTCCCGGCCACCACCCCCGCTATATCGGGCCTCAGAGCGGCGATAGCATTCGATAGCCGCGAAGATTGGTATGAATCGGGCGGAGTCAGGTGGAGGATTCCATCATTCCGGGTGAATTATTCCCAGCCGAATGCGCCGCGGAATAGTTCAAAGTCTGCGGATTTTCCGGCCTCAAAGTAGATGGAGAGAATGTCGAAGCGGATTGGTACGTCCCGCGTTGGCAACTGGCGCAGATGGTAGTGGGCCATTTTGCGCAGCATGCGTTTTTTGTCGGCGTCCACGGCAGCCTCAGCTGGAGCGATGGCGCGCGTGGTGCGCGTTTTGACTTCGATGAAGCAGAGCACGTCCTTTTCCCATGCGACCAGATCGAGGTCTCCACGCGCACGGGAGGTGCGCCAGCCGCGCGCAGTGACGATGAACCCCCGGCGGCGCAAATAGAAATATGCGGCGCGCTCACCCCGGCGTCCCGTAGCGAGGTGCGCAGGCTCACCGTTGCGGTTGAGAGAGGCGCGATCCAGACCATCGAGAAAGCGCTCAAGCCAGTTGAGACGGAGTTGTTCAAAACGGGACACTCAGGCCGATTGTCATGCCGGAGACACGATCCGGCTAGGGCACTTAAGTCACTTTTCGAGGAGCAGGCGGGCGAGCTCGGTGTGGAGGCGGGCGGTGATCTCTTCCGGCGCGGCATCTGGCGGAAATGCGATGGGAGAGCCGACAGTGATCTTCAGTTTGCCTGAGCGGAACCATCGCTGACGCCCCATTCGCATTTCACCCAGCCCCTGCAACGCGACAGGCAGGACCGGGGTACGGGATTCATTCACAAGCAGGCCGATTCCGGGGCGAAAGGGTTGCAATACTCCATCGTCAGAACGGCGTCCTTCGGGAAAAACGATCACGTTGTAGCCACGGTCCAGCGCCTCGCCCGCGTACTGGAAGCTGCGCCGAAATCCGGCGCTTCGAGGTAAGGGGAATACGTTGAAGAGAGCCGTAACCACCAGCCATGTGAGCGGCCCGAGCGTGTTCAGAAACCACGAACCTTGATTGCGCCGCTTGCGCCAGTCGTCGAGAAGCTCAGCAGACATGGCCGTAGCTACATGCCGGCGCATGCGCCACGGCAACGCATACTGAATGAGCGCAACGTCGAAGGCGGTAACGTGGTTGGCGATGAGCAGCAGAGGTGTCTTCGGCTTGAGCGCGCCTTCGCGCCGGACAGAGGGAGCGGCCAGCAGCCACGCGAGCGGCTGGTGCACACATTCCATAAAGATGGCGCGCAGGGCTTGTATGGGCCAGCTCCATGTCCAGTATGGGTAAACATCGTGGCGAGGCTCGACGGCAGGAGGAGATGTCTGCTGTGCTGCAGGAGCGTAGATGACGTCGAGCCCGAGCACATGGCGCAGCTCGCTCAAGGTTACGATTTGCTCCAGCGCTTCATCGCTGAGAGTTAAGCCCATCTTCTGTTCCAGCTCGGCCTGAAGCTGTACGCGGCCCAGGCTGTCGAGTTGCAGGTCCTCTTGCAGGCGGGCATCATCGCCGGATTTCTCCGGCTGAGCATGAGTAATGGAAAGAACCAGAGCGAGCAGTGCATCAGATTCCGCAGTGCCGCTGCGGGCCTGCTGCTGTTGTGCATTGACCCACTCAGTGACTTTATGACGCTGGATTTTTCCGGTTGAGGTGCGTGGCAGATCAAGCTCCGGCCAGATGCGCCACTGGCGGACACGCTGAAAGTCTGCGAGGCGCGCGTTGGCTGCTACCACGGCCTTTTCTGCCTCGTCGCGCGAGCCGCGAAAGAGCAGCACTGCAACCGGTTCGGTTCCGGAAGTTGTGAGCAGAGGAACGACGGCGGAGGCTTGAACACCTGCCTGCGTATTGAGTACGGCCTCTACATCTTCGGGATGTACGTTCAAGCCGGAGGAAGTGACGATGGTCTGGCTTTTGCGACCAAGGAAGCGAAGCCGACCCTCTTCGTCCTTGCTTGCAAGGTCTCCGGTTGCGAGCCAGGGCGATTCCGATTGCTGGATGCTGCCGCCACGCCATGTCCTGGTTGAAACCATGTCGCCGCGCACAACGATCTCGCCGTCCTCGCGAATTTCAACGTCGCGGCCGGGAAGGATCTTGCCGATGGTGCCACGGCCAGTCTTAAAAGGATGGTTGAGAGTGATGAGGGCCGCAGTCTCCGTCATGCCATAGCCCTGGACCAGCGCGAATCCGAGGGTGTTCCAGAAAGACTCCAGCTCTTCCGGGAGGCTCGCGCCTCCGCAGACAAAGGCCCAGAATTTGTAACCGAAGGTGCGATGAATCTTCCGAAAATACCACCATCGCTTCCACACACTCTGGCCGTGCGCCGCGCTGATCTCCGCTGGCAGATCGGGATGGTCTGCGATGAGCTGATCGCGCAGCAGAGAAAGGACACGCGGCACAGCGGCGAGCACGGAGATGCGCTCGCGTTGCGATGTCTCGATGAGCCGCTGGGCCTGCAAGCGCGATTCAAAATGGACCTCCGCGCCGATCAGCGGGGGAATCCAAAGGCCCATGAACTGCCCGAAGACGTGGCTCAAAGGAAGTGTGTGCAGGAAGCGTAATGGGTGCACCCAGCGCTCGTACTTGAGGTATTTCGGAATCTCGCTTTCGATAGGCGCGACACTTGCGAGAATGTTTCGGTGGGTGTGAACGACGCCCTTGGGTTCCGCCGTAGTGCCTGAGGTGAAGAGGATTTGCAGCGGGCTGTCGAGCGTTATGGTGGGGTCAGTAGGGGCCGGAGCGGTGGCGGGGGGCAACGTGGACACGAACTCTTCGAAGGATAGCCTTGGAAGCGTGGAATTGAGTTGGTCGAGAAGCGTTGCGTCACCGATGAGCAGGCGGGGTGAGGTTTCAGCGATTACGCGACGGGCGAAGTCCGGGCTGCCTGCAGCATCGAGGGGGACGCAAATGACGCCACGCAAGACGCATCCGAAGAAGGCGGCAATCCACTCAACGCCGTTCTGGCCCCAAATGACAACGCGCTCACCTGCTGGAATATTGCGCTGGATGAGCGCAGCGGAGAAGCGGCCGGCAAGTGTCGCAAGCTCTGCATAGGTTGAAGACAGCCGGCGGTTGCCGCGATGGCTGACGATGGCGATATCGTTTCCGTGCCTGCGGAAATCGTCAACCAGCGTTGCCAGGTTGGGGCGCATGAAGTATTGTCTCCTGATAGCTCAGGCGCGCACAAAATCAATGTATCCACGCTGCGGGTCGGTACGAACGAGCTGCACCTGCAGGCGGTCACCGACGTCGACTCCGTGCTGCCCGCGAATGAGCATGCCGTCAACGTGCGGAGTGATGGTGCGCACAAAGGTCCCTTTGGGTGTGACGCCGGTGACGATGGCTCGGAAGCGTTCGCCGATGCGGGAGTGCATGGCTACGGCAGCGATGCGCTTTTGCATCTCTCGCTCAACTTTGCGCTCCGCCGCAGCCTTGGTGGTGCAGTTCTGGGCAATGGCCGCAAGCTCGTCATCAGAGTAAGGCGATGGCTGGCCGGCGATCATGGCTTTGAGCAGACGCTGTGTGACCAGATCTGCGTAGCGACGATTGGGCGCGGTGGAATGCGTGTAGTCTTCGACGGCCAGGCCAAAGTGGCCCTGGGGTGGATCGCCGGGGCGCTCAAGCACATATTCGCCGGGACCGAGCAACTTCACAATCGTCAGGGATAGGTCGGGGAAGTGGTCGGGGTCGTCTTTTTTACGCTGCAGCAGGAACTCGTTCAACGCCTTGGAGTCCGGCGTCGCCGGCAGTTTGTATCCGAGACCGTCGGCGACGGCGACAATTCTGTCCCAGCGCTCTGGAGTGCGGACGACTCGGCGAATCGAGGAGATCCGGTGTTCCTGCAGCGTTCGTGCTACGACGCCGTTGGCCGCGATCATAAAATCCTCAATCAGCTCGGTCGCTGAGTTTTTATGGTCGCTGTCGAGTCTGATTTCATTACCTTCAATGGTTGCGAGCACTTCGCCGGTTTCGATATTGAGGGCGCCGTGTCTGAAGCGCTCCAGGCGCAGACGCTGCGCAATTTCGTTCTGCAATTGCAACTGTGCCTGCAGCTCTTTGGACGCGGCCATCTTGGGTGGAGGGTCGGCTTTGCCGTCGAGCCACGCTCCCACGCTGCTGTATGCGAGCTGCGCCTTATTGTTAACCAGCGCTGGGTAGATGCGGCTGGAAGCCACACAGCTCTCGGTTTCGCAGGCGTTCTTATCGAGTGTGAACTCGGTCACGACACACATGCGGTCCTGGTCTTCAAGCAGGGAAGTCATGCCGGTGGAGAGCTGATCCGGAAGCATGGAGAAGTTTTTCGCGCCGGTGTATACAGTCACGGTCTCAATACCCGCGTGTTTGTCGATGGCTGAGCCTTTCGGAACATAGGCGTCGACGTCCGCAATGCCGATAAGCACCCGCATGGCGCCGTCCGGCAGAGTTTCGGCGTACTCAATTTGATCGAGGTCACGGGACGTGTCGTTGTCGATGGATGACCACAGAAGGTGGCGCAAGTCGGTAATGCCAGCTGGTGGCTGCGGTGGATGGGCCTGAAGCTCGGCGAGTTCCTGTTTTGCCTGTGGTGGATAATCCGGCTCGAAACCATGTTCGACCATCGACATGCGGGCGGCTGCAATCAGATCAAAAGGCGCGCTGGAACTCATAAACCTCCACGGGAGCGAAAGTCCACCCTAGCATGAGGCGAGCGTGCAGCGCATCTATGGTCTTCGTTTGAGTTCAGTGTGTAGGGATTGCCCGGATTGAACAAGGCTCCGGGCGGGCCCATTTCCCGATGACGCGAGCGTCCGGCTAGGCGGCAGCCTGCGAGCTACTGGTGGTCGCAGGCGCAGGAAGAGCGTTGAGCGATGCCACGACGGCGTTGACGTAAGCGGTGATCTGCGCGTTGGTGGGAGCTGGCACGCCGTCAGCCTGAAGCGCGGAGGTGGCATAGGGAGTGACGGCGGCGACGACAGCGGCAAGCTTTTGCTCTCCAGCGCCGGAGACACCCGCAGCAGCAGTCTCAGCAAGCGATGCCTGCTGCACGGTGAAGTTGTAAAGGTTAGCGACGCTCGGGAACGCGAGGTCTACGACCGGCTCTGCGACCTTTGCCACCTTGGCGGCGTCGACGAAGAGCGACTTGAAGAAGCTGCCGATATGCTTAAGAAATGTGCTCATACCAGAGGATTTTCAATTTCCTTTCAGGATTTAAAGTTGATGTTGCTTAGCGCGGCTTACTCCAGGTGCGGTAAGCGAGCGTAATGTTGATGAGGCCCGTAAAGAGAGCCAGGGTCCAGGTCGGAAGGTGGAGGTCGTGCTGCAAACCTGCGACCTGATCACGGAACGCCTGGCTGCCGATCCAGAGCCCTACGACGAGGTTCCAGCCGACAAGGATGGAGTGGGTCCAGGCGCTATAGCGAGTTGCAAAGTAACGGATCAAGTTCAACCTCCTTTCAGGGCAGCAAAAAGGCCGCTCCGGAGAGCGGCCCCAATGCAAAAGGCACAGCTTACGCCGTACCTCTTTAACTTTTCCCTATAGTTCCATTATACGGGTTTGCGATTCTTCACATGCATTTTTAAGTCATTGCAAAATAAGCATGTTATGCGATTCATCCCTTGACAGATTTTCTCTCGTCGGACCTCAGCGCTTTTCAAACTCATGCAGGGCGGCCAGCACCTCCTGGCTGTGATGGGCCGGATCAACCTTGGTCCAGACCTTCACGATCTTCCCTTCAGGGTCGATAAGGAACGTGTTGCGGTTGGCGATCTTGAAGCCCATGTAATTTCCGAGCGAACCATATTCAGAGACCACTTTCTTCCCGGTATCGCTCAGCAGGGTAAAGGTGAGGTTGTCCTTCGCACAGAACTTCTTGTGGCTGGCGACCGACTGAACGCTAATGCCGACGATTTCAGCGTTCAGGGTCTTGTAGCGCGAGAGGTCGTGCTCAAAGTTGTGCGCTTCAATCGTGCAACCCGGGGTCATATCCGCCGGATAGAAGTAGAGGACGACCCACTTTCCGCGGAGGGAGTCGAGGCTGACGTCAGTGCCCTTCTCAGACGGGAGTGTGAAGTTGGGAGCCATTTCGCCGACCTGCGGCATCTTGCCGTTCCCATAGTCTGCGAAGCTTCTTACAGCGAGTCCGCCTAATACGACCACAACGACGGCGACAAGAACGAGGCTAATTTTCAGCATCGGACGACGCTCCTGAATAGATTTTGGAGGCTGAAACGTGGACCGCGTCAATTATTGATGTTCGAGAGCCACGATTGCAATTCCGGCACTGTCGGCCTGCTCGATGACTTTATCGCGGTCAAAAATGAGGGTGCGGTGTGCTTCAATCGCAAGACAGGTCGCACGCGCCACTTGCATGGTCTCAACCGTGCGCACGCCGATGACAGGAACGTCGAAGCGCATGTCCTGTTTGGGCTTGGCAACCTTGACTACTGTGAGTGAGCGGTCGAGCGTAGATGCCTCGTCCTCAAGCGTCTGCATGAGGATGCCGGCGCGTTCGATTGCGGCGTCGGTTCCTTCCATTGCCTCAATGGCGACGCAGGCCTGGCTGGCGATGACGACTGTCTGGCCGAGGTCGAAACCGGCGACGGACAGTGCCACCTCGCGTCCGTAGGCTATGTCGCGCTGCTCCTGTTCGGAGGGGGCGCGCGTGGTAAGAACGCCGGGTGAGGCCAGGAGCGGCTCAAGATAGGAAGTAGAGGGAATCAGCTCGATGCCCTCGTCGCGAAGTACCTTGGCTACCGCCCCGAGCAGCATGTCAGTATTTCTAGTGCGCAGTGAAAGCAACAGCTTGGCCAGACGCCAGTCGGGCCGGATGCTGGAGAAGATTTGCTTATGCTTGACCTGACCGGCCATGATGGCCTGAGTAACGCCCTCTTTGTGGAATGTCTCAATGAGGCGCGAGAGTTCGCCAAGCGAAAGCCAGTAGACGCGGATTCCAGAGTCGGCAGCGGCGCGTGCGTCTATCTCCGGGTCGGTCTCCTCCTTAATGGCGGCGACTACAACTTCAGCGCCGTGCGCGCGCGCTGCATCCAGCAGCAGAAAAGGGAAACGTCCGTTGCCGGCGATAAGTCCGAGCTTCATGCCTTTACTTCAGGACCCCGCGTTCGGAGCTTTCGATGAATTGCACGAGGTACGCGACGTCCTCCGTTGCGATGCCTTCTTCTTTGAGGCGAACGATGGCCTGAGTCGTATTCAACTTAGCGGCTTGAAGGAGCCGATACGCATGCTGGATGGCGCGGAGGCGTTCGGGATCGAAACCGCGCCGCTCCAGCCCAACCTTGTTCAGCCCATAAGCGCGGGTTTCGCGCTTGGCCGAAGTGAGTGAGTAGGGCAGCACGTCCTGTGTGACGGTCGTGCCGCCGCCCGTGTAGGCGTATTTGCCGATGCGACAGTACTGATGCACCTGATTCAGCGCTCCAACGGTTGCGTAGTCTTCGACGATGACGTGACCGGCGAGCGTGGCGCTGTTGGCCAGGATGCAACCGTCGCCGATGACACTGTCGTGTCCGATGTGCGAATAAGCCATGATGAGGCATCCGCTGCCCACGCGTGTTGTCCCGCCGCCTCCGCTGGTCCCACGCGAGATGGTCGCACATTCGCGGATTATGTTGTCGTCGCCGAGCGTGGCGCCGGTCGGCTCGCCCTTGTACTTTAAGTCCTGTGGAGCGACGCCGACACAGGCGAAGGGGAAAAAGCGGTTACGCGCGCCGGCCTTTAAATTCCCGTCGAGTACAACATGTGACACGAGCTCACAATCTTCTCCGAGGACAACATTCGGTCCGATGGTCGAGTAGGGTCCAACCTTGCAGGATGCGGGTATCACAGCACCCGGAGCAATGATGGCTGTGGGGTGAATGCTCACTCGACGCTCACGGGTTGTGTAGCCGGGGCGGGAGTTTGACTGGTCCGCGGAACGAGCTGGCACATTACCGTCGCTTCGCACGCAAGCTTGCCGTCGACGGTCGCTTTGCCTTCCATGCGAACGGCGCGCGGTCTCCAGTTAATGACGTTGACTTCAATGCGGAGCTGGTCGCCGGGCACGACGGGGCGGCGGAACTTTGCGCGGTCAATGGAGGTGAAGACCATCAGCTTGTCGTCGCGATCCGGAATCTCCGTCAAGAGCAACGCGCCGCCAGACTGCGCAATGGCTTCAACGATAAGCACGCCAGGCATGATGGGGAAGTTGGGAAAGTGCCCGGCGAAGAAAGGCTCATTGATGGTGACGTTCTTAATTGCGACGATGCGTTTTTTGCGCTCGATCTCCATGAGCCGGTCAATGAATAGAAACGGATAGCGGTGCGGCAGGATGGCCATGATATCGCCGATCTCAAGCACCTCTTTGCCATCGAGAATTGGGTTAGGAGTGTCCATAGCTGCTTGCCGATTATAGCGAATCGCCCGCTTCGGATTCAGCGGCCAAGCGCCAGCGCGGGTTCGGCGGTGAGTGTCTCGGAGGCAAACTGTGACGCCGTGAGCTTGGGCCACGCGGCTGCGGCGATCATTGCTGCGTTGTCAGTCGAGAGTGCGAGGGAAGGGAAGGCGATGGGAAGACAGCGCTCAGCGGCTTCCGCGGTAAAGCGCACGCGCAGTTCGCGGTTGGCGGCAACGCCACCGGAGATGAGCAAGCTGGCTGCGCCGTGAGTGAGCGCGGCGCGGAATGTCTTGCGCCGCAGATCGTCGACCACAGCGCGCTGGAATGAGGCGATGAGGTCTAGGGTTCTCTGATCAAACCACGGCAGCGCATCGACCGGCCGGACGCCAGGATGTTCTGCTAGTTTTTGACTGCGCAGTTGAATGCCGGTGCCCATACTGTGGACTTGCGTGTAGCGCAGCACAGCCGTCTTGATGCCGCTGAAGGAAAAGAATGTTGATCCGGCTATGGCTTTTGCGCTGGATTTGCGATGAGCCTTGGGCTTGATCTGTGCGAAGGAGAAGGGTACGGCATTGGGATTGCCATACGGAGCCAAAGCGTCGATCCATGGGCCGCCGGGATAGCCGAGGCCGAGCAATTTGGCAACCTTATCGAAGGCTTCACCGGCCGCGTCGTCGAGGGTGCGGCCGACGTTGCGGTAGCTCCAGCTGCCAGTTTTGCGCTGTGCGAGATACAGATGCGTATGTCCACCGGAGACGACCAGAGCAAGTGCAGGCAGTTCAAGCGGTTCGCGCTCTGATTGCGTATCGAGCCGGGCCTGCTCCAGCAGCACGGCATGGATGTGGCCTTCGAGATGGTTGACCGGGATCAGAGGCTTATTAAGCGCAAATGCCAGGGACTTGGCATAGCTGATGCCGACCAGCAGCGCGCCTGCGAGTCCGGGGCCTTCGGTGACAGCGATGGCATCGAGATCGGTAAGGCCAATGCCTGCGTTGGATAAGGCAGTGCGAACTACAGGAACGATATTGCGAAGATGTTCGCGGGAAGCCAACTCGGGTACGACTCCGCCATAAGGAGAGTGTGTGGCGATCTGCGAGGCGACGACATTGGAGAGGATTTCAGACCCCTGGTGTACGACTGCGGCCGCGGTTTCGTCGCAGGAGCTTTCAATACCCAAAATGAGTCCGGAATTCGGTGTGCCATGCATCGCTTTCTCTATAGTAGACAGGTGGAAGAGTCGCCGGCACAAATCGCCGCGGAGGAGATCGTCGAGCGCCTGCGCGCAGAAGGTTATGAAGCATATTTTGCCGGGGGATGCGTGCGCGATCTGCTGCTGCATCATGAACCTGCGGACTTTGACGTAGCCACGAATGCGCATCCGGATGCTGTGCTCAAGATGTTCCCGCGGACTTTTGCAGTTGGCGCTCACTTCGGAGTGGTTCTGGTGGCGGACGAGGTTGATGGCCGCGAGATCGTGACCGAGGTGGCCACCTTTCGCAGCGATGAAGCGTACACAGATGGACGGCGTCCGGAGTCGGTGAAGTTTTCAGAAAGCGCGGAAGAGGACGTTGTACGACGTGACTTCACCATCAACGGAATGCTGCTTGATCCGCAGACGGGCACAGTGTTGGACTATGTTGGCGGCCGAGCCGATCTGGCGTCGAAGCTGATTCGCGCGATTGGCGATCCAGTGCAGCGGCTTGAGGAGGACAAACTGCGCATGCTTCGCGCTGTACGTTTTGCGGCGCGGTTCGATTTTGAGATTGAGCCGCGTACGGAAGCAGCGGTTCGCGAGTTGGCTGCGACGATCCATCAAGTCAGTCGGGAGAGAATCCGAGATGAGATGACGAGGATGTTGACCGAGGGCCGCGCGCGCCGCGCCTTTGAGTTGCTCGATCGCACCGGGCTGCTGAAAGAGGTGCTGCCTGAGATTGATCGCCTGCACGGAGTGGAGCAGCCGCCTGAATTTCATCCGGAGGGAGACGTATGGGCGCACACAATGATGCTTCTAGAGCAGTTGCCCGCGGGGGTGTCTGCGACGCTGGCATGGGGCGCATTGCTACATGACGTTGGGAAGCCGGCTACCTTCCAGCCGGGACCGGGGCGCATCCGGTTTAACGGACATGTTGAGGTTGGCATGCGCATTGCGGAAGACATTGGCCGCCGTCTGCGGTTCTCGAATGAAGAGTTAACGCAGATCGTGGCGCTCGTGGAAAACCACATGCGCTTCGGGGATGTGGAGCGGATGAAGGCATCCACACTGAAGCGATTCTTCCGCCTGAATCAATTTGAGCAGCACCTGGCGCTGCACCGAATGGACTGCCTGGCCAGCCACCGCGACCTGACACTCTATAACTTTGCGAAAGCAAAGTATGAGGAGACGCCAAGCGAGGAGGTCCGGCCGGCTCTGTTGCTGACGGGTCGAGACTTGATTGCGGCCGGCTACAAACCAGGCCCAGAATTCAAGCGGCTGCTGGCCCTTGCAGAGGATGCGCAGCTCGAAGGACGCATCCGCACAAAACAAGAGGCGCTGGCTCTGGTTGCAGAGTCGAAGCAGGGCTAGCCATTATTCCGTGACGACGGCCTTAACGAGATTGCGCGGTGCATCGACGTTTACTCCGTTCAGAATGGCGGTGAAATATGCGAAGAGCTGCAGCGGTACGACTTCAAGCAGCGGAAGCAGGAACTCGTCCGCCGCTGGAACGGCCACGGAGTAGCGGCTGAGTCTTGCAGCTTCGTCGTCACCTTCAATGATGACAGAGAGGGTGGTCGCGCCCTGTGCCTGCATATCGCGCATCAACTGCAAGGTCTTCTGGTAGCGGAGTATGGAATCCGGGTCGCTGTCATCCCGGGTAGCCAGGATGACCAACGGCGAGTCCGCACCGACCAGCGCGTTCGGCCCGTGCTTCAGCTCTCCGGCCGGATAACCTTCAGCTTGCATGTAGGCTGACTCCTTGACCTTGAGTGCGCCCTCACGCGCAATGGCGTAATGAATGGCCCGGCCAAGGTAGAGAAAGCCTTTAGCTTGATGAAGATCTTTGGCGATATCGCCGATCTGTTCTTCCCACTCAGGCATGATCGCGGCGAGCTGCTGCGGAAGGTCATTCAGATGTTCCAGATGTGAAGAGACAGTCTGCGCTGTCATTCGTCCACTAAGCCGCGCCAGATAAAGCGTGAGCAGGTACAAGACAGTCAACTGCGTGGTGAAGCTTTTTGTCGCCGGGATGGCCTTTTCCTTCCCTGCGATGGTCGGCAGCGAGGAGTCGGCTTCGCGGGCCATTGTTGAAGTGGCATTGTTGGTGATAGCCACGGTTGCCAGTCCGCGGGAGCGGGCCTCGCGCAAGGCAGCGAGCGTGTCGGCCGTTTCGCCAGACTGTGAGATAACCAGCACGCCGGGGTCATGCAATGTGTGCGTAGAGCGGTAGCAGTATTCGCTGGCATATTCCACATCGACGGCCAAGCCGGCGAAGTCCTCCAGCATGATTTCTCCGGCCAAGCCGGCGTGGCGACTGGAACCGCTGGCCGCAATTACCAGGCGCTGGCGTCCCCGAAGAATCTCGGCGACGTTGGGGAAGGAATCGGCGCTCAGTGACCCCCCGGGAGCGTATCGCTCGATGGTGGCGCTGAGGGCCTCTGGCTGCTCGTAGATTTCCTGCAGCATGACATGGGGAAAGACGCGGCTATTGATGGTCTGCGGCATGGTTTTGTCCCTCAGCAAAGTTACTCTGTTTTTTGATTCGGGATTTATCTGTATATACGACTATACTTGAAATTCCGGGGCTGATTGGGATGAGTCCCTTATCGAATCGCGCCTACAAAACGTGCAGTGATCGCTTCCGGGCGGGTGATCGCCGACCCGACGACCACAGAGAACGCTCCGAGGCTGAGAGCGCGGCACACCTCTTCCGGTTGCACGATGTGCCCCTCGACGATAAGGGGGACACTCAGTTTTTTCACCAGCGTCGCAACCATTTTCCAGTTCACAGATCGAGCGCCGTTGGTTTGCGGGGTGAATCCATAGAGAGTAGTAGCCACTGCATCGGCACCACAGTCCTCAGCCGCAAGCGCTTCATCCACTGTGGCAATGTCGGCCAGGACGGGTTTGCCCAACCCGCCATGGATGCGGGTAATGAGCCCGGGCCACGGCTCGGCCACGGGGTGACGCGCAACGGTGCAGTCAAGGGCAATGACGTCGGCACCGGCCTTCGCGATGGCCAGTGCAGAGGCAAAGTCGGGAGTGATGGAGAGGGTCTGGTCGATTTTGCGCTTCTGGATGCCGAAGATGGGCTGGGTTGTCTCAGCGCGAAAGGCAGCGACGGCTTCTACTCCATCGGCGCGCAGGCCACACGCGCCACCGAGCATAACGGCGACAGCGATGCGTTTGAGCGTATCTATATTGTCCAAGGGATCGCCAGGAGGGGCCTGAACGGAAACGATCAGCTTGTTCTTGAGCGAAGCTGGAAAAGGCAGATGGAGCATTCCAGGCGAATTCCTCCAGATTACAAAGCAGGCAAAGCAATATTAATCCGTGTTGAAATGCGTGGAAAACCACAGTGCGATGCAGCATAGCGAAATCAGGAAGGGGCAGGGGATCGAAGTGTCCAAGGTAAAGACCAGTAATCGAATGCGGGAAAGAGCGGCACAGCCGCTCGACAAGAACGGCTTTATCCCTCTTTATTACCAGATTCAGCGCGCGCTGATGGAGAAGATACGCTCTGGCGAACTGGCTGAGGGAGATCCGCTTGCGTCAGAAGAAGAGCTTTCGCGTACCTACCAGGTAAGCCGGATGACCGCCCGCCAGGCCCTGCATGGATTAAAGGCGAATGGCTACGCCTTCAGCGAGAAGGGACGCGGGACCTTTGTGACGCGACCCAAGCTTGAAAAGAACATCATGCATCTCCAGGGCTTTACCGAGGACATGCGCCAGCGCGGGATGCAGGCTAGTTCGCGCCTGCTGCAGCAGGCTGTGATTCACGCGAACGATGATTTGCAGGAGAAGCTGAAATTAAATCCCGGTGATTCGGTTTTGCGATTGTGCCGTTTGCGCCTTGCCGACGGGACCCCAATGGCGATCGAAGAATCGCACATACCTCTGAGCTTGTTTCCCGGACTTGAGCGTGTCGACTTTGAGACCCACTCACTCTATGCAACACTGCGCGAGCGGTACGGAGTTCGAGTGGGATATGCCGACGAGATCATCGAGGCGGTTTTAGCAACACGCGAGGACACTGAGTTACTGACAGCTCCCGGCAAGGCGGGCATTCTTTCGATCAGCCGCATCATTCTTACTACGCAAGAAACGCCGATTGAGGCAGCCTGCTCACGGTATCGCGGGGACCGTTACCGCGCCTTCATTCGGGTGCCCATGACCCCCATCCGATAATTTTTGCTCCCAAACGTCACGGTGCGTACTCTAAGCAGGTGCAGAGCCGCGGCTGCGTTTGTGTTCTACCTTAGCTCGAAAGGAAACAGGGCAAGAAATCGAACGTGAGATTGCACCTTTGCGTTTGCATTGACACAAAACAATCGCAATCCCTGCTAAACTGGGGCTTCGCGTCAACCCTTATCTGAATTGGCCACCCCCCAAAAACGCTGGAACGCTGTTCCCGGGAAAGGAATGACAATGGATCGGGAATGGTTGCGGACAATACTGAGAACGGGAACCGCAATTCTATTCTTTCTGCTCCTCCCCGCCTTTGCATTTGCTGATGGCCCTCAGCCTGTGCCGAGCATTTTTGCGCCTGCGTCAACGCCGGCCTCCGACATTTACAGCCTATCGCTGTTTGTTCTTGCAATTACCGGTGGCATATTCGTCGTGGTGGGAGGGCTTCTTGCCTATGTGATCGTTCGGTATCGCGACAAGGGCGATGAGAGCGATAAGCGTGAGCCGGCTCAGATCTATGGAAGCACCCAGATTGAGCTGGCATGGACAGTAATTCCAATCCTGATCGTCGTAGTGCTGTTCCTGACGACTGCCCGTATGATTTTTGCCATTCAGGATGCGCCCAAACCCCCCGATGCGCTGGATGTAACTGTGGTTGGGCACCAGTTCTGGTGGGAATTCCGTTATCCCAAGCTGGGCATAGTAACCGCGAATGAGCTTCATGTGCCGCTGAGCACGAACAAAGATCCCCTGCCGACGTATCTGAAGCTCTATTCCGCTGATGTGGACCATAGTTTCTGGGTACCGCAGCTGGCCGGGAAGACCGACTTGATTCCGAATCATCCGAACATCACCTGGATCGAACCGAAAAGCACCGGACTTTATCTGGGCCAGTGTGCGCAGTTCTGTGGAGTAGAGCACGCGGAGATGCTACTGCGAGTGTATGTGGATACTCCAGAGCAGTTTGCCGCCTGGGTCAAAAACCAGCAGCAGCCCGCTGTGGAGGATCCGCAAGTAGCCGCGGGCCGGCGGGTGTTTGAGACCGAATCCTGCATGAATTGCCACACGATCAGGGGGACAGCAGCGACGGGGCGGTTCGGACCAGACTTAACCCACTTAATGAGCCGCAGCACAATTGCTTCCGGCGCGGTGCCAAATTCTGAGGCGAACCTTCGCCAATGGATCAAGGACCCCGACAGCTTTAAACCGGGCTGTCTGATGCCAGCAATGCAGTTGACCAATCAGCAACTGGATGAGGTAACCGCATACCTCGAAACACTGAAATAGAGAAAAGCGATGGCAGACCGAACATTTCCAATCGAAGGAACTTTGGACCTCACTCCGGCGCATGTGCATGAGCACACGTGGCTCGAAGTGCTGCACGAGTGGGTGACTACGGTTGACCACAAGAAGCTGGGCATCATGTATGTCCTATATGGGTTCTTCTTTCTGCTGGTAGGCGGAGCTGAGGCGCTGGCGATTCGCGTTCAACTTGCCGAGCCGAATAATCACTTTCTCTCGCCTGAGGTCTACAACCGCTTTTTCACCATGCACGGCACCACGATGGTTTTTCTCGTAGGCATGACGATCATCTTTGGGTTTGCGAATTATCTTGTTCCTCTGATGATCGGCGCGCGCGACATGGCTTTTCCGCGCCTGAACGCATTCAGCTTCTGGATGACAGCCTTCGGTGGCCTGATGCTGTACTACAGCTTCCTGGGTGGAAGCGGGCTGTATGGCGTTGGCAATGCACCCGACGTAGGCTGGTTTGCTTACGCTCCTTTGACCGCACGCGCGTTTTCTCCAGGAAATGCGACGGACTACTGGGCCCTTGCACTGATTGTGACCGGCGTTGGGACGGTTGGTACAGCGATCAATGTTATTGCGACAGCACTCTCGATGCGCTGTAAGGGTATGACGCTGATGCGCATGCCTTTGTTTGTATGGCTGAGCGTGGTGACTTCCGGGCTGACACTGGTTACGATCACGCCGCTGACCGCTGCTCAGATCATGCTTGTGATTGACCGCTACCTCGGCGGCCACTTTTTTGACACGCAGGCGGGCGGCTCTGCCGTTATCTGGATGCACTTTTTCTGGATTTTCGGACATCCCGAGGTTTATGTGCTCGTATTGCCTGCATTCGCCATCGCGAATGAAATCATCCCGGTATTCTCGCGGAAGGCAATCTTCGGTTATCCAGCGATGGTGGCGGCTTCAGTCGGCATTGCTTTTGTGAGCCTGGGTGTGTGGGCGCACCACATGTTTACGATCGGCATGACGTCTGTGTCTAACGCCTTCTTTGTTCTGTCGACCATGCTGGTGGGCATACCCACGGGCATCAAGATTTTCAACTGGGTGGCGACCATGTGGGGCGGCAAGATTCGCTTCGCAACGCCCATGCTTTTCCTGACGGCCTTTGTCTTCCAGTTTCTGCTTGCCGGCCTCACGGGCATAATGCTGGCCGTGGCGCCGTGGGACTGGCAGCTTCACAATTCCTACTTCGTGATTGCGCACTTCCACTATGTTCTGGTGGGGGCAATCCTGTTCGCGATTTTCGGCGGGCTGTACTACTGGTTCCCGAAAGCGACCGGACGCATGCTGAACGAGACGCTCGGCAAGTGGAACTTCTGGTTATTTTTCATTGGATTCCACGTTACGTTTGACACGATGCACTTTGTAGGAATGCTTGGCATGCCGCGCTCAATTTACACCTATGAAGCGGACCGCGGCTGGGGCCACCTGAACCTTATCGTCTCAATCGGGGCCTTTATTCAAGGCATCTCAGTTCTCATTTTTACGACGAACCTCTTGTGGTCTGCCTTCCGCGGCAAGGTTGCCGGAAACGATCCCTGGGACGCGTGGACGCTGGAATGGGCCGCTGCCTCGCCGCCGCCTGTCTACAACTTCCCTACTGAGCCATCAGTGTCGAGCCGTCGTCCGCTGTGGGACCTCAAGCATCCTGAAGATCCAGACTGGAAGTACGAATAATGAGCACAGCTACTCTTATTCCGCATGCTACCCATGCTCCTGAGCAGGAGTGGAACCTACCGTCCCGCGGGCGCGTGGCCATGTACTGCCTTATCATCGGCGAGTCGGCGATCTTCGTTATTTTTGTCGTCGCCTACATTTACTACATTGGCCGCAGCCTCACTGGGCCTACACCCAGGGAGGTGCTTGATGTCCCCATCTTCAATACCATCTGCCTGCTTTCAAGCAGCCTTACCATCTGGATTGCAGAGCGGAGCCTAGAGCGCAACAAGATCAGGCTCTTCGGGGCCTGGTGGGCGTTGACGCTGGTGCTGGGCGCGATCTTTCTGGTTGGCACAGGTATTGAATGGCACACGCTGATTTATGAGAAGGGGTTGACCATAAGCACCAATCTCTTCGGAACGACATTCTACTCACTGGTTGGCCTGCACGCCTCACACGTGATTTTTGGGCTGATCGGACTGAGCACGGTGCTTATCTTTACGCTGCTGGGAAAAGTGCGCGAGGAGCACTCCGAGCGCATTCAGGTGCTCGCGCTGTACTGGCATTTCGTCGACGCCGTCTGGGTCGTCGTATTTACGGTCGTCTACATTCTGGGACGATAGAGACAGGACGACAGGGGACTATGAGCGAAGAGAAAAAATCCGGATCGCACGTTGAGACGATTCATCTGCCCGCTCCCACGGCTTGGCCCATTGTCATGGCCTTCGGACTCATGCTGGTTTTTGCCGGACTTGTTACCAACATAGGCATCAGTGTCCTGGGTGCGATCTTAGCGCTGTTCGGAGCGGTGGGCTGGTTCCGTCAGGTGCTTCCGCATGAGGCGCACGAAGACGTTCCAGTCGTTGTTGAACGGGTGGTGATTGAGACGGCACGTCGACAGGTAGAGCGCATTGTTGTCGATGAGCATCACCGCGAGCACTTTCCGCTGGAAACGTACCCCATTCTGTCCGGGATCAAGGGCGGCATCGCGGGCGGCATCGCCATGATTCCCCCGGCATTGCTCTACGGTTATTTGAGTCACCACAGCATCTGGTGGCCGGTGAACCTGCTCGGAGGTGCCGGCCTCGCCAACTGGCACCATCCTTCGACCGCAGACATTGCCCATTTCTACTGGGGTGGGTTAGCCGTGGCCTGCGCGATCCAGGCAGTTGTCAGCCTGCTTGTCGGCCTGTTGTATGGGGCCATGCTTCCCCTGCTGCCTCGCCATCCGATTATCCTGGGCGGAATTATTGCGCCAGTTCTGTGGACCGGCATGATTCATGCGACACTCAACCTTATCAATCCGGTGCTCGACAGCAACATCGCCTGGGGATGGTTTCTTGTATCGCAGGTGACCTTTGGCCTCGTTGCCGGGTGGGTGGTGTCGCGCCAGGAGAAAATACAAACTGCGCAGTCCATGCCATTTATTTTGCGAATGGGCATTGAGGGCTCCGGACTTACACAAGAGCAAGATGACGAGGACCACAAGGCATGAAGATTTCTGCTCTTGCAGGCTGTGTCCTGTTATTGGCCATTATGGGATGCTCACATCTTCCTGGCGCGCCCAAGCCGGGCGTAGAGGTTCCGCGTCCCGATGCGATTATGAATTTTGCGGATCTTTACCACCAGAACTGCGCCGGCTGCCATGGCAATTACGGAATGAACGGGGCAGCGTTCGATCTAGCGAACTCGACGTATCTGAACTGGATTGATGACGCGACCTTGCGGAAAATTATTGCGGACGGAGAAACCGATGTGCAGATGCCGGCGTTTGGCCGGTCCGCAGGCGGCTTTTTGACTAATGCGCAAATTGACGCTCTGATTCACGGGATGCGAACGGAGTGGCCTGCGGCGGACGAAAAGCCGCAGGGGCAGACTCCACCGCCGTATACAACCGCACTGAAGGGTGATGTTGCACGTGGCGAGCAGGTTTATCAGTCGGCCTGCGCGCGCTGCCATCGAGAGTCAACGCAGAGCATCACGAGCCCAACGTATCTCTCGCTTGTGAACGATCAAACGCTTCGCACGTTGATCATTGCCGGACGCCCGGACATCGGTCAGCCCGACTGGGAAGCCGATATTCCGGGGCACCCGCTGACCGATCAGCAAGTCACCGATGTGGTGGCATGGCTGGCTTCGTTGCGCACGATGACGCCGGGCCAGCCCTATGCCCAGCCGCACTAGAGGAACAGTTATGACGGACACCGTACACGAGGAAAGCAAGACCCCGCAGGATGATCGGAAAGAGGTATCGCGCCGCTGGCTGCTGCTGAAGGCCGGAGCGCTCTTCAATGCAGTCGTCGGCATCGCCATTGCCACTCCAGTGGTGCGTTATCTGCTGGATCCGGTGCGACGCAAGAGCTTCTACAACTCCTGGATCTCGCTGGGCCCGCTGAACCAGTTCCCGGCAGGCGAGACTCGCCTGGCGACCTATGTGAACCCTTATCGCCAACCGTGGGACGGAACCACAGATGACACCGCCTGCTGGGTGCGCCATATCTCCGGGTCAAGCTTTCAAGTTTTTGCGATCAACTGCGCCCACCTGGGTTGCCCGGTGCGGTGGTTCCCGCAGTCGGAGCTCTTTATGTGTCCCTGCCATGGCGGAGTTTATTACGCGGATGGAGAGCGCGCCTCGGGACCGCCTGAACGCGGGCTGTTCCAGTACCAATACAAAGTCGTGAATGACGAGTTACACATCTACGCCGGACAGATGCCGACGCTTGCCAATTCGGCCCGATTGCGAGTTCTTAATAACACCGGAAATAAAGGATGCAGCTCATGCGCTGGGTAAAGCAGACCTACAACTGGTTAGAGAGCCGCCTTCAGCTCGAAGGGCCGGTCAAAGACGCCGTTCTGCATCCTGTGCCGCGCAACACAGCAAGCTGGTGGTACGTCTTCGGCAGCGCAGCGTTCACGCTGCTGATCCTGCAGATCGTGACCGGTATCCTGCTGGCGCTCGTCTATGTACCTTCAGCAGGCGAGGCATGGAACAGCCTGAACATGCTGAACCACCAGCTCCCACTCGGCTGGTTCCTGCGCGCTATGCACGGCTGGGGATCGAACTTCATGGTTGCCATCGTGCTCATCCACATGGCGCAGGTGTTTATGTTCGGATCCTATAAGTATCCCCGCGAGTTGACCTGGATTCTCGGTGTCTTCCTGCTGCTGATGACGCTCGGCATGGCCTTTACCGGGCAGGTCCTGCGCTTCGACCAGGATTCCTATTGGGGTCTAGGAATCGGGGCCTCCATTGTCAGCCGGGTTCCTTTCATCGGCAGGTCCCTGGTCCATTTATTGCTTGGCGGTCCAATCATCGCGGGGGCCACATTGACGCGCTTCTTCGCGCTGCACGTCTTTATTATTCCCGGCGCTCTTTTGTTGTTCGCCTGCGTGCACGTGTGGATGGTCCTCAAGCTGGGCATTAACGAGTGGCCGATGCCCGGGCGCGCCGTTCGCCGCTCGACTTATATCGCCGAGTACAACAAGCTTACCCACGAAGACGGAATTCCCTTTTTCCCGGGCGCTTTCTGGAAGGACCTGTATTTTTCGGGAGCCATTATTGCTGCAGTGGTTGTATGCGCGGCCGTTTTTGGGCCTTACGGACCGTCTGGACAACCCGATCCTACAATCATCCGAACAGTTCCTAAGCCTGACTTTTTCTTCCTTTGGATCTACGCTTTGCTGGCCTATTTGCCACCGAGTCTGGAGACGCCCTTCCTGCTCATCGCGCCGGTTTTGGCCATTGCTGGATTGGTGGCGCTGCCCTTTATGGCCGGCGAGGGTGAAAAGAGCTGGCATCGCCGTCCCATCGCAGTACTTACGCTGGTTACAGTGGCGGTCATCTGGGGAGTCTTCACGAACCTTGCCACGTACACTCCGTGGAGCCCCAAGATGAATGCATGGAGCAGCGACACCGTTCCAGAGCGATACCTGCACGGTCTGACACCGGTTGAGCGGCGGGGTGCGATCGTGTTCCAGGCCATGCAATGCCGCAACTGCCACTCGATTGGCGGACAAGGAGGCGAGCGTGGTCCTGCGCTCGACTCAGTAGCCACGCGCCTGACCGAGGACCAGCTTATCCGTCAGGTAATTCAGGGAGGTGGCAACATGCCGGCTTACGGCAAGAATCTCTCTCCGTCTCAAGTTACTGCGCTGGTGAGTTTCCTCGATACATTGCACCCGCACAATCAGCCGGAGGCGATCGATTCAGCAGAAAGAGCCGTAACCACCATTCCTGCCGAGACAGGAGCGAAAAGCTCGACGAAGGTGAAGGCTTCCGCTTCGCCGCAAGCATCAGCCGCTCCAGCCGGGAATTAGCGCCGTGCCTCTCACTTCTTTCTTTTCGATGTGGGATTTCCCGCCCCTAGTGTGCTCGGCGCTGGCACTGACGAGCCTAGTTTACACGGTTGGCTTTCTGCGGATCCGCAGGTCGCGGCCTCGGATTTTCCTGCCATGGCGCTGGTGGTGCTTTATGGGCGGTATTGCGGCTCTGGTGGTGGCCCTGTCATCGCCGCTGGATACTCTTGACGACCGGCTGCTTGTAATTCACATGGCACAGCATTTTGTGCTCATGTCCATCGCGCCGCCGCTCATTCTCCTCGGTGCGCCGGTTGTGCCCATGCTGCGCGGGCTCCCGCGTTCGTTTGTCCGAAACGTACTTGGCCCACTGATTCGGGTTAAGATTTTGCGCGGCTTCTTTCACGCTCTCGTACAGCTAAGGGTCGCATGGCTGCTCATGGTGCTGTCATACATCAGCTGGCATATCCCCGCTGCGTATGAGGCCACGCTGGCAAATGAGAATATTCACAACTGCGAGCATGCCTGCTTTTTCTTCTCAAACATTCTGTTCTGGTGGCCGATTATTGAGCCATGGCCCAGCCGCTTTAAGCACTCCCGCTGGCTTCTGCTTCCGTATCTATTCACCGCAGGAGTTGTAAATACTGGAATCTCCGCGTTCCTGATTTTTTCCGGCCGGCTCATTTACCCGAGCTACGGCGAGCATCCCGGGATGTTCGGCCTAACCCCGCTAGGAGATCAAGCCGCTGCCGGAGCATTCATGTGGGTTGCCAATTCGATTGTCTTCCTTATTCCCGCATACGCCATTACCTTGCAGCTGCTTACTCCTCGTAAGACTAAGGTCTGGAAAGCACATGCTGTCCGGTAATCCCGTATTCTGGAATGCTTGAACATCAAGGCGATCGGGTCAGCCGCTTGCAAGTTTCCAGTGGCGCTGCCTGCGCGTCGCAATTCAGGACAAACAGCCAATTACAGTCAGCAAGGATTTATGAAAAGATAGAGATGGCCTTGCATCGTAAGCTAATAAGCAGCAGGTTAACGAGTGTAGACATTAGTAGCTGATTGACCTATGCAAACGTTCGGTGATTTTCAGCTCGATACAGTCAATGAGTGCGTCTGGCAAGGCAGTAAGCGTTTATCGATTACGCCGCGGCCGTTTGCAGTGCTGCGCTACCTTGTCGAAAATCCGCAACGCCTGGTTACGCACGACGAGCTGCTGGAAGCACTGTGGCCCGAGACCTATGTGCAGCCGCAGATTCTAAGGACCTACGTTCTCGAGCTTCGCAAATTGCTCGGAGACGATCCCGCGAGCCCCCAATATATCGCCACAATTCCCAAACGCGGTTACCGGTTTCTTGCGAGCGTCAAGCAGGACAGCATAAATTCAGACGACGAACATTTGTTGATTGGGCGTGACACTGAACTTGCCCTGCTTCACGCGCAACTCGATCATGCACGCAAAGCCGAACGCCCCACGCTCTTTCTCACGGGCGAAGCCGGCATAGGGAAGACAGCGATCATCGATACGTTCTGCGCTCAATTCTGTGATGGCAAATCTCCTGTGCGCATTGCACGTGGGCAGTCCATCGAGGGCTTTAGCGGCAAAGAGACCTTGTATCCAGTGCGCGAGGCTTTGAACGGCTTGTGCTCTGCTGAGGACGCGAGGGCCCGCACGGTGCTCACAAATGCGGCTCCGGGGTGGTTTGGCCATGGCGGCTCGGTTGCACCCTCTTTAGGCGAGATATGTGAGGCGCTGGAAGCTCTGAGCCAGAATGAGCCGCTGCTGATTGTGTTCGAGGACATCCATTGGGCAGATGCGACCACGCTTGATTTGATCGCCGCACTTGCCCGCCGCCGTGCGCGCGCAAAGATCATGCTGCTGGCCAGCTTTTGTCCAACCGACCTGGATCCGAAGAGCCCGCTGCGCTTGCTGCAGCTTGATTTGGCCCGGGGGCGTCGTGTGGAAGAGCTTCATCTCGGCCCTCTAGACAGGACGGCGGTGAGCGAATACATCCGTCGCAAACTCCATGCTGACAATCTGCCTGCGGGTTTCGACAGCCTCATCCTCCAGCACTCTTCAGGGAACCCGCTTTTTCTGGGTGCGATGCTTGATCATCTGCGCTCACAACATGTGCTTCGCAGCCAGGGCGGAGAAGTTGTCCTGAACTGTCCGCTAGCGGAGATCGATGTGGGAGTGCCGGAGGGTCTGCTGGGAATCATCGAGCTGCAGCTTGATCGGTTGAGCGCAGAAGACCGGCGATTGCTAGAGGCGGGAAGCATTGCAGGCACCATCTTCCCAGTGTGGGCGGCAAGCGCCGCACTTCAGCGCACAATTGACGATACAGAGGAAGCGTATGCATCGCTGGCGCGCTGCAATCGTCTGCTCTCCGTCGGAGGGCATGACGAGCTTCCCAACGGTGTGCGCTCGACCTTTTATGTCTTCGCGCATGAGCTGTACCGCGAGGTGCTGTACAAGAACATTCCCGTGTCCCGCCGCAGCAAGTGGCACCAGAACGTTGCTGATCAACTGCGCACCCTGTTTGCCGGGAACGAAGCAAGCGTGGCCCACGAGATTGCCGCTCATACCCAGGCCAGCGTGTCTTCGCGCTGACCACAGCATTCTGGGCGCAAGAGCTGCTTGCTGAGCAGGCACCGCACGCTTTGCTGTCCTCAGGATTTTCTCTGGTGCCTGCCATCTCATATTCATAAAACTGTCGTCACTGAAGTCGTAGAATCACTTCGCCGAATTTTGCATTTGATGGAGAGATTATGAAGAAGGAATCCTCATTGCATCGTAAGAGCAAGACGCGTGTATCTGCATCTTCGCCCCAGCCGGTTTTCGCGCAGCCTGCGCCGAGTCCTGACCCAACCAGTTTCAGAACGCCGGTCACGGATCAGAAATACAATGAGCTCGCAAACCTTGAGCCGGTACCGCAACCTGCCGGAAATGCAGTGGAACCTGTCCTGACCCTGACCCAGGTTTATGGCGCCAAGGGGGCTGCAAAAACAGCAGAAATACAGGCTGCTGGGCAGATCGTCTTCCACTCAGTTGGAGACACGGGCAGCGCGAAGGGGCCGGAAACGCAGTCCCTGGTTGCTGACAAAATGGTTTCTGATTTTAGCGAAGAGAAGTCTGCGGATGTTCCATCTTTTTTATTTCATCTCGGTGATGTGGTTTATTACTTTGGCGAAGGAGCGTACTACTACGACCAGTTTTACGAGCCGTATCGTATGTATCCGGCACCCATCATCGCAATCCCTGGCAATCACGACGGAGTCGTGTACGCTAACGATCCAGCGCCTACACTTGACGCCTTTCTGCGCAACTTCTGCGCGCCCGAGCCAGTGGTTACACCCGAAGCGGGTGGCTTGTTGCGGACAGCCATGATTGCGCCAGGCGTGTACTTTACGCTCGATGCACCATTCGTCAAAATACTTGGACTCTATAGCAACGTGCTCGAGGACCCGGGCGTGATCTCGGATGAAAATGGGACTAATCCCATGCTGGACAACCGCCAGATTACCTTCCTCACAGCGGCATTGAAGCGCGCCAAGGCCGAGAAGTTTTCCGGGGCGATCATTATCGCGGTCCATCACCCGCCGTTTACAGGAGGTTCTGATCACGGCGGCAGCCCCAAGATGCTCGCGGACATTGACAGCGCCTGCACGGCGGCCAAAGTGTGGCCGCATGCCGTATTTGCCGGCCATGCGCATAATTATCAGCGCTACACGCGCCTGGTGAACGGCTACGAAACGCCGTATATTGTTGCGGGCTGCGGCGGGCACGCGCCGCTGTCTGCAATGCGCGGCACCTATCGAACCCCATACAAGATCGACAGCACGCTCACGCTTGAAAGCTACGATGACAGCCACTACGGATATCTTCGCATCACTGTCAATGCGCAGACCATGCGAATTGAGTTCCATCCCGAGGAGGATGGCGCGGTCACCAAAACTCCGGATGACCAGGTAACAGTGGATCTTGCCACGCGAACCATCAGCTAGTCCTGAAACGTAACAAGAGCAGCGCTGGCCGGTGGCAGATCGGCAATAAACATCCCGTGTTTGGGTTCGAGCGAAGATTGATTGGATGCCGACCAATCTCCGTGCGCACTTACCGCTGCTTCTCCCAGAGTCACACCGGAGGTTGAAGCCAGGCCGGGCCCTGAGAGTTGAAGCAGCGTTGCCCGCTGCGCGCGTTGGCCTGGATCTATCGTAAGGTGCAATCCGGCATCAGGATTCTTGTTGAACACGATGGTCTTCAGTCCGGAAGCGGTCTTGAGCGAGTAGGCAGCCACTACATCGTCAGGCTGAGGCTTGCTGAGATGGTTCTCGACCAACTGACCAGCTCCGGCCTGGGCGAACATCAGCATGCCGTAATAAATAGGCCGCGCCTCAAAGCCGTTCTTCTGAGTGCCTGCGATCGGCGTGTACCATCCATAGCCGCCGCCATGAAAGTTGATGCCGATTCCGCCCTGCGCAGCAAGCTGGTACATGAGCTCTGCGCCCCAAAGTGCCGAGGCAAAGGTGTTGCTCACGCCCTGCTTGCCGCCTTGATAGCAGGAATTTGTCTCGGTCAAGCGGAAAGGAAGGCCAGTGTCCTTGTGAGTCTGCGCCATTCCGGCAAACTCTGCCACTAGCTTAGGGTTAGGCCGCAGGAGGCGTTCGATGGTCATCGAAGGATTCGTCGGCGGCCCCTCGGCATAGTAATGCTGCGAGAGGAAGGCAATCTCGTTCTTGAACTCCTTGGCAAATGGGACCAGCCATTCGTTGTTAAAGGCTGTGTCCGGACCGGAAAATGGAGCGTCTGGAACGCGCGCGCGAATCAGTTTGTAGAAATGCTGCCATTGCCGTGCAAAATCGACGAAGTTGTAACCGGGCTTGCGAATGCCGTTGCGGGAGAAAAGATCCGGCTCATTGCACAGCTGGAATGAAACGAGCTTCGGGCCGACCAGCTTCATGACGTAAGCTGCTTCGTCAGCGGCATCCTCGGCCGTACCTGTGCCCATGTTGAGTCCGTAGATCAGCTTCCATCCGGTTGCATCGATAAATGCGTTCAAGTTGCGGACTGCTTCCGGGGTGATCTTCCGAACCTGGTCGGGATGCTTGCCCGTGCTGGGATTTACTGGCGCGGAGTGAGCCGCGAAATCCGCCGCGGTTGGTTTTGGCGTCCAGTAGCAATACTCGCTGGTGTTGCCGCCGATGCGAAGCACGCCGGACTCGCCGAGCCTCCGCACCAGGCCGATGAGTTCCGCGTTGTCCGGTGCGAAGAAAGTGGGGTCGCCGAGCTGCGCGCTTTCATAACTCAGGCCGGTGAAGTCGGGGCCGATGGTATTTCCGGTGCGATGAGGATTGATGGTAAGCCGGAGGGATATTGCCGATGAAGGCGGATTAAATCCGTAGGTTTTGAGAAACGACGCTCCGGAGGCGAGGGCAGAGAGCTGGAGAAATTCACGACGCCGCATACACCGAATTCGAGCACAATGCGCCGTGCAATGCAATACCGTGCGACGACGATTCCGGTATAGTGGTTGCGACTTTTGTTGAGGAGTGTGTACTGATGTCAGTTCTTGGACCGTTGTCACGTCGTGACTTTCTCCGTGCTGGAAGCGGTGCGGCTGTTGGCGGATATTTGGCGGCACGAACAATCGACCTCGCCGCCGAGGCACAGATAGCTGCACCGGCTTCAGGCGATGTTGTTCGATTCGGAATCATCGGCGTGGGGACGGAAGGCTCAGCATTGTTACGGACAGCCGTTGCGTTGCCGGGAGTGAAATGTGTTGCAGCCAGCGATCTTTACGACGGACGGCATACGCTGGCCAAACAGATCGCCGGACAGGATGTGCGCACAACGCGACGCTACCACGAGGTGCTCGACGACAAGTCCATCCAGTGCGTCTTTGTAGCTACGCCGGATTTCTGGCATAAGCAGGTCGTGGTGGATGCGCTGGCCGCGGGTAAGGATGTGTATTGCGAGAAGCCGATGTCACACTCCCTGGTGGAAGGCGCGGACATGGTGGAAGCGGTCAGGAACAGCGGGGGCAAGTTCGTCCAGGTTGGATCGCAGCGGGTAAGTTCGGCGCTCTTCGCGAAAGCCAAAGAGCTGGTTTCCAGCGGCGCTATTGGAGATCTGATGCAGGTGGAACTGCAACTGGGCCGCAACTCTCCTGATGGCGCCTGGGAGTATCCGCCGCCGCTCGACCTGTCGCCCGAGAACCTCGATTGGATTACCTGGCAGAAAGACGTTCCAAAGAAGCCCTTCAACCCATATATTTTTGCCCGCTGGCGCTGTTGGCATCAGTATGGGACGGGCATGGCCGGCGATCTAATGGTGCATCTGGTAAGCGGAATGCAGTTCGCGACCGGGATCAATGCGAGCCCGGATTGGGCGACTACGATCGGAGGCATCTTCCGCTGGAAAGACGGGCGCAATATGCCCGATGTGCAAGACACCCTGCTGCAATATGGAAGGACCCCGGTCTCCGTTCGTCTGACACTGACCACTGAGACGCCGGAGACGACGCGCATTTTGGGTTCGAAGGGTGTTGTAGAGGTTGCGAACAACTCGGTCACGTGGATTCCGCAGCTTGGAATTGACACCAGCTCTAGCTACTACTCGCAGAGCTTCCCGGCGGCGATGCGCGCCGAGTACGACCGCGAATGGCATGAGAAGAACGATCCGATCCTGGCGCGGCATCCGCTGGCCGACGTGACGGTGTACCGGGGCCCGTCCTGGGATGACCTGCGTCCACATGTGGCAAACTTCTTTAACGCGGTGCGCACCCGTAAGCCGGTGGTGGAGGACGCGGTCTTCGGCCAGCATGCAGCGGCTGCGTGCCACATGGCGAACGCTTCCTACTTTGAAGGCAAGACAGTGCGATCCTGAATAATGTGCTGTAGGCTACTCTGAACCGGCGATGGCGTAATAGCCTTTGCGTGCCTGCACCTTCAGTCCGTCGCCCTTGCACACAATCTTCACCTTGCGATAAGTACCGTCCGTCTTGTTATTGGTGGGCGTGTAGCTGGCCAGGTACTGGGTACGCAACTCGCGCTCGATTTCATCGAATGCATCCTGCAGCTTCCTGCCGTTGTTGCCCACATCGATCACGCGGCCTCCCGTGGCATCGGCGATCTTTCGCATCTGCGCAGCGCCAGTGTAGCCAAAGGTGTAACCGTTGTAGAAGCCACGGTCGGCGATCAGAATGACGTAAATGATGGCGTTTGCTTTCTGCGCTGCTTCAATCGCCTGATCGGGCTTGGTGATCGAGCCTTCATCCTCGCCGTCAGTAAGAAGAATGAGGGCCTTGCGGCCTGTAGTCATGCTCAGCTTGTCTTTCGACGCCTCAGCGACCGCGTCATAGAGCAACGTGCCCTTCGGCGTTCCTTGCGTGGGAAACGGCCCCTGGCCTATGCCCGGGATACCTCCCGCACCATTGCCGCCTGCAGTATTGATCTGTGCTCTGTCCAGAGCGCGGGTTAGTTCGTCAACGTTGTTGGTGAAGTCCTGTGCAAGGTCTACATCCACGTCGAAGGTGACGACAAATGCCTGGTCCTTGGGACGCATGATCTGGTGGAGGAAGCGGCTGCCGGACTGTTGTTCGAGAGGCAGCACATTCGTCTGGCTGCCGCTGGTGTCCAGCAGAATCCCGAGGGTAAGGGGCAGGTCAGTTTCAGCAGAAAAGTTCTTGATTGTCTGTAGCTGGCCGTCCTCGTAAATGCTGCAATCGCTCTTGCTCAGGGTGGGAATCAAGCCGTTATGCTTGTCGCGCACGGTGAAGTACATGCTGACGAGGTTCACGTTGACCTTGAAGGTCTTCTCCGGCGTGGTCTGCTGTGTCGTATCCGGAAAATTGCTGTCGGGCGGCGGCGCTTCAGCCGAGGGCGTGGTTTGCGCGACCACCTCAGTCGCGCAGAGCAGCAATAGCGCAATAGCGAACCAAGGAAGCAGGCGGGAGCAGGACTTGATCATAGCTCTATTAGACATTAGACGGCTTCCGGGATGGAAAGGTCAGTTGCAACCGGCTACGCATAGCCATGAAGATGGGTGGCCTGAATCTGATAGTCTGAAGATACGTCGTAGTCTGCCATAGATGGCGGTTTTGGGCGGTAGTCGGAGGATTTCTGGTGACGCAAGGCGTCTTGGCATTCGCACTTTCGTTCTTTCTTTTGGGAGCAGCGCCGCAACAGCAGCAACCGCAACAGCAGGCGAATTCAGCGCAGCAGCAGAGCATTCCGAATGCTCCCGCGCCCTCAGGACTGACTGACCTGAAAGACGAAGTGACACCCGGTGAGGGAGCTGCGCCAGCGGTCAACCCGCAAACGACGCAGCAGAGCCAGCCTCCCTCGCACTCCGAGCCCAGCACATTTCAGCAGCAACCTCCGATAATGCCGAGCAAGGGCGAAAACGGATCGGCCTTCACGATCCGTATTCCGGTTAACTACATCGTTGTCCCTGTGACAGTGCGTGACAAGCATCATAACCTGGTATCGGGACTCACTTGGCGCCAGTTCAAGATATATGAGGATGGGCAGCGCCAGAACATTGCATACTTCTCATCCGATCCAGTGCCACTCTCTGTTGCCTTTGTGATTGATCAGAGCCTTCCCGCGGACATTATGCGCAAGGTCAACGCTAGCCTGACCGCTGTCACGGGCGCGTTTGGCCCGGCAGACACCATTGCCGTATTTACCTACAACACAAGCCCGGATATGGTTACGGACTTTACCGGGGCGCGCGGACCTCGAATTATTGCTGCGTTGGACTCGTCCAAGCGGCCCGGCCGCGACATGGGCGTGCCCACCGTCGACGGGCCATTCGCGTTAGGGCCGCAGATCAACGGTCAGGATGTCGACCCGAACCTGGATACACAGCGTGGAAATTCCGGGACATTCCTCACAGTTCCCAAAGAAGTCTACCCGCTGAACGATGCGATTCTGGCCGCCGCAAGGCAACTGGCAAGACAGCCAAAGGGCCGCCGCCGCATCATCTACGTCATTACCGATGGCAGAGAGTCCGGCAGCAAGGCAACGCAGAGAGAGGTAATCAAGTACCTGCAGACGAACAACATCTCGGTATATGGGACGATCGTGGGTTCATCTGCGATCTGGGGTGTCGGCTACCTGGATAAGTTACATTTACCGCTGTTGCCGACCGACAATGTGATGCCGCGATATATAGTGATGACGGGCGGGTCTCTCGAAGCCGAGCTCTCAGAGAATGGAATCCAGAGGAGCTTCAGTGAGATTGCCGCGTCAATACGCAGCCAGTACACGCTGGCTTATTACAGCCATCAGCCGGCAATCAGCGAAAAGCGACACTCGATTGATGTCGTCGTTGACGTTCCGGGTCTGGACGTGACCGCAAAGCCGTACTACTACCCGTCGTTGGCCTCAGTCGAGCGGTGAGGAATGGTGGCTTGCTCAAATAGCAAGCCACTGAACGCGAGCCGGGCGGCAAGGTGCTGGCAGTTGCCGCCAATTTCCTATGTCAATTTGATGGTGGGTACAGGAAGGAACCCAAAGGGGGAATGTCTGGGGAAGTTTCCGGGGTTCCTTCGAGAAAGTGGACGGCGTGGGAGCTATTACTTTGCCCGGGTGGGAGCGGGCGGTTGAGGAGTCTCGGTCTTCGCGACGTTCTCCTGCTGAGGAGCATCAGTGGCGCCTTTGATGCCTTCCTTGAAGCCCTTAATACCCTCTCCGAGACCCTTGCCAAGCTCAGGCAGTTTGCGGGGTCCGAAGACCAGCAGCGCAATAATAAGAACGATGATCAGGTGTGTTGGTGTAAATAGGTTATCGAGCATGGCAAATCTCCCATGATCCGGCATCTCTCTGCGTTGGCCGGAAAGCGTAATGATCCGCTGTCTGTATTGTCGCACAGAGCGCTTTGGGCGTGCATACCGGTAATAATGACTTCCTTTTGACCCGGCGCAAGGTTGTAAAGGGCGGTTAGCACAGCGGGACATCATCCTCCAGGGCATCCAAAAGCGGACCGATAAGAATAAAGAAGCGCGTAAGCGGTAACGAGGAAGCCGTATTCCAGCGCACGTGCAGGACAGAACCCACATCCACCATGTATCGTGAAGTATTGCGGGTCAATCGCAGCTGTTTATGTACCGAGCAGGTTTCTGGAGGTTTCTCTCGACGTGCGGAAGAGTCTTTTTTCCCTTATCGCAGCCGTAGCATTGGTGTCATGTTTTCAAGTTCAGGCCCGGGCGCAGTACACGCAGCCTACGGTCGCACCCAACAACACCCTGGCGAATGTTCGATATGACTGGCGGTGGGAGGTCTACGGAGGCTTTGCCTACTCCCACTTTAATGCCGGCCCCGATCTGGTTCAGGGGGCTAATCTCGGCGGATTCGACGCGCAGGTGGCACGCTTCTTTACTCCTCGCTGGGCAGTCGCCGCAAACGCACGCGGCTATTACGGAACGAGCGGCGTGGCTCCCAACCCATACCGCATTGAAGGGCCGTTTGTGAGCGAGCACATGTTCCTGGTCGGGCCCGAGTATCGGGGCCCGAGTAATCAGCACATCTCCATGCTTTTCCATGCCCTCTTTGGCGGGGCGTACGGCTATTTCACCCGCGGTCTTCAGGACCAGAACAATAACCCGGTCCCCCCCGAGAATGTCGGCTTCTTCAATAATCAGTTCACCTTTGGCAGCGCGATTGGCGGATCGATCGATCTCAACCGCTCACCGCGGCTTGTCTTCCGCATTTCACCCGACGCCACACTGACCGACTTCGGCGGCGCCGGAATTCACGAGCAGTTCGCGCTCTCGGTTGGCCTGGTCTACCGGTTTGGCCAGGGATTCCACCCGGTTAAAAAACACCACCGCAAATAGCCGATGCATTGAAATCAGCGTGCTGTCTTGAGATCGAGGAGAATCGGGCCTGGAGCAGATGCTGTCGGGCCTTTCGAGCGAGAGACTTCAACCGGTCTGGCCCTGAGAAATTTGCGGCGATTGGCGGGCTCTGGATGTTTCGTATTATGAATGCTATACGGTAGAGCGGCTCCTGATGCACCTTGGAAATCAGAGGCACAGCAAAATCAGCCTCAGAATACCTGCCCTTGTATTTCTTTAGCGGGAAACCGGCACGATTCCGCGCGGTTCCCGCACAACCCAGTCGTCGTGCTAACGTTAAAAGTTCCGTATTTTTTTTGCCAAAGGATTCGTGACTGTGGCCTCTTCGACATCACTTGCGCTCCGGCAGACCGCACTTAACGCAACGCACCGCCGCATGGGAGCCAAGATGGTTGATTTTGGCGGATGGGACATGCCCGTCGAGTACTCAGGGCTGATTGCCGAGCATATGGCCGTGCGCACTGGAGTCGGGGTCTTTGACGTAAGCCACATGGGCGACATTCAGTTGCGTGGGCCGGAGTCGCTGAACGCCGTGCAGCACATTTGCATGAATGACGCCTCCAGGCTTCAGGTGGGACAAGCGCAGTACTCGGCGATGCTGTATCCGCAGGGAACCTTTGTGGACGACGTGATTGTTCACAAATTCAGCGATAACGATTATCTGATCGTGATTAATGCCGGGACCCGTGAGAAGGACTTCCAATGGATCCGGCAGAATGTGCAGCAGTTTCATTGTCATGCAAATGACTTCAGCGACTACTACACGCAGTTGGCGATTCAGGGACCGAAGGCAGTTGAGACCCTGGCGAAGCTTACGAACCTCGACCTGAGCACCATTAAGGGCTACCACTTTAAGTGGGGTACGGTTTGTGGCCTGCCGAATACGCTAGTCGCGCGCACGGGCTACACAGGTGAAGACGGCTTTGAGATTTATGTTCCCTCAGACACGGCTAGGAGCGAGCGTGTATGGAACGAGGTCCTCGAAGCGGGCAAGGAGTTCGGCATTCTACCCTGCGGGCTGGGCGCACGGAACACGCTACGGCTGGAGTCGGCTATGGCGCTTTATGGGCACGAAATCTCTGAGACCATCAATCCGTTTGAGGCCAACCTGGAGCGGTTCCTCAAACTGGACAAGGGCGACTTTGTTGGTGCTGAGGCCATGCGCGCCGTTCAGTCCGAAGGCGGTTCGAAGCGCAAGCTGGTGGGGCTTGAGATGATCGAGCGCGGGATCGCCCGCGACGGTTATGCGGTTCTTAACGCCGCTGGAAAGAAGATTGGCGAGGTTACCAGTGGATCACCCGCACCATTCCTCAAGAAGAACATTGCGCTTGCCTACGTGCCAGTCGAAGTGGCTGCAGCAGGAGGAGAGATTGCTGTGGAAGTGCGCGGGAATCCGGTGAAGGCGAAGATGATTCCAACTCCGTTCCACCGCAGGCCGAAAAAGGTGGCGTGGAGCGCATCGCACCAGGAAGAGCTTATACAAGAGGAGAAAGATTGAATGGCTTATCCCGAGAAATACAAATACACGCGCGAGCATGAGTGGATTGAGGTCGCGGGCAACGAGGGCAAAATCGGAATTACTGACTACGCGCAGAACTCACTCGGCGATATCGTATTTGTTGATGTTCCCAAGGTTAGCGACAAGGTCACGAAGGACGCGGTGTTCGGCAGTGTGGAGTCGGTGAAGGCAGTCTCTGACCTTTACTCTCCGGTCGGCGGAACAGTGACGGAGGTGAATGAGACGCTGAAGGATTCTCCCGAGAAAATCAATAGCGACGCGCATGGAGCATGGATCATCAAAGTGGAGTTGAGTGATCCGAGCGAACTTAGTTCATTGCTGTCTGCCGCCGACTACGAAAAATTTATTGCTGAAGAGACTGGTAATTAAGAACGGATGCGCTACCTGCCGAAGTCTGACACTGAGCGTATCGAGATGTTGCGCGAGATTGGCGCCACCTCGATCGACGACCTTTTTTCCGTAATTCCAGATGAGTACCGGCTGGAGAGAGATCTTGACATCCCACGCCAGATGGGCGAATCAGAGGTTGTTGAGTACTTCAAGGCAGCTGCGGCCAGGAACGCCAATGGCTATGCCAGCTTTCTCGGAGCAGGGGCATATCGTCACTATCGCCCGGTCATCATCGATTCGCTCGTGCAGCGTGGCGAGTTCCTGACCTCGTATACACCTTATCAGGCGGAAATCACGCAGGGGACGCTGCAGGCGATCTTCGAATTCCAGACGATGATCTGCGAGTTAACGGGCATGGATATTGCGAATGCGTCCATGTATGACGGCTCAACCGGTGCGGCTGAAGCGGTGATGATGGCGATTCGCGTTACAGGGCGCGACGATGTGCTGGTGGCACGGACGGTACACCCGGAGTACCGCGAGGTAATGCACACATATGCACAGCACCAGGGACATGACGCGCGCGAGGTTGGGTACGGACCAGACGGGCGGATCGACCTGGCAGCGCTGGAACAGGCCGTAACGGAAGAGACGGCGTGCGTTTTGGTCCAGTCACCGAACTTCTTTGGAATTATTGAAGACATTCCGGCGATCGCTGAGATCGCACACAAAAAGAACGCGCTGCTGATTGTCTCGATTGCGGAGGCGGTGTCGCTGGGAATTGTGCGTCCTCCGGTTGAGGCGGACATTGTTTCCATGGAGGCGCAGTCATTTGGAGTGGCGCTGAGCTATGGTGGACCGTATTGCGGCGTACTGGCGGCAAAGGAGAAGTATCTCCGCCAGATGCCAGGCCGGCTTGTGGGCGAGACCAAGGACACCCAAGGGCGGCGCGGATTTGTACTTACGCTTTCAACACGCGAGCAACATATCCGTCGCGAGAAGGCGACCTCGAATATCTGCACGAACCAGGCGCTCGTGGCGCTGATGACCACGATCTTCCTTACTGTTTACGGCAAGCAGGGAATGCGCGAACTGGCGGAACAGAACCTGGCCAAGGCGAAATATGCGGCCAATGCGCTCGGTAAGCAGGGCAGAGTGTTGTTCGCAGGCACGCCTCGCTTTCACGAGTTTGTCTTGCAAACGGAGGAGCCTGCGGGGCAGCTCAATGCGCGACTGCTGGAGAAGAAGATCATCGGCGGCTTGCCCTTGGAGAAGTGGTATCCCGAGCTGGGCAACGCGACTTTATGGTGTGCGACAGAATTGACGACAAAGGAACAGATCGATGCAGCGGCTGCGGTGATTGCGGGTGCACCTGTGGCTGTTTCTACACGATAGGCAGATAGGGATAGATGATGGCAACAACAGACAGATTTACTGGAACAACCCGCAAGGTCACGGCACACCTCACACAAAACGAGGGCCTGAGCTTTGAGAAGTCGTCGCCGGGCAAAAAGGGCTATAAGCTTGCTCCGCTGGACGTACCTGCGGTCGATGCCGCCGCGCTTTTGGGTGAGGCGGTTCGCAAGGACGAACCCACGCTGCCCGAGCTTAGCGAGATCGAGATTATTCGCCACTTTACGCGGCTTTCCACCTGGAACTATGCGATTGATCTCGGTATGTATCCGCTGGGAAGCTGCACAATGAAGTACAACCCACGCGTGAACGAGTTTGTGTCGCGTCTGGAGGGAATTGCCGAGGCTCATCCGTACCAGCCGGAGTCGCTTTCGCAGGGTGCACTGGGCATCATCAAGCTGCTGCAGGACTGTCTGATGGAAATTACCGGCATGGACGCGATTACTTTGCAGCCTGCGGCCGGGGCGCATGGGGAGTTCACCGGCATTATGCTGGTCCGCGCCTATCACCAGTCGAAGGGGAACCCGCGCAAGCATGTCATCATTCCTGATTCGGCGCATGGGACAAATCCGGCAACAGCGGCGACGTGCGGCTATCAGGTGGTGAACCTGAAGTCGAATGCGCAGGGTGGTGTGGACGTGGCAGCACTGGCGCAGATGGTTAACGAAGACACGGCGGCGATGATGCTGACCAATCCCTCGACGATTGGCGTGTTCGAAAATGAGATCCACAAAATTGCCGATGTGCTGCATGACAAGGGCGCGCTGCTCTACATGGACGGTGCAAACATGAATGCGCTGGTGGGCAAGACACGCCCCGGAGACTTTGGCGCAGACGTGATGCATTTGAACTTGCACAAGACCTTCTCGACGCCGCACGGCGGAGGAGGGCCGGGATCGGGGCCAGTGGCGTGCAAGAAGACTCTGGAACCATTCCTTCCCAGCCCTGTGCTCAAGCAGGGAAGCAACGGCCTGCTGTATTGGGACTACAACCGGCCGCAGTCAGTAGGGCGTGTGCGCATGCTCTACGGCAACTTCGGTATGTTTGTGCGTGCACTGGCATACATACTTGCAAACGGTCCAGACGGGCTGCGTCAGACGACAGAAGATGCGGTGCTGAATGCAAACTATATCCGCAGGAAGCTTGAAGATGTGTATGATTTGCCCTACTCGACGCCCTCGATGCACGAAGTGGTCTTCAGCGATAAACGGCAGACCAGGAATGGCGTGAAGACGGGCGATATTGCCAAACGGCTGATCGATTACGGGTTCCACCCGTATACAACGTCGTTTCCGCTGATCGTTCCGGGTGCGCTCATGATTGAGCCGACGGAGAGCGAGTCGCGCGAAGAGTTGGATCTGTTCATCGACACGATGCGGCAGATTGCGCGCGAGGTGGAGGAGAATCCGGAACTGGTAACGAGCGCGCCGCATTCCACGCGCGTCTCGCGGTTGGATGAGACAACAGCTGCGCGAAAGCCGGTGTTGCGCTGGCAGGCTGCGGGCGCAAGTGAAGCGGTGGAAATCGATTCCGCGGCGAAGGAGTGGTAATGAGCTCTCTCTACCAGCGGCGCGATGAGCTTGAGAAATATGAGTTCATGATGGGTCCGGAGCGGGGTAAGCTGGCGGTCTCGCTCGATATGCTGACCGATGCCCTGATCCTGATCGGGCAGCACGGCGTGTATTGCGTCTCTCAGCGGAATCCCTCAAAGCCAGCGCTTGACCTCGAAACCGTGCTTGGAGAAATCAACGGCGCGAAGCAACTCATCCAGTCCGTAATGGAGGAGCTAGAACGCGCTCGCGCCGTCGAGAATCAGGCAACCAAAGAGTGATGGCACTCAGTTGGTTGGGGTGATCGGGACGTACACGTTAGTGTTTTCCCAAGTGAAGTGAAGCTCGGTCTTGTTGCCTCTCGTGTGTTGGAAGCTGATTCTGAATTTCTGCGCGGGCGCGCTTGGAATCACCCCCTCAAACATGGGAATTCGAGCGAAGTCCTGGGATTGGTTATAGACCGTTCCCCATTGTCCTACCTGTTTGTTAATAATGAGCGTCCATCTTGTGCGAGAGGGAACGGAGTAGATCGTGTAGGTTCCGGCTGGGACAGCGGTTTTGCCGATAAGAAGGTTGGCGTCGGTGTGAAATGTCGTGGACGTATTCGCTCCGGTTCGCCATACCTTGCCGTAGGGAACCAGGCCGCCCATGATCTTGCGTCCGCGCATGGACGGAGCACAGTAGTAGACCGTGAGCGTTTTACCGGTAAGGCTGGTGGTGGCCTGAGCGGCAGGGCTGAGAACAGGATGCTGGTTTCCCGGCGGTTTACATTGCGCGTGCGCCTGCGTGAAGGCGAAGAGCACGGCGATGAGGGTGAACAGGAGACTTCTATGAATGAGGGGTTTCCGCTGCATAAATCAAGCTCCTTGGGCGAATGGATACGAAACAATGAGAACGCGAAGACGCGTGATATGTCAAAAAAAGGGGGCTGGATTTCAGCACTTCAACGCTGCTTTGATAGTGGGTTGTGAAACGACTGCTGCCTTTATGTCCGGATTGTCTGCAATCAACCTGAGGACCGATGTTGATATCTGCTCATCGATGCCTGCAGCCTGTCGAATAATTACCGGAAATCTGACCCAGAATTGCAGACCGTTGTCCACCAACTGGAGATTGGACTGCAACTCGGGCACCTCCAGGCTGGAATCAATCCATGACTCCAGGTCTTTGTGCTGACGTTCAATCTGTTCGCGATAGCCGTCGTAGATGCTCCGTACGGCTGCCAGAATCTGCTGCGCTGCAGCTCGATAGTCTGCATCCGGGTTGAGCTGGATGATTAGCTCATGCCACTGGTACTCGGTTCCTGGCATTTGCTTATAAAGCGGTGTCGCTGCCTGAAAGAGAACCGCATTGGAAAACACGGCCACACGCCCGGTGGCGTAAAGGTCGGTCGCATTGCCCGCCATTTCCATCATGTAGAACCTGACCAGGCCTACCTCCAAGACGTCTCCCGTGACTCCTGCAATCGTGATTCGGTCACCGACCTTGATCCCATAGCGGCCAATAATGAAGAAATATGCGGCGACGGACAGGAGGATCGTTTGGAGTCCGAGAGCGATGCCGGCAGTCAGTAATCCGGCGAATGTTGCCAGGGAACTGAATTGAGTAATTAGACCGAAGATGAGCACAAGGCCAATTAGAAAGCCGGTGACGAGTCTCCGGACGACATGCAGCTGTCTCCGGCGGCGCATATCGCGCACATAGCGTCTGGTTGCCCTGCGCCACACTTCACTCAAAAAGAGAATTACCAGGAGAGCGATTGCAATCAGCAGTACCCGTACCAGGATCATGTGAAGCAGGAGGTCGTATTCCTGGTCTACGGCTGTACTCCACGCCTGCAGGTTCGCCTGGTTTTCCTGAAGTGTAATGATTTCCTGGCTGAGCGGAACAGTTGCGCTGGAGAGGGCCTTGAATGTAGCAGTTAGTTCTTTGAACTGATCAACGGTATCAGCCGGCTGCGATGTCGCGGAAGGCAGGGTGCGCGAGTTATGTATGTTGTTTGCTGGTTTCTGTCCAACCGGACTGGTGGTGGACTGCGATAAAGTTTGACCCTCCTGGATGGTGTTCCTCAGGAGCGCAATCAACGGCGCACGAAGATTGGTGGCTTGCCGTTGGAGATACTCTGACTCGTCAAGAAGGCTGTCTATTGCCGACTTCGCAGTCAGAAGATCGATGGCTGTCCTTGCCTGGCTCGTCAATCCAGCGCTGCGCACTGCGTTCAAGGTTTCAAGCGTAGGCGCCACCACGGTTGCACGATTGGAGGCAATGCCGGGATTGGAATTTTCGAGCTGAGTGATCTGCGCCGTTAAGCCGTTCTTGTTCGATGCCCCAACTGTGCTGACGATTCGCCCCAAGGCATCTGCCATTGCTGATTGGAGCCCGAGTTCACCCTCCACCTGAGCGCGTTGCTGTTCAAGAAGCTCACGCTTTCTGGACGATGCTGTTTCGATCTGCTTACCGATTGCGGCATCCTCTGCCTTCAGGGAGGCAATGCGTTGCTCAGTCTGATCCTTGGCCCGCTCAAGCTGAGCGGCCTGGCCGGTTATTTGAGCCTGCTGCAGTGGGGTTTTTGCCATCAGAAGCGATTCCGCCTTAGCGGACTGAAATGCATCCTGCGCTACCTGCGTTGCGGCCGTTACTGCTCTGGTCCTGTAGATAAGGTCGCTTGGTTCTCCTATCTTTTGAACCGGCGCTTCGACATTGTGGTAGTAACGGATTGCGGCATTCAGATGGGAGACTATTGACTTGGTGCGTGCCGCAGCATCGTAGCCAGGCAAAGGCGACGTCTGCACCTGCTGAGAGGAAGTTGGCGAGGGAGCGGGCGGTTGGGACTTGACCGGGTTGGTCTGCGCAATGAGGAGCGTGGCGCCAGAGATACACGTAATGAGCAATACTCCCCAAACCGTGCGGTGCTGAGAGCGGGCTTTGCTCACAGGGTCAGCGCGATGTTCGGTAGACCGACTATGCATTGCGGTTAAAGGGTTGCAGGTGGGAATATGGTGCGCCCGGAGAGATTCGAACTCCCGACCTAATGCTCCGGAGGCATTCGCTCTATCCAGCTGAGCTACGGGCGCGTGTTTTCAGGATACTACGGGACCTGACGCCCAGGCAGTTGCGCTTCGGGGGACTGGCCGTCCAGGCGACTGCGCTTCGCGCGTTTTATGTTACTTGGAAATTTTCTGCCCCGGTGAGATTGTGGCTCAGCCGGGGGCAGAAGGAAGAGTTTCGATTAAGCCAGCTCGTATCCAGCGAAGAAGTAACCGATCTCGAAATTCGCGGTGTCCTCACCGTCGGAGCCGTGGATGGCGTTTTCCTCGATGGAGCCAGCGAACGTCTTGCGGATGGTGCCTTCCGCAGCGTTGGCAGGGTTGGTGGCGCCCATCAGCTTACGCAGGTCTGCGATGGCATTGCCCTTCTCGAGAACCATAGGAAAGATAGGGCCGGAGGACATGAAGTCCGTGAGCGAGCCGAAGAAGGGGCGCTCTTTGTGGACGTAGTAGAAGCCTTCGGCCTGGGTCTTGGAGATGGAAAGCCTCTTGATGGCGACGATTTTGAAGCCGGCCTTCTCGATTTCGGCGAGGATGGCTCCGGTGTGGCCCTTGCGGACCGCGTCTGGCTTGATGATGCTGAAGGTGCGTTGCATGTGTAGCGGTTAGCTCCTAGCTGCTAGCTTGGTTTGAGTGATGAATTCGGGTTGATCTGGGTTCCACTAGCCAGAAGCTCAACGCTAATAGCCAGTAGCCGTTCTATTTGCCGATGACATTAGCGACGGTTTCACCGATAGCGGCGGGGCTTTCGACAACGTGAATGCCCGCGGCCTTGAGCGCCTTCATCTTTTCGGCGGCCGTGCCCTGGCCTCCGGAGATGATGGCTCCGGCGTGTCCCATGCGGCGGCCCGGAGGCGCGGTTTGTCCGGCGATGAATCCGACGACGGGCTTTTTAACGTGCTGTTTGACGTACTCGGCAGCGGCTTCTTCGGCGGTTCCACCGATTTCGCCGATGAGGATGATGGCTTCGGTCTCGGGATCCTCATTCAGAAGCTTAAGGGCGTCGATGTGGGTGGTCCCGATGATCGGATCGCCGCCGATGCCAATGGCCGTGGACTGGCCAATGCCTCGCTGCGTGAGCTGATAGACGGCCTCATAAGTCAGGGTTCCCGAGCGGGAAACAATGCCGACGGTTCCTTCCTTGTGGATGCGGCCGGGCATGATGCCGACCTTGGCTTTGCCGGGCGAGATGACGCCGGGGCAGTTGGGGCCGACGAGGCGCGAGCTGGAGTTCTTAAGCACGCTCCAGACCTTGACCATGTCATTGACCGGAATGCCTTCTGTAATACAGATGATGAGCGGCAGGCCAGCTTCGTTGGCTTCGAGGATGGCGTCTGCTGCGAACGGCGGCGGAACGAAGATGACGGTGGCATTGGCGCCGGTCTTCTCGACCGCTTCCTGCACCGTGTCAAACACCGGCCAGCCTTCGTGGATGGTTCCGCCCTTGCCGGGAGTGACTCCGCCAACGACTTTGGTGCCGTATTCTGCGCAGCCTTTGGCGTGGAAGGTGCCTTCTTTGCCGGTGATGCCTTGAACGATGAGGCGTGTATTTTTATCGACTAAAACGGCCATGTTCACTTGCCTCCCTTTGCGGCTGCCACGACTTTCTGTGCTGCGTCCTGCATGGTGTCGCCAACTATGAAATTCAAACCTGAGTCGGCAAGAATCTTGCGGCCTTCTTCTACGTTCGTACCTTCGAGGCGAAGGACAATAGGTACCTTCACGTTCAGATTCTTCGCCGCTTCAACGACGCCCTGCGCGAGCGTGTCGACGCGCAGAATGCCACCGAAGATGTTGATAAAGACCGCCTTGACGTTTTTGTCAGAGAGCAGAATTTCGAAAGCGTGCTCGATCTGCTGCTGGTTGGCGCCGCCTCCCACGTCCAGGAAGTTGGCGGGCGAGCCTCCGGCGTACTGAATGATGTCCATCGTTGCCATGGCAAGGCCGGCTCCGTTGACCATGCAGGCGATGTTGCCATCGAGCCGGATGTAGTTGAGGGCATACTTTGAGGCCTCGACTTCGAGCGGGTCCTCTTCGGCGGTGTCGCGCAGCTCCTTCAGCTCTTTGTGACGGAAGATGGCGTTGTCGTCGAAGTTGATCTTGCAGTCGAGAGCGAAGAGTTTGCCGTCTTTGGTAGTGATGAAGGGGTTGATCTCAAGCAGTGAGGCGTCCGTCTCAATGTAAGCTTTGTAAAGTCCGAGCATGAATTTGACGGCCTCGTTGATCTGCGCGGGCTTGAGGCCGAGCGCGAAGGCAAGCTGGCGCGCCTGATAGGGCTGGAAGCCGACGGCGGGATCAACGTATACCTTGTGAATGGCCTTGGGGTCCTTGGCGGCAACTTCTTCGATCTCCATGCCGCCGGCCTGGGAGGCCATGAAGACCAGCTTAGCTGCGGCGCGGTCGAGCACGATGCCCAGATAGAGTTCGCGGTCGATGGCTGCGGTTTCTTCAATCAGCAGGCGCTGCACCTTTTGACCTTGCGGGCCAGTCTGGTGGGTGACGAGCTGCATGCCGAGGATCTGCTTGGCGTATTGCTCGGCCTCGTCGATGTTCTTGGCGACCTTTACGCCGCCGCCCTTGCCGCGGCCTCCGGCATGAATCTGGGCCTTGACGACCACGCCGCTCGCACCGTTCGCAAACAGCTTCTTAGCCACGTCCAACGCTTCGTCAAGCGTATTGGCCACTTCACCCCGGGGTACGGCAACACCGTACTTCGCGAGGATGTCCTTTGCCTGATATTCGTGAATTTTCATAGGTTGGTATTCAGCAGAAAAATTTGACTGACCGCGGTTAGCAGGCCTTCAGCTCATACACGGCACGCCGCGCTTGAAAGTTGCATTGCAGCAGACTCTTTAGTTTAACAGGGGCGCTCGCCGCACGGGCACACGCACTTCGCGCGGGACGTGTGTTCCCGGTCTTCGTTCTGACAAGTGAGCAGAGTGCGAGAGGGTAAACTTAAAGACTTATGGCGGGGTTTAAACAGACGCTGAGGTTTGTTGTCGAGCAGGGTGGTACGTTGAGCCGCGAGGAGGCCCGCGAGCTGATCACACAGATGCTCGCGCCCGCGAGCGAGGAAGATTTGCCCAGCGATATGGAGATCGCTGCCCTGCTGACGGCAATGGCGACCCGCGGCGGGACAGCGGATGAGCTGACGGGCGTTGCAGAGGCCATGCGGTCGCTGGTGGTTCCGTTGCCGCTTACGGATGAGGAGCGCGCCAGGCTGGTGGACACCTGCGGCACGGGCGGAGACGGGCTGGGTACGTTCAACATATCCACGGGAGCGGCGCTGGTGGCGGTTGCGGCGGGAGCGCATATCGCGAAGCACGGCAACCGCGCTGTGACCTCCCATTGCGGTTCGGCCGATGTGCTGGAGGCGCTGGGGATTCCGGTGACACTGGAGCCGGAAGCGGCGGTGGCGTGCCTGAGGGCGACGGGCTTTATGTTTCTGTATGCTCCGGCGCTGCATCCTACGCTCAAGCGTGTGCAGCCGGTGCGGCGGGCACTCGGGTTCCGGACAATCTTCAATCTGGCGGGGCCGCTGACGAATCCGGCGGGCGCTCCGGCGCAGGTGATGGGAGTGTTCTCGGAGTCGAAGCTGATGCTGGCGGCGGAGGCTATGGCGCGGCTGGGCATTGACTGTGGACTGGTGGCGCACGGGCGCAATGGGATGGATGAGATTGCGCTGTCCGTAACCGATGCTGTGATGGTGCGGAACAACGACGGGCATCCGAGTGTGGCTCGGATGAGGTACAGCCCGGATATGTTCGGGATGAAGCGGGCCAAGGTGCGCGAGCTTTCGGGCGGCACGAAGGCTGCGGAGAACGCGGAGGTCCTGGAGCGGGTTTTTGCAGGCGAGCGGGGCGCGAAGCGTAATATCGTGGTCGTGAATGCGGCGGCGGCCTTGTATGTGGGGCGCGTGGCCGGATCGATGGAAGAAGGCGTGCAGCGTGCGGCTGAGGCGATTGATTCCGGCGCAGTGCGCGGGAAGCTCGAGCAGTTGAGGGAGTTCAAGAAGACGTTAGGGAGGGGAGCATGAAGCGAATTGCCCTTGGCGTAGTGGGTATGGTGTTTATGGCCGCTCCGATGATGGGGCGCGCGCAGAAGATTGTAGTGAACAAGGACAACCGGACGATTGCGGTGACGGTGACGGACAAGGCGACGGAGCCAGCAGATGTTGCCACGGTGCATATCGGCTTCAGGGCGTACGGGCCGGACTCGGACAGCGCTTATGCTGCGGGGTCGAAGATCTCGAATGCGGTGATCGACGCGCTGAAGAAGGCGGGTGTGGAGGACAAGGCGATCCAGAGCGAGGCGCAGAGCGTGCAGCAGAACTACCAGTTCGATGAGAAAGAGTCTGAACTGGAGCGGGCGCAGAAGCGGTACGTGCTGACGCAGTCGTGGACGGTGAAGACCGCAGCGCCGGACGCAGCGAAAGTTCTTCATATTGCGGTGGAGGCGGGCGCGAACGACAGCGGGCAGATTGACTGGGATGTGAAGGACCATGCGGCCCTCCAGGCTGAGGCTGCTGCCAAGGCGCTGCAGCATGCGAAGGCCGTTGCGGCGCAGATGGCAAAGGGGCTGGGTTCGCAGTTGGGGCCATTGCTGTATGCGAGCAATCAGGCTCCGGAGACGCCGGTGCGACCGATGCCGATGTTTAGAGCAATGGCAAGCGGGGAAGGAGCGGGTGTGGGGCCAAAGCCGCTGGCACTGAGTCCGCAAGTGATTGAAGAGAATGCCACCGTCTATGCGGTGTTTGCGATCGAGTAGGGATACGGCCGGAGCCGGTTGAGGGCTGCCGACCCGGGCATGGGTTAGGATCGTCTATAAGGTTATGAATCAGCAAGTAGTTCTGAAGGTGTTCGAGTTTGCGATCCTGGTTTTTGCTCTCAGCCTGCATGAGGCGGCGCATGCGTGGATGGCGTCTCAGCTGGGGGACCCGACTGCGCGCATGCTGGGGCGGCTAACCCTCAATCCTATGAAGCACATAGACCCAATCGGGACGGTGCTGATTCCGCTGACGATGTTGTTTCTGTTCCCGGGATTTCTGGTGGGGTGGGCCAAGCCGACGCCAGTAACTACTCGTAATTTCAGGAATTTACGTCGAGATGACATCCTGACGACGATTGCCGGGCCAGTGAGCAACCTGGTGGCGGCGGCGGGGGCGACGCTGCTGCTGATTGTGCTGGCACGGTTGAGCGCGCCGGGGGCGGCGATGGTGCGGGAGCTGGCCAGTGGGATTCCGACGCCGGGGCTGAACATGGGGAACCCGGCGGTTCCGATTGCGATGCTGCTGTACATTGCGGTGTGGCTGAACCTGATTCTTGCTGTGTTCAACCTGATTCCGCTGCCACCGCTGGATGGGTCGCATGTGCTGCGGCATTTTCTGCCGTATAAGGCTTTGCGGTTCTATGACTCGATCGGGATGATCGGGCTGATTGCGTTTTTCTTTCTGGGGTATCCGGTGATCATGATGTTCGTTGGACCGATGATGCATCTGGTGGATGCCATGCTGCTGACTTTTGCGATCTGATAGGGCGCGAAGCTTCGATCCGGATGCCCTATGTAAATTATTGATTTTATTGAATCTTGGATTTTGGAATGTGCCGTCAGGTTGTTGATTCGGGCGATCTTAAGTGCAACACACTGATTTTATTGCCTTTTCTTTCAAAGCCTACGTAAATCCATGACTCTAAATTGCCTGCCTGGTAAATCATTGCAGTCGCATGGCTTGTTGAGCCCTCCCGAAGGTGCGTTGCTGTGACAGAGATTGCACACCGACTCCATGCTGAAAATACCCCTTCTTCTTTCAGAATAGCAAGACAGGAGGACATCAAATGCATCGACAATTACTTTTGGAATCAATGACGTAGGGTGTGAGGGGGCTTGACAGGTTCTGGGCGAGTTTGTGGATGGGAGCGGGCCTGATGCGTTCAAGGCTGCGTGGGTGTGGAGCTTGATTGTGGGGGAGGAGCAGGAACAAGGTAGGAGGTGGTGAGGGGTTCGTGGTATCGGGTAGCGACAAAGACGGCTGCGGTACTGTCCCTATATGCGAGCTGGAAGCGGGGGTCAAGAAGGAGCACCTGGACGAGAGGCATATCTGTGGGGCCGATGATGAGTCCAGCAGACTGGAGGCTGGGGTCGGATGCCCAGCGGGGGTCCGCCATCCAATTGGCGAAGGAGTGCACGAGGTGTGGGGTACCGGCTAAGTCGGTGCGGCCGTCAACGCTGACGGGCATGCGGAGGTTGAACATAAGATAGCCGCCCCAGGAGAAATCGTTGTAGAGCGGGCCGCGGTAGTGGTAGAGCTGGCAAACCTGAACGGCGCGGACGGGCATGGATTGCGCGAGGTAAGCCTCGAGTTTGGCGTTGTTCAGTCCTAATCCGCGCATTATAAGCAGGGGCAGCAGCAGAGCGGTGGCGCAGGTGAGTGAGAACCCCAAGATGCGGCCGGTTCGGGAGGCCAATGGGGCCGGACGGGGATGGCCGCGACGGATGGCCTGCGCGAGTATGGCAGCGCTGACGCTGAGCAGAACCCAGATGTCCCGCCGGGTGTGGAACGAGACGATGGCGGCAAAGGCGAGCAGGGCGGTCTCAAAGAGCGGGAACCTGCGGCCAGCCAGGCGCGCAGTCTGCCAGGAAAGTGCGGCGGCGGCGAGCAGAGCCAGGAAGAGCAGGACAAAATCCTGCAGGGACCGGAAGGCCATTGATTGCAGTTCTGTGATGAGACTGAGGACCTGAGGCTGGGTGGCGAGATCGATTCCAATTTTGTAGATGTGCCAGCCGTAGGGGTTGATCATGGCGGCGAGAAAGCAGGCGACCAAAGCAATTCCCGCAGAGAGGGCCTTGAGGCCCGTCTGGAATTGAGGCCACCGAAGGGCAATGACAGATTCGCCGAAAGCGAGGCCGAGCACCACGAGGCCGTCGAAGAACTGAATGTGCAGATTTGCCCAGAGCGCATAGACAAGGGGCAGCCAATAAAGCCCGCGGGTGCGACCGGTTTTGCGAACCTCGAACAGAATGTCGAGCTGGACGATGAAGAACAGAATACTGAAGAGCCAAGGGCGCGCGGTGGAAAGCGGCAGCAGGCAATAGGACGTGACCAAAGTGATTAACAGAGCCAGCCAGAAATCAGGCTGGAGGCGGCGGATGAGGTGATAGATGGCGGCGGTCATGAGGATGAGCATCACGATGACATAGCCAAAGATTCCGACAAGACCATAAAGGTTGAAGGATTCCAGCAGAAGAAGGTCGTAAAGCCAGCTGTAGGCAGCCCAAGGTTTGCCTGCGCCGAAACTGGTGAAGTGATCCGAGTGGGGGAAGGCGTGATGGGCGAGGATCCACTGGGCCGAGCGCATGTGCCACCAGATGTCGCCGTCGGCGGTAATGAGGTGGTCCATATACATGAGCGCAAAAACAGCCGGGACAACCAGGACGAACCCAACGGCGAGGGAGCGAGCGAGATGGTGAAGAAGCGGCAGCTGTGGACTGTCGTCCAGGTGTGAGTGATTTGAAGCAATTTCGCCTGTTGCCGAGGCGTCCATTGCTGCAAACGCTAAATGATCGCCAGTGGGCAGTCAATGATATGCGAAGAAAGGCGATAAGGGGAGATTGGCTGGGCGTTGAGCGGGGAGTCCTAAAAGCTTGATGCATTTGTCGCCACAATGGTTCTCACAGCATAGTGAATTTGATATCGGGGTCTACTGATCGTGCCCTATTCCATCTAGAGAGATATCAGGACAGCCAGAGAGGGACTTGTGATTAGAATGATTTGCGTATGACTGTTGTCAGCAGAGTGCGGCATTCAGTGGCGGGAAAAGTGGTTCGCCGCAGCATTGGATGGATATATCGGCTATGCGAACGCGGAAAGCCCATCCGCTGCAAGATCGCCCCAGGTCTCACGGTGGAGCTTTTACCTGAGGGCGAGCTTGCCCAATTTTTATTCTTCGGGCCACTGTTTGAGCAAATGGAACTACGGCAGATTGCCGCGCTATTGAAGCCGGGCATGACCTTTATAGACGCGGGTGCCAACGTAGGCCTCTATTCTGTGCTAGCAGCCCTGCGAGTTGGTCCAGACGGAAAGGTCTGGGCGTTTGAACCCTCCGCTGTCACATTTGATTTACTTCGCAGAAATTTACTGCTCAACCAAGCCAACAACGTGGCTGCCGAGAGACTCGCGCTGAGCGATGTTGAGGGTGAAATCGCTTTACGTACACAATCGGGCTTTGGAGATCTATACCGGTATTTAGATTACGAGGGAAAGCAATCGCGGGGGGGGAGTGCGAAGTTGTGCCAGTTGCAACGCTTGACACCTTCGCCGCGCAGCGAAATCTAGGTCGAATTGACGTTTTGAAAATCGACACAGAGGGCGGAGAATACCGGCTGCTAAAAGGCGCACGGGAACTGCTTTCAGCGTCTCCCGAAGCCGTAGTCATGTTTGAGAATGAAGAAGACTGGTGTGAGCGTGCCGGATGCAAGCCTGAAGATTCATTGAAGCTGCTCAAGGACCTGGGTTTCCAGCTCTACGTATGGTCAAAGAGGCCTCGAGCATGGTCAAGACACGAAGATGCTGAAGGGGGCTGCCGCACGGTGTGGGCTGCAAGAGATCCAGACCTGCTGCCGAACGAACGAAGTGCAACGCCGGGTCAATAGTAAGAGGGCAGCCCGTGATGTTTCTGCTTTCCAGAGGCGAATCGCAGCGATCTACTAAAAGCTTAGTTGACAAATGTGCAGGGGATGCGTCTTAATGGGGGAGTATCTACGAAAGTCTTAGGAGATGGTAGGGGCGATGGGGAAAAACGAGCCAAAGGCGCTGACGCGGCTGGAACTGGAGATTATGCAGGTGCTGTGGGAGCGGGGCGGAGACGGGAGCGGTCTGACGGTGGCCGAGGTCCAACGCGAGTTGAAGGCGGAGCTGGCATATACGACAGTGCAGACGATGCTGAATGTTTTGTGGCGCAAGAAAAAAGTGAAACGTGCAGAGGAGGGCCGTGCGTACAGGTATGAAGCGCTGGTGAGCCGGGAACGGGCGCGAGGAAGCGCGGTGCACGATCTGGTGAGCCGGATGTTTGGAGGATCGGGCGAGGCGTTGTTGATGGCGATGCTGGACACGAGGCAGATCAGCGCGGAGGAACTGGCGAGAGTGGTGGAGAAAGTGAAGAAAGACAGCCAATAGGGAATAGGCAATAGCCAAGAGCCAATAGGGAATAGCCAAGAGCCAATAGGGAATAGCCAAGAGCCAATAGCCAATAGCCAATAGGCAATAGCCAAGAGCCAATAGGTAAAAGCCGATGGTCAATAGAGATTAGGGTTCAGGGAACGCGGGCTGGCGGACGAGCGTAGTTCCGGAGCGAAGGAGCAGCGGAGATGGATGGGGCGTTGGTGGAGTATGCGGTGAATGCGGCGTGGCAGCTTCCGGTGCTGGCGGCGGGGGCGTGGTTGCTGGTGCGGGTGGCGAGGCCGAGCGCGGCGGCGCAATACCGGATTTGGGTTGGGGTTCTGATGCTGGCGGTGGTGCTGCCGCTGGCAGGCGTGCTCGCGGATTCGGGTGCAGGGCGCGGCGCGAGTGAGGGTCTGGCGCGGCAGTCAGTCGAGAGTTTGGCGGCGGCGCGGGTGGAGGTGGTTCCGGCGCATGATGCGGCGGCGGGAGTGGCGGGCACAGCAAGTCCTGATAGTGGTCAGGGAGCATTCGGCGCGGGAGATTCTGGCCTGATTGGCGAGCCGGGCGGGCTGGTGCTGGGATCGCAGGGAGCCGGGCATGTTTCGAGCTGGGCGGGATGGGTAGTTGCAGCGCTGGAGCATGTGCGGCGGATTGAGTTGAGCGCGACGGCGGCAGGGTGGATTGCGGGGGTGTATCTGCTGGTGATGCTGTTGGGGCTGGTGCGGATTGCACGGGCGTGGAGCGGGGCGCGGCGGCTGGTGCGGGATTCCGATGCGGACGCGCTGACGGGCGGCGAGCGCGCGTTGGTGGAGGAGTGCGCGCGAAGGATGGGAGTAGCTGGATTCGGTACCGCGCAGGGGATGGGGCCGGAGGTTCGGGTGGTGGGTGATGCCGATACATTAGCCGGGCCGGTTGTTGTGGGCGCGAGGCGGCCGGTGCTGCTGTGTCCTGCGGGGTTTGTGAGCGGATTGCTGGAGGCGGGTCGCGAGGATGAGGCGACGGCGGCGGTGTGCCATGAGATGGCGCATATCCGGAGGCGCGATTATGCGATGAACCTGGTGTGCGAGGCGATGGCGGCGCCGCTGAAGTGGCATCCGGTGACGTATGCGGTGGAACGGCGGATATACGGGACGCGGGAGATGGCGTGCGACGCGATGGCGGCGCGAGTGATGGAGTCGGATGCAGAGTATGCGCGGTGCCTGGTGGGGTTGGCGGAACGGATGACTACGGGCGGAGCGATGGAGCAGGCGGGCGCGATGGGGCTTTGGAACGGGAATGTTCTGGAGGAGAGAGTGATGCGGCTGATGGAGACGAAGACGGCGATGAGCGCGCGGGCGAGGGTGGTTCGCGGAGCGGCGGGAGCGGCGGCAATGACGGCGGCGGTGGTGCTGGCGGGGATGGTGCATGTGGTTCCGGCGCGGGCGCAGGCGGCTGCGAAGGAAAAGGTGGTTGCGCCAGCGACGACTCCCGCTCCGGCCAAGCTGACGGTGGTTGAGCCGACAGTGCCGGCGGGTCCAGTGGTTGCAGTGACGGAGGACAAAGAGGTTCAGCCAAGGATTCTTGCGGGGAAGGACCTTCCACCGGTGGTTGTATTGACGAAACAGAATGTGGCGGCGCCGAAGGTTCTGGTGTTGGCCGATGCGAGGGTGGATAAAGCGTCAGTTCCTGAGGTGATTGAACTGACGAGGCCGGAACTGAAGACGAATGTGCAGGTGCTGACGGATGTGCACGGGGTGATCAGACTGTCGAAGGTTGCGCCGATGGCAGCGGTGGCGATTCCGACGGCGGCTGTGGACCCAGTGCCTCAGGCACAGGCCGCACCGCAGGCTGTGCCGGCTCCGGAGACGACGGTGAAGCCAGCGCCAGCGCCGACGGCAGCCCCGGCCCCGGGGAAAGAGTCGTATGAGCATCACATGGCGGTTGTGAGCCGGGACGGGAAGCTGTATGTGTGGGAGAACGGCAAGGAGCGCGAGCTGACTCCTGCGGAGCGGGCGAAGCTCGAGAAGCAGATCGACGACGCGGAGAAGAAGATTGCGGCGGAGACAGCACGGATCAACAGTCCACAATTCAAAGAGCAGATGGAGAAGTCTGTACAAGAGGCGATGGATGCGCAGCGCAAGATCCAGAGCGGGGAGATACAGAAGGAGCTGGCCGAGGCGCAGAAGCGGTTGAACAGTCCGGAATTCAAGGTGCGGATTTCAGAAGCGCAGAAGAAGGCGATGGCCGATGTGCAGAAAGAGTTGAACAGCGCGAAGTTCCAGGCAAAGATGGCGGAGACACAGCGCGCGGCGGCAGCGAAGGTTGACAGCGCGCAGATACAGAAGGAAATGGCGGATATGGAGGCGCGGTTGAATTCGCCCGAGTTCAAAGAACAAATGCAAGAGGCACAGCGTGCGGCGGCAACGATAGACAGCGCGCAGATACAGAAGGAAATGGCGGATATGGCGAAGCGGCTGAATTCGCCCGAGTTCAAGAAGCAGATAGAGCATGCGCAGCGCGAGGCGATGGATGCGCAGCGGAAGGTGATGAACGGGGAGATTCAGAAGCAGATGGCCGAGGCGCAGAAGGAGTTGCAGAAGGAGCTCGACGAGTTGAAAGCGCAGGGGAGCGAGTGAGAATTGTTCTACCGCGCAGATTTCAGTAGGACGCGCAAGTGCTAGGCTTTTCCGCGGGAGTCAAGGGCACGGGCGCGGCTCAGGCCGCCATACATGGACTGTATGGCGGCCACTTTAAGCGCGCTTGACGCGGCATCGCGGTTCAGCGATGACGTGCTGATCTCGATGATCGGGTTATTGTTGGGAAGTGCGACGAATCAACGATCAGCGCCTGTGATTCGCGTAGTCGGCAGCCAGGCGCAACTCGTGAGAGGCCTGTGCGAGCAAAGCTTTCGCTCTTTCGCCATGTCCTCCCAAGCGGCCTCGATTCGCTCCCTGTGCCCGTTCGACCGAATTGTACGCATCTGCGATGGACTGCTGTGCGGCACGCAGATTTGGATGTCTGCTGCCGATGTTGACCAATGGTCCCTGTGCAAAGATTAATGCGCCTGCTGTCAACGCTAAACCAGCTGTTCCACTGATGAGTAGTTTCCTCATATCAATTCTCCTTTGAGAGTTGCTGCGAACTGCACAATCTACGGCCAGGCTGCGTGCTTTGTCAGGCGAAGGCCCCTGCCCGAGGCAACATCGCCCCAGAACTTCACGGCGAGATGTTGATCGAGTGTACAGAGGTCACCAGAGGAAAATATAGCGGGAGCAATAAATTTTTGGCGCAGATGAGATGAGGCTGTGGCTTGGCGTGGTAGCCGGGCCGTACGAGGGCTTTACTGTTATGACCGAGATGCGGTTGAGGTTGCACCCAGCGTGCGGGGCATGATGCGTATAAATTGGTCGATTGGAAACGTTATTCTTATGTGATTTTGATCATACTCATTCTTTTCAACAGGAGACAAAGTCCGGTGCAGTGGACTGACCACTGCGACGTGTTGTAACGTTTTAATATCCGCGCACGGTAGTTCTTTTATTGAACCGAAAGCGGCGCGGTTCTCAAATTCCGATTCGCTCGCTCGACACAAGGCATAGGTCCACCTGACACGGAGTCAGAGAATGAAGAAGCAGTGTGATTCCTCCTTGAATGCGCTTCCTGACCAGGAAGCGCCTGTCTTTGGTAAATTTTCACGACGCATGTTTATGGCCCAACTGGGCGCGGCTGGAGTGATTGCGACGGCCGCACCGTTGACGCATGGCGCAGATGGCTTTGTTGAGGCCCCGACGGCGGACGCTCCCGCGGCAGAGGCTGTGGTCGATCCGGTCCCGGTGACGCTGCGGGTGAACGGCGTGGAGCACCACCTGATGCTGGAACCGAGAGTGACTCTGCTGGACGCGTTGCGCGAGCGGCTGAATTTGTTCGGCACGAAGAAGGGCTGCGACCACGGGCAGTGCGGGGCGTGCACGGTGCATGTGAACGGGCGGAGGGTGAACTCGTGCCTGTCGTTCGCAGTGATGCACCAGATGGACGAGATCACCACGATTGAGGGCCTGGCGAAGGACGGCGAGTTGCATCCGGTGCAGCAGGCTTTTCTTGACCACGACGGGTTCCAATGCGGGTACTGCACATCGGGGCAGATCATGTCGGGCGCGGCGCTACTGAAGGAGCCAATTGGACCTACGGACCATGACGTGCGCGCGGCGATGAGCGGAAACATCTGCCGATGCGGCGCCTACAGCAACATTGTGGCGGCGGTGCAGCAGGCCAGGGACTGGCCGTCCGGGCGGACGCGCTCCGCGCAGTCCTAAGACGAAACGGGTTGGCCCTCTCTTTGGTCGGGGGCAGTTTCAGCGAGAGAATTCTCAGGAGCTCATATGCAGGCATTTCGTTATACGCAGGCGAAGACGGTGGATGTGGCGCTGGATCCTGGTCAGCGCTTCCTGGCCGGCGGGACGACGCTGGTGGACTTGATGAAGCTGAACGTCGAGACGCCGCATTCGGTGGTGGACATCAATCTGCTGCCGCTGGACCGAGTGGAGCCGACGCCGGACGGCGGGCTGAAGGTGGGCGCGCTGGTGCGGAACAGCGATCTGGCGAACCATGCGGACGTGAAGGCGCGGTATACGGTTCTGTCGGAGGCGTTGCTGTCAGGGGCTTCTCCGCAGTTGCGGAACATGGCGACGACGGGCGGTAATCTGCTGCAGCGGACGCGGTGCTACTACTACCGCGACATTAACTACGCGTGCAATAAGCGGGAGCCGGGGTCGGGGTGTCCGGCGCAAGACGGCTTCAACCGCATTCATGCGGTGCTGGGCGGCAGCGATCAATGCGTGGCGACGCACCCATCAGACATGGCGGTGGCGATGATGGCGCTGGAAGCGGTGGTGCACGCGAAAGGCGCGAAGGGCGAGCGGCAGATTGCGCTGGAGAACTTTTATCTGACGCCGGGGACGACTCCGGACAAGGAGAACGTGCTGGAGCCGGACGAGCTGATTACGTATGTGACGCTGCCGCGGCCGGCGGCGGGGACGAGGTCGCATTACCTGAAGCTGCGGGACCGCGCGCAGTACGAGTTTGCGCTGGCTTCAGCGGCAGTGGTGGTGCAGGTGGAGGGCAGCCGGATTCGCAGGGTGCGGATTGCCCTGGGCGGCGTGGGCACAAAGCCGTGGCGCTCGAAGGAAGCCGAGGCGGTGCTGGAAGGAAAGCCGGCGCACACGAAGAATTTTGAGGCGGCAGCAGCGGCGGCGATGAGGGGCGCGAAGCCGCTCAAGTACAACGGGTTCAAGATTGAGCTGGCGAAGCAGGCGATCGTGCGGACGCTCAGCATGGTTACCGCCTGAGAGGACTTCCCACGTCTCAAGGGCGAGACGTGGGGCACGCGGCGGGAGCGAGTCAACAAGGGAATTAAGCGGGAGCAGGAAGATGGCGATATCACCAATCATTGGTTCGGCGGTTACGCGGGTTGACGGCAAGCTGAAGGTGACGGGCGGGGCACAGTATGCGGTGGACCATCCCATTGAGGAAGTGGCGTACGGCGCGCCGGTGGCGAGCACGATCGGGTCGGGGCGAATTGCAAACATTGACTTGTCGGTTGCGGAGGCGATGCCGGGGGTGCTGGGGATCCTGTATCACGGCAACTGCGGACCTGTGTACCGGACGGCGGGGCCGTTTGAGCGCAACAGCATTGTGAGCGAAGGCCGGCCTCCGTTTGAGGACAACAAGGTCTACTACTACGGTCAGTACGTGGCGCTGGTTGTGGCCGATACGTTTGAGCGTGCGCTGGACGCGGCCGCGCATGTGAAAGTCGATTACGAGACGGCGAAGCCGATTACACGGATGAGCGAAGTGACGACGCCGCTGGGGCCCGCGCACCGGAGCTATTCGAGAGGCGATGCGGAGACGGCGTTCAATAACGCTCCGGTGAAAACGGATGAGGTGTATACGACGCCGACCGAGACGCACAATCCAATGGAGATGCATGCGACCATCGCAGTGTGGAAGGGCAACCACGTCACGCTCTACGAGACGACGCAGGGAGTGGTGAACATGCAGGGCGTGGTGTCGCAGATGCTGGGCGTACCTCTGGACAATGTGCATATCGTTTCGCCCTTCGTGGGGTCGGGGTTCGGCGGGAAGCTGTTTCCGTGGCCGAATACGATTCTGGCGGCGATGGCGGCGAGGAAGCTGGGACGCCCGGTGAAGGTGACGGTTCCGCGGAGCCTGATGTTCACGACAGTAGGACACCGTCCAATTACGGAGCAGCACATACGGCTGGGCGCGACCCAGGACGGGAAGCTGCAGGCGGTGATCCATGAGGTGAAGAATCCGACATCGCTGTTGAGCGACTACATGGAAAACGCGACGGGTTCGACGCCAGTGATGTACAGCTGCCCGAATGTAAAGACGGCGCAGTGGGTGGTGCGACTAAACATTGGGTCGCCGATGGCGATGCGCGGGCCGGGCGCTTGTCCGGGAATGTACGGGCTGGATTCTGCGCTGGATGATCTGGCGATCAAGCTGAACATGGACCCGCTGGAGATCCGGCTGAAGAATTACGCGGAGAAAGATGAGAGCTCGGGCAAGCCGTTTTCGAGCAAGCATCTGCGCGAGTGCTACACGAAGGGCGCGGAGCGGATTGGATGGAGCAAGCGGACGCCGGGCGTGGGTTCGATGCGCGACGGCAATGAGATTGTGGGACTGGGCGTGGGCACGGCGATCTGGGGCGCATATCGCGGCGGAGCGCATGCACGGGTGCGGCTGAGCGCGGATGGACGCGCGCGGGTCTCGTCGGCAACGCAGGACATCGGGACGGGAACGTACACGGTGATGGCGCTGATTGTGGCGGACAAGACGGGCCTTCCGGTGGAGAGGATCGATTCGGTGCTGGGAGACAGCTCGCTGCCCCCGGGGCCGATGTCAGGAGGATCGACGGCGACGGCCACGATTGTTCCGGCGGTAGCTGCGGCCAGCGTGAAGGTGATCGGGCAGATGCTGGACCTGGCGTCCCGGACGAACGGTTCGCCGTATAAGGGCGTGGATGCTCAGACGCTGGCGATGACGAACGGCCGCGTGCATAAGCAGGGCGAAGCGCCGGAGAGCGGAATTCCGTTTGAGAAGCTGCTCGAGATGCAGCAGATCGCGGCGCTGGAGGCAGAGGCGCAGACGGGCGGCGCTCCGGATGCCGACAACTATTCCATGCACTGCTTTGGGGCGCACTTTGTGGAAGTAGGCTGGGACCCGGGGATTGCGAGGCTGCGGGTGCGCAAGACGGTGACGGTGATGGACGCGGGGCGGATCATCAGCGAGAAGTCGGCGCGGAACCAGATACTGGGCGCGGTGGTGATGGGCATTGGCATGGGAATGTTTGAAGACACGTACTACGACCCGCGCAATGCGAAGCCGCTGAACAACAACTTTGCCGACTACATTGTGGCGACGAATGCGGACATTCCGGAGCAGGAGGTGATTTTCCTGGATTATCCGGACCCGGTGATCGGTGAGTACGGGGCGCGCGGCATTGGCGAGATTGGGCTGGTGGGCGTGGCGCCTGCGCTGACCATGGCGGTGTATCACGCGACGGGAGTGCGGGTGCGAAATCTGCCGGTGAGGATCGAGCAGTTGATGAAGGCCTGAGGGCGGCGAAGCAGCGCTCGTTTAGGCGCGGTCAGTTAAGAAGCTGTCTGTGAACAGATGGAGAGGTCAGCGCCGCCGTCTGCGCCAACCGAACGAGAAGCCGAGCAGGACCCCTGCGAAGACAGCGGCAGCCAGCTTTTTCCGGCTGGTGATGGGCAGGAAGCGGGTCTCCTGGTCGCTGATCTCAATGACTCCGACTGGAATGGCACGCACACCGGCGCCTCCGCCTCCGCCCTCACCCTGTGCGCTCGAATTCCCCATGCCGCCGGTGCCTGCTCCCGCGCCGTACCCGTACATAAGCTTTGCCACGGGGATGACGGTTTTGCCCTGCGCGGAGATGGGTTCGCCATAGAGGGCCTTCACACCAGCCTGGCCAAGAATGCTTTCCTTGAGCGATTGAATGAGAGCAGCACTGCTCATTTGGAGGACCCCCTTTGAGAAATTATCCTCCTATCTCTTTTTCTGTGCATGCTGGACAGCGTTGCGAGAGTGGCGCGCATGTTGTGGGGGCGCGTTTTGCAATGATTAGCCCTGAGTGGAGTTTTCTGGAATTTTCATCATTCATTTAACGACTATCCTGGTTGGATCGGCGAAACTTCTTTATCGCTGAGAGGTCTATTAAGAAGGTGGATTTGTGCGTGCAGGGACAAACTTGTCCCTGAAAAAGCGTCCAGTTATCTCAATCACTTGCGCCGCGAAGGCAGTATCGAAAGCGATTCGGGCGCTCCTTTCAACTCAGGAGTTCCTTAAAATTAGAGCTATGACTTTGCGGCGGTATTTTTCTACCCGATCTCTAGCTTTGCCGATTGCGGTGCTGGTGTGCCTTTGCGCGACGGCGTTTGGCGATGCGGCCCGGTTCGATCTGAACGGACCGAAGATCGAGGTCACAGTGACACGCGGCGGCGATACGCTGCCGATCACCGAGGTCCCGAACCTCGCGGTGGGCGACAAGCTTTGGATCCATCCGGATTTTCCCAACGACGAGGCAGTGCATTACCTGCTGGTGGCGGCATTCTTGCGCGGGGCGACGAACACTCCGCCGGAGAAGTGGTTTTACAAGGGCGAGACCTGGGACCGGAAGTTCGAGCGCGAGGGGATGACGATTACGGTTCCCAAGGGCGCGCAGCAGGTGTTGCTGTTTCTGGCTCCGGAGACGGGCGGAGACTTCCGGACGCTGGTGAATGCGGTGCAGGGGCGGCCGGGCGCGTTTGTGCGGGCGTCGCAGGACCTGAACCAGGCGAGCCTGGACCGGTCGCGGCTGGACAAGTATTTGAGCGCGGTCCACAAGATCAATGAGACCGATCCCGAGCAGCTGAAGATGGTTTCTCCGCTGCTGGCGCGAAGCCTGGATATCAAACTTGATCCGGATTGCCTGAACAAGGACATGGACGAGATTGCGCCGTGCCTGACGCAGCAGCAGAACAATCTGGTGCTGAATGACGGGCACAGCGAGTCGATTGTGGATGCGCTGACGTCAGGGCCGGCGGGCGATCTGGCGTTGCAGGCCAGCGCAACACCGCAATTGGATTACGGATATTACGGGTCGTATGTGGCGTCGGCAATGGATATTGCGCGGATTCTGGACTCGCTCCACACGGCGCAGTACCAGTACATTCCGGCACTGGCGGAGCAGAAGGGGAATTCGCTCTCGCTGAAGCTGAATACGCCACCGTCGTTTCACAATCCGAAGTCGGTGCTGGTGATTGCGCTTCCGGCGGTAGAGGCGGCGCAGCCGCCGCCGCTGCATCCGGTGGACGAGAAGCAGGTGTACTGCGCGCAGAAGACGACACTGGCGCTGCCAGTAGAGGGCGCGCCGCTGGTGTTTTCGACGGGGTATGCGCGGGACCTGACACTGCATTTGCAGGCGGCGAATGGGAAGAGCGTGAGCCTGCCGCTGACTCCCGATGCGGTGCGAGGAGGGCTGGACGTGGACACGAAGCCGCTGCAGGGAGCGGTGATCGGGGCGGATGTGAAGGCGTCGATCCGCGGGTACTGGGGATTTGAGCCGTTTGCCGGGCCGGTGGTGCAGCTACAGGGAGCGCAAGCCCAGACGTGGAAGATTGCGGATGCGGATGAGAATTCGCTGGTGGTGGGGCGCGACGATACGCTGCGACTGCAGGCGGACGATGCAAGCTGCGTGGATGGAATTGAGTTTCGCAGCGCGGACGGCAAGGAAGTGAAGGCGAACTGGAAGCTGGTGAAGCCGAACCAGGTGGAGGTGACGCTTCCGCTGAAGGATGCACAGCCGGGACAGATGACGCTGATGGTGAAGCAGGCGGGTGTGGACAAGCCGCAGGACGTGGCGGTGCAGGCGTATTCAGAGCCGGGGCACCTGGCGTCGTTCACACTGTACGCGGGCGACAAGCAGGGGATGCTGGAGGGGACGCGTCTGGATGAAGTGGCGAGCCTGACGCTGAAGGGCGTTGTGTTCAAGCCGGGGACGCTGACGAGCACGAAGGGCATGGACACGCTGCCGATGGAGGCGGCGAATGTGAAGGCCGCGAGCGGGCTCAAGCCGGGCGAAGCGTTCAAGGCCGTGGCCCTGCTGAAGGATGGGCGAAAGGAAACGGTGCAGGGGGAGATTGGCACGGCTCGGCCGAGCGTGACACTGCTGAGCAAGAGCGTACAGATGAGCGGAGCGGGTGACAACGCAGAGGCGTCAAGCAACATTCAGCTCTCGGACCCGGACGAGGTGCCTGAGGATGCGACGCTGCTGTTTTCGCTGAAGGCGGACACTCCGGCGAAGTTTTCGCGCGGCGAGAAGATCGAAGTAGCAACGGCGGACGAATCGTACTCGACGATGCTGACGCTGGCGAATGGGCTGACGCTGCAGGATGAGCACACGGCGCTGGCGACGCTGGACCCGTCCAAGGCGTTTGGCTCGTCGGCGTTCGGGCAGCTGAAGTTCAGAGTAGTGACGGATGGCGGCGTGAAAGGCGACTGGCAACCGCTGGCGACGCTGGTACGGCTGCCGAAGCTGGCGTCGTTGAAGTGCAAGGCTAATACGGATGCAACGTGCACGCTGCAGGGATCCGGTTTGTATCTGGTGGATGCGATTGCGCAGGACCAGCAGTTCAAGAACCCGGTGCAGGTGCCGGATGGTTTTCCGGGATGGACGCTGCCGGTGCCACATCCGGCGGCGAATGGACAGCTGTATGTGAAGCTGCGGGATGATCCTTCGGTGGTGAATCTGGTGACGCTGACGCCGCAGATTGTGGGCGGGACGAAAGAGACGGCACAGAAAAAGGAGTACAGGCCGCCGTATGTGAGCCCGGACAACGGAGCAAGTGCGGGCGCGCCGAGTGCTGCGGGTCAGGGTTCTCCGATTGTGACGACGCCTGCGTCGGGCACAGCGCCGTCTGCGAATACGTCTGCTTCACCCGGCTCCGCTACTTCGCCCGCGGGAGGTCCGGCGGTGAAGAGCGCGCCGGAGCCGGGGACTACGCAGGCTCCGCCTAATGCTGCAGCGCCGACAACACCGCCGAATGCGGCGACTCCGGACGCGACGAAGGCGGGCGCGGCGGGCAATGCAAGTGCGCAAGGAAAGGCGCAGCCGACTGTGGGGCAGAAGCAGAATGCGGCGCCGGCGGCAAATTCGGTACTGCAGCCTGATGATCCGGGAAACCTGATTTGAGCCTCAACGGCAGTGCAAGTGCGCGGGCCGGCGAGGATGCGCATCCCAACTTAAGTTGATCTCAAGATTTGCTTGTTTTTTTACCCTAAATTTTGTGAGGAATGGAGGGCCGGGGATGGGTACGCTTGCAGGCCAGACGGCGATTGTGACGGGGTCGAGCTCGGGGATTGGGCAAGGGATTGCCGAGCGGCTGGCTCAAGAGGGCGCGAACGTGGTGATTGACTACGTGGGCGGACCGGACGGCGCGCAGGAGACGCTGAAGAAGGTCGAGGCCGCAGGCGCAAAGGGCGTGATCGTCGAGGCTGATGTGTCGCAGTTGGATGCGGTGCGGAAGCTGGTGAATGCGACATGGCAGGCGTTTGGCGGGGCGGACATTCTGGTGAACAACGCGGGCGTGGAGAAGGAAGCTCCTTTCTGGGAAGTGACCGAGCAGGAGTACGATTTTGTGCTGGGCGTGAATCTGAAGGGGCCGTTTTTCTTGACGCAGGCGTTTGTACAGCGCTTGATCGAGGCGAAGAAGCCGGGACGGGTGATCAACATCAGCTCGGTGCATGAGGACATGGCGTTTCCGAATTTTGCGACGTACTGCGCGAGCAAGGGCGGTGTGCGAATGCTGATGCGCGACCTTGCCGTGGAGTTGGGGCCGCTGGGGATTACGGTGAATAATGTGGCTCCGGGCGCGATTTCGACGCCGATCAATACGGCGCTGCTGGAGAACAAGCCGAAACTGGATGCGCTGCTGAAGAATATTCCGCTGGGGAGGTTGGGATCGGTGGATGATGTTGCGGGGCTGGTTGCGTATCTGGCGTCGGACGCAGCGGCGTACGTGAACGGATCGACGTTTGTGATTGACGGCGGGCTGATGCGGAATTATCACGAGCAGTGAGGACTCGCCGTCCAGGCACACACGCTGCGCCCATCCTGGGATCAGCTTCAGTGGCCGCTCCCGTTGGTCGCGGTTCAGTTGCGTTCCATGAGGGTGCACAGGGATCGCGGGGATTTCTTGCGCCTCGTTGGCTCATTTAAGGTTGAAGGATGCAGTTGTTTCGTGTGTGGGCTCCGAAGGCGGAGCAGGTGGAAGTCAAGATCGGCGAGAAGCTGTGGCCGCTCAAGCAGGCCGATGGCGGATGGTGGGAAGCAGAAGTTGCCGAGGCCGGGCCGGGGACGGATTACGGGTTCGTGCTGAATGGCGATGGGATGGTGCTGCCTGATCCGAGGTCGGCATGGCAGCCGCATGGCGTGCATGGGATGTCGCGAGTGCTGGACCATGCGGCGTTCGAGTGGACGGATGCGAAGTGGCATGCGCCGGAGCTGAAGGATGCGCTGATTTATGAGTTGCATGTGGGGACATTTACCAAAGAGGGCACGTTTGCGGCGGCGGCGGACCGGTTGGAGTACCTGAAGACGCTGGGCGTGACGCATGTGGAGCTGATGCCGGTGGCCGCGTTTCCGGGCAAGCACGGATGGGGCTATGACGGCGTGGACATGTTTGCTCCGCAGGAGAGCTATGGCGGGGCTGATTCGGGTCCGGCGGGGCTGAAGCACTTTGTGAATGCAGCGCACGCGCATGGGCTGGCGGTACTGCTGGACGTGGTTTACAACCACCTGGGGCCGTCAGGGAATTATCTGTCGCGGTTCGGGCCGTACTTTACGGCGAGCCACCACACTCCGTGGGGCGATGCGGTGAATTTTGAAGAGGCGGGCAGCGATGAGGTGCGGCGGTTCTTTATTGACAACGCGAAGATGTGGCTGTGCGATTACCACTTTGATGGGTTAAGGCTTGATGCGGTGCATGCGTACATGGACCGTTCGGCCGTGCATTTCATGGAGCAACTGACGGCGGAGGTCGGCGAGCTGGAGCGAGAGACGGGCGGGAGCTACGTGCTGATTGCCGAGAGCGATTTGAATGATCCGCGCGTGGTGACAGAGCGCGAGCGCGGCGGCTACGGAATGGACGCGCAGTGGAGCGATGATTTTCATCATGCGCTGGTGGCGCTGTTGACGGGTGATCGAGGCGGGTACTATGCCGATTTTGGGCAGATGGCGGACGTGGCGAAGGCGCTGCGCGAGGCATTTGTGTATGACGGGAAGTACTCGGGGTATCGCGACCGGGTACACGGCAGACGGGTTGAGGGGCTGCCGTTGTGGCGGTTCCTGGGGTTTGCGCAAAACCATGACCAGGTGGGAAATCGCGCGACGGGCGACCGGCTGCACATGCAGACGACGACGGGCCGGGTGAAGATTGCGGCGGCGCTGGTGCTGACGGCCCCGTTTGTGCCCTTGATTTTCCAGGGCGAGGAGTGGGCGGCGTCGTCTCCGTTTTTGTATTTCACGGACCATGAAGAGGCTTTGGGCAAGCTGGTATCTGAAGGGCGCAAGAAGGAGTTTGCGGCGTTTGGGTGGAGGCCAGAGGAGATTCCGGACCCGCAGGATGAGAGTACTTTTTTGCAGTCGCAGCTAAAGTGGGACGAAATTGCGGAGCCGGAACACTCGGGGGTGTTGGGGTGGTATCGGGAGCTGATTGCGCTGCGGCGCGCGGAGCCGGATTTTGTGAACGGCACTATCGAGGTGGAGTTTGATGAGGCTGCGCGTTGGCTGATGCTGCGGCGCGGGCGATTTGTGATCGCAGTAAATGCGGGGCCGGACACGGTGAGGCTGGCGGCGCCAAAGGGCGCGGAGGTGGTATTGCGGTCGACGGAAGAGATTGCGCTGGAGGGGGATGGGCTGGTGCTGATTCCGGATTCGGTGGCGGTGGTGAGGAAAGCGATCAGTTAAGAAGCGGCTAGCGAAAGTCCGGTGAGCGGGATTATTGCCGGGCTGTAAATTTCTTTGCGATGAAGTGAATGGCGGCAGCGGCGAGATTGTAGTCTGGTAAGGCATGAACACAACTGAATTTTCTGGCTTGCTTTTTCTGGGCTCATTGCTGGCGGGGCTCCTGGGAGCATTGACGGGGCTGGGCGGCGGAGTGGTGATTGTTCCGCTGCTGACCCTGGTCTTCGGCGTGGATATTCGGTACGCGATTGGCGCGTCGCTGGTGTCAGTGATTGCGACATCGTCGGGCGCGGCGGCGGCGTATGTGCGCGAGGGCTTCTCGAACATACGGATTGGGATGTTTTTGGAGATTGCGACGACGCTGGGCGCGGTGTTTGGCGCGTACCTTACGACGCGGGTGCCGACATCGGCGATTGGAGTCATCTTCGGGCTGGTGCTGCTTTATTCGGCTATTGCCTCCTACAAAGGAAAGCATACGCAGGAAGGGTCGCTGGAGACGAGCAAGCTGGCGGGACTACTACGGCTGCGGGGGAGCTACCCGCATGACGGCAGAGACGAGGAGTACGTCGCGCAGCGGGTTCCGGCGGGCTTTGGTCTGATGTTTACCGCGGGAACGCTGTCAGGATTGTTGGGCATCGGGTCGGGTGCAGTGAAAGTGCTGGCGATGGACCAGGCAATGGCGCTGCCCTTCAAGGTGTCGACGACGACGTCAAACTTCATGATCGGTGTGACGGCGGCAGCGAGCGCTGGAATTTACCTCAGTCGCGGTTACATATCGCCGGAGCTGGCGATGCCGGTGATGCTGGGCGTGCTGGCAGGGTCGCTGACGGGCGCGAAGATTCTGGTGCACGCGAATGTGAAGACGCTGCGGACGGTTTTTGCGCTGGTGATTGTGGTGATGGGAATTGAAATGATTATCAATAGCTTGACGGGGAGGATTTAATGCGGCTGACGGACGAAAAGCTGGAACTCGCCGTTGGGCGCACGCTGCAGACCGGCGTCCTGCTCGCGGCAGCGGTGGTGCTGATTGGCGGCGTGCTGTTTCTGATTCATTCGCCGGCAGGACCGAGGGCGGAGTATAGCCAATTTCATGGAGTTGCGCGGCATTTGCGGACGCCGCACGGGATCTGGCAAGGCGTCCTTCATGGTGACGCGGAGAGCATTATCCAATTCGGACTTTTGCTGCTGATTGCGACTCCGGTGGTGCGGGTGATGTTGGCGGGAGTTGGGTTCCTGATGGAGCGCGACCAGCTCTACTTCTGGGTGAGCAGCATTGTACTGGCGGTGCTGCTGTACAGTCTGTGGCATATACGGTGAGGCAGCCGATGGCCGATAGCCGATAGCCAAAAGCCGATAGCCAAAAGCCGATAGCCAAAAGCCAAGAGCCGATAGCCAAGAACCAAGAGGAGTGTTGGACTGGGACTTGGGGATGGAGAGCGGCCGTGCGCTTAGAGCAGGCGGCTGTCGAAGGGATGCTGGTAGGTTTTTGCGACCTTGAGCAGGCGGGCCTGCTTGTGGATGGGGTTGATGAGCACGTTCCAGGTCTCGGGGGCGAGCACGCTGGGGACCTGGAGCAGGAGCGAACGCTTGGAGGCCAACCACTTGTCTCCGATGGCCTGCGTGACGGCGAGATCTTTCTCCCAGTTGCGGGGCAGGGATGAGAGTGCGAGGCTCTCCGCTTCGATTCGGTTGGGAACCGTGATCTGCATCAACTGAAAATGATCGGGGCGGTCCTCGGCGTCGATTTCGATGTGGACCAGGGTCTCAAGCAGACAGGTTGCGGGGTTGAGGCTGCAGTAGACAATGGGATGTCCTTTTGTGTGCCAGCGGCCGGCGACGAGCAGCCCACCCGCTCCGTCGAGCGAAGCGTATTTGCCGATGCGCCAGAGGATCAAGCGGTGTATCCGAACTCAAGCTGAAGGAGCAGGTCTTCGACGATGCGCGCGCCGGCCTCGGTCTGTACGAGGTCGAGAGGCGTCCGGCCTTCGAGGCGCTTTTTGGGCTTGCGGAGCCAGCGCGCGGCCTTGGTGTCGTTGGCAAAGACCTCTTCCGCCAGGGAGGTGATGCGGGCGAGGCGCACGGCGCGGTCCGACTCCTCATGAGTAAGAGGCTCCTTGCGGGTGCGGCGATGCGCGAGGGTGCGGCGAGGCGAGATGTAGGAGTAAATCTCCTGATCGGAGATGCCGTGCGAAGAGAGGCTCTCAACGGCATCGACAGGCAGGCGCTTTTCGACGAGGCGCAGAAGGTCGAGGTCGGACTTGAGGGGCCGCACGCCGAGCTTGAGCGCGATGCGCCGGTAGACCTGACGCGGGGTTGAGAGGGCGATGGTTTCGGCAGCCTGCATGGGTTGCCTCCTGTATGGCAATCTGCCCTAATTATAGCGGCATTTTGCCAAAGGTTCTACTTCTTTGAGCAGGCGACGCACAAGACGCCGGTGATGCCTTTGTCCTGCGTGATGGTGAAGATGCGGTCGACAGCAGGGAGATGAACGGTTTCTATATCACGGCCGGGCCAGTGGATCTCAACCTTGTCGACTTTCGTTGCCGCGCCGAGGCCGAAGTGGACGCGCTGATCGTTGGATGACATGTAGCTGCCGCCGCTGATGACGTCGCCGCGCTGGCGCATGCCGTTGGCGGTGAGGTAGACGACGGCCCCGATGGCGTCACGGGGAGTTTTGGGGCTGGTTCCGACGAGTTTGAGCTCAACCCAGTGGTTGTGGTCATCGCTGACGTTACGCAGCAGGATGGCGTGGCCGACGAGCGGATTGATGACGACGTCGATTTTGCCGTTGTTGAACAGGTCGCCAAATGCGGCGCCGCGCGCAGGCGTGACGATGGCGAGGCCGGTGCCTTCGACGGGCGGGACGAGTACGAATTTTTTGCCGTGCTCATTGTGAAAGAGGAGCGGGCGCTCGGCGAAGCTGGTGCCCCAGTCGTGCTGGTCGACGCCGGGATAGACGTGTCCATTGACGATGAAGAGGTCTTTCCAGCCGTCGTTGTCGTAGTCGATGAAGCCGTCTCCCCATCCGAGGAAGGGGATGGTGGGCTGGGCGACGCCCATGGGGTAACTGACGTCGGAGAAGTTGGCGTGGCCGTCGTTGTGGTAGAGGACGCCGTAGTCATCGGAGAAGTCCGAGACGTAGAGATCGTCCCAGCCGTCGTTGTCGTAGTCGCCGATGGCGAGGCCCATCGCGGCGACTTCGCGGCCGTCCTGATTGAGGGCGAAGCCGGAGGCGTAGCTGTCGTCTTCGAAGGTCCCGTTGCCCTTGTTGATGTAGAGGTAGTTGGGCGTGGAGTCGTCGGCGACGACGAGGTCGAGTTTGCCGTCGTTATTGAGGTCGACGAAGGCGCTGGAGAAGCCGTAGTACTTATTGGGATCGCTGACACCGGCCTTGACACTGACGTCCGTGAAGGTGCCGTCTCCATTGTTATGGAAGAGATGGTCAGACTCGCCCTCGAGGCCGCGAGGGCCGCACATTACGGAGACGCCGCGATAGTTGCAGAAGCTGTAGCCGACCTGCTTGGAGCCGGGGATGGGCGGGTTGTTGATGTCGTAATGGATGTAGCCGGGGACAAAGAGGTCGAGGCGTCCGTCGCCGTCGTAGTCGCCGAAGGTGGGGCCAGTGGACCAGTTGCCGAGTGTGACGCCGGCCTTTTCGGCAACATCGGTGAAGGTTCCGTTGCCATTGTTGCGGTAGAGGCGGTTTTTGCCGTAATTGGCAACGTAGATATCGGGCCAGCCGTCGTTGTTATAGTCGCCGACGGCGCAGCCGAATCCCCAGCGGTCGTTGGTAACGCCGGCCTGTTCGGCGACATCGGTGAAGGTGCCGTCGTGGTTGTTACGGAAGAGCGCGGCGTGGGGCGGGGTGGTTTTGCCGGTGAGGGCATCGTAGGTTGATCCGTTGACGAGGTAGATGTCGAGCCAGCCGTCGTTGTTGTAGTCGAGGAGGCAGACGCCGGAGCCGTTGGCTTCAATGATGTACTTTTTCTGGGGCGTGCCCATGACGTGGGTCCAGGAGGCGAGACCGGACTTGACGGAGTCGTCGACGAAGACGACAGGGCCGGACTTGACGAAGCCTCCGGCGGTGATGGGACGGTTTTCCGCGTCGTGGATGGGAGCGTAGACTCCGCCGGTGGAGCTGCCGCCGCCCATGGGCTGCTGTGGCTGCTGCTGACTTTGCGCAAGAGCGGTGAAGGGAAGGACGGCTGCCAGCAGGACGGCCGTGAGGGGTGGGCATTTGAACAACTGCGAAGACTCCTGATAGGGGTACGCGGTGAGGATAGCAGAATGGAGTAGGGTTGCGGCATCCCCATGCCTCTTCGAGAGATGGGGCACCCTAATTCAGACGCATCATTCTGATGACAGGCACCCGTCAAAAAGCACAAAGGGCAGAAAATAGGCTGCAAAATACAAGCAGCACAGCCTCTAGTCTTCTACACTTCAGCATCGAGTGAGGGCCCTATTCTAATGTGGGGTGATTGCTTGACGATCTGGCTTCCGTCTTGCATCTGATCCGCTCCAAATATGAGATCATTCGCAGTTCTGCACGAACCGAGGGGAACAGATCACATAGACGCGGAGCTGAAAAATCACGACGCACACGCTCCAGCGCGGCTTCGAAAACAGGCCGTGTCGCGACATCGGCGAAGTTCGGCCGACGATGCCAGCAGGAATATGTGATGAAATGCGTCTGTTCTGAATTGTGGAATCGCTGGAGCCTGGATGGCATGCAAGACAGATTACTCCTGTCCCCCACTCGAGCAAAAGCGCTTGAGTGGGCCACCTGCGGGTCGGGCGACATCCACCCTCCGATGGTGTTCGAGTACTGCCTGAAGAGAGCCTGGTTTGTGTCCGACTCACTGTCCAGATCGAGCGTGGCGAAGTGCGTGCTGTCCTGAACGGCGTAGGTTTCATTGATGGTCGATGACGAGCCGTCGCCGAAAGGCAGGGACTTAAATGTTGCGGCTACATTGCCGTCGTAATCTGTGCGCAACCGAGTGGTGCCCAGCCAGTCCTGATGGTCGAAATAGGTCGTGGCATCGCTGGAATTAAACGCAATCTGCTGCCCGTCCCAGTATATGCGGCCAAACTGGCCGATGTTCTGCGGTTGTATCCAACTCGACATCCGCTTTCCAAATGCGTCGTACAGGAATTCATATGTTGCGCCGTTGACGTCCGACCACACGCGGTGATTTGCCGCACCGTAAACATACTGGGCCGTGCCGCCTCCGTCCACCGAGACTACGTTCCCCGCCGCGTCGTAAGTGTAGGTGTGAATCCCGTCCGAGGTCATGTTGCCGGCCGCATCGTAAGTATCCTAACCCACGTCTCTTCGAGACGTGGGGCACCCTCATCTTGACTCATCATTCAGACCTGGGGCACCCGGCGAGATAATCGGGTACCCTCATCCTCGTCGTTCCTTAGAACCGGATCCCGCCTAGGGTATGCCCACCAGGAAAACCGGTTGTGCAGTCACTTCGTAACAAACTCAAAAAAAATGCCTTTGTCCTTTCGTTCCCTTATGAAGCGCTCCGCTATCCTATATCCGTCTTCTGGGTTTGAGACGTGATAAGGCTCTGCAGTCAAGTCGAGGCTATCGTCCATTACGGGCTGTATGCGGTCCCCCGGAAGGAGGTTGAACGCATCAAACCCCAATACTTCGATGCCATTTTCGTGGCAAGCGTACAGGAACTCAAGTGCAGTTGAGGGCGGTAGGAGCAAGGTGCCTCTGTGCAAAACACCTTTCGATCGAAAAATGGCTTCAATTGCTTCTATTTCTTTCATGGTCTGTATGGATTCACAATTCTTTGATCTGGTTCCCACGAACCAGGATCATTTCTGTTGCTGACCTGAACTACTTCGTCAGTCCCGTCGTCTACAACCACATAAGAGCCGTCCGAATTGAAATAAGCTGTAGCGGAATTCATCGTTGCCATATTCTGACTCGGAGAAGTATGTATCGGGTTTGATATCGTTTGATCAACACTCTGCTCTGTCCACCCGCGCTTCGCCATCTGCCGTCGAATTTTATCGGTGATTTTTGGCTTGCCGCGTCCTCCCCCGCTCCCCCCGCTTCCGCCGCCGCCTCCGCCTGTCATGCAGGCGTTCATTCCAGCAAGGAACCCTCCAGTTCCTCCGATCAAAAAGCCTTCCGTCGCACCAGTAGGAACGGTTATCTCTGCAGCCGGTCCTCCTGCCAAGCCTAGTCCAGCCCCCGCAAGTGCAGCAGAGCCTGCGCCCGCGTCCGTAAATTTGCCAACGCAACCTGGAGTGCGCGGTGCGGCTAGGTAATTGATCACCTTCTGGCCAGCATCCGCTAGCTTTTGCCCCCAGTCACAGAGATAGCCTTGCATGCCAGCGAAATGCCAACCGTCATTCCAGGTATAGTTTGCGATATAAAATTCGCAACCGTGACCGTCTAAATCTGTGTTGGCAAGAGGGTTTCCTTGAACATAACTGTATAGATTTAGCGACTGAGGATCGTCGTACTCCGCATAGGGTATCGGATCTGGATCATCACCACTGTAATCAGGAGACAAAACCTTCCAGTTGTGCTGGCATAGTATCTGGCCCCGAAGTAGTCGTTGCCCTGATTCACGCCGAAGGGGCTCACGCCGCCCATCGTCTCCGCGTCTTTCTCCTTGCCGGTATATAAGTTCTCCGTGGGCAGAGGGATGCAGGTCTCCGAGTCGCCATAGGGTAGGCTCATGCAGTCCTGCTCGACCACCCCGGAGTAGTCCGTCTGCACCCGCCGCGTGCCCAGCCAGTCGTTCAGGTAAAAGTGCAGGTTGACCGCGTCGTAGGTGGCCATCAGCGTGCCGGCGGCGTATACATTGGTGTGTACAAGCGCCTCGTTCCCGCTCGCGTCCGTAGCGAACTCGCTCAACTGGTTCCCCGCCTGGTCGCGTACATAATTGGCCGTGGCCACAAACCCGTTCACCGACGGGTCGCATGAGTTAAAGCTCGTAATCGTCCCCTTGGCCACACGGTCACCGTCCGAGGTCATGTTGCACGCCGCGTCGTAAGTATACCCGTCCATGTCTCGGCGAGACCCTTCGGCAAGCTCAGGGCAAGCTATGGGGCTCCCGGACCTGTGGCACGCAGCATGGCAGGGCGGTGCTAAACTTGCGTGGATAAAAAATCGATTTAGTTGTGCGATTTGATATGGAGACGAGGCGGATGCGGAGAGCGGTCCTGCTGATACTGCTCGCGATGTGCTGGATGGCGGCTGCCGTCGATGCGCAGGAAGCGGGCAAAGGCCGGGTGTGGGTGGGAAGCTGGGCATCGTCGCAGCAGGTTCCAGAGCCGGGGAATGCGCTGCCAGAGAGCGATATGACGGACATGACGATGCGGGAGATCTTCCATCTGTCTGTCGGCGGGCAGGCAGTGCGGGTGCGGTTGTCGAATGCTTTCGGAAATGAACCGCTGCACTTTGCGTCGGTACATATTGCGCGGGCGGTTCCGGCAGCGCCGTCCAAGGTTGATCCGTACTCGATTGACCCGGGTTCGATTGAGCCGGGTTCGATTGACCCGGCGACGGACCGGGTGGTGACGTTTGCAGGAAGGACGGATGTGATGGTGCCGGCGGGCGCTGAGTATTTGTCTGACCCGGTGGAGCTGCCGGTAACGGGGCTCGAAAATGTGGCGGTGACGTTTTATCTGGACAAGACGCCGGTGGGGGAAACGGGGCATCCGGGATCGCGGGAGACGACGTATTACGAACATGGAGATCATGTGGCCGACGCGACGCTGCCGGATGCGAAGAAGGTGGACCACTGGTATGAGGTGTCTGGGATTGATGTGCTTGCACCGGAGGGTGCGGCGGACGTGGTGGTGCTGGGGGATTCGATTACGGACGGGCACGCCTCGACAACGAACGGCAATGACCGCTGGACAGATGTGCTTGCCGAGCGCTTGCAGGCGAATGCGCCGACGCGGGACATAGGCGTGCTGAATGAGGGGATTGGCGGCAACCATCTGCTGACGGATGGGCTGGGGCCGAATGCACTGGCGCGGTTTGATCGCGATGTGCTGGCGCAGGCGGGCGCGCGCTGGGTGATTGTGTTTGAGGGCGTGAACGATCTGGGCGGGCTGACGCGCGAAGGCGAAGTTCCGGAGGCAGAACATGCGCTGCTGGTGCACAGGATTGAGGCGGCGTATGCACAGATTGTGATGCGGGCGCATGCAGCCGGAATCAAGGTGATTGGCGTGACGATTACGCCGTTTGCGGGGTCGGACTATTACCATCCGGGGCCGCGGACGGAGGCGGACCGGGAGGCAATCAACAAGTGGATTCGGACGCCGGGGCACTTTGATGCGGTGCTGGATTTTGACGCAGCGATGCGTGATCCGGCTGACCCGGACCGGTTGCGGCCTGCATATGATTGCGGCGACCATCTGCATCCTTCGCCGAAGGGATATCGCGTGATGGGAGATGCGGTGCCGCTGGAATTGTTTAAACAAAGAGATGAAATCGGTATCAGTGGGCGGCAATGATCGTTTATCTTGTTGTAACCGGGCAAGCAGAGGAGATTGCGCGGGCATGAATGCCTATGAACATTAAAGAAGTAGCGCGGCTCGCCGGAGTTTCGACGGCGACGGTTTCGCGGACGATCAACGGTTCGGACAAGGTGACGACGGAGACCGCGGAGCGGGTGAAACGGGCGATCGAGCAGCTGAAGTTCTATCCGAATACGAATGCGCGCGCGCTGGGCTCAGGCAAGAGCAGCCTGTACGGGTTGATCATCTCAGACATTACGAACCCGTTTTTCCCGGAGCTGGTGAAGAGTTTTGAGGACATGGCGGTGCAATACGGGCAGGAAGTGCTGATTGCCAACACGAACTACGACAAGCATCGCATGGAGCACTGCGTGGTGCGGATGCTGCAGCGCAAGGTGGATGGCGTGGCCATTATGACGTCAGAGATGGAAGAGCATCTGATTGATGAGCTGAGCAGCCGGAAGATTCCGCTGGTGTTTCTGGATATGGGCACGGTGCAGCGGGGCATCAGCAATATTGCGGTGGATTATCCGGCAGGGATTGACGCCGGCGTGGCGTATTTGCGCGAGCTGGGACACGAGCATATAGGGTTCATCAGCGGGCCGCTGAATCTGGTTCCGGCGCAGGTGCGGCACAAGGGATTTATGAAGAGCATGCGGCGGCAGGGGCTGACGGTGGACAAGAGCCTGATGCAGGAAGGCAACCATCGCATGGACGGCGGGCACGATGCGATGGCGCGGATGCTCAAGAGCAAGAGGCGGCCGACAGCGGTAATGACCTCGAATGACGTGACGGCGATTGGCGCGATGGGCGCGATTTATGAGCACGGGCTGAAGATTCCGAGGGACATCTCGGTGGTGGGTTTTGACGATATTGCGATGAGCGCATTTACACAACCCGCCCTGACGACGGTACGGCTGCCCAGGGACGAGGTTGCGCGGGTGGCGTTCCGGGCGTTGTACGGGACCCAGAACGCGGCCACGGCAAAGGGCGTGGAGTACCGGATTGAGCCGAAGATCGTGATACGGAACAGCACAGGGCCGGTGAGGGAATAAAGTAGCGAGCCGGTCCTAATCAATACGTTCATGGCGGTAGCCAGCGTTGGTGAGGAGGGTGCGGATCTCTTCGATGTGCTCGTCGCCGCGCGTTTCCAAGGTAATGTCGATGACGGTGTCTCCGAGGCTGACGCCGTAGTGTGCGCGGTCGTGCGCGGTTTGCACGATGTTGGCGCGGGCGTCGGCGAGGATGCGGGTGAGCTGATGGAGCGCGCCGGGGCGGTCGGTGAGGTGGATGCGGAGGCGGGTGCGGCGTCCGTCCTTGACGAGGCCGCGTTCGATGATGCGGGCGAGGAGGCTGACGTCAATGTTGCCTCCGCCGATGAAGACTGCGGTGCGCTGGCCGCGCAGCGAGGTTTTGTGTTGAAGGAGCGCGGCGAGGGCGACGGCCCCGGCGCCTTCGGCGAGGGTCTTTTCGCGTTCGAGTAAAACCAGAATGGCTTTGGCGATCTCCTCTTCCTCGACGGCGACGAGCTCGTCGACGTAGCGCTGGACGAGCGGGAGGGTGCGCTGGCCGACGCGGCGGACGGCGATGCCGTCGGCGATGGTGGCTTCGGCGGGGATGGTGACGGGCGAACCTGCGTCGGCGGCGCGGAGCATGGAGGGGAGGCGCTCGGTCTGCACGCCGATGACGCGGATGTGCGGGTTGGACTCCTTGATGGCGCAGGCAACGCCGGCGATGAGGCCGCCGCCGCCGATGGGCACAACAACGGCTTCAAGGTTGGGAATCTGCTCAAGGAGTTCGAGGCCGATGGTGCCCTGACCTTCAATGACGGCGTCGTCGTCGAAGGGATGGAGGAAGGTCATGCCGTCCTGAGCGGCGAGGCGCAGGGCCTCGGTGCAGGCCTCGTCGTAGTTGGCGCCGTGGAGGACGACTTCGGCTCCGTAGGCGGCGGTGGAGGCGGTTTTCACGAGGGGCGTCATGAGGGGCATAACAATGCGGGCGCGGAGACCGCGCGCGGTGGCGTGGCAGGCGACGGCCTGGGCGTGGTTTCCGGCGCTGGCGGCGATGACTCCGCGTGATTTTTCCTGGGGCGAAAGGGTGAGGATTTTGTTGAGCGCGCCGCGCTCCTTGAAGGCCCCGGTGCGCTGGAGGTTGTCGAGCTTGAGGAAGACCTGCTGGCCGGTCATGCGGGACATTTCGTCGGAGTGGGGAGCGGGCGAGAGGTAGATGTCGCTCTGGATACGCTTTCGGGCCTGCTGAATTCCGGTGAGAGTGACGGGCATGGTGTTTGTCCTGTGTTGTGCCTGGTTTTCAGAGATTAAAAAACCACCTGACTCAGGGAGCCGGTGGTCTTGGGTGGTTTCGGATTCGATTCGCCAGCCGCCTGCTCCCTATGGGGAAGGAATGATCATGATGGCCGAAATAATTCGGCTAATGATGGCGGGCGCGTTGGTCATGGTGCGGTGCATGCGAATGAGGTGATGAAAACAGAGAGCGGGCGGGAAGTCAACTCGCTGCCGCCTTGGCAAGCCCTTCGACGGCGGCGAGGACAGGCTGCATTTCGGCGGGGAGGTTGTGGCGCTGGCGGAGCCATGCGGGGTCGTTCCAGGATAGCAGGGCGGTACCGTCGGGTTGCTCGGCGACGAGGATTTTGAGGGGCAGGTCGATGGCGATCGAGGGAGCGGCGAGCATGAGCGGGGTTCCGGCCTTGGGGGCGCCGAAGATGAGGAGCTTGGTGGGCGGCATTTTGAGCCCGACCTTGGCGGCTTCACCGGAGTGATCGACGAGAGCGAAGAGGGTGACGCCTTTCTCGATGAGAAGGGTCTGAAGGCGGTCGATGGTTTTCTCGAAGGGGTGATGGCTGGCGAGGGTGCGGATTCCGTCGGGCATGGACGCGTCCTTTCAGTTCAAATTGCCGTCTGTTCAGCTTACCGGTATGTGATGACGCGTGGGTTACAGCGGGTGCACATCGTACACTGGGCTTATATTTCATTGAGATGCGGGAAGAGCTGGAATACCTAGCCGTATGGGCGCTGGTGAGGCTGCTGGGCGCGCTGCCGAGAGATGCGGCGCGCACGGTGGGCGCGTGCGCAGGCGCGGCTGCGTATGTGCTGATGGGAGGGCTGCGGCGGACCGGGCTGCGCAACCTGGAACTTGCATTTCCGGAAAAGACGGCAACGGAGCGGGAGCAGGTTCTGCGGCGGCTGTACCGGAACCTGGGGTGGCTATTGGGCGAGTTCTGCCAGATGCCGCGGTACACGGCGGAGAATACGCGGGAGTTTCTGCGCTATGAGGGATTGGAGCATTACCTGACGGCGCGGGAGCGCGGCAAAGGCGTGCTGATTGTGACGGGTCATCTGGGGGCGTGGGAGCTGTCGAGCTACTACCACTCGCTGATGGGGTATCCGATGGGGATGGTGATCCGGCGGCTGGATAATGTGAAGGTGGACCGGCTGGTGAACGGTATCCGGTGCCTGCATGGGAACAAGGTTCTGCACAAGGACGATTTTGCGCGCGGGCTGCTGGGAGCGATGCGGCGGGGCGAGACGGTGGGGATATTGATGGATACGAATATGACTCCGCCGCAGGGAGTGTTTGTGCCGTTCTTCGGACGCGAGGCGTGCACGGCATCCGGGCTGGCGCGGGTGGCAAAGAAGACAGGCGCGGCGGTGCTGCCGGGGTTCATGCTTTGGGAAGAAGCAGAGCAGAAATATGTGCTGCGATTCGGCGAGGAGATTCCGGTACAGGCGACGGAGGACGACGAGGCCGACGCGATGGCCAATACGGCGCAGTTTACGGCGGTGATTGAGGATTGGGTGCGGCGGTATCCTGACCAGTGGCTCTGGGTGCATCGTAGATGGAAGACGAGGCCGGATGGGACGAGAGAAGAGAAGAGGTAGCCGATAGCCGATAGCCAATAGCCAATAGCCAATAGCCAATAGCCAATAGCCAATAGCCAATAGCCAAGTGGGGATGTAGGGCGGATTTGAGGGGTTGTCTGTGAGACTGGTTCAGTTAGCGGAGTTGGTGGAGGGGAAGGTTCGCAGTGGCGCGCCGCAGGTGGAGATTGCGGGCGTGGCGAGCATTGCGAGCGCAGGCGCGAGCGATGTGGTGTTTGTGGAGGATGCAAGTGTTCTGGATGCGGCGCTGAAGTCGGGTGCGGGCGCGGTGATTGTGGGAGAAAAGCTGGCGGAGCAGGCGGAGGGTAAGGGCAAGGCTCTGGTGGTGGTGGCGCGGCCGAAGCTGGCGTTTGCGCGGGCGGCCAGGGAACTGCGTGGGGATGAGATTGCGGATGGCGTGCATCCGACGGCGGTGATTGCTGCGGATGTGGTGCGCGGGCGGCGGATTGCGGTAGGCGCATATGCCGTGGTGGAAGCGGGCGCGCATGTGGGCGAGGAGTCGGTGATTGGCGCGGGCGCGGCGATTGGGCGCGGTGTGCGGATTGGACGCGGGTGCAGGATTTATCCGCGAGTGGTGATTTACGAGGGGACGGAGCTGGGCGACCGCGTGGTGGTGCATGCGGGCGCGGTGCTGGGGTCGGACGGGTTTGGCTATGTGCGGGATGAAAAGACGGGCGAGTATGTGCAGTTTCCACAGCAAGGGCGGCTGGTGATTGAAGACGATGTGGAGATTGGCGCGAACACGACGATTGACCGCGGGGCGCTGGAAGAGACGCGGATTGGGCGCGGGGTGAAGATCGATAACCTGGTGCATATCGGGCATAACGTGCGGGTGGAGCACGATGTGGTGATTGCGGCGCAGACGGGCGTGTCCGGCTCGTGCGTGATTGGAGCAAATGCGGTAGTGGGCGGGCAGGTAGGCATTGGCGATCACGCGGAGATCGGCGAAGGGGTGATTCTGGGGTCGGGCTCGGGCGTGCTGACGCACAAGAAGCTGAAGGGCGCGGGGGTGGTGCACTGGGGCAGGCCGGCGCGTCCGCTGGCGCAGTATTTGAAGGAACTGGCGGCGCTGAGCCGGCTCGGCGCAGAAAAGAAGCCGGGCCGGGCAAAGGGGTCGGCAAAGTCTTCCGGGAAGGTGTTGGGGAAGGTATTGGGGAAGAAGCGCGCGCCGAAGAAGAAAGGCAAGTAGAAGCAGTATGCGATCTGGCCCGGGAACATCTTCGGCGGAGTGGGTGACGGGTGTGGCGGAATGGATAGTTAGGGCTCGATTGTGGATGGGCGAATGTGGTAGAACCTGAGCTGTTCAGCCTGCTGCGGCATTGCAAGAGGGGATGCCCATATGTTTCTGAAGGGAATTCAGGGTTGTCTGGTATTGATATGTGCGGTGGGAGTGGCGGGAGCGCAGGCGACGGTGAATCCGAATATGCCGCCGCCGGTGAAGATGGGGCTGTGGGAGACGCATGTCACCTCGGAGATTGCCGGGCTTACGCTTCCGCCGGATGTGATTGCGCGGCTGAAGCAGATGGGGCGTCCGATACCGGGTGGGTCACATACGACGGTGACACAGTCGTGCCTGACTCCAGAGGAGTGGCGGAAGAGCCTGGAACGAATGAACAAGCCGCAGAACTCAGATTGCACGCTCGACAAGCACGAGGTGAACGAGAAGAAGTTTTCGTTTGACATGAGCTGCAAGACGGAGCAAGGCATGACGATGACCGGACACTGGGAAATGGATGTGGTCGACGACGAGCATGCGCACGGTTCCGGGCATATGGAGAGCGAACAGCCGGGGCCGAACGGTCAGAACTTTTCTGTGACCACGACGATTGACTCGCATTATTTGAGCGCGGATTGCGGGGACATCAAGCCGGGTGAGCCGAAGACGATGCAGCAGTAGGGCACTATTCGAACGGTTCACGCTTCGTTGAGCCGTTGCGCTGCTTGACGAGGATTTCGACTTTGCCTTCGGCTTCGGCGAGCTGCTGCTTGCACTGGTCGGCGAGCTTTGAGCCTTCTTCGAAGAGCTTGACGGATTCTTCAAGCGAGACATCGCCACGCTCCATCTTCGCGACGATGGACTCAAGCTTCTTGAGAGACTGCTCAAAGTTTTCCAACGGGCGCTCCTTCGCTGGGTGATTTCTGCTCAGGGCGGAGGACTCCGTCGATGACGTCGGCGGCGAGCGCGTAACGGCCGAGCGGGGCGCTGACCTGGACTCCCTGCACCATTCCGCGGACGGCGGCGAGCATTTCCTGCGCGATGCGGATACCTTCGGCACGAGCGAGTTCGGGGGTGGCGGCCTGCTGCATGCGGGCGAGGATGCTGTCGGGCACGGAGACGCGGAGATCGTTCTTCATGAACTCGGCGTTGCGCAGGCTGTGGAGCGGCCAGATGCCGGCGATGATAGGAATGCGGAAGCTTTCAATGCGCTTGAGGAAGACTTCGAGCAGACGGATGTCGAAGACGGGCTGGGTGATGGCGTATTCGGCCCCGGCCTCGACCTTATAGGCGAAGCGGCGGATTTCATTGTCGATGTCGGGCACGCCGGGGTTGGCGGCGGCGGCGACGGTGAATCCGGTGGATGCGCCGATGGGGTTACCGCCGATGTCGAGGCCGTGATTGAGACGGCGGACGATGTTGACGAGGCCGATGGCGTCGACGTCGAAGACGGCGGTGGCGTCGGGGTAGTTGCCGAGCTTGGGTGGATCCCCGGTGAGGCAGAGGATGTTTTTGAGGCCGATGGAGGACGCGCCGAGCAGGTCGCTCTGGATGCTGAGGACGTTGCGGTCGCGGCAGGTGTAGTGGAGGACGGTTTCAATGCCGACCTTCTGCTGGATCTGGATGCAGAGGCTCTGCGCGCTCATGCGGGCGGAGGCACGGGGCGAGTCCGGCACATTGATGGCGTGGATGCCGCGGGCGGCGAGCAGGGCAGCGCCTTCGAGCTCCTTCGCGGGATTGATGCCGCGCGGGGGAACGATTTCGACGAGAGTGATGAAGACGCCTTCGTGAATGAGGCGGCCGATCTTTGAGCGCTGCTCGATGGGGAGGGGCGGTGTCTCGGTGACGATGGCTTCGCGTACGGGCGCGGGCTTGGCGGTCTTCTGTGCTTCGACAGCGCGAATGGCGGACTTGATGGCGCGGATGTGGTTGGGGGTGGTTCCGCAGCAGCCTCCGATGAATTGGACGCCGGCCTTGAGGAACTTGCGGGCGAAGCTGGCCATGTACTCGGGCGAGCAGAGGTAGATGTTGCGGCCATCGACGGCGCGGGGGGTTCCGGCGTTGGGCATGGCAGCGAGCGGGAGACTGGTGGCGGCGCTCATGCGCTCGACGGCAGTGAGAACGGTGGCGGGCCCGGTGCTGCAGTTGCAGCCGATGACGTCGGCTCCGGCAGCGGCGAGGCGCACGGCGGCATGCTCGGGGCTGGTACCGTCGAGGCAGTTGGATTCCTCGTCGACCGTGATCATGGCGATGATAGGTAGGCTGGGCGCAACCTCGCGCGCGGCGAGGATGGCCTGCTCGGCCTCATTGAGGGCGGTGATGGTCTCGACGACGAGCAGGTCGGCGCCGACGCCGGGGCCGCCGTCGGTGAGGCCGCGAATCTGTTCGGCGAAGGCGGCGCGGGCCTCGTCGAGCCCGGTTTTGCCGAGCGGTTCAAGGAGAACGCCGAGGGGGCCGATGGCTCCGGCAACCCAGGCATTGCCGGCCTGCTTTTCTTCGAGCTGACGGACGGCCTGACGGGCGATTGCCACTCCGGCCTTGTTGATGGCGAAGACCTGGTCCTGAAAGCCGTAGCGCAGGAGGCGGAAGGCATTGGCGCCGAAGGTGTTGGTTTCAATCAACTCGGCCCCGGCCTGGAGGTAATCCTCATGGATGGAGCGAACGAGGTCGGGTTGCGAGAGGTTGAGCTCGTCGTAGCAACGGTTAATAAAGACACCGCGGGCGTAAAGGGTGGTGCCCATGGCGCCATCGCAGAGGATGGTGCGGCTACCGAAGATCTCCTGAATGCGGTCAGTCATGATATGCCTTCCCGTCATGGTATTCCAGAGGGGGCCGCATTGCCAGCGGCAGGATGGCGCCGGCAGCCATAGCGGGGCGCAGGCACGTGCGCCACTGCTATACTTAAAATTCCCACGCTTGGTGAGGTTTTCCGGATTTGAAGAATAGAAGTTTAATAGGTTTCTGGCTCGGTCCCGTCCTTCTGGTCACGTTTGCATCGCTGCTTACATCCTGCGGGCAGAACTACTACTTTGCGGGGCGGAGCCTGCCGCCGAGCGGGGTATTGAACCGGGTGCTGGTAGCTGTGCAGAACCCCAGCGCTCTATCGAAGGGCGCGCTTTACTTTGATGACGCTTATTACGACATTCGTCACGCCCATAGCGCGAGCTCGGGACAGTTTTCCATTGCAGGGTATTCGGGATCTCTTCCGCTGACTATCCAGAACATGCCGGAGGAACAGGTGGGCGCGGTGTATGGCGCAGGCGACGGCAGCTTTGTGATCGCAAACTACACGGAGGAAAAGACAGGGACACCGATTGTGATTCCTGGCGGGCTTTCATCGAGCATCTTCATCGACAGGCCACGCGACTTTGTGTATGCGACGAACGGAACGACCCACGTTGTTTCTGTCGTGGATCTGTCGACGAGCAAGTCTTATGAACTGAACCTGCCGAATGCGTACCGGGTTTCGATCAATCCGGGAGGGACGATTGCTCTGGTGTTTGTGCAGAATGCGACACAAGGCCAGAACACGACGATCGGCTCGACCCCGAGCGATGAGTTTGCGGTGTACAGCATCGTGGGTCTGACGGCGAACCAACAACTGGCGGCGGCTGCGTCGAACGATCCGCAGCACTACCTGAATGCACAGGACTGCGAGCCGCAGAACCTGCCGGCGTTCTGCGCGTTTCCGGTGAGCACGGGACCGAACGCGAGCTTTGACCATCCGGCAAAGGCAGTGTTTTCTCCCGATGGGTCGGCGGCGTATGTGCTGGATTGCGGACCGGAGTGCGGAGGCACAACGGCGGGAGTGACGGTGATTCCGATTACCGCGTCAGAGTTGAATACGAACACTTCCGGGGGCAAAGGCATCGCGCTGGTGGCGCAGAGCAATATCAAGGTTGCAGGAGGAGCCACAGACGCCATCTTTAACGGCAACACGCTGTATTTGGCGGGGCAGCAGCTGCAATCGGACGGATTGTTCGAGGGGTACCTGTCGACGCTGAACACGCAGACGGGTCAAGTGACCGGGGTGTATCCGATCAGCGACGGGACGCATAACAAGATGGTCTTCGGCGACGACAACACGCTGTGGATCGGGTCGTCGAACTGCCTTGAGGGTGAGACATACAAGAAAGCGCAGGCCTCGGGCGGGTCGGTTCCCTATGGGTGCCTGACGATGTTCAACACGTCGACGAACAAGCCGACACTGGACGCATACAAGGGCGATGCCACTGGAATTGCTGCGGTGACAGGGCTGGACAAGGTGTATACGGCGGAAGGCGGACAGGTGTATATCTACGCCACCGCGAATTTTAACGAGTTGGATAACTCGAACGTGACGGTGACGGGAACCGCGTCTGACGTGGCGTATATGGACGCCGGCAGCGACGCGGACAATACGAACTACTAGAACGAGTGAAAAAGAAACAAGAAGCGCGGCTTTTGACGGGCCGCGCTTTTCTTTTATTGTGATTGAGTATGACGAACGAGGCGAATGCAGAGGTGCTGGCGATTGCGGCGCACCGCGACGACGTAGAGCAGACGTGCGGCGGAACCCTGCTGAAGCTGCGAGCGCAGGGCGTACGGACGGCGATTCTGGACCTGACGCGCGGCGAGGCGGGGACGCGCGGGTCGGCGGCGGAGCGCGAAGCCGAGGCGATGGAGGCGGCGAAGATTCTGGGCGTGGTGTGGCGCGGGGCGCTGGATATTCCGGACGGGCGGGTAGAGAACACGTATGAGAACCGCGTGAAGATTGTGGAGGCGTTACGGAGGGTGCGGCCGCGGGTGGTGATTCTGCCGTACTGGACGGGGCGGCATCCAGACCATTACACAACTTCGGCGCTGGGGTACGAGGCGTGCTTTTTGAGCGGACTGAAGAAGCTGGAGACGGACGCTCCGGCGTGGAGGCCGTTCAAGATTGTGTATGCGAGTCTGTATGCGGATGTGCGTCCGAGCTTTGTGGTGGACATTACGGCGCACGTCGAGGAGCGGCACCAGGCGCTGATGGCGTACCGGTCGCAATTTGCGAATCAGGAGGCAGGCAGCGGGCTGTTTGTGCCGGAAGAGCAGATTCGGGAGCGGATGTTTGCCGAGGCGCGGCACTACGGGCTGCTGGCGGGAGTGACGTACGGCGAGCCGTTTGTGCAGAAGGAAGTGGGGCTGGTGGAGGATTTGACGATAATCCCGGTGGCATCAATGTAAGGACTGGCCGTCCAGGCAGACGCGCTTTGCGCCATTCGTGATGATGGGTTTTGTAGCCGCTCCCGTTGGTCGCGGATGAGAGTCGGGTTGCCGCAAGACAAAGTGACGCAGGAATTACAACTTTCATGGAGTATTGAGCGACCGGTGTTGCCACAGCAGAGGGCAGAACTGCGCCAAGCGTGCGAAGTCACGTGGATTTGTGGTGATGACTGTGATGCCGGTGCGCGCGGCGCTGGTGGCGATAAGAGCGTCATTGGTGAGACGGGCGCGGCCTATCTGCTCGTATCCAAATTTATCAGCGAGGCGATGCAGAAGTTTTCCTGTTTGTGTCCAATCGCTCAGGTTTGGTGTGAGTATCCGGCCTGCCTTCTGAAAGTCGCGCTCGAGCTTTTCCAGAATGCGATGAGCTGCGAGGTCGGCCCCGGCATAAAGCTCTTCCAAGACAACAGAGCTGAGCCAAAGCGGAGATTCCCCCTCCCAGCGTTTGAGCAGAAGATGTGCGGTGTCGCCAATTCGCAGGGCTGAGATGTAGATCGACGAGTCGAAAAGAAGAGGCATGCGCTACTTCGACAGAACTCCATAAACGTCGCGAATAGAGATGCCGCTCTTCAGAAATTTCTGATTTGCCTCTTCGACGATCCTGTTGCGCTCAAATTCAGAGATGGCAAGGTCGAGAGCACGTTCGACTGTTTCCGTCTCAGTGGCGGCGTCGAGAACCTTTTGCGCGCGCTTGAGCTTCGCGGAGTCGAGACGGAAATGCTTGTGGATGATGTGGCTCTTGGTGACGGTCATTTGTTGTTTCTCTGTTTTTCAGTTTAGCAGATGTGTACAACGGTTGAGTTTATGTACATAGATGGAACAGGGCAGAATAAAGGAGCAGGCGTGGTGGCCTGCTCCTTCTTTTGTCTATATTCTGCTTATTTTCTTTAGTGGATATCGAACTGTTCGGGGTGGAGGGCCGGATCGCTTTTGACGATGATGGTCTTGCCGGACAGTTCCTCGAGCTCGACGAGCCAGCGCGCGTTATTGGCCTTGAGGACTTTGACGACCTCAGGGTTGACGCGAAGCATAATGTCGCCGCGGTCGAGATGGCGGTACATCTTGCGCAGCTCGGTGTAGATTTCGTTGGCGACGGTCGCCGGGCTCTTGACCATTCCGGTGGCGGCGCAGACAGGGCAGGGCACACTGAGGGTGCGCTCAAGCGACTGCTTGACGCGCTTGCGGGTGATGGCGACGAGTCCGAAATCATTGAACTGTAGCACCTTTGAAGGGGCGCGGTCGGCCTTGAGTGCCTCTTCGAGCGCAGCCATGACCTTGTGGCGGTTGCGGCGCTCGTCCATGTCAATGAAGTCGATGACGATGATGCCGCCGAGATCGCGCAGACGAATCTGGCGGACGATTTCGGGGATGGCATCAAGGTTGGTCCTGAGGATGGTGTCCTCTAGGCGCGCGGTCTTGCCAACATACTTGCCAGTGTTGATGTCGATGGCGACGAGTGCTTCCGTCTGGTTGATGACGATGGAGCCACCGGATTTGAGCCAGACTTTGGAGCGCAGGGCCTTGGTGATTTCTTCCTGGATGCCGAACTGCTCGAAGAGCGGCGTCTCTTTCGTGTAGAGCTTGACGCGGCGGACGAGCGCGGGCTGGAAGCGGTTGAGGAAACGCAGGATGCGCTCGTACTCGGATTCGCTGTCGACCCAGATGGTGGAGAAGTTGTCGCTGACCTGATCGCGGAGCACCCGCTCGACGAGGTTAAGGTCGTGATAGATAAGGGCAGGAGACTTGCTGCTCTCCTCGCGCTGCTTGATATCGTTCCAGAGGCTGATCAGGAAGCGCAGGTCGGCGCGGAGTTCGTCCTCGCTGGCGCCGTCGGCAGCGGTGCGGACGATGAAGCCGCCGGATGCATCACCCTTCTCACTGATGAGGATGCGCTTGAGGCGCTGGCGCTCCTCGTCGGAGGAGATTTTGCGCGAGACGCCAACATGGTTGACGGTGGGCATGAAAACCAGGAAGCGGCCGGGGAGCGCGATGTGGCTGGTGACACGCGCGCCCTTCTTGGCGATGGGTTCCTTGGCAATCTGGAGCAGGATTTCCTGACCGGGCTTCAGCAGATCGCTGATGATGGGCAGGTCCATGGTCTGCGCAGAGGCGCGATGTCCACCGCGGCCCTGACGGCGGCCCACACGGCTTCCGCGACGGTCACCGCGGCGGCCGCCACGACGCTCTTCGCGGTCGCGCGACGGTGCTGCACTGTCGGCTGAGGCAGTCTCTTCCACTTCCTCGAGGCCGTCCTCTTCGTCGAGGCCGGCTTCGGTGATTTCAAGTTCGTCACTCTCGAGGCCGCCGATTTCTTCGGCTTCCAAAACACCGGGCCCGGAGGCAAGGCGCTGGTCGAGGTGCTCGTCGCGAACGATGTCACTGATCTCCTGACCGGTGTGTTCGAGGGTCTCCTCTTCAAGGTCCTCAGAGTCCTGATCGTCGGCGTGAGCATGGATAGGCTCAAAGTCGTACTCGTCTTCGTCAATGACCTCTTCTTCGAGGATTCCGGCGCCGGGAGCGAAGCCAAAGAGCTGATCGGCGACCTCGGTGGCCTGCTCGTCATGCTCGGGGAGGTCTTCGTGAGGGGTCACTTCAACGGCGGGCGCGTGCTCGAAGGTTTCCTCCGGTTCGGAGATGTTGGTGATACGGAATTCGCTGGGAGCGCTGGTGTCGATACGGTGCGAGGCGGAAGCGTCCTCAGGTTCGAACTCCCTGTGTACCTCCTCAAAGACCTCGTCGTGCAGTTCCACCTCATGACGCGGCTCTGGCTCGACGGGTGTTGCAACCTCGGCGACTGGCTCCAGATGGGTTTCCTCGACGACGGGCTCGGCGACTTCGACGGAGGCGGGTGCGGAGGTCAGGTTTGATTCGACTGCAGCGGGCACGTCGTGGGTAAATTCGACGACGGATTCGGCGACCGGCTCTGCTACCGGCTCGAAAGCGGCTTCAGGGGCCGGAGCGGGGCGTGACTGCGAGTGGCGCGCGCGGGATTCGCCGGGAAGCAGCGAGCCGCCGTCCCAGGTGATCGGAGTCTCGATCAGAGTGGAGGGTTTGGGCGGAACATAGTTGGGTTTGAAGGCGGGAGCGGCTGCGGCCTGTGGTTTTGGAGCTTCAGCGGCCGGCCGGCTGCCGGGCTTCCCTCCGTACTTGGAGAGCGATTCGCCGGGCAGCACGATTCGGTCGCCGGACGAAGCAGACGCATGGCGTTCGAAGGAGGCCTCGTTCTCGTCCATGCGAACGTCGATGACGGGGGCGTCGAAGATGGTCTCTTCCGAGCCGGCTTCGACGGCATGGTCCTGCGCTTGCTCACGCTGGTGGCTGTCCTGACTGCGGTTTTCGCGCTCTTGCGAGTCGCGGCCACGGCGCAAGCCGCGTCCACGGCCACGGCGGCCACGCCAGCGGCGCGTGCCGGAGGGCGCTTCCCGGTCGCCGGATTCGTCTTCCGATGCCGGAGCGCCGGAGGGTTCGGAAGCCGAGGCTTCGGCCTGAGCCGGGCGGCTGCGTCCGCCTTCGCGACGGGACTGGTCGCGTGACTGGCCGTTGTTGGAGAGGCTGGTGCGTTCGAACTCGTCGCTGTCTTCCTGCTCCTCAAGGAAGTCGGTTACGTAGAGGAAGGCATCGCGCTCAAGGCCGATGTCGACGAATGCGGACTGCATTCCGGGGAGGACGCGGGTGACGCGGCCTTTGTAAATGGAGCCGGCGAGAGTGTATTCGTTCTCGCGCTCGTAGTAGATTTCGGCGAGCTCGTCGTTTTCTAGGATCGCCAGCCGCGTTTCATGCGGCGTAGAGGAAATGCAAATTTCTTTTGACATGCTGTCTCTTTCCTGCCGGATGCCTGGGCATCAGGGCAATGGTCGAGACAGAGCAGAGCGGGAAACCGGAGAGGACTGGAGATGACGTGGGGATGGCCATCGGGACAAAGATGCTTTTTGGTGGAGAGAGTTCATGCTCACACCGGATTTCCGGCGGAGGTCCACTGGAAAAATCAACTGTCTTATAGGGAAAGACTGCGTGCAAGGAGTTTGTGGCCACATCAGCCAGAAGATCAGGCGGGGCCGTTTCCCATCTTTGCGCGCTCATTCCTTCATCAATCCTGTCCGGCCCGATGATCTGTCCGGCCGGATAACGTTGAATTTCTAAAACCCTGGTACTGCTCACCCGCGTCAACGGGCTTCTTACCTAAAGTCGTCTGCGCCGGGGACTTAGTTCACGAAGCGGTTCATGCGGACATTCATAACCATGCCCAGAGCCAGGAAAGTGAACAGCACCGAGGAGCCTCCGTAGCTCATAAGCGGGAGGGGAATCCCGGTGACCGGCATAAGACCGATGACCATACCGACGTTGACCGCAATCTCAAAGATGAGCACGGCCACCACGCCCATAACCAGGAACGTGCCTGGGAGGTCAGCGGCTGTCTGAGCGTCCTGAATCAGACGCATCAATATAAGAAAGTATAACAGCAGGATGATGATTGCGCCGATGAAGCCGTGCTCTTCGCAGAAGGCGGCGAAGATGAAATCGGTATAGGGGATGGGCAGAAAGTCGCCCTGGGTCTGGGTGCCCTTGGTGGTGCCGCGGCCGAAGACTCCGCCGTCGCCGACGGCGATTTTGGACTGGAGGATCTGATAGCCGCTGCCGCGTGGATCAGCGCTGGGATTCATGAAGCTGGTAAGGCGGGCCTTTTGATAGGGCTTCAGGATCTTATTTGTAGAGAAGGCGACGCCGACGAGCAGGAGTCCGCCGAGCACGAGAATGGTGGTCTTTTTCCAGTCGATGCCCCCGAGGAAGAGTCCGGCAAGGAGGATGGGCGAGTAGGTGAGTGCGGTGCCGAGGTCAGGCTGCTTGAGCACGAGCAGCATGGGCACGCCGACGAGGGCCATGGCCTTAAGGACGTCGGGCCAGGTGAGTTTGCGGCCGATGAGATTGATGAAGTAGCGGGTGACGACGAGGATCAGGACAAGCTTGACCCACTCGGATGGCTGAAAGTGGATGCCGCCGGGGAGCCTGATCCAGCGGCGCGCGCCGAGTACTTTGGCGCCGACGGTGAGGACGGCGACCAGCGAAAGGATACAGAAGCCATAGAGCCAATAGCCGATGTCGAGCAAACGGTGATAGTCGACGATGGAGAGCGCAAACATGGCGACCAGGCCGCCGAGGAACCAGAGAATCTGCTGCTTGTAGAAGCCGACGAACTTGGTGTGCAGCGTGGCGGAGTAGATTTCGAGCACGCTGATGACGGCGAGCATGAGGACAAACCCGAGAAGGGTCCAGTCAAAGTCGCGGAAAGAGAGAATGCGGCGGCTCATGGTTGATCAGCGCACCACCGTTGCGAGAGTGCTGGATGCTGATGCGGTGAGCGCACTGGGAGCTGTGGTTGCCGGGGCCGGGGGGATGGTGAGGTAGAAGTGTCCGGCGCGGGCTGAGGCGAACTCGGGGTTGGTTGGCCGGCCGGATTTTGATTTGCCCGAGGCGAGGGGCTTGCCGCCGAAGATGTTGGGGTCGCCGGGGACTGACCAGACGGCGCCAACATCAATTTTTTCCGGTTTCTGCGGATTGGACTTCTGCGCTGACTCGGTGGGCTGGGTCATGAGGTTGTGGTCGAGTCGGCGTTGCTTGTCCACGAAGGCCTGAATGACCTGAGCGGCCATGTGTGCGGAGTCGGTTCCCCAGCCGCCGTGTTGCCAGAAAACGACCACAATAATGTCCGGGTTACGGCGCGGGGCGATGCCGACAAACCAGGAGTTGGCACGCTCGCTTATGTTCGACGCGACTTTCTTCATCCCGAAGCTGTGGCTGACGACCTGCGCAGTGCCGGTCTTGCCGGCGAAGTCGATGTCGGTGAGGCGCGAGGAGTAGGCGGTGCCGATGGGGGACTGGGTGACGTTGGCCATGTCGTCGGTGATGATCTGCCAATTGGCGGGATCGATGGGGATGGTTTTGTCGCCGGAGCCGGGATAGGTGTCGAGGATGGCCTGGCGGAACTCAGGCGGGAGCTCGCTGGGAAAGACGACGTGAGGACGCTTGAAGACGCCACCGGAGGCGATGCCGCCGATGGTGCGGGCGAGCTGTATGGGAGTGACGGCGATGGCTCCCTGACCGATGCCGACAGAGACGGTTTCTCCGGCGTACCACTTGCGGTGGAAGTTGCGCATGGCCCACTCGGGCGAGGGCATGACGCCGGCGATTTCGTCGGGAAGATCTATGCCGGTCTTCTGGCCGAGGCCGACCATGTGCGCGTATTTGGCGATGGTGTCAATGCCGAGCTTGACGGCCAGGGTGTAGTAGTAGGTGTCACAGGAATAGGGCAGGGCGGTGTTGATGTTGACTTCGCCGTGGTGGCGGTCGCAGGCGTAGAAGTGTCCATAGAATGTGGCGCCGCCCTGGCAGTCGACTTTGAGGTTCTGGGCAATACCTTCCTGCAGGCCGGCGAGGGTCATGACGATTTTGAAGGTCGAGCCGGGAGGCGACATGGCCTGAATGGCTTTGTTGAGCAGGGGGTGGTCGGGGTCATTGATGAGTTTGTCCCACTCGTCGCGGCTGATGTGAACGGAGAACTGATTGGGGTCGAAGGTGGGGCGGCTGACCATGGCGAGGACTTCGCCGGTGTGCGGGTCGAGGGCGACGATGGCTCCGTCGCGGTTGCCGATGGCGTTTTCGGCAGCGCGCTGAATGTCGAGGTCGATGGTGAGGCGGAGGCTCTTTCCGGGGACGGAGGGTTCGGTGCCGAGGGTGCCGACTTCGCGTCCGTGGCTGTCGACGAGGACGTCGCGTGAGCCGTCCTGCCCGCGCAGGATGGAGTCGTAGGATTCCTCTACGCCGGAGCGGCCGACGACGTCGCCGGGCTGGTAGAAAGCGTAGCGGGGATCGTTGTCGAGCATTTGCTCGCTGACTTCACCGACGTATCCGATGAGGTGGGCGGCGAAGCCGTCCTTGGGATAGAGGCGGCGCTGCTCCTCGATGGTTTCGAGCTCGGGCATCTCGTCGGCGTGGGCGGCGATGAATTCCTGCTCGTCGGGGGTGATGTCCTCTTTGAGAGGGATGGGCTGATATTTGGGCGCAGTGCGGTATTTGTGGATGATGGCGTCGATCTGGTCGAGAGTCATGTGCAGACCGCGTGCGATGAGGGGCAGATCGGGGTGGATATCGTGGCCCTGTTCGCGGACTAGGAAGCAGGAGACCGAGGGATAGTTGTCGACGAGCAGACGGCCTTCACGGTCGAAGATTTGCCCGCGGGCGGCGAGGATGGGGATTTTGCGGATGCGATTGGCCTCGGCGAGGGCATGGTAGTTCTGAGCGCCGACGACCTGCAGACGCCACAGCCCGAAGATGAGGACGATCAAGATGGCGACAATGCCGTACTGAAAGACAGCAAGCTTGTAGGCCGGAAGACTGTCTTTCCTTTTTTCGAAGATGGGGAGGGAATCGCTCATCTGTGAATCATTCTGATGGGTTGGCGAGCTGTTGCGAAGAGAGTGTTGCTTCCTATGCTACTCCCGGTTTTTAAGCCGGTCGAGCAGGGCGAAGAGGATGATGGCGATGAAGGTATTGATGGCGGCACGTACGAGCTCATGTAGCCATCCCCAGGGCATGGGGTGGGCGAGCAGGTGGCGAATGAGGACCCAGTCAATGCCGTCGTTAAGGACGACGAATAAGAAAGTGAGTACGAGACGGGTGGCGGGGCTTTCCGTGTCGATGCGGACGCCGAGCGAGGCGGCCACGTAGCCGATGCAGGCTTTGGCGATGCCGAAGACGCCGAGCGGCTGGTGCGTGAGAGCGTCCTGGGCGAGGCCGATGAGCGCGCCGCCGATGGTGGCGGCGATGGGCGTGCGGAGGGTTGAGGCAAAGTAGATGACAACGAGAAGAGGCAGGTCGAGGATGGAGAAATGCGAGAAGAAGAGCGGGACAAAGGACTGGAGTCCAAGCGCCAGCAGAGGCGTGAGCACGTAGACGAACAACGGGAAAGATTGTGTGTCGGCCTCGCGGCGCGTGGATGCCATGAGCGCCATTGCTAGCGGTGTCCTCCCTGCGGGGGTGCGGTTTGCGAAGTTGAAGCAGGTGCGGCGGGGCGCGGCTTTACAGGTGCATGGGACGGCGCTGACGGTCCGTTTGAGCCGACTTTGCCGGGTGCGCTGGATCCGCCGGTGATGGTTTTAGCTTTGGGCGCAATGGGAGCGGAGGTCTTAGGCTGCGCGGTCTTGGCGGCTGGGGCCGAGGAGGTTTGAGCGGCTGGCGCTGTGGCGGTGGGGCTGGTAGTTGAGTTTCCCGGCTGCGCTGCGGGCGGATGAGCGCGAGGAGTGGTGTCTTCGGTGCCGTACTTGACCGACGCCCAGCGGTGTCCGGGAGTCATGTTGGCGGCGTTGGGTTCAGCGTTGGGGCTGAACTGATCGGGGTGAATGGGCCGAGGCGGAGGAGGCGGCGAGATGGGAAGGCCGTTGGGACCGGTGGTGTTCTGCGGGTTGGTGTCGGCGGGGGCGTTGGGGTCGTAGCGGCTGGGCAGGCGCTCGGAGAGAATGTCGGATGCGCGCTTCTGCTCGGCTTCGCTCTCAGCCTCGCTTGCGGCGATGTCTTTCGCTTCCTGCGGGGAGAGCGAATCGCCGACGTTGGTGACCACGAGGACCTCGTCGAGGCCGGCGAGATGCGCCGCGGGGTGCACGAGGACATCGACGAGCGGATCGTGCTCGGGGTCAGGAACGACGCGATCCACGGTGCCGACGGGCAGCCCACGAGGGAAGATCTGGTCGCCGCCGCTGGTGACGATGGGATCGCCGGACTTGATGCGGCTGTCCGGGGAGATATCGACGACCTGCAACTGGCCGAAGGGGCGGCCCTTGAGGATACCGCTGGTGCGGGTGGCCTCAAGAACGACCCCGACGCCGCTAGTGGGATCGGTGACGAGCAGGACCTGGCTGGTGTGCGGGAAGACGTCTTTGACTTTGCCTACGATGCCGTCGGCGGTGATGACGGGCATGTCCTGCTGGAGACCGTTGTCGGAGCCCTTGTCGATGTAGATGACCTGAGACTCTTCAGCGCCGCTGGTTCCGATGACCTGCGCGGGAAGTGTCTTGTAGATGTAGTGTTCCTTGAAGTCAAGCAGGTGCTGGAGGCGCTGGCCCTGTGCGGCGTCCTGGGCAAGGCCGGCCTCCTCAAGCTGCAACCGCTGGACTTGCTGTTTGAGGGAGGCATTTTGCCGGCGGACATGGATGAGATCGAAATAGCCGAACCAGAGAGAGCTGAACCAGTGGCCGGTGCCGACGATGAGCCGCTCAGGAGGAGTGACAACGCTGACGACGGCATAACGGAGGAGACTCACAGAAGGCCGGTCAGCGCCTTCGGCCGCGGGACGCCGCACCTGAATGGCCAGCGCCAGCAACTGGGCCAGAAGCACCATGATGAGGACGAGTGCGTTCTTGTAGCGGCTGAAGAAAGATTCCATGGGGTTGGAACTTCGGCCTACGCCGAGATACTCCTGTAAGCACGCGTCTGAGTTCGGCGCGTTTCCCTCATGCTAAGACATTTCTCCGGCGGTTGTGTTTTGCAGTGAGGCACACCGGAGAGATTTGCTGCGGCATTTTCAAAGACTCGGCGTCCTTTGAGAGGCTGACCAAGGATGCCGCCCCTGATGGGCGTGTCGAACCGGCCCCTAGGGCTCCGGCATACACCATCTTTGAAAATGCTTTAGTCGATCTTGATTTTGCGCAGCAGGCGGAAGTCACTGAGCATTTTGCCGGTACCAAGGACGACGCTCGCGAGCGGGTCGTCGGCGATGGAGACGGGCAGCCCGGTTTCTTCGCGGATGCGCTTGTCGAGGTTCTTGATGAGTGCCCCGCCGCCGGTGAGCACGATGCCGCGGTCGCTGATGTCGGCGCTGAGCTCGGGGGGCGTGCGCTCGAGGGCGACGCGGATGGCGTTCAAGATGGTGGAGATGCACTCGCTGAGCGCTTCGCGGATTTCGCCGTCGTCGATGGTGATGGTCTTGGGGACGCCCTCGATGAGGTTGCGGCCCTTGATCTCCATGGTCACGGGCTTATCGAGGGGGTAAGCGGAGCCGATGTCGATCTTGATCTGCTCGGCGGTGCGCTCGCCGATGAGCAGGTTATATTTCCGCTTGAGGTAGTTCATGATGGCCTCGTCCATCTGGTTGCCGGCCATGCGGACGGAGCGGGAGTAGACGATGCCGGAGAGCGAGATAACGGCGATATCTGTGGTGCCGCCGCCGATGTCGACGACCATGTTGCCGCTGGGCTCGGTGATGGGCAGGCCGGCGCCGATGGCGGCGACCATGGCCTGCTCGACGAGAAAGACCTCGCTGGCCTTGGCGCGGTAGGCGGAGTCCTCGACGGCGCGCTTTTCAACCTGGGTGATCTCAGACGGCACACCGATGACGATGCGGGGGTGCACCATCATTTTGCGGTTGTGGGCCTTCTGGATGAAGTAGTTGAGCATTTTTTCGGTGACCTTGAAGTCGGCGATGACGCCGTCCTTCATAGGCTTGATGGCAACGATGTTGCCGGGGGTGCGCCCGAGCATCTCCTTGGCTTCCTTGCCGACCGCCTCGACTTCACCAGTGTTTTTGTTGATGGCGACGATTGAGGGCTCGTTTACGACGATGCCCTTGTTGGCGGCGTAGACGAGAGTATTGGCGGTGCCCAGATCGATTGCGAGATCGCTGGAGAAGACACTAAACAGCGAGCGCAGACTATGCGAACGCGACGAACGTGACGAAAAACCATTCGAAGTCATGAAATATTGAACAATTCCTGAGAAGACTCGCCCTTATTGTAGGCCAATCAACGGTGGGTACGGGGTGCGGGGGAGGCCTCTATTGGGGTTTTACGAAAAAAAGTCACGGAATGCAATGGAGAAAGGGCAAATTGCGGGTCGCAGGCGGGGAAGGCCTGATCCGGGACTTCTTGTTATGCTGGACTGTTTCGTTTCAAGGAGGATTTTGTGTCTACGAAGCTCTACAAGAACCTGATTGGCGGCGAGTGGGTGACGGCGCGCACAGGGAAGACGTTTCTGAATGTGAATCCGGCGGATTCGGAAGATGTGGTGGGGGAGTTCCAGTCGTCGGGTGCGGATGACGTGGACGCGGCTGTAAAGGCGGCGGCGGAGGCGTGGAAGACGTGGCGGCTGACTCCGGCGCCGAAGCGGGCGGAGATTTTATACCGGACGGGCGAGATATTGACGGAGCGGAAGGAAGAGTATGCCCGCGACATGACGCGCGAGATGGGCAAGGTGCTGAGCGAGACGCGCGGCGACGTGCAGGAGGCGATCGATACGGCCTACTACATGGCGGGCGAGGGGCGCAGGCTGTTCGGGCAGACGACGCCGTCGGAGCTCAAGAACAAGTTTGCAATGTCGGTGAGGATGCCGGTAGGCGTGTGCGGGATGATTGCACCGTGGAATTTTCCGATGGCGATTCCGTCGTGGAAGCTGTTTCCAGCGCTGGTGTGCGGGAACACGTGCGTAATCAAGCCGGCAGAGGACACACCGCTTTCGACCTTCAACCTGGTGCAGGCGCTGATGGATGCGGGGCTGCCCGAGGGAGTGGTGAACATTGTGACCGGGTACGGGCCGGACGCGGGAGCGCCGATTGTGTCGCATCCGGGGGTGAGAGCGGTGTCCTTTACGGGTTCGAGCGAAGTGGGGCGCATGGTGGGGCAGACGGCGGCGGCAAACTTCAAGCCGTGTTCGCTGGAGATGGGCGGCAAGAACGCGATGATTGTGATGGACGATGCGAATCTTGACCTGGCTCTGGACGGCGCGGTGTGGGGCGCGTTCGGGACGACCGGGCAGCGGTGCACGGCGACGAGCCGGATTCTGCTGCATAAGAAGATCGCGGCGGAGTTTACGAAGAGGCTGGTGGCGCGGGCCGATGCACTCAAGGTGGGCAACGGGCTGGATGAGCATGTGCAGATGGGGCCGCAGATCAATCAGCAGCAGATCGAGACGTCAATCAAGTACTGCGAGATTGCGAAGAAGGAAGGCGCGAAGCTGCAGACGGGCGGCGCTCCGCTGGAGGACGGCGTGTATGACAAGGGGCACTTTTTTGCGCCGACGGTGTTTGGCCAGGTGAAGCCGGCGATGCGGATTGCGCAAGAAGAGGTGTTTGGGCCGGTGGTGAGCCTGATTGAGTTTGCTGATTTCGATGAAGCGGTAGAGATTGCGAACGGGATCCAGTATGGGCTGTCGACGGCGCTGTATTCGCGTGATGTGAACCGGGCGTTCCGGGCGATGCGCGACCTGGAGGCGGGGATCACGTATGTGAACGCTCCGACGATAGGCGCGGAGGTGCATTTACCCTTTGGCGGCGTGAAGCAGACGGGCAACGGGCATCGCGAGGGCGGCACGGGCGCGCTGGATTTCTACACAACGTGGAAGTCGGTGTATGTGGACTACTCCGACAAGCTGCAGCGGGCGCAGATCGATACGGGTGAGTGAGCTTTCCCACTCAAGCCAACGAAGGGCTTGAGTGGGGTACAGGGCGGGAGTTGCTTCCTCAGCTAAAAGCTGAAGATGAGCGATGCAAAGATGCGCCGACTGGCGGAGCCGGAGGAAAAGATTTGTCCGGCCAAGGCGTTGGACTTGCCGAATTCCGGCGAGCCGAGGACGCCGGTGGGCGGTGCGTAGTTGATGTCGTTGAAGAGATTGAGGGCGTGCACGTCAATCGTCATGTTGAAGCGGCGGTTGACCTGTTGTTGGGGGCCGAAGGGGCCGTGATCGCCTCCACCGCCTCCGTTGAGACCGCCAGGGCCGAGGCCGTGTCCGTGCCAGTGTCCGCCGAAGCCGTTGTTGAAGCCTCCGTGGGCGACCTTGGGGCCGAAGGCGATGGACTTGCTGACGCGCAGGTTGAAGGTGAAGAGCGCGGGGCCGTCGCCGAGGTTGACGGGAACAGGTGTGTAGCTGGTTCCGGGGTTGAGGTTGAAGTCGCCGTACTGTGTGGAGATGGTGTCGGTGTCTCCGGGCTGGGCGTAGGAAGGCCTGTCGTTGAAGAATGAGTCGCCGTTCACGTCCTGACCGAGGGTGATGTTGAAGGGCCGTCCGGACTGGGCAACGATGAATGGGCTTAAGCGCATGTTCCATGGCACGGCGAAAGAGCCGATGAGGAACAGGCGATTGCGAACGTCGAATGCGGCGCGGCCGTAGTCGAGCTTGAGGTTGGCGGAGTTGGAGGGGTTGGAGCTGACCCCATCTGTGTCGCTGTTGGCCCAGCTGGCGGTATAGAAGCCAAAGAATGTGAGACGCTGGCCGGCGCGCGCATTGAAGTTAGCGATGATCTGATTCTGCTTATAGACGGCCTCAGAGTAGTACTGGTAGATGTTCGGCTCGTCGGGGTTGTAATCGGGTACCTGCGGTGCGTTGGCGTTGCGGGTGATGAACTGATGCTGGCCGAGCGAGTAGAGATAGGTGACCGAGGCAGTGGAGCCCTTGGTGATCTGACGCTCGATACTAGCGCCGAACTGCTCATTGGCGGAGGCCTGGAGATGGGGCGCGATCTGATAAACAGCGGCCTTGCTCGCGGCGCTGCCAGCGCCCTCGCAGGCGGAGAGATCAGCTGAGGTGATGCTGGTTGCGCTGTAGCAGGTGGGCTCCCCAACGACGGCTTCATGCAGAGGCGAATCCGGGCTGATATTGAGACGGTCGGCCTGTAGGATCTGGCTGAGTTCGAAGCGGTCGTAGAAGATTCCGTAACCGGCGCGGAGCACAGTTTTTGCCTGCTTGCCGTGACGGGCGAGGCCCCAGGAGAGTTCGAAGCGGGGCGCCCAATCGCTCTTATCGTAAATGCCGCTTTGCGACTCCCAGCGGAGGCCGTAGCTGAAGGTGAAGTTCGGCAAGACACTCCAATCGTCCTGATAGTAGAGTCCGACGTCGGCCATTGAGTCGACGATTTTGGGGTTTCCGTAGACAAGGTTGAGCTGGCTGGGGCCGCCGCCGTTGGCGTGGATTTCAGCCCAGGTTTGTCCGGTGCCGAGCCCATAGATGGTGTTTCCGTAGTTCTGGGCCGCAGTGGTTGGCGTGCAGCCGGACTGGCCGGAGGAACAGCGGTTGCCGCCGAAGGTGAAGGTCCCGTTGAAGTTTGCGTTCGAGGTGTTGGCGTCACGCGTGGCGCGGAGACGCCCGCCGATATTGAGGGAGTGCTTGCCTGCGGCAATGGCGGTGTTGTTTTGCAGCTCGTAGTAGAGAGTTTTGTCGTTGTTGATCTGGTCTGCGCTGCCGCCGAAGGTTTCGATTCCAGAGACCTGCACCATCGGAGTGACTGCGGCGGGAGACTGATTGGAGGTATCGACGCGGAATTCGAAGCGCGTGTCGTTGATGATGTTGTTGCTTATGATCTGCGTGTCACTTAGCTGCAGGGTGTGTTCAGTAGACGAAACATTGTAAGCCTGATCCCTGAGGCTGAACTGGCCGATGCCCTGGTTCTGCTCGCCGTCGTTGTAGTACTGGTAGCGAATGGTGAGGGTGTTCTTTGAGCCGAGACCGATGTCGATGCGCGGGCTGATGTTGGTGCGGGTCTGCGGCGTAACAAGAGCATCAGAGAAGCTGACGGTGTTGTAGTCGGCAGGGTTGGTATAGACGCCATTGGCGAAGTCGCCGTTGACCTCTCCAGCGAGTCGGAAGGCAGCGATGATGGCGTCGTCCTGAATTTGTCGGCGCTGGCCGCTCAGGAAGAACGAGGCATGCTTACTGATGCGGCCGCTGAGGGTGCCGTTGAACATATAGCTGTAATAGTCGGGGATGTTTTTGTCGAATGGGTTGCCGGTGTTGAACTGCGAGGCATTGCCGAAGGCGAAGAATTGACCGTGAAGCTGATTGGTGCCGGGCTTGGTGATGATCTCAATGCGGCCATAGCCAAGTTTGTCGTACTCGGCGGAGAAGGGATTGCGGTTGATGCGGATTTCGAGGATGGCGGATTTTGGGGGGAGTTGGCCGCCGGTGAATCCATCGATGTAAATCTGGCCGCCGTTTGGGCCGGCCGCCGGACCGGCGAGAGCATTGAGTTCGTCCTGCAGCTCATCCGGGTCGTTGGAAAGAGCATCAAGGGCGCTTCCCTTGAGAACGATGCTGTTGGCGTTCTCGGTAGGGGAGACGCTGACCGTAGGCACGTCGGTGTTTACGATGACCTGCTGCTTTGCGATGGCGATGCGCAGAGTGACGTTGAAGAGCAGGTTTTGGCCGGGCTTGAAGCTGACGGCTTTGGACTCGGAGGTTGCGAAGCCCCTGGCGCTGACGAGGACGATGTAGAGTCCGGGCTTGAGGCTGGCGATGCTGTACTGGCCGGAGCTGTCAGAGGTGACGGTGGCAACGGTGTGGCCGTCGGGCGTGGTGAGGCTGATGGTGGCGTTGGGGATGACGGCCCCGGTGGGGTCAGTGATGGCACCGTGAAGCGTAACCGTGGACTGTGCATGGGCGGCGCAGCAGAGGGACACGGCGAGAAGGGCGATGAGGAGAACCAGATAGCGGCGAAGAGAGATCACTGTGCTCCGTTCAAGTCGATGTTAGGAGAGAAGTCCTCTCCTGTGAGCGGCGAATGACCGCGTAGTGTCTTTTTCTACCCTGACAATTTGTCCGGGCGGCTTGCTTTGCGATCACCGGCAGGCAGGGCCGGGGACTTACGATGCTACGGTGTGCCCGCTGCTCCCGCTGCCTGTTCGCCGCCTCCGCCGACATTCCACGAGGCGGAGAACATGCTTTGGCTTGCGGAGGGTGAAGCAGTGAGGATTGGTTCTACTCCGGCCACCAGGGCAACGGCGGTCGCGGAGCCAGGAGTTCCTTGCGTAGCGACGATCATGACGGCGTCACCTTTGTGAAGATCAGCCAACTGCACGGTTGGGGTGCGAGCAAGCATGCGGGTGAGGTCGTCGCCCGCGTGCGCATTTCCATTGGCACCGGCAGCGCCGGGCGGCATGTGATATTGCGCATGCTCTTCCGCGGGGTGGTCGGCGGCGGCGGGATGATTGCCGGGATGCTTGAAGAGCATGGCGAGATTTTCGGCCATGCTGGGCGGAAGCTTGTGCAGCTGGGACTCGGCGGTGATGTGGATGACGACGGGTTTCTTCGTAACGAGGTCGCGGATGGTGACGGTGTTCGCGGCCGGGTCAGAGGAGATGACCGTGGCGGAGATATTACGGAAGGTGCCGGAGACAACGGCGTCAGCAGTAAGCTCGGCAGCGCCGGGGGGGTGCGAGCCGCGTGCACGGAGCTGATCGCCGGGATGGATGGCGGCAATGGTGGAAGGGACGGTGTCGGCGAACTTGATGGAGTCCGGGCTATAGCGGCGGAAGGTGGTTGAGGGCGTGGTGCGGATAGTGATGGCGCGCGGACCCGAGGCGATGGTTATGTTTCCGGTGGCGGGGTCCACGGTTTTGACCAGGCCTCCGACGCCTTCGCGCTGCCAGGCGGCTTCCTCCGCCTGCCGGCGCTGGGCGATGGCGGTCTGCTTCATGCAGATGACGACGGTAGCGGTAAGCGATGAGCTGCCGGCAGAGGATTGCACGGCGGCGAGGACGCGGTCGCCGACCGAGATGCCGCTGATCTGGATGGGAGTGGCTCCTGCCAGGGTCTTGGCTCCGGGCTGGGTCTCGAGGATGCGGGCGTTGTCGCCGACGGTGAGGGTGACGGGCGCGCCGTTATCAGGCTTGACGGTGAGCGACTGGCCGTTGATGGCCGTGACGGAACCGACGATGCGCGTGGGCGCTGCCGCCTGAGTTTGTGCCGAGCTAATGAGCGCTCCAAAACCAAGCGCGCAGAATGCTGCGAGGGCCGCAAAATGGGCAATGAAACCAGATCGGGAATGTGATCGCATGAAGATCTTCCTGTCACTGCGGGTCCAAATTTTATTGAATCCCAGGGCAGGTCTGGAATCCGGGAGAACTCCCTAACGAAAAGACGAACATAAGCAGGCAAAGTTTCAATTATTGTGGGAGATGCGCGCATCAAAGAAGGACGTTTTGGCGTGCGAGGGTCATACGCGCAAGGATATAGATGAAGACTTATTGCTCTGCCGTGAATCAATTGAGCAGGGTATGATGCTCGGGGAAGGATTGTTACGAAGCTGTAAAAAAGGCGCACAGGACACCCAATGGCATTAGGAACAGCAGGCAGTACTTCAGCAGCCACTGCGACTTCAGGCGGCGGCAACACTTACAGAAGCGCATTTGTGCTGGTGACGACGCTCTTCTTCATCTGGGGATTTCTGACGTCGCTGAACGACATTCTGATCCCGCACCTGAAGGCCATTTTTGACCTGAACTACGCGCAGGTGATGCTGGTGCAGTTTGCCTTCTTCACGTCCTATGCGATTTTTGGATATCCATCGGGCAAGGTGGTGGAGTGGATCGGCTACCAGCGGACGATGGTGGTGGGGCTGTTCACGATGGCGCTGGGTGCGATTTTGTTCATTCCGGCGGCGAACCTGCCTTCTTATCCCTTGTTTCTGGCGGCGCTGATTGTGCTAGCGGCAGGCATGACGGCGCTGCAGGTTTCGGCGAATCCATATGTAACGGTGCTGGGGCCGCCGCAGACGGCGTCGAGCCGGTTGAACCTGTCGCAGGCATTCAATTCGCTGGGGACAACGGTGGGACCTCCGCTGGGCGGCTACCTGATCCTGAAGGGCGCGGAAAAGGTGGTCGTGAATGTAAGCGCGATGTCACCGGCTGCGCTGCATGTGTATCGCCAGAACCAGGCGGCGACCGTGAAGATGCCTTATATCGTTTTCACGCTGGTTCTGGTGCTGGTGGCGCTGGCGATTGCCTGGTACAAGTTCCCGCGTATTGATACGACGAAAGACTTCCGCCCGATGAAGGACGGCGGCAAGAAGGACAGCATCTGGCGGTATCCGCATGTGGTGCTGGGCGCGGTGGCGATTTTTGTTTATGTGGGCGCAGAGGTTTCGATCGGCAGCTTCCTGATCAACTACTTCGGGCAGTCATACATTGCCGGGCTGGCGGCGCTGGCGGCGGCGAACCTTGTGCCGTTCTACTGGGGCGGCGCGATGGTGGGGCGGTTTATCGGATCGGCACTGCTGCAGAAGTTCAAGACCAACAAGCTGGTGGCCCTATGCGCAGTGGTGGCGATGGTGCTGACGTTGATCTCAATGATCAGCTTTGGACACGTAGCCGTATGGAGCATTCTGGCGGTGGGATTGTTCAACTCGATCCTGTTCCCGAGCATCTTTACGCTGGGCATTGCGGAGATGGGGCCGCTGACAGGCGAAGCTTCCGGTCTGCTGGTGATTGCGATTGTGGGCGGCGCGATCATTCCGGAGATCCAAGGGGTGCTGGCGGACCACATCGGGATACACCATGCGTTCATCATTCCGGTGCTTTGCTACATGTTCATTACGTACTACGGGCTGAGAGGCTACCGGGTGATTCTGCCGGGAGAAGCGGCCAGCAGCCAATAGCCAATTGAAAATCTGTAGTGAGAAAATGGACGGTTTGCTTGAGCCGTCCATTTTTCTTTTGGGCGGCGTGGATGGTGTGTGAATGAAGAAGGTTGAACTGGATGGGCGGGCGCTCGCGCTGGAAGAGATCGTTGCAGTAGCGGTGGATGGGTGCGAGGTGGCAATCGCGGCGGGCGCGTATCCGCGAATCGGGGCTTCGCGCAGGGTTGTGGAGGAGTTGCTGGCGCGGGGCGAGACGGCATACGGGATCAATACGGGATTTGGGAAGCTGAGCGATGTGCGGATTGCTCCGGGCGAGTTGGAGGCGCTGCAGCGGAACCTGGTACGAAGCCATTCGTGTGGGGTGGGCGAGCCGCTGCCCGAGGATGAAGTGCGGGCGATGCTGCTGCTGCGGGCGAATGTGCTGACGAAGGGGCTGAGCGGGGTGCGTCCGCTGGTGGTGGAGACGCTGGCGGCGATGCTGAATGCGCGCGTGCATCCGGTGGTTCCGGCACGTGGATCGGTTGGAGCGAGCGGGGACCTGGCTCCGCTGGCGCATCTGGCGTTGGGGATGATGGGCGAGGGTGAGGTTTTATTTCAGGGGGAGCGGATGGCGGCGGCGACGGCGTTGGAGCGGGCGGGGATCGCTCCGCTGCGGCTGGGCGCGAAGGAGGGGCTGGCGCTGCTGAACGGGACGCAGGCGATGTGCGGCGTGGGCGGGCTGGCGCTGGCGCGAGCACTGCGCGTGGTAGAGCTGTTTGATGTGGCGGGGGCAATGTCTCTGGAGGCGCTGCGCGGAACTCCGGCGGCGTTTGATGCGCGTATCCATGCGGCGCGGCCGCATGCCGGGCAGATGGCGGCGGCGGACCACTTGAGATTTTTGCTGGAGGACAGCGAGATTCGGGAGTCGCACCGGCATAACGATCCGCGGGTGCAGGACGCCTATTGCCTGCGCTGCATGCCGCAGGTGCATGGAGCGGCGCGAGGCGCGCTGATGCATGTGCGCGAGGTGATTGAGATTGAGTCAGGAGCGGCGACAGACAATCCGCTGATTTTTGCCGATGGGGCGGAGATCATTTCCGGCGGGAATTTCCATGGCGCCCCGCTGGCGCTGGCCCTGGATTATGCGGCGATTGCGCTGACGGACCTGATGAGCATCAGCGAGCGGCGGATTGATAGGCTAATCAATCCGGACATCAACGAAGGGCTGCCGGCGTTTCTGTCTCCGCATGCAGGGGTGTCGTCGGGACTGATGATTGCGCATGTGGCGGCAGCGGCGCTGCTGAATGAGGCGAAGGTGCTGGCGCACCCGGCTAGTGTTGATTCGGTGCCGACGTCGGGCGGCAAGGAAGACCATGTGTCGATGGGGATGACGGCGGCGCTGAAGCTGCGGCAGATTGTGGCCAATGCCGAGCATGCGCTGGCGATTGAGCTGATGGCTGCGGCGCAGGGACTGGAGTACAGGCTTCCGCTGAAACCGGCGCGCGAAGTGGGGCGTGCGGCGGCGGCAGTGCGGGAGGTGGTGGCTCCGCTGACCGAGGACCGGGTGCTGGCGGGTGATATTGAGCGGCTGGCGGGGGAGATTCGCGAAGGCGGGTTTGACGGATGGAGGGGCTGACAGGTCAGCTGAAAGCGGCTCGCTGATGAAGGGAATGGACGGTCAGGGTTCGACGGGCTCGACGTAGAACATTTCGTTGGTGCGGCGGAAGCCGTTGCTTTCGTAGAGAGCGCGTCCGGCCTCGGTGGAATGGAGGGCGACGACGCGAATTTTGCGGCGGCGGGCTTCGGCAAGGGCGAGTTCGATGAGCTGGCTGGCGAGCTTTTTGCGGCGGTATTCCGGCTCGACGTAGACGTTGAGCAGGTAGCCGCGATGGGTGGAGCGCGGATCGAGCGGGTGCGGGGCCCAGTCGAGGATCATGAGGCCGGTTCCGGCAACGGCGCGGTCTCCGTCAAAGGTAAGCCAGCCGATGTACTTGCCGTCTTCGATGGCCTTGGCGACCCACGGCTCGAAGTTGCGGGCCATGACGTCGATGACCTGATTGTCGGCGCGGCCTGCGTCGACGAACATGCGACGGCGATGATGGGTGATGAGGGCAGCATCGGCGGGCGTGGCCGTTCTGGTTTCCAGCATGGTGAGAAGTATAAGCCAATGGGCAACAGCCAGTGGCCGATAGCCAGTAGGCAATAGCCAATAGCCAATGGCCGACAGCCAGTAGACGACAGCCAGTAGCTAATAGCGAATAGCCAAATAGCCGGTAGCCAATTGGTGTCATCGCGCTGCATTAGGATGGGTGGATGGCGGAGAGTCTGGAGCTCGACAGGACGCTGCTGAAGCCGGGGATGCGGCTGGCGGTGGCGGTGTCGGGCGGCGCGGACTCGGTGGCGCTGCTGCGGACGGTGGTAGACGCGGCGCCGGAGATCGGGCTGGTGGTATCGGCTGCGCACATGCACCACGGGATTCGCGGGGCGGAGGCGGATGCCGATGCGGAGTTTGTGGCAGAGCTGGCGGCGGAGCTGGGTCTGGTGCTGCATCGCAAGGACGTGGACGCGGTGACGGAGGCGCGTGAGCAGCGCGAGACGCTGGAGGAAGCAGGGCGGAGGCTGCGGTACGAGTGGTTCAGGGAATTGCTGGAGGCCGGTCTGGTGGATGCAGTGGCGACGGCGCACACCCTGGACGACCAGGCGGAGACGGTGCTGCACCGGTTGCTGCGGGGCGCCTGGACGGAGGGTTTGAGCGGGATTTATCCGTTGCTGAAAGAGCGCAGGGGAGTGATTGTGCGGCCGTTTTTAGGGGTGCGGCGGTCGGAGATCGAGGCGTGGCTGTCCGAACTGGGACAGTCGTGGAAAGAAGACGCAACCAATGCCGATATGAGCTATACGCGGAACCGGCTTCGTAGGGAGCTTCTTCCGGCCCTGGGCGCGTTCAATCCCCAGATTTGTGCGCAGTTAGCCAATCTGGCAACGCTGGCGCGGGACGAGGAAGCTTATTGGCAAGGGGAATTGATGCGGATCCTGCCGCACCTCCTATTGCCGGGCAGGCCGGTGCGCGGCGGAGGGAGGTCGGCTTCGACAGATGGGCGCGAAGCCGCCCTCGCTCTGGAGATTGAGCGGTTGCCGGCGTCGGCGGCGATGCGGCGGCGGATTTTGCGGGCCGCAGCGCGGGAGCTGGGAGCTTCTCTTAATTTTGAGCAAACAGAGCGATTACTGGCGATGTGCGGGCCGGATGGGAGCCGGCGGCAGACGTTGACAGGGACGTTGCGGGCAGAGCGAACCCCGCGGGAGTTGCGGCTGGTGAAATCAAATGAGCCGCGGCGCGACCGGAGGGAGTAGAATACATCTAACAAAATTGAGGACGTGCCTGGAGAGGGTGAGTTGCAAAGAAGCAGCGACTTCGACCCGTCAGGAGCGTCTAATGGTGTAAGCGCTAATAGGCAGCGACGTTCCCGGCGAGAGGCCGTTTTTCGCTGCCTTTATCGTCTTTGCCTGCGCTGATAGAAACGAGGTTGTGCTGAGTGAATTCGACCGTCAAACAGATTATCTTTTGGGTCTTCATTTTTGCCTGCCTTATCGTGCTCTGGCGAGTGTTCCAGACCGGTACGGGAAGCGGGAAGGACCATGAGATTTCATTCTCAGAGTTTTTGCAGGATGCGCAGCAGGGCCAGGTAGCAGACGTAACCATCAACGGCAGCGACGTGCGCGGGACCTTGCGCACGGACAAAGAAGCCTTCCACACGATCATTCCGGCGAATTATCCGCACCTTTACGACGTTCTGGACACGAACAAGGTGAAGGTGACGATCAAGGACAGCAACAGCAGCGCATGGTGGAGCATTCTGATCAATGTGGCCCCGCTGCTGATTCTGGTGGCGCTGTGGTTCTTTATGATCCGGCAGATGCAGAGCGGCGGGAACAAGGCGCTGTCGTTCGGGAAGAGCCGCGCGCGATTGCTTTCGATGCAGCAGAAGAAGATCACCTTCAAGGACGTGGCTGGAGTAGACGAGGCCAAGGAAGAGCTGAAGGAGATCATCGAGTTTTTGCGCGAGGCTCAGAAGTTCCAGAAGCTGGGCGGACGGATTCCGAAGGGCGTGCTGCTGGTGGGCCCTCCGGGAACAGGCAAAACGCTACTGGCGCGCGCGGTTGCGGGCGAGGCGAATGTGCCGTTCTTCTCGATCTCCGGCTCAGACTTTGTGGAGATGTTTGTGGGCGTGGGCGCGAGCCGCGTGCGCGACCTGTTTGAGCAGGGCAAGAAGAACGCTCCCTGCATCATCTTCATCGACGAAATTGACGCCGTGGGCCGGCATCGCGGAGCGGGCCTGGGCGGCGGACACGATGAGCGCGAGCAGACGCTGAACCAGTTACTTGTTGAGATGGACGGGTTCGAAGCGAACGACGGCGTGATTCTGGTAGCGGCGACGAACCGGCCGGACGTGCTCGATCCGGCGCTGCTGCGGCCGGGACGGTTTGACCGCCGGGTCGTCGTGGGGCGTCCGGATGTGCGCGGGCGCGAGGAAGTGCTGCGGGTGCATGCGAAGAAGGTTCCGCTGTCGGAGGACGTTGATCTGCGGGTGCTGGCGCGCGGGACACCGGGCTTTAGCGGCGCGGACCTGGCCAACATGGTGAATGAAGCGGCGCTGAATGCGGCGCGCGCGAACCGCAAGGCGGTATTCATGATCGACTTCGAACAGGCGAAGGACAAGGTCATGATGGGCGCAGAGCGGCGGTCGATGCTGCTGACCGAAGACGAGAAGCGCGACACGGCTTACCACGAGGGCGGACACGCACTGGTGGCGGCGAAACGCAGTCATGCCGATCCGCTGCACAAGATCACGATTATTCCTCGAGGCATGGCGCTGGGCGTGACCATGCAACTGCCGGAAGAGGACAAGCATACGGTGACGAAGGACTACCTTGAGACGCAGCTTGCGATCCTGATGGGCGGGCGCTGCGCGGAGGAGATCTTTATGAACCGGATGACGACCGGCGCGGGCAACGACATTGAGCGCGCGACGGAGCTGGCGCGCAAGATGGTCTGCGAGTACGGCATGAGCAGCCTGGGCCCGCTGACCTTCGGCAAGAAGGAAGAGCAGATCTTCCTGGGCCGTGAGATTGCGCAGCACCGTGACTTCTCAGAAGAGACGGCGCGGCAGATCGACGCGGAAGTGCGGCGGCTGGTGGATGAGGCGTACCGTTCGGCATACGAAATTCTGGACACGAACAAGGACGTGATGCACCGGCTGGCGACGGCCCTGCTGGAGCGCGAGACGCTGGATGCGAATGAGATTCGCGCGGTGATCGAGGGCAGGGAACTGCCTCCGTTCACGAAGCCCTCGGGCGGCGCGGGCGCGACGGCGACGGATGTTCAGCAGGTGCTGAAGCCGGAGCCGGGACGCACGGGAGGACTGCCGGAAGGAAGCCCGTCACCGGCATGATCGTGCGGCTGAATTGAACCGACCCGCCGGGTTTTACCTGGCGGGTTTTGTTTTTTACGCACGATATGCGCGATTTGACCGAATCTTCCGTCGAAAGAGTGCGTTTGAATCATTAGAGAGGTACGACCTGAATGCGTTTTTTGAGCTTTTCCTTTTTGCTTGCGTTGGTGATTCCTGCGGGATTCGTCCAGGCCCAGACGGCCATTCCGGCAGGCACAGAGAGCTATAAGATTTTCCAGGGCGACAAGGTGGTGGGGTCGTCGCAGTATACGGTGACGCCGACGACGGCAGGGTATACGGTCACGTCGCAGGGTAATCTGCGGCTGTCAAAGTTCAGCTACGACTTCAACAGCACGCAGTATCTCGACCACATGCTGAACCTGGTGAGCGACCGCATTACGGGGACGGTGAACGGCGCCGCAGTGACTTTCGCGATCAACTCCGATACGACAGGACGCCAGTTCAACATCAACGTGAACGCGAAGGGGCAGGACCAGCAGAACACGATTGACCGTCATCAGCACCTGGCTCTGGTGCCCGATCTGGACGCGGCAGGCTATATGCTGCTGACGCGAGTGGGACTTGAGAATCCGCAGGTGTCGTGGGCGCTGATTCCGAAGGAGACTGGGCTGCTGGTGCCGACGGTTTACAACCACGACGCAAGTGTGCGCGGGCTGCTGAACGGACGCAATATCGATGTTGAGCACACAACGGTTGAAGTGAGCGCGCAGAACGCAATCAACGTAGAGCTGTTTTACACGGCTGCCGGACAACTGTTGGAAGCTGACCTGCCGCAGCAGAATTTTTATGTGGTGCGTGACGGGTTCAAGCTGGTCAACCGGCCGAAGTTTGCGCCTCCGCGCAGCCCGGAGCCGAACGCGCCGCCGCCGAACGGGCAGCAGCCGCAACAGTAGGCGAGGCGGGCCGGGAAGCCCGGCAGTGATTCGGCCTGTGTTCCTCAACTTGCTCTCGTACAATAGAGCGAGTATTTCAAGCGAAGGAACACGGGTGCCGAACTCCACTACTGAACAACGCAAGCGCGTGCTGAGCGGCATGCGCCCGACCGGCAAACTGCATCTTGGCAACTATATGGGCGCGCTCTATAACTGGGTGCGCCTGCAGCGCGAGTATGAGTGCTATTTTTTTGTGGCGGACCTGCACGCGCTGACCACGGACTATGCCGATCCGTCGCTGATTGCAGAAAACACACGCGAGGTGGCGCTGGATTTTCTGGCCGGGGGGCTGGATCCGGAGCAGTGCGTGGTGTTTGTGCAGAGCGATGTAAAGCAACACACCGAGCTGCATCTGTATCTTTCAATGATTACGCCGCTGGGATGGCTGGAGCGGGTTCCGACCTACAAGGAACAGATGGAGAACCTGACGACGAAAGACCTGCATACGTATGGGTTTCTGGGGTATCCGCTGCTGCAGTCGGCAGATATTTTGATCTATCAGGCGGACTTTGTGCCGGTGGGCCAGGACCAGGTGGCGCACGTGGAGATTACGCGCGAGATAGCGCGGAGGTTTAACCAGTTCTATCCCAAAAAGTATTCAGACTACCCCAAAAGTGTTGGTGAGATTCTGAAGGCCCGCATAGCTCACGAGTTTATGTATGTTCTTCCTGAGCCGCAGGTGCTGCTGACGCCTTCGCCGAAGCTGCCGGGGACGGATGGGCGCAAGATGTCAAAGAGCTATGGGAATACGATTCTGCTGAGCGATCCGGAGCCGGTGATCCGGCAGAAGCTGAAGCCGATGGTGACGGACCCGGCGCGGATCCGGCGGAACGATCCGGGGAATCCGGAGGTGTGTCCGGTGTTTGACCTGCACAAGGTATTTTCGAGCGCGGAGACGCAACAGAAAGTTTGCGAAGGGTGTACGACGGCGGGGATTGGATGCATCGAATGCAAGGGATGGCTGGCGGATGCAGTGCTTGCGGAGCTGGCGCCAATTCAGGAGAGGCGGCAGAAGTATGAGAGCAAGCCTGCGCTGGTAGAGGAGATTCTGGAAGCAGGGGCGGTGCGCGCGGCGAAGCGTGCGGAGAAGACGATGGTTGAGGTTCGCGCGGCGATGGGGCTGAGCAATTGAGGATTGCGGTGACGGAAGAACAGGAAAAAGTCGCAGGGCGGGAAGGCGAATCCGGAGAGCAGACGGAACGGGAAACTGGCGCTGAACAGGGTGCGGCGGCGGAGCCCGTTGCGGCTGCGCCGAAGAAAGAGGCGGAGTCTGCCTATCCGTTTTCCGTGACGGTGGGGCAGGTGTATGACGGGCCGCTGGACCTGCTGCTGGACCTGATTCGCAAGCAGGACATTGATATTTACGACATCCCGATTGCGAAGATTACGGCGCAGTTTCTGGCGTATGTGGAGCACCTGAAGGAGTCGGATGTGGACGTGGCGGGGGACTTTATCTATACCGCCGCACTGCTGATTCACATCAAGAGCAGGATGCTGTTGCCGCGTTCGCCCGCGGAGATAGCAGAGGGCGAGGCCGAGGATCCACGGCGCGAGCTCGTGGAGCGGCTGCTGGAACACGAGCGGTTCAAGAACGCGGCACAGATGCTTCACGAGAGGCAGCAGGTGGAGGCGGCGACGTGGACGAATCCGGGGATGCGGGAATTTCGCGACGCGGAGGGAACGGAGCCGGAGGTTGCCGCGGACACGATGGACCTGGCGCGGGTGTTCCAGGAGATTCTGGAGCGGGTGAAGAGCCGTCCGGTGCTGGATGTGGAAGAAGACACGGTGACCGTGGGCCAGATGATCGACTTTATGCGGCGGCGGCTGATGATGGAGGACCGTCCGGTGGCGCTGCGCAAGCTGCTGGCGAATACGAAGTCACCGCGTGCGCTGGTAGCGATGTTTCTGGCGCTGCTGGAGCTGGTGCGGCTGCAGGCGATTCTGCTGCGGCAGGACAGAAACTTCAGCGAGATTTTTATCAAGAAGCACGAGCAGTTCGAGCAGGTCCTGAATGAGCGCACGAGCCAGATGCGCGATGAATGGTCTTAGGGCCGTAATGAGGTAACGCCAGGTTTTGTAGTATCAGGGAGGTTCTGTTTTTCTATTTACCCATGAGTTTGAAAGCCAAGATCGAAGCGGTTATTTATGCGGCCGAGGAGCCGGTTACGCTGGCGCAGATTGCCGCGCTTTTTCAGACGGAGCTGCTTGAGCAGCGCGCCGGGCGCGTGAGTGCGGAGGCGGCAGCGCAAGAGGAGTTCGTCTCCGAGTCTGATGTGGTGACACAGCCGACGCTGGGGGTTCCGGGTGCGGAGCCAGAGGAAAGCGGTGATGGAAATGCCGCGGCTGCAGCACCGGCTACGGTGGACGGCGAGGCTGCGGCGGAGCCGGCTGAGCCTTCGCCGGAGGACGAGAAAAAGATTGCGCGGCAGAAGGAGCGCGAAGCCCGCGATGAGGCGCGGCGGATCGTGGATCTGCTGATTGAGGAGTACGGTGAAGGCGACCGCGGGATTGAGATTCGCGAGATTGCGGGCGGCTACCGGCTGGGGACGAAGCCGGAGTATCACGATGCGGTGCGCAGCTTTGTGAAGAGCCTGAAGCCGCCGATGAAGCTGTCATTGCAAGCGCTGGAGACGCTGGCGGTGATTGCGTACAAGCAGCCGGTGACGGCTCCTGAGATCAGCGAGATTCGCGGCGTAGATTCGGCGGGCGTGCTGGGGTCGCTGATCAGCCGCAAATTGATTACGACGGCAGGGCGGAAGCAGGTGATCGGACGCCCGATTTTGTACAAGACGACGAAGGAGTTTCTGCTGCGGTTTGGACTGAAGGACCTGAACGAGCTGCCGTCGATGGAAGAGTTCGAGAAGATGGCGGGCGAGCTGGCGGAGACAGACGAGCCGACGCCGGGGAATGAGCTTCCTTTTGAGGGACAGGCGGGCGAGGAGCAGGCGGAAGAAGCAGCGCGCGAAGGAAGCGAATGAACGAAGGCGGCGCGCAGGAACGGTTACAGAAGATTCTTGCGTCGGCAGGGATTTGCTCGCGGCGCAAGGCGGAAGAGCTGATTCTGGCGGGGCGCGTGCAGGTGAACGGCAAGGTTGTGACTGAGCTGGGCACCAGGGCCGATGCGGGGCGCGACCACATCCGCGTGGACGGCAAGCTGCTGCACGGCGCGGAGCGGCATCGCTACTACATGTTGAACAAGCCGAAGGGTTATGTGACGACGGTGAGGGATCCGCAGGGACGGCCCACGGTGATGCAGCTGATTCGCGGCGGCGTGCGGGTGTTTCCGGTGGGCAGGCTGGATTATGCGAGCGAGGGCCTTCTGCTGATGACCAACGACGGCGCGCTGGCCAATGGGCTGACACGAGCGGCGGCGAAGGTGGAGAAGACGTACCTGGTGAAGGTGAGCGGAAAGCCGCCGCAGGCAGCGCTGGAGCAGATTCGCAAGGGAATCATGATTGAGCGCGGGAAGCCGGGGTCAGGCGAAGGGCGGGTGCTAACGGCTCCGGCGAAGTTAAGGCTGTATCGGGATGCGGAGAATCCCTGGTATGAGCTGGTGCTGATTGAGGGCCGGAACCGGGAGATTCGCAAGATGTTTGAAGAGATCGGACACCACGTGGAGAAGATTCGGCGGATTGGCTACGGGCCACTGGTGCTGGACGTGGAGCCGGGCGAGGTTCGCGAGCTGACTGAACAGGAAGTGGAGAAGCTGCGGCGGGTGGTGAGGCCGGTGAAGGCGAAGCGGTAAACGGCGCAGTCGATTTGTGCTGCCGTGACATCTAATGAAGGGAGGTAACGATGGCGAAGGCGACGTTTGGAGCGGGGTGCTTTTGGGGTGTGGAGTTGCGGTTTCAGCAGGTTCCGGGTGTGACGGCAACGGCGGTGGGATATGAGGGCGGCAAGATGGACAAACCCTCGTACCGCGATGTGTGCACGGATGCGACGGGACATGCCGAGGTGGTGGAGATTGATTACGATCCGGAGAAGGTGAGCTATCAGGAATTGCTGGATCTATTCTTTGAGCTGCACGATCCGACGCAACTTAATCGGCAGGGACCGGACTGGGGAACGCAATATCGGAGCGTGGTGTTTTTCCATAATCCGGAGCAGGAGGCGGCAGCGAAGGAGATGATTGCGCGACTGACGGCAGAGAAGCGGTTTGCGAAGCCGATTGTGACGCAGGTGGTTCCGGCGCAGACGTTCTGGCGGGCGGAGGAGTATCACCAGAAGTATCTGGAGAAGCGCGGCGTGGCGAGCTGCCATATTTAGCCTGCGGGAAACTAATGGAGAAGGGGCGCGGAATGCGCCCCTTCTGTTTCTTACAGGAGTGGTTGTGTCAGGCGAGGCGGCGGTGGAGGCGGCCTCCGCGAGCGAGGATATTCGAGCTCTTGAAGTCGATGGTGATGGCTTCGAAGACAGGCTTGTCGAAGTCTTCCTGCTCGACGAAGTTATGTCGGATGCCGGAGACTTTGGCGGCCTCAAAGATGGGGCGGAAGTGGACGACGCCGTACCCGATTTCGGTGGAGACGCGGTCGCTGGGGTCAGTTCCTGCAGGTGCGGGCTTGAGGTCCTTGAGGTGGAGCATGGAAAAGCGTCCGGGATGTAGGCGCAGCATTTTCGCAGGATCCTGACCTGCGGCGATGGCCCAGCCGCAGTCGAGCTCAAGGGTGACGCAGCGCGGGTCGGTGTCCAAAAGCAGGATGCGATAGCCGGTGCTGCCGCTTTCGGTGCGGAACTCCATGGTGTGGTTGTGATAGCCAAATTTGAGGCCAGACTCTTGCATTTTGCAGCCCATCTGGTTGAACTGGTCGGCGTTCCACTTCCAGTCGTCGAGGGTCATGGCGTGGAGTATGCCCTGCCAGGCCCCGCCGGGATATTTTTCAAGATGCGCAGGGTCGGCAGCCCAGGGCGCGGAGCAGATGACGTATTCGAGGCCGAGGGTTTTAGCGTAGGCGATGATGGAGTCGGTTGATTTGAGCAGGTCGGCGAGCGAGTAGTGGGCGCTGACGCAGTGGAGGCCGGCGTCGGCCATCATCTGCTTTACGTCTGAGGCGCTGTGGTTGTAAAAGCCTGCGGCCTCGACCTCGCGGTAACCGATGGCAGATACGCGCTTGAGGGTCCCGGGGAAGTCCTTTGCGAGGGCGCTACGCACGCTAAAGAGTTGCAAGCCGATGGGCGGAGAAGGTTCTGCTGCGAAGAGACTACGCGAGGGAAGGGCGGATGCGGCAGCGGCGAAGGCCGCGGTGGTCAGGAAGCTTCTTCTTGAAACGGAACACATGCTTCTCTCCTGTAAGCCTGGTTGCGAGCGGCGACGGATGGCCTGTCTTGTCCACAAGCATCTTATATGCTGGCAGATATGGAACGCTTTACGTTGAATTCGGCAGAGGTATCGCGCATTGGGCTGGGCACGTGGGCCATTGGCGGTACGGAGTGGGGCGAGGTGAGCGATGGCGATGCGATTGCGACTTGCCTTGCGATTTTCGAACACGGCATCAACCTGATTGATACGGCCCCGATTTACGGGTATGGCCGCGCAGAGCAATTGGTGGGCCGGGCGATGCGGCAGCATGGGCAGCGCGAGAAGTTTTACATTGCCACCAAGGCAGGGCTGGAGTGGAATGAGCGCGGAGTGTTTGCGAATTCCGATCCGGTGCGATTGCGGCAGGAATTTGAGGACTCGCTGCGGCGGCTGGGTACGGAGTACGTGGATTTGTACCAGATCCACTGGCCGGATACGACGATTCCGATGGAGCGGCCGGCGGAGGCGCTGCTGGGACTGTATGAAGAGGGCAAGATTCGCGCGATCGGAGTGAGCAACTTTTCGGCGGCGCAGATGGATGCTTTTCGCAGAGTGGCGCCGCTGCACTCAAACCAACCGCCCTACAATCTGTTTGAGCGGGCGATTGACGGTGAGGTCCTGCCTTATTGCCGGAAGCATGGAATTGCGGTGCTGACATACAGCTCGTTGTGCCGCAGTCTGCTGGCGGGACGGCTGACGCTGGACACAAAGTTTGCTGAAGGGGACGTCCGGCGCGTTGATCCAAAATTTCAGCCACCGAGGTTCGAGCAGTATCTGAATGCAGTTGCGCGGCTGGGCGCGTTTGCGCACGAGAATTACGGCAAGAGCGTGCTGGAGCTGGCGGCGCGCTGGGTGCTGGACCGTCCGGGAGTGAGCGCAGCGCTGTGGGGCGCGAAACGTCCTGAGCAGTTGAGCGCGGTGGATGGAATTTTCGGGTGGAAGCTGGATGACGCTGCGATGGCCAGGATGGATGCGATCGTGCAAGAGTCGGTGACGGACCCGGTGGGGCCGGAGTATCTGATGCCGGACGTGCGAAGTTAAAAAAGAGCCCGCGCCGGAGCGTCCAACGCGGGCTGTGACGAGTTGTTCTGCGTTACTGGCCGCTTTCCGGGGCCGGAATGCTGCCCGCATTGTCACGGCGTACGGGAGCGTCCAGTCTTGATGTGATCCGGGGGCCGAGCTGCATGGTGCGCAGCAGGTGACCATGACCCAGATCATCGAACTTGAGGGTCAACTTCTCGTTGCTGGGGTTGAAGTCGGCAGGATTAGCCGTCCAGTGGGCCGAGTAGTTTGCGTTGTCCATATTGCTGAGCGCCAGCACGCCCTGATTCTGGTCCAGGGTTGCGGCATAGCGTCCGGCGGGAAAGGTCTTGCCCTGGCTGACGAAGTTGAATGGAATGTCAACCACCGCTCTATCAGCAGCGAATGCGGCTGTGGCGCAGATGGCGGCTGTAGCGAAGATGGCTGAGCGGATGATGTTATTCATTGGGATTGCCCTCCTACGAGAAAAGACCATAGCGATGCGCAGGGACATGTGTCGTCAAATCGCCGTGGAGAAGTTGTCAAATCAGCGGCACAGCTTTTTAACGGCAGCGAACGGGCACGCATTTCGTTTTGTGAAAGCCTGAATCGGTCATACCAAGCAGGTTTTCAGGATGCAGGGGTAGTATGGTCGTCATCGATTGAGGAGGTGCGCAATGCAATCGACGCGAAGGGGTGTGATGCTCACGATGGGTGGAGCGGTGGCGGCGATTCTCGCATCCAGGCTCGATTCATCAACAGCTGAAGGACAGTTGCATCCGACGCCGCAGCCATTGCCATCGCCGAACGCGCCGACAAATATGAACGCACCAGTTCAGCTGGGCCAGCAGGACATCCCATTGCGCGGGCCGGGGAACCCAATTCCTCCGGCGACGTGGAACGAGATCAAAGCGGACGCGCAGAAGCTGTACCAGATGGCAGCCGGTTTTGCGACGCAGGTGGACAACACGAATGTGGCGCAAATGCTGCCACTGTCGCTTCTGAGAGAGGCTCACGCGATTGAAAAACTGGCAAAACACATCCAGAGCCGGATGAAGAGCTAGTTTTGGGGCGGCTGGGTGTTGGACTGCAGGATGGATTGCGCTGCATCGGAGCGTTGTGAATTGCCGGCGGCGAGCGCCTGAAGCTGCAGGAATGTGGCGCGCTCGGCGGCTGCCTTTTGCGGAAGTCCGGCCTTGGAATAAGCCCGCGCCAGTATGAAATGTATTTCGGGGCTGTCAGGACGAATGCTGTTGGCCTTATTAAGTTCTGCGATGGCTTTCTGAGGGTCACCACTTTCGAGCCAGGCACGGCCCAGTTGAAAACGGGCTTCGGCAGAGTCCGGGGCCATGTGGACGGCGGTTTGCGCGGCATCGAGTGCGTCGGCGGGTAAATGCTGACGTACGGAGATGGCAGCGATTCTTATCCAAGGCAGAGGGCTGTGCGGTGAGAGCTCCATCTCGGCGCGCATCTGGGTCTTCGCGTCGTTGTACTGCGAGAGCGAGTCGAGGGCGTCTCCGTAGGCGTAGTGCAGCCAGGGTGTGTTGGGGTGCTGGGCGATGAGCTTTTGGAATGCCGCGAAGGCCTGTGCGTAGCGGCTGGTGAAGAGCAACTGAACGATGGCGCCGGCGGACTGCGCGAGATCGCGCTGCTGAGGAGTGAGATCGGCGGGCAGGAGAGGCATGCGCAAAAGAGCCAGACCGAGGGCGAGCTGAATTTGATCGGCCATAAAGGACTGCGCGGCGACTGGTTTGAGCAGGGAAGACGCGGCGTCGAACTGATGATTGCGAATAAGGAGGAGCGCAAGTCGGTCGCGGGCCAATGCGACAGACTGCGGACTGCCTTTGATCCCGAGGTTGATTCCACGCTGAAGATGGATGCGGGCGTTGTCGTAGTCCTTGAGTGCAAACTCGGAGAGGCCCATAACGGCCCAGGCAGTGCCGTCTGATGGACTTTGATCGACCCAGATTTTGAGTGCAGCGATGGCCAGAGCGTAGCGGCCTTCGGAGTAATATTGCATGGCCGTTTGCCATTGGGCAGCGCCTTCCGGAGCCGGGGTCGATGCGCCGTGCATGGCGTAGAGAGCGATTATGCGCGGGTCGCGAGCAGGAGCCGAAGAAGCGAGGCGCATGGCTTTGCTGGATTCGGCGGCGGCCTGCTGTTTGTGCCCCAGGCGAAGTTCGAGACGGCTGATTTCAATCAGGGGCAGCGGGCTGGACGGCGACAGATCGGCTTCAAGCTTTTGCTGGTTGAGCGCGGTCTGGAGTTGACCCGCGGAGGCGAGAGCGATTCCGTATGCATAATGCAGCCAGGGCGTCTTTGGATACTGCTGGGCAAGAGCGGTCAGCGCGGACAAAGGGTCAGGCGTCGTTGCGGCGTCGCCGGCGGACTGAATAAGCGCGTCCTGCGAGGGATTAACTTCAGAAGGCAGGAGGGGAACGCGCAACAATGCGAGGCCGAAGAGGATCTTTACCTGCGGTGGAGGAGAGGCGCCAAAGTCGGAGCGCATGAGGGAGGTTGCCTGCTCGAAGTCGCCGTGGCGAATGAGCAGCATGGCAAGGTGATAGGAGGAAACGTGCGCGATGTCAGGATCACTGATGCCGCCGAGTTTGCGGGCTTTCTGGAGACTGGCGAGTGCATTTGCGTAGTCTTTGGTTTCGAATTCGGAGAGGCCGAGGATGCTCCAGCCAGCAGCTGAGTTGGGCGCCAGAGCGACGAGCTTGCGCAGTGAGGTAACGGCACCGGCGTACTGGTTGGTTTCATACTGGAGGGCTCCGAGGTCCCACCAGCCTTCTGCCCAGTCGGGGCGCAGAGCGACGGCGCGGGCGTAGTTACGAACGGCCTCGGTGGTGTTGCCGGAATCGCGGGCGGCATTTGCTGACTGGACAAGAGATGTGAAGCTTTCGTTCGCTGCGTTTGGCGGCGTTGTGTCTTGCGCCAGGGATGCTGCTGTCCATACGAGGATCGCGGCTGCAAGCACGGCAAGGCGTCGGACATGAACGGAAAGCATGAAGCAACTTTCTCATTCGAGGCGGTGCTTTCGCCAGTGGGCAGGTGATTTGGTATTGTTCAGGGGATGGCCCGGCAGTTTCCCCGTCCACTTTTCCCCGTCTCCCGTCGCCGTTTTCTTCAGGGCGCGATTCCGGCTGCGCTCGCGTTGCGCGGGTTGCCACTGCTGAGTGCGAATATGGCGGGCGGCGCGCTGTTTGAGCATGTTTCCGCGGCGCAGAGCGGCATTACCTGGGTGCATACGGCAGGGAAGTCGGCGGCGAAGCACTTGCCGGAGACGAGCGGGCCTGGATGCGCATTTTTGGACTATGACAACGACGGCTGGATGGACATTTACCTGGTGAACAGCGGGAAGGCGGACTTTTATTCGCCTCCGAAGCCGATACGCAATGCGCTGTACCGGAATAATCGCGACGGAACATTTACGGACGTGACCGAGAAAGCCAGAGTCGCAGGCGGCGGCTACGGAATGGGCGTGGCCGTGGGCGATTACAACAACGATGGGCTGCCGGACATTTATGTGACACAGGTGGGACGGAACATTCTGTATCGCAACAACGGAGACGGAACCTTTACCGATGTGACAGAGCAGGCCGGAGTGGGGTGCAGCGGATGGAGCTCGAGCGCGGTGTGGTTTGACTACGACAATGACGGCAGGCTGGACCTGTTTGTGTGCCAGTTTGTTGAGTTCAACAAGGACATGAGCTGCGGGCTGGATGCGAAGGGCAGGCACCACTACTGCATTCCGAAGATCTTTAATCCGATGCCGAGCTGGCTGTTCCACAACAACGGCGATGGGACATTTACGGATGTAAGCGAAGAGTCGGGGATCCGCGAACATATGGGCAAGGCGTGGGGGGTGGTCGCGACGGACCTGGACAACGACGGGCGTATGGACTTGTTCGTGTCAAATGACACGGTGCCGAATTTTCTGTTTATGAATCGCGGCGGCGGAAAGTTTGAGGAAGACGGCTTTGCTGCGGGCGTGGCTTACAGCAGCGAGGGACGCGCGCGCTCGGGGATGGGCGTGGACTCTGCCGATTATGACAACGACGGCTGGATGGATTTGTTTGTGGCGAACATTGATGAGGAGATTTTCTCGCTGTACCACAACAACCATGACGGGACGTTTGATGACGATGCCATGCAGGAAGGGATTGGCATGGCATCGCGCTGGATGAGCGGGTGGGGGCTAAAGTTTTTCGACTACGACAACGATGGGGAGATGGACCTGATCCTGTGCAATGGGTTTCCAGACGATTTGATCGATTCACTCGGAACGCCGGTGACCTGGCAGGAGCCGCTGCTGCTATTCCACAACAACGGCAGGAAATTTGAAGATGTAAGCGCGCAGGGAGGGCCGGTGTTCCACCAGAGATTCGCGGCGCGGGGGCTGGCGATTGGCGACTTCAACAACGATGGAGCAGCGGATGTGCTGATCGCGGTGAACGACGCGGCACCGCTGCTGCTGAAGAACAATGCGGCGAAGGGAAGGCATTGGCTTGGGGTGAAGCTGGCAGGAAAGAAGAGCAATCCCGACGCAATTGGCGCGCGTGTGACTTACCAGGCGGGCGACCTGAAGCGGTCACGAATGAAAGTTGGCGGCGGTAGTTTTATGTCGTCGCATGATCCACGGATGGTGCTGGGGCTGGGCGCGCGAACTCAAGTGGACTGGGTGGAAGTGAAATGGCCGCAGCCGGGAGGTGCAGTGGAGCGATTCACGAATCTGCCGGTGGACCGGTATGTGACGCTGGTTGAGGGATCGGGGAAGTGGACCTAGCGGGCGCAGCGGAGTGAGCCAGTCAGTGAACTACTCAGGGAATGGCTCACCCGGGTGCACGATGCGGATGCGGTGGTCGGTGAAGTCGGCGTGCATTTCCTTTACGTAGACCTTGGGCATGTGGCAGGAGGCGCAATCGCGCTTGCCGACCGGGCAGGCCTTTCCAGGATGCTCCGGTGTGAGTGCTGCGTTCATGGTTGTGTTGTGGCAGCGCAGGCAGGCGTGATCGTAGGACGCATCGTCAGTAACGAGTGGCTGGTGGGGATCATGACAGGCGGTGCAGACGAGGCGCGAGTCGCCATATTTTCCCCAGCATTTGCTTTCGACCAGGCGATACGGCGCTGAGCGGGTGGTGGATGGGCCGGTGGTGCCGGAGAGTTTCACGTCCCACCAGGTGCCGTGGCAGGCCCCGCAGAAGTCGACTGCATCGTTCGGGTCGAGATGGCCGGAGTTGAAGATGTCATTCTGTGCTGCACTGAAATCGCCGTTCATCAACTTTTTCATGTCGGCGACGTGCCTGGCTCCGGGGCCGTGGCAGTCTTCGCAGGTGACCCCGGGGATGAGATGCTGCTCGTCGAACTGACCATCAATGACGGCGGCGGTAGTGTGGCATGAGAAGCATCGCTTGACCTCGGAGTCAGGAACCTGTCGGTCCATGGCCTGTTCGATGTCTTTGGGATGGAGCAGATCGCGCGACGGGGTGAAGCCGAGTGTCTTTAGGGTTGCAAAGTAAGTTACACGGGCTTCGTAGAAGTGTCCGTCGGCGCGTTTGAAGAGGTAGGATTGCCCGACGCGAGGTGTTCCGAAGGCCCAGAGGAGCGGCGAGGACAGAGTCTGCTTGCCATCGGTTACCGTGTACAAGCTGTGATGGGCATCGGTTTCGATGAGGTAGTGATAGGGGCCGACTTCGAAGGTGAGTTTGGGATGTTCGTGCAGCGGCTGAGACAGGTCTGCATTGAAGGCGGTGCGGCGCATGGCGGTCCTGGCCTGAGCTGCAAACTTCTCGGCGTGGCACTGACGGCAGGCTTCAGGCCCGGTGTAGTCGCTGCGGGAGACGCCGGGCTGCGTGGGCCAGAAGCCTGGGTCAGAGAGATGATCCTGGGTGGAAAGTTGGCCGAAGGCACAAGGCGTCAATGCCACCAGTGTGATGAGCCATGCGAGAGCCTGGCGAAGCGGCGGAGCGGAAACGGAAAACTTTGCCACGTGTCTCGCTTCACCATAGCCGGGAAGTCATGCGGCGGGCAAATTACGGTGACAGCGGGGGTGGGGTCAGGGGCTGTTGCCCTTTAAAGAGCAAAAGTTAAAAAAATGCAAAATTGGGCTATACAGGTCTACAGCCTTATGGTTAAAATTCGTTCCGCCTAATAAATTTAGCTTGAAATCCACCAAAAGTTGGGTTTCGGGCTAGGCTTGGCGGTGGGGCAAAAGACCACCGTGAAGTTTGATTTTTTAACTCGTTGATTTATAAGGACTGCGAGTTTTCTGTTGACAGGTGTCTGTTAGCAGGAGTAATCAAACGTTTCAGTTCAAGCTGTTATCGTTATCAGGATCCAGCGTCACCTAGGGTAAGAAATTAAAAACTCAGGGCCGCGGGATTGCAAGACCGGGAACTATTTCAAGGAGGCAATCATGTGCAATCGATTTGAAGGTGGAGGTACGTGCGAGAAGCGGTCCACGCTTCGCATATTGGCCTACTCCCTTCTGGCTGTGCTGCTAGCGATTCCGCTAAGTCTGCATGCTCAGCAATACTCCGGAACGATCAGAGGCACGGTCACCGATTCGACCGGCGCGATGATTCCAGGAGCAACGATCACACTCACCAATACAGGTACGGGCACCAAGACAATTGGTCATTCCGACGGATCAGGCAATTTCACCTTCGCGCAGTTGCCGATCGGAACCTATGAAGTCCATGTGACCCAGGGCAACTTCAAGGAGTTTGTCGAAACCGGGATTGTGGTCCACACTTCGACGAACACGGAAGTTCCAGTCGTAATGCAGGTAGGCGCAGCGAGCCAGACGGTAACAGTCCAGGCAAACGCGATCCAGGTGCAGACGACTTCGGCGGCGGTCGGCGAGGTTATTAACGGCACACAGGTCCGCGAGCTTCCGCTGAACGGCGAGAACTTTGTTGGACTGACGCAGCTGGCTCCGGGCGTGAGCGCTGCGCAGGGATCCAACTTCGTCGGCAAAGGGCTTGATGGCGGCGTGAACTTTTCCGTCAACGGCAACCCTTACAACATGAATTTGTTCCTTGTCGACGGCGTGAACAATAACGACGTCGGTTCGAACCGTACGATTCTGATTTATCCGGCGACGGACACAATTGCAGAATTCAAGATGATCACCAACTCGTATGGACCGGAATACGGCCAAGCGGCTGGCGCGATCATCAGCATCACGACACGGTCAGGCGAAAACCAGCCTCACGGCGGATTCTTCTATTCCGGCCGTAATGACGCGCTGGACGCCAATGACTGGTTCTCAAATCACAACGGCACCGGCAAGGCTGAGGAGCGCCGCAGCGACTACGGCTACTTCATCAGCGGCCCAGCCATCAAGGACAGGCTGTGGGGCTGGTGGAACCAGGAGTGGAACAAGGAAATTCAAGGCACGTCGTTTGCCTTCTGCAACCCGACAACCGCCGAGATTTCGGGCGACTTCAGTGCATTTGCCGGTTCGACTCCCGGTACGTCTACCGACCAGTGCGGCGCCACGGTCCCTATCATTCCGAGCTACGATCAGACTCCGGGCAATCCTCTTAAGATTGCCAATCCGGATGCCGGCGGTTTGCTGATGGCCAAGTTCTATCCTGCTCCGAACATTCCTCTGAACTCGAGCGGATTCAACTGGAGCGAGTCTCTGCGGAACAAGCTGGACTGGAGCGAATGGAACGTTCGCGGCGACTACCAGATCACCCATGCCAACCGCGCAACACTCCGGTGGACCAACGACTCCTGGGACAACCCGGCGCCGAACAATCCGGTCCCGTTCTGGGGTGAGTCAGCGTATCCGACGATTGATTCCACCTGGAGCCAGCCGTCGAGAAGCATCATGGCTAAATTGACCACGACATTCTCCAGCACTATGGTGAATGACGCCGAGTTCGGTTTCGGTCAGAACCGCATCATTACCACCCTGGAAGGCACGGAAGCAGCCACAGTTCCGGCACTGCAGACGGCCTATCCTCCATCATGGCCTGCTTCTCTGAAGCAGAAAGATGAGTGGTTCGGAGGCTGGGGCGGCCTGAACCCCTATGGGTCCTACAATGGCTATGCCTCAATGTGGAACATTGCTCCGTATGGCAACCACGAGGACCTGTATTCAATTCAGGACAACCTCTCGAAGGTCCTTGGAAACCACCTGATCAAAGCCGGGTTTATTTTGGGCATCAATGAGAAGGTGGAGAGCAATGGTAACGGCGCCGACCGTCCGACTCTACCGGGTGGCCTTTACTGTGACACGGACTCGAGCGGCACCGCCATCCTTGGTCCCGGCCATCCCGCCTGTGCCCAGACCGACAATTCGCTTGCCAATGTCCTGCTTCCCGGGACGGGCAGCCAGCCCCAGGAATTCGTGGTCACTGAGAACGACATCGACGGCATCGCAGACGTTCACTGGCGCGACATCGAGCCGTACGTAGGCGACACGTGGAAGATCACTCCGCGTGTGACGATCGATTACGGGTTCCGCTGGTCGATACTCCGCGAGCCTTTCGGCGGCAGCACGGGTGGCAACACGAGTCCTGCGTATGACGAAGGCGGCAACTATCCCAACCAGTGGGCGAACTACAGCCCGTCGCACTGGAGCGCTGCAGAAGCAACGGCCAATCCTTCCGATGCCTGCAACGGCACGCTCATTGTGCCGGGGACGAACCCCTGCATAAATCAGGCCAAGTTTCTCGCAGGCCTTGGGGTGAACTTGCCTCTGTCCGCTGGAACCCCCGGTCCAAACGCAGCTCTGGTGCAGGAGAACAACCACAGCATTGCTCCCCGTCTTGGTGTGGCATGGGACGTCTTCGGCAACGGAAAAACTGCGTTCCGCGTCGGCTTTGGCCAGTTCTACACTCGTGAAGAGGTGGGCATTGCCGAAAGACTGGCGAACACCGCACCATTCGTTATCGGCGCTACGACAAACCGCTCTATCGATACCGCCGCGCAACTTCAGAGCCCGCAGGTTTCGCCAGGTGGATATAAGGTGACCGGCGGCTTTATCCCCAACTCCTGGCAGTGGAACGTGTCAGTAGAACAGGAAGTGGCACGTAACACCACACTGCAGGTCGGGTATGTCGGCAACGTAGGAGAACATCTCACCTCCATGTGGGATGCGAATGCTGTTCCTTCGGCGGACTTCCTGCCGGCAGCCTTCCCGACCAGTTCGGCGGCCTTGAACGACTACCGGCCGGCCTTCAACTTCAGTACGATTGGCGGGTTCAACCGCGGCGGCCATGCGAGCTACAACTCGCTGCAGGTATTGTTCCGGGCGCAGACTGGAAGCTTCTCCACGTTCCAGGCGGCCTACACGTGGTCACACTCAATTGGCAACGTGGACCTGGATAACTCGTCTGGCAGCTTTGGCGCAGAAGCGACTCTGGACCAGTCAGACCCGGGTCTCGATAAAGGAAACACAAACATTAACCGTCCGAACATTTTCGTAGCGAACGAAGTGTTCTATCTGCCGAAGCTGGCCAGCCACGGACTGCTTATGCAGAACACGCTGGGAGGATGGGAGGTCAACAGCATTGTTACCGCTGCTGAGGGAAGCTCTCTGACCATCTACTCGAACAGCCTTTCCGGCGGTTGTACCTACTTCCAGGACTCCAACTGCGTAGCCGGCTACAACAGCTATCTGGATGCTCTGGTTGGAACCGGCTATACGGGCAACCTGAGGCCTCTGGCTACGAACGTGAGCTGCAATAGTAACGGCACGAGCGGGTTCCAGATCCTGAATCCCGATCACTTCACGCTCCTGGGGTACACAATCGGATCCTTCCCGTCCAACCTGGCACCGCGCGGTTCCTGCTTCGGCGCGCCGAACACGAACGTCGATGCCCAATTTGCGAAGAACTGGTACATCAAGGAGAGGTACCGGGTCAAGCTGAGCATGGACTTCTTCGATCTGTTCAACCACCCGAACTTCAACAGCGCTAACCTGGAAGGCGCAGCCTTCAACCCGTCGGCACCGGTCTATTGCGGCGGGGCGACTGCACCGGTTCTGGATGCGAACGGCAACGGCGGAAGCCCGTCGAACCTGCCCTGCAGCCCAACCAACAACGTCATCACCAGCACTCCTGGAACACCGACTGCGGCCACTCCTAATGGGTTTGGTCAGGCAGGATCGGTGAACCCGGGAAGCCCATCACGTGAACTCCAATACTCTCTGAACTTCTCGTTCTAAGAGTGCAAACCGAAGCGCTTTAAACACCAGCGGCGGGGCCTGAACGATCAGGTTCCGCCGCAACCTTTTTGGTCAACAACGACCCCGAAAATGCTTTAGTCTTTGTAAAGAACCGGGCTCTCCTGCGCCCGAGAACGCCAGTCCAAACGGTTGAAGGGTCCTGTCTCCAGCATGCGGTTTCTTTGTATTTCCGCCCAAGCTGCGTTCGCTGCCGGCGTGCTTGCTGTGACGATTGCTTTTTCTTTCGGGGCTGACGCGCAGACACCCAGATCCCATTTGAAGCCGCCGGCGGAAACCACAGTCCAGCATGAGACTGAAGACCAGAAGGAGCTCTCGCGGAGGATTCTGGCTGCCGAGCGAGTGCGAAGCTCCGGGAACCTGGCTGCGATCGCACACGCCAACGAGTTGCTGATTGCATCGTCCCTGCGGGCGATGGCGCGGATGCGCCTGCTGGAGTCAGTTCCGGGGCAGTCGGTGGAGCTCTACAAGACTTCTTTGGAATTTGAGGATCTTGCCTCGACCCATGCAGAGCTGGCGCGAGCCACCCTGATGGCGGGCAAGCCGGATGCAGCGATTGTTGAAGCTCAAAAGGCGCTGGAGGCTGAGCCGGACAGCGTAGGCGTGTATCTTACGCTGGGCAGGGCATACAGCGACCAGCACGAATATGAGAAGGCTGCGGCAGCTCTGGAGCATGCGGAGCGACTGCAGCCCTCGATCGAAACCATGTACTCACTGGCGATCACATGGTTGTCGATGGGCAATGCGCACGGCAATGCAGAGGCGGAGGCGGTCTTTCAGCGGATGAGGGAGATGGCCGGCGAGAGCGGATCGCTGCATGTGCTTTTTGGCCGCGCCTACCGCGATGCGGGCATGATGCAGGAAGCGATCGCGCAGTTCAAGAAGGCGATCGAAATCAACACGACCACACCGCACGCACACTACTTCCTGGGCCTGGCGGAGCTCTCGCTGAACGAATGGAACTGGACGCCTGAGGTGCAGGCGCAGATGCAGGAAGAGGTCAAGTACCATCCGAACGACTTTCTGGCGAATTATATGCTTGGGTTTCTGGCGTCGAGCCAGCGCCAGTATGCTGTAGCCGATAAGTACCTCAAGAAGGCGTCTGAGCTGAACTCGACCTGGCCGGAGCCGTTTCTTTATATGGGGCTGAACGCCTTTGCTCAAGGGGACAATCATACGGCCAAGACGATGCTGCTGAAGTCGGTTGCGCTGACGGGCTCGGATGAGGCGCGGTCGAATTATGAGATCCGCAGGGCCTATGTGGACCTGGCGAGGATTTTTTCGCGCGAGGGAAATGAGAAAGAGGCTGATGTGTATGTGGCGAAGGCCCGCAACCTTGAGAACAAGGTGATGCAGGACAGCCAGCAACGTACGACGGCACTGATGCTCAAAGAGGGCGGCAACGCCAAGAACATGGTCGCCACGGTTCCGCTGGATGAGAAGGCGGAGAACGCGGCCGCGCCGATCGATGCGAATGGGGCGGACGTAACGGCGCATGTGAGCGCCGGCGCGCTGGAGAAGGCCAACCTGACCTTGGCGCAGCGCGCGACAGCGGACAAGGAGGAGAGCATGCTGCGGCCGATTCTGGCGCAGAGCTACAGCGACCTGGCGACGGCGGAGGCGCTCCAGCACCAGTATGCCGATGCGGAGAAGCACTACGAGGCGGCGGAGCAGTGGGATGCAAGTATTTCGGACCTGGAGAAGAACCTGGGGCAGGCAGCGTTCCGAGCGGGCGATTATAAGGAGGCGGCCCACGGTTTGTCGGCGGCGGTGAAGGAGAATCCGAACGCGCCGGCGCTGCGGGCGATGCTGGGAGTGTCCTACTTCAACCTGAAGCAGTATGGCGATGCGGCGACGGCGTTCTATCCGTTGGGCGAGGGTGCAATGCGCGATCCGGTGGTGGGCTATGCGTGGGCGGCGTCGCTGGCAGAGGCGGGGGATTTGAAGGATGCTTCGCAGGTGTTGAATATCTACCAGGAGCAGACGCTGCCGAATGAAGAGCTGATGCTGGTGGCGCAGCTGTGGGACAAGATCGGGGACTACGACCGCGCGATCTCGGCTGTGAATCAGGTTCTGGCGTCGGACCCGAGGTTTCCGCGCGCACACTATACGATTGCGCAGGCGGACATCGGGGCAGGCAAGTGGGCGGATGCAGAGACGGAGCTGAAAGCGGAGCTGGCGATCCAGCCGGACGATGTGGACGCGCTGTACGATCTGGGCTTTGTGAATCTGCAAGAGTCAAGGAATGATGAAGCGATGAAGCTGTTCCAACAGGTGCTGGCCGCGCATCCGGATTATGCCAGTGCACAGTATGAAGTAGGCAAAATGCTGATGGATGAGGGCAACGCGCAGCGGGCGCTTCCGTACCTGGAGGCTGCGGCGAGGCTTGATCCGAGCAAGGCGTATGTCCACTACCAGCTCCAGGCGGCGTACCGCAAGCTGTCGCGAACGGCGGACGCGGACAAAGAGCTGGCGATCTACGAGAAAATGAAGGCCAACTCGCGCGCGGAAGTCCAACACTACGTCGACCAAATCCAGCAGGGCACCCAACACTGATGTTTATTCCTTCACTCCGCCAAGTCCTCCGCTCGATCGCCGTCTATGCATTGTCGGCAAGCCTTCTGTATGCGCAGGAGGGCCATCCGCCGCCCACTCCGCCGCCGCCGGGGGCGAGGTCGGCGGTGTGTAAAGGACGGACGATTCCGCAGCTCGTGGATGTTACGAAGCAGGCGGGGATCCACTTCGATCACATGTCGGACCCGTCGAAGAAGTACATTGTGGAGTCGATGAGCGGGGGCGTGATCCTGATTGACTACAACCGCGACGGCTGGCCGGACATTTACTTTACGAACGCGCCGACGGTAGCGGAGGCGATCAAGGACCCGAAGAACCTGGGCGGCGTGCGCGGGGCTCTGTACAGGAACAACCATGACGGCACGTTTACCGATGTGACCGTGCAGGCGGGGCTGACCAAGCCGTGCTTTGGGATGGGCGGCGCAGTAGGCGACTACAACAATGACGGCTGGCCCGATCTTTATCTGACGTGCCTGGGCGGGAACATTCTGTATCGCAACAACGGCAACGGAACCTTTACGGATGTGACGGCCAAGGCGGGTGTTGATGACACGCGATGGTCGACGGGCGCGAGCTTTGGAGACTACGACGGCGACGGGTATCTGGACCTGATGGTAGTCAACTATGTGGACTTCCACCTGGACGACATGCCGGCGTTCGGCAGCGAGCCGTACTGCAAGTATCGCGGCATTGACGTGCAGTGCGGGCCGCGCGGGCTGCGGGGCGCGGGTGACTCGCTGTTCCACAACAACGGCAACGGGACGTTTACGAATGTGTCCAAGCAGGCGGGCGTGGACGATCCGAACGGCTACTACGGGCTGGGCGCGGTGTTTGTGAACCTGAACAACACGAAGCTGCCGGACATTTATATTGCGAACGACTCGACGCCGAACTTCCTGTACAAGAACCTGGGCAACGGGAAGTTTGAGGACATCGGGTTGCAGTCGGGGACGGCGGTGAGCGAGGACGGATCAGAGCAGGCCTCGATGGGGGTTGCCGTGGGGGACTACAACCATACGGGAAGGCCATCGCTGTTTGTGACGAACTTCTCGGACGAGAACAGCAACCTGTTCCGCAATGATGGGGACTGGAACTTTACGGATGTGTCGTATCCATCGGGGCTGGCGCTGGCGTCGCTGCCGTATGTGAAGTGGGGCGATGTGTTCGCGGACCTGGACAACGACGGCTGGCTGGACCTGTTCACGGTGGATGGGCATGTGTATCCGCAGGTGGACTCGCTGCCCTCGGGAGCGCGGTACAAGGAGCCGATGGTGCTGAGCATGAACATGGGCAACGGGGACTTCTGCGATGCGAGCAAAGAGGCCGGGCCGGCGATCATGGTTCCGCGGGCGGCGCGCGGGCTGGCGGTGGGCGACCTGTTCAACAACGGGCAGATGGACATGGTGGTGGGAGTGATCGACGGATCGCCTATAATATTGAAAAATATAGGTATTCCGGGCAATCATTGGGTGAGTTTTGAGCTGGCCGGGACGAAGAGCAACCGGCTGGCGATTGGGGCCCGGCTTACGCTGAAGGCGGACGGGATGACGCAGACGGCGCAGGTGCTTTCCGGCGGGAGCTATCTTTCGCAGAACGACCTGCGCGTGCACTTTGGTCTGGGCAAGGCGACAAAGATCGACAGCCTGACCGTCTATTGGCCTTCGGGACACGTGGACACGATGACGAACCTGGCGGTGGACAAGTTCTATTCCGTCCTTGAGGATTCGGGCATTGTGCCGGCGGCGAAGATCGCTCCTGACAAGGTGGCGAAGCCGTGAGAGGCAGCCGATAGCGAACAGCCAATAGCCAACAGCCAATAGGCAATAGCCAATAGCCAA